>Ga0302319_10012179_pt1 | contig 16236 bp, 14 predicted proteins | sample Bog_T0_2_FD_203319 | JGI IMG/M metagenome (GOLD analysis project Ga0302319, IMG submission 203319) | Peat permafrost microbial communities from Stordalen Mire near Abisko, Sweden - Bog_T0_2 | ecosystem: Environmental > Terrestrial > Soil > Wetlands > Peat | place: Sweden: Abisko, Stordalen Mire...
CCGGGGCGATGATGGAGCGATCAGGCGGGTTGGGGCAGGCCCAGGATCTGTTCGATGGAGGCGGCGATGAAGTCGGCTTGTTCCCGGTGGGGGAGGCCGGAGAGGAGTTTTCGCTCTCTATTGGAGGCGTCCACGTACATGACGGTGAAGGTCATGGAGTTGGCTCTTCTCCCGCTGTTGCGCTCCCTTACGACTGCACCGTGGACGCCGGTTGCCGGCACTTCCAGGTTACCTGGCCATGGGATGGGCCCCGTCGTGCATTTCACATTGGATGGCGAGATGATGATGTCGGTTTGGTTCAAAAGTGTGCTGATGACGTAGTAGGCAAGACCCAGGCCGGCCGCCACGTGAAAAAGGGGAATGAAAAAAATGAAGGGGGGCGTATGCCGCGAGGTGAACATGCCATAATACATGAACCCCAGAATACCGAACCAGAAGACCAGGAAGAAGCATAGCGGGAGAGCGATCCAGCTCCGCCAGACGCGGCGGATGACGATCCCCTCTTGAAGTTGCAATACGTCTAGGCCCTCGGGGATCGACATTTTCGCCATGACGGGGCTTTAGCAAGAAGAGGGAAGAGGGACAAATGTTTGCTCAAGATTGGCCGAAAAGGGCTCGGATTTTCGGCAGCGAAAGCGTGGTGATTTTGTGCTATTAAAACTGAGGGACGATGCTAGCGGAATTTAAATGACTCGTCTATTTGTAGGAGCATGTCCCCCCTGGCATTAATCACCGGAGCATCGCGCGGCATTGGTCGCGGGATCGCACTTGAGCTCGCGGCAGCCGGCCGGCATGACCTGGTTATCAACTATGCCGGCAACGAAAAGGCGGCACTGGAGTGCAAGGGGCTTTGCGAGGCGGCGTCCGGCGGAAAGCGCCGGGTTGAGATTGTGCAGGGGGATATTTCCATCGCGGCGGACCGGGAACGGATGCTCGAATTCGTTTCACGTGAGTTTGGGCGGCTCGATTTGCTGGTCAATAACGCGGGGGTCGCGCCGAATGTGCGTGCAGACCTGCTGGAGGCCGGGGAGGAGAGCTTTGACCGGCTTATCAATATCAATTTGAAGGGGCCATATTTTTTAACGCAGAAGGCGGCGAAGCTGATTATCGCGTCCGAACCGATCGAAGGAGTGGCACGGGCAGTGGTGAATGTGACGAGCATCTCGGCTTATACGGTCTCGACCAACCGGGGTGATTATTGCATCGCAAAGGCGGGGCTGGCGATGATGACCCGATTGTACGCGGTGCGGCTGGCGGAGTACGGGATCGGGGTATTCGAAATCCAGCCGGGCGTAATCCTCACGGACATGACCGGGGCGGTGAAGGAGAAGTACGACAAGATGTTCGCCGAGGGGCTGACGCCGATCAATCGCTGGGGCCAGCCGTCGGACATCGGCAAGGCCGTGGTGGCTGTCTCGGCGGGATTATTTCCATACTCCACGGGACAGGTTTTCAATGTGGATGGCGGATTTCATCTTCACATCATCTAGGCATGATCAAGATCAACTACGAACTGCAGCCGGCGGACCTGAAGGATAAGATCGATCGCCTCTGGCAAATCTCCGGATCGAAGATCTGGTCGATAGCGCGTGACGACGCGCCGGGGAAGGCGACGCCGGTTTACACCGTGGAGGGGAAGTACACGGCCCGCGGCTGGACGGAGTGGACGCAGGGTTTCGTGTACGGATCGGCGCTGCTGCATTTTGATGCGACGTACGATGAGGCGTTCCTCAACTACGGGCGGGACCAGACGGTGAAACGAATGGCGCATCACCTGACGCATGCCGGGGTTCATGACCATGGGTTCAATAATGTGAGCACCTATGGAAACCTATGGCGTTTGATGAACGAGGGCCGGCTCCCGGCCAACGCGTGGGAGCGGAATTTTTACGAGGTGGCGCTCAAGAATTCCGGCGCGGTGCAGGCGAGCCGGTGGACGTACATCGCGAACGGCGAGGGTTTTATTTACTCCTTCAATGGGCCGCACTCCCTCTTTGCGGACACAATCCGGTCGCTGCGGGCGCTGGCGGTGTCGCATCGGCTCGGGCATGTGCTGATGGGGGAACGCGACGCGAAGGTCTCCCTCCTGCAACGCCTGGTGGAGCATGCGCGGACGACGGCGCAGTATGGGGTTTACTATGGGGAGGGCCGTGACAGCTACGACATGCGGGGACGGACGGCGCACGAGAGCATTTTCAATGTGAACGACGGGAATTACCGGTGCCCGAACTCGCAGCAGGGGTACTCGCCGTTCACGACCTGGACCCGCGGGCTGGCGTGGATCATGTGCGGGTACGCGGAGTTGCTGGAGTATTTGGACACGTGTGGGGAGATTGAGTTGGAGGCGCTGGGTGGGCGGAAGACCTTGGTGGCGTTGTTGCGGCGCCCGGCTGAGGCAGCGTGCGATTTTTACATCGAGCAGACCCCGATCGACGGAATCCCGTACTGGGACACGGGTGCGCCGAATCTACACCGGCTGGGGAATTACCTGGATTGCGCGGCGAACCCCTTCAACGACTGGGAACCGGTGGACAGCTCGGCTGCGGCGATCGCGGCGCAGGGGCTGCTGCGGCTGGGGGCGTGGCTGCGCAATCGGCAGGAGACCGAGCACGCCCGGCGGTTCTGGCAGGCGGGGCTGACGGTGCTCAGCACGCTGTTTGGCGATCCCTACGTGAGTACGGACCCGAATCACCAGGGGCTGCTGCTGCACTCGATTTATCACCGTCCCAATGGATGGGACCATGTGCCGGCGGGCCGGAAGATACCGAGCGGGGAATCCAGCATGTGGGGCGATTACCATGGGCGCGAGGTGGCGCTGTATGTGCGGCGGCTGATCGAGCAAAAGCCGTATCTGACATTTTTTGGACCGACCAAACCGTAAGACACTTTTTCCTATGACCATATCCGATCTCGCAACCATCCAGGGCAGACGTTATCCCGCGCGCCGGCTCACGCAAAACATGGCGGGGGGGATGGCGCCGATCCAGGCGGAGCATTTCGCCATAGGCAATGTCATGCTGGACCCGGATGGCGGGCAGGTGCCGTGGCACAATCATGTACAGGAGGAGATGTATATGATCATCGAGGGGACTGCGGAGATTTGCCTGGGCGACGAACGGGAGACATTGACGGCGGGGCAATCGGTGTACATCCCGTCCGGAGTTTTTCACCAGCTCACCAATATCGGGCCGACGCCGGTACGGATGATCTATTGCTACGCGCCCGTGGGCGAGGTGGCACATTGGCGGCAGGAGCTGGCCGGGACTCTCCCGAAAGCCGGCGTGGACGTGCCCCCATTGCCGCCCGGCGCTCGCCCGCAGTGCACGAAGAAACCCGACGAAGCCATTTAACTCCCACCAGAACAAACGCAATGAATAACGGACCCAAAACCCATCACGTAGGCATCATCATGAACGGCGTCACCGGCCGCATGGGGACCAACCAGCATTATATCCGGTCGATCCTTGCCATCATCAAGCAAGGCGGGATACGGATCAGCGATGGGGAAGTGATCATGCCCCGGCCCGTGCTGGTGGGCCGGAATGAACCGAAGCTGCGGAAGCTGGCGGCATTGAACGACCACGTGAGCTACACCACGGACCTGGATGCGGCTTTGGCCGATCCGGCCAACCAGGTGTATTTCGACGCGCAAACCACGGGGCGCCGCGCGGACGCGGTGAAGAAGGCCATCGCCGCGGGCAAGCATGTTTACTGCGAAAAGCCGACGGCGGTCTCCACGCAGGCCGCGTATGAATTGTACCAGGTCGCGAAGAAAGCCGGGGTGAAGAACGGCGTGGTGCAGGACAAGCTGTGGCTGCCGGGTATCGTAAAGCTGAAGATGCTGATCGATACGGGGTTCTTTGGGGAGATCCTGAGCGTGCGCGGGGAGTTCGGCTACTGGGTATTTACCGGGGCGGACGGCGCGGAACCGCAGCGGCCATCCTGGAATTATCGGAAGGAGGACGACGGGGGGATCATCGTGGATATGCTGTGCCACTGGCGTTACGTGATCGATAACCTGTTCGGGAAAGTGAAGGCGCTGAGCTGCCTTGGTGCGACTCACGTGAAGGAGAGGATCGATGAGGACGGAAAACCGTACCAATGCACGGCGGATGACTCCGCGTACGCGACCTTTGAGCTGGCTAACGGCGTAGTCGCGCAATTCAACTCCTCATGGACGGTGCGTGTGCGCCGTGACGACCTGCTGACTTTGCAGGTGGATGGAACCAAGGGTAGCGCGGTGGCAGGCCTGCGCGATTGCGTGGCGCAGCACGCCAGTGCAACCCCTAGGCCCACGTGGAACCCGGACATCGACAGCCCGATCCGTTTCTTTGAAAATTGGACACAGGTGCCGGCGTACAAGCCGCTGGATAATGCGTTCAAGGTGCAGTGGGAGCTGTTCCTGCGGCACGTGGTGCTGGACGAGCCATTCGTCTGGACGCTGCTCGAGGGGGCGAAGGGGGTGCAGCTCGCGGAGTTGGGGATCGAGAGCTGGCAGAAGCGGAGCTGGGTCGACGTGCCGGAGCTGAAGGCGTAATGGACCGGATCATCGGCGGCGCGGCTGGCACCCTGCTTGCTTCATTGTTGACGCTTCTGTAACTGGGCGTACTCTACGCAATTCGCATGATCACGCTGATTCGCAAGCTTTTCTGGGCCGCCTTGTTCCTGGTCTTCACGCTGGGGTTCGTGACGTTGTTCGATCACGGTTTCGTGACGACCAAGCAGTTCACCACCGACGCGAAGGGGGAATTCAACGACCTGGTGGCCTTGGTGCGCCCCATCAAACGCGGCAAGGATAACAGCGACCAGCTCCCGTCCCAGTGACGGGAACCCGCAGCACGGCCGGGCCGTAAGCGGTTTTTTGCAGGGGGGCGTTTTTCGCAGTTGAGACTGGGGCGCGAAGCGTGCAAAGTATGCGTTCGCACAAATCTCCCCAGTCCCTATGGCCGTAAAGACCGAAAAAGAACTTCCCGACGACGCACGCAAACTTTGGTTCAAGGCATTGCAGGCGTTGGAGTTACGCAACTTTGGGTACGTCATTACCTTGCTGCAGACCGTGCTCAAGGAGACACCGGACTTTCTCCAGGGACGCCAAGTGCTGCGCAAGGCGGAGATTGAGGCCACCAAGGGGAAGAAGAGTTTCATGGGCGGCTTGTCCGCCGGCGCCATGAAAGGCGCCAGCCTGGTAAAGAAGGATCCCAAGGCCGCGATGGACCTGGCCGAGAAGCTCCTCGAGAACGATCCCTACAATGGGCAGGCAAATATGCTGCTGCGGGATGCGGCGGTCGCCGCTGGCTGCCTGGAGGTGGCCGCATTCGCGCTCCAGACCGTCATCGATGGTAATCCCAAGGATACCAAAATGCTGCACGAGCTGGCCCAGCATCTTTACGACAATGGCCAGCCGGACAAGGCGCAGGATATTTACGCTAAAATCGTTGAATTGCATCCCCAGGATCTCGTCGCCATCAAGAAAGGCAAGGACGCCGCAGCTCGCGCCTCGATGTCCTCCGGCGGATGGGAGGAGGTCGCCGCCTCCGAGGGGAAGAAGGATTATCGCTCGCTCATCAAGGACAAGGAGCAGGCGATCTCGCTGGAGCAGAAGAGTCGCGTGGTCAAGAGCGACGAGATGATCGACGCCCAGCTCGAGGAGCTGTTGGGCAAATTTGCCGCAGGCGACCAGAATAACCCCAACGTGGACCTCACACGGCGCATCGCGTCGCTGTATGAGCAAAAGGGCGAGGTTCAGAGCGCGATCGAGTGGTACCAATACACCTCGGCGCTCACCAACAATACCGACCCCGCCGTTGCGCGGAAGGCAGCGGAGCTGGAGCTGAGACTTCTCGATCAGAGTATTACCGAGCACGAAACGTGGCTCGATCAGTATGGCAATACCGAGGGTGCCGACCAAACCAGGCAATCGCTCGAAGACCTCAAGAAACGCAAGGCCGACAGCTTGCTGAGCGATGCCCGCAAGCGCGTCGAGCGCAACCCCACGGACAGCCTCCTCCGTTTCGAGCTGGGCGAGCAGTTGCTCGCGGCCGGCCAGCCTACCGAGGCCATCCCCGAGCTGCAGCAAGCCCGCAAGAACCCCAGCGTCCGCCTGCGCGCCATGAACCTGCTGGGCGATTGCTACACCATCAAGAACATGCTGGACCTTGCCGTGCGCACGTACGCGGACGCCTGCAGGGAAATGTCCGCGATGGACGATCTCAAAAAGGAGGTCACTTACAAGCTGGCCCTCCTGCACGAGCGCATGGGCGATGCAAAGGCCTACCTCGAGCGCCTCAAGGAAATTTACGATACCGACTACGGCTACAAGGACGTCGCGAAGCGCGTCGAGAGCAGTTACGAGTCGTAAGCTGGCGCTTCGGGTGGCGCGTCCGCTCAGAAGTCGAAGCTAACGCCTGCGTAAAAAGCCCGCCGGGGTCCGTACTGCGGCGCGCCGACTCCCACGCCGGTACCGCTGCGCAGCTCGTAAACCTGGTCCAGGATATTCACGATGTCGAAGCGCAGCTTGATCGCCTCCGTCTTTGTAAGTTGCACCTTCTGCTCGATCCCGAGGTTCAACGGGTAATAGGGCGGTAGCTTCTGCAAATTCGCAAACCCCGCCCGCAACCCATTGCCATACAGAAAATCGGCGTACACGCGCGTCTCATTCCATGTGTAAGAGACCCCCGCCGAGGCCGTGATGGCCTGGTTATGATCCAGATAAATCCAGTGATTCTTGATATAATCCAGTTCCGTTGGGTCAAACTGGAATTGCTGCGAGTCGATATCCGTGCCCTCCGCGCGGGAGAGCGCCAGGTTTCCATAAGCGAAGAACCCACCATGGTCATAGTCTGCCGTCATTTCCACCCCGTAAACATTCCCTTTCTTGTAATTGAACTCCGTCTCGATGATCGCTGCGCCGAATTGCCCCGAGTCGATCTGGTTCTCCGCTTCCTTGTAATATCCATCGAGACCGAGATGGAAGTCCGATCCAACTTGCTGCGTAACTCCTGCATCGAAGTAATCGCCCCGTTCCGCGCGCACCGCATCATCTCGTGTGCTGGTGAATCGGCTTGTCGTATCGTTTGTGGCGGCGACGTCGCGTTGATTCACTGCCTCGAATGAAGGAGGCGTAAAGTACTTCGCGTAACCGGCGTGCAGGGTGGTGCTGCGAGTAGCCTCAAGCGTCAGGTTCATCCGCGGGCTGAACTGATTCTGGTGCGCGAATTGGTCCACGATATCGAATCGTCCTCCGTAGTTGAGTGTCAGTGCCGGGGCGATTTTCCATTCATCCTGGAGATACACGCCGTATAATCCCCCGGCTCGGTAATCGCCCTGGTCGATGGTAAATGGGATGTCACTCGTTTCATTCCCCGCGGAATCGGCGGGAAAGACCGAGAGCGGATCGTCCGCATGCTGCTCCGCCATCGTGACAGAAAAACCGAAACGCAGCGTATGCCGTTCGTTCAGGATATCGCTCGCGTCCGCCTGGACGCCCTGGCTGTTGAGACTGTGGTTTTCAGTTCCGGCCAGCCCGTTGAAAATCAAATCCCCCTCCGTGTCCGGCGTGAAGAGCACCGTGCTATAGCGTTCGAAAAGCGCCGCCTGGACATTGAACGCATCGAAGGATTTCTGATACGCGAGAACCGCGTAGGAATTCTGCTGGTGCTGGTTCTCGTTCAGCAGCGAGGAGTTAAAATCCGTGATCCCCTCATAGTCATAGGCCGGAACCTGCCCGGGATTATCCGGAATCTGATAGTCCTGGTAGGATGACCCACCGAAGAAACTAATCCGGCTCGTGTCATCGATGATATAGGCTAGGTATCCGAACCCCCGGTATTGGTTGGTCGTATCATGAATGGCATTGTCTCTCGGTGTCGGATTCTCGATGCCCAGCGTGTCGTGCGTAAAATCGCCCTCCCCGTACCAGGTCCATTTGTCATTGCCTCCTCCATATTGGAATGACGGCTCCATGTGGCTGTTGCCGCCGCCGTAGAAGGATGCGCTGCCCGCCTGGTTTTCCGTGCCATTCTTTGTGTCGATGTCAATGATCCCTGCCGTTTTGAATCCAAATTGCGCCGGCAACGCTCCGTCGACCAACTGCACGTTGCTGATGAAGCGGCTGTCCAGTTCCATTCCGAATCCCGTGATCCCTTCCGGCAGCAGGATCCCGTTAATCCGGAATTGCAGGTTATTATGCTCCCCGCGTACATGCAGTTGCCCAAAGGAATCCTGCGCAACCCCCGGCGCGCGCAGGATGGTCTGGTTGATCGGGGCATTATCTCCCTGGGATTGCACCTCGATCTGGCTCGTGGGTATCGCGTATGACGTCGCCCCGAGATTCGGCACGATTGATTCCCGAATCTGGTCGAGTCTTTCAACTACATCCACCTCTGGCAGCATCGAGGTCGTTCCCGAGGTTTCCGGCGCGTCCGGGGCCGGTGTCTGGGCCAGGACGGGGCAGGAGGCAATCAGCAGGAGACAGGCGAATCGGAATGGCATGGCGCAAAAATCTCAACAAATGATAACGAATTATCAAGAAATAAATGATATAGATGTCGCAATATCATAAAAGAGGCCCTTTGCGTCTTGTCCTGCATCCCGGTCTTTCAGAGGATTTGCCTCTCCTCCCATTCCCCCCGATGAAATCCTGCCTCTTCGTCCTTCTTCTTTCCCTGCTGGCACGCACCCTTCCCGCCGCCACCCTCGTAATTCCCGACACCGGCTGGCGCCTCTGGCCCGACACGCAGGCCGCGTGGAAAAATGACACCCTTTACCTGCCGGATGATGTAGACCTTGCGCACATGCCCGTCAACGCGCCTACCGGCGGCTGGGACGCCCTGAGCTCGAGCCAGGGCATCGGCGTCACCCTCCCCTCGACCGTCGAGCAACATTACTGGGGCAGGTTCGGCCTGCGCCCTTACACGAAGGATGACTATACCTATGGTGGTCGCGATCCCGGCGTCCAGAATGGCAATTACGAAGGCGTCTCATGGTGGTGGCGCAACGTCCCGGTGCCCGCCTCATACGCCGGGAAGCTCGTCCTGCTTCATATCCGTGGCGCCCGGCAGCGCGCTGAGATTTATGTGAATCACCAACTGGCCGGTTATAACATCATCGAGGAGACCTCCTTCGATTGCGACATCACAAAGGCACTCCGCCCCGGCCAGGTCAACCAGATCGCCATCCGCATCACTAATCCCGGCGGCTGGATGGATTGGCAGGATTTCCGCTCCATCACCTGGGGCAAATACACCTTCCAGCGCAGCCACGGATTTGGCGGCCTCGACCGCGGATTGATCCTCTCTGCGCATGATCCCGTTTACCTTGCCGACACATGGGTTCTCAACACGCCCAAGGCCCGCACCATCACCGCCCACGCCACAGTCCGCAACACGACTGATATGGCCGTTACCGGCACCATCAATTTCGTAGTGCACGACCCCAAGGCCGATAAGTCATTCGTCTCATCCCAATCCGTAAGCATCCCGCCCAATGCGTCGGTTGATTTCGGCAGCGACCTCGCTTGCGACAACGTCCGTCTCTGGGACCTCGATTCACCCACTCTTTACACGATGAAGACCAGCCTCTCCATCGACGGCGCCAAGCCGATGAGAGACCAGGCCGAAAAGACCTTCGGTTTCCGCTGGTTCGAGCCCCGGGGCATCGGCTCAAAGGCAGGCCTCTATCTCAACGGCCGCCGCATCCGCCTCTATACCGCAATCTCATGGGGTTACTGGGGACTCAATGGCCTCTGGCCCACGCCCGAGCTTGCGGACAAGGAAGTCCGCGACGCGAAACAGCTTAACCTGGACATGCTCAACTTCCACCGGAACATCGGCAAGGAAGAAGTCCTCGCCCGCCAGGATCAGCTTGGCCTCCTGCGTTACATGGAGCCCGGTGGCGGCAACCACTACCTGGGCCAGTCGGTCCCCGACACTCAGCCCGCCCCGAAAGGGCCGCTGGATACTTCCGGCAAGGGCGGGGAGCCCCAGGACTTCTCCCAGCGCTACATGGAGGCCAAAATCCTCCGCATGGTCCGCCAGTTCCGCAGCCATCCCTCCCTCGTCATCGACGTCATCCAGAACGAGACCGAGCCCAACCTGGCCAATCCCTACGTCTTCCATCTCCTGCGAGAGATGCATGCCCTCGATCCCAGCCGCGTCATCGCCACCAAGTCCGGCATCAGCCCCGACCACCAGGCATGGTTTCCGCCCTACGCGGCGGACCCCTTGGCAGACGATGGTACCGGTTACTCCGGTTGGCACGACAAGCATACCGTCGGCGGCCCCGGCACATGGCAGGACGATATGTACAAAGGCCCGGGCGATTTCACCCATCAAATCGATGACCGTAGGGAAATTGTCGATTGGGGTGAAATGCTCGGCGCGGCCGTCGCTGACAATCATCCCCTTATCATCCGCCAGATCCAGGCCCACGGCGGCGAAAGCTACGACCTGCGCGACCACCAGCAGATCGCCGCCGCCTATCATCAATTTCTCGACCAATGGGGCTTCCGCCAGGCCTTTCCCACCGACGACGCCTTCTTCCGTGACCTCGGGAACAAGTGCTACCAATTCTGGAGCCGCGTCCTCGAGACCGCCCGCCTCAGCGAAAGCAACGACATCCTCACCATTAGCGGCTGGGAATCCACCGCCATCGAGAACCATTCCGGCCTTGTCGATAACATGCGCGATTTCAAGGGCGACCCCGCACTGATCGCCTCAAAGCTCGCACCCCTCCTCCCTGTCGTCGAGCCCCGCGCTTCCATCCTCGAGACCGGTTCCTCAGCCACCCTGGACCTCTATCTCCTCAATGAAACCGACCATCCTGTCGCCGGCCAGTTACATCTCACGATGTCCGGCCCGGGCGGCAAATCGATGGACCTTGGCACTTATCCAGCCCCCGCCTATGTGCAGGATCAGTTTGTCTATCCGGTAAAAATGGCCATCGCCACACCTCCACTTGCCGAAGAAGGCAAATACAAGGTTTCCGTAACTCTCGATGGCACAAGCCCCGCTCAAAACTCCGAGACCCTCCAGGCCGTAGATACCGCCCGCCCCGATCTTCCCGCCGCCACCATCGGCCTCATCGGCGCCAACCTGGGAACTATCAAGGCCGAACTCGCCCGCTTCCCGCAATTAAAGGTCAAGCCTTACACCGAGGGCGAAAAATACGACCTCGTCATCTCTGCCCCGCGCGGCAACGGCAGGGTCGTCCTGTTCAACGACGGTTCGGCCGTCAGGAAAACCGATGACGCCCCGCTCTACAACGCCTCCATCCACGGCACGGCCGGGCTTTCCTTCCATTTCGATGTTCCGCCCGGCCCCGCGAAGGTAACGCTCTACTTCTGCGAAAAAGAGAATTGGCGTGTTGGGGAGCGACTCTTTGATATTGCGATCAACGGCAATGTCGTTGCTCGCAACTTCGATGTTTTCGCAGAGGCCGGCGGCAATGGCATCGCCCTTGCAAAAACTTACAACATCGATGCGTCTGGCGGCGCCGTCGATATCTCCGTCCCCAAGGCCTCGAAACGCGAAGCCTTCTTCAACGCAATAAAGATCGAAGCAGGGCAAAAAGTCATGGGCATCACCTGTGGCGGCGAGACATATAGGGACAAATCCGGCCTCGTCTGGACTCCCGTGCCCGAACCCCCCGCCTTCTCCGCGTCCGCACTCGATCAAGTCCGCAATGGCACCCCGCTGCTGGTCCTTGCCAGCGACGAAATGGCCGGCGACGTGGCCGCCCGACAATTGGCCGGCGCCGGCGCAATCCAGTACGCCGGCAATATCGGCGTGGCCCGCGCGCCATGGATGGGCGGCTGGGTCTTCGTTCGCGCTCACCCTCTCTACAATGGCCTCCCGGTCAACGAAGTCATGAAAGGCGACTACCAGGCCCCCGTCTCCGGCTGTTTCGGTCTCATGGTCAGCGGCCCCGGCGTCGCAATCGTGGCCGCCTACAGCCGCGACCACGACCGCAACATCGGCGCTGTAACCTTCACCGCAAACCTCGGAAAAGGCCCCATCGTCTTCCACACCCTGACCGCCATGCATCCCATCATGGAGCAACGCTGGCTCGGCAACGCCTTGGCTTACCTGCTGGAAAAACATGCGGGGTAATTATACTAAGTAAATCTGCCGCCCAGGGCCAAAGGCCCGAACCAGGCAAGCCCAGGGCAACGCCCTGGGTAACCAAACGGCACGGCTCAAGCCCCAAGGGGGCGCGACAAATGCAAGCGGCCGGAGTGATATTCAACCCACATCGACTGCAAATCCTGCGGGCTGAAGGCCCGCCCGCGCAAAGCAAGGCTTCAGCCCTGTGAACTCGTGGCAAACCGCAAGGCGGCCTGAAAGGTCGCCCGCGAACAACCAGTACCTCTCACCCCTTCTGCCTTATCATCCTGTCCGGATGCCGCGCCCTGCTAACCGCCGTATCATAAGTGATCGCGCATTTGCAGTATAAGTCATACAACGTGTTATCCATCAAAACCATCCCATCCTTCCGCCCCATCTGGAGAATATTCTCCAGGTGAAACAACTGGTTCTCCCGGATCAAATTCCGCACCGCACCTGTTGCCGGCAATAACTCGTACGCCAGCACCCGCCGCGTCCGGTCGATCGAAGGCAGCAAATCCTGCGCGATGATCCCCTGCAACCCGTTGGCAAGCTGCAGGATAATCTGCTTCTGCGCGCTCCCCTCGAATACCCCGATGATCCGTTCCAGCGCGTGCGATACATTTGGCGAGTGCATCGTCGCCAGCACCAGGTGCCCCGTCTCCGCCGCCGTCAATGCCGTCGATATTGCCTCGTGATCCCGCATCTCCCCCACCACGATCACATCCGGGTCCTGCCGCAACACATGGATCAACGCCCTGTTGAAGGAGCGTACATCCGTCAATACTTCTTGCTGCACCACAATCGCTCGCTTGTTCTCGTGCACGAACTCAATGGGATCCTCAATCGTCACGATCTTGCACCGCCGTTCGCTATTGATAAGGTCCACCAGGTAATTCAGCGTCGTTGTCTTTCCCGATCCCGTCGGCCCCGTGATCAAGACCAGCCCATTCGGTTTTCGCGCCAGCTCGTCTATCTTCTCCGGTAGCCCCAGTTCCTCCCGGGTGGACACCTTGTCCCCGCAAAAGCGGAAACTAACCTCCGGATGGCCATCGCGCCGGTAAAACGTCGCCCGGACCCGCCCCGCGACACTGTGCAGGATCGAGATGCATAGCTCCCATTCCAGTTCGAACTTCCTACGCTGCTGCTCGTTCATCAAGCTCTCGGCCATGTCCGTGACCTCCGTATCCGTTAACGCATCTTCATCCGCGATGATGATTTCGCCGTTCACGCGAAAAGCCGGTGGCACACCGGCCACCAGGTGCAGGTCCGACGCATGAAATTCCTGCGCCGCGGAGAGCAGTCGGTTCAAGCTATCCGTGTTCATTTGCCAAATAGTCTCCGCAACCTTCCGCGCAACTGCGCCATCATCCCAACCCCGGAGATACCCATCACCGCATTCTGCGCTTCCTGGCACTGCGGATTGAGATGCTGCGCCTGTGTGTATGAGATTTCCGCCGCGTTCATCATCCCAATCGCTAGCTGGCAATGCCCCTGCTCCAGCCACAGCAGGGAATGCCCCGGGTTGAATGCCACCGCCGCCTGCAGAAGCTTTAGTGCAAGGACAAATTGCTTGTAATAAAATCGGATGCGCGCCGCCAGCCATGCGATAAACCAGTCTTGCGGCGCCAGCAGCACCGCCTTTTCCACGCAATAGTCCGCCCGTGCTTCCCTGCGCGCCAGCAGCACATCCGCCCGCGCAAGCCACACGTAAGGCGTATCCCCGCGTTCTTCCATCGACGCATCGGAGAACGCCAGCGCAGCATCGAGGTCGCCCACCCGGCCCAGCGCCACCCCCTTCGCGGCGAGCAATTCCGGCTCGTGCGGAAAGCGTTCCAGCGCCTTGTCGGCCCAAAGCTTCGCTTCACGAAATTCCCCCAGCTCGATCAGCATCCGTACCTGCCCCGTCCACGCCGCGGCGTTGCGTGGGTTATACTCCAGCACTTTAGAGTAAAATCGAAGCCCCTCCTCGTATTTCCCCGCTTCAAACGCCTTCCCCGCCTCGCCCATGTAATACAATTCATCTTTCACCACCTCCTTCTGTCCCGGCTGCATCTCATTGCCGGATTGATCGGAGAACTCGAGATTGACGAACCGGCTCATGGTCAAAATTGGCGCCTCCAGAACCAGTGATGAAACGCCTCTCCGAGAAGCTGGTCCCGGCCCACAACGGCCATCTGCAACATCGTGTTGCTGATCATGGCTTCTCCGACGGTTCCATGCTGACTTATAACCACATTCGGCCAGAGGAACCAATCATTTTCCGGCACCTCCAATTCGCCCGATACCGGCATGTGCGCCAGTGAGGCGTACGTTATGCCATTCACGGAATAGAAACCTTTCGAAAACGCCACATGATCGCCGGCCACCGCCAGCACCGGTCCAAGGCCGATGCCGCCGATTGCCTCGACCGCGCCCCCCTCGTGGCGTTCCCCTGCCTGTGCTTCATGCAAGAGGTACGCCAGCCAATCGCCTCGGTGCACACTTTTCAGGTCCACGTTCCGCGCCACGACATAGGCCTTTCCGTACATGTTCACCGGCATCAATAACTCATCCTGGAGCAACGTCCGCACCGGAATGTAAATCAGCCCGGCAATCGCAGCGGACGCAAGGACGCTGAAAGCCAGCCTCCACCAGAATGGCTTATCCTCCAGTACCGGGTTGCAATAATAGACAACACCCGTGGAATGCAGCGAGATCAGCAAACCCATCGCGTAACTGGCTACCGGATTTCCCATCCATATCAGGAATACAAGGACGAGCCCCATGCTCCCTGCGAGTGCCGATTTGCCCCACATTCTCGGCCCGCGCAGCCACACCGCCACCCCGGGCGCAAGGACGCTCGCGAGCAATTCGTTCATCCTCATGGTCTCCGGCATTGTGAGCCGGTCCAGGCTCATCCGCCGGCGCATCGCGTGCCCCACCGTCAGCAGCGGCGAGTACCACCGCGCCCTCGGCGGATAGTAACCCGACGACTCTTCCGGGAAATGCGTTCTCGCCATGGGTTTGGTTCCGCATGCAGTGCTCTAGTGCCGTTGGTCGATCCGGTACTGCACCTCTTCTTCCGGTTCATAGAACTCGCTGGTCTGCTGCACCGATTTCATCTCGCCCACGATTTCCTCAAACAATTTTACCACATCCATGCAGCCGCCTCCCTTGATGCCCTTCACATGCAATTCCACCTCGCCGTCCCTCCCTATGGTGATGTCAAATTCGTGTTGAGGCATAAAGAATCACTGATTAAATGGAAGAGGTATTTGTTGCACTCAGAACCAAGTCATCTCTCCCAAACCCGCACTTTCATCCGGATGGACCGTTCCTCGGTCAGTTCCTCCTCGACCACGTTAAACCCGCGCAGTTGCATTTGATCCATTAGTTTCTGGTAGACATATTGTTGAACCACCGCCTGGCTCAATTCCTCCCCCCTCGCACGCAACTTTTCATCGCTTCGCCCAGCGCCCGTTACGCACAGCGACGCCTTTCCGCGGGCATCGCGGGAGAAGACCACCGTCACCCCGTCCCGCGTAACCGCAATTCGCTGATCCCGGGCCAACTCGCCGGTAACCACTTCGCTGCGGTCGATCTCCAATTCAACGGAGTTCGCATTCTTCCGCACCGTTTCGCGGGGCAATAGGCTGTGGGTTTCGACCGCCATTTGATACCCCAGCGCGCCCGCTGCCGCCACCACGGCGGCGCTGAATGCCGGCCACGCCATCACCACCACTGGAGTTAAAATGCAAACAGCGCTCATGTGTGGCGGCCCTGGGAGCGCCCATCTCCCGATTGGCATTCAGAATTTTCCCACCAATATCCCGGCTCACCTTCAATCGGGTGCGCAATGTTTTGCAGAAAATTCATTCGATTAATTTCCACCCAAATCTGGGTTTCCTTCTTTGACCGGGCTCCCGGCAATTCCTCACGGCATTTCGAAAAATATTTCCCTCGACGTCCGTCAGCGCCATTATGCGAACCACCGTATAAAGCCGAAGGCCATATTCTTATCCGTGCCCATCCGTAATACTATCGGCGGTTTTCATCTTTTTTGAGGAAGATTTTCATGCGGCGAGTTTGGTAAGTTGCTCGATGTCAGCGTTTCTGGCGGTGAGCAGGGCGGTAATGATGCGGCGTCCTTTCT
>Ga0302319_10012180_pt1 | contig 16236 bp, 16 predicted proteins | sample Bog_T0_2_FD_203319 | JGI IMG/M metagenome (GOLD analysis project Ga0302319, IMG submission 203319) | Peat permafrost microbial communities from Stordalen Mire near Abisko, Sweden - Bog_T0_2 | ecosystem: Environmental > Terrestrial > Soil > Wetlands > Peat | place: Sweden: Abisko, Stordalen Mire...
TTGCTTCCGTTCGGGACGCGGAAGGAATGGGTGGAATTCTCATCGGCACTGGAAACACCGGCACGGTGTTCTTGTTGGGCGCATCGGAGAGGCACGAATACGCAAGCGACGTTCTGGATGCCAGCGTATTTGCCCGGTTTGGCCGCGTTGAGGTCGAGCCCGGTTCATCCGGGTATGAGATTTTGACCCGTTCAGGCAACGTGGAGCAGCCTGTGCGGGGCTGGAGCGACTGGCAACCTCTTCAAGATGGTGCAGTGGCTTCGCCGCCAGGACGTTTTCTGCAATGGAAGGCCGAATTGCACAAGGACGGCGCGTTGGGAAGCGTAGGCGTTAACTATCTGCCCGTAAATTCCGCGCCCGTGGTTGACGATCTGGTGGTGGTGGCGGGGGCGCGCTTGAATTCGCAGAATGCTGTTCCCCAGAACCAGACCGTGAGCATCGCATTCTCCTCGCCCAGCCAGGGGTCGACGGTCTCCTTTGACGCCGGATCGAATGCTCCACTGCAGGCCAACAAGGACCGGACCGGTGTAACTGTTCGCTGGGCCGCGCACGATGACGACGGCGACGACTTGATCTATTTTCTCTATCTGCGTGGCGACGGGGAGACGGTGTGGCGGCTGCTGAAGGACAAAATCACCGACAAAGCCTACAGCTTCGATGCCACGTTGATCCCAGATGGCGGGTATCGCATCAAAGTCGTTGCCTCTGACGCGCCCTCGCATATGCCCGCCGATGCACTCACGGGCCAGAAGGTGAGCGACCGATTCGAGATCGACACCACGCCGCCAGTGATTAACAACCTCAGGGCGTCGGCCGAACAGGCGAATTGCGTGGGAACTGACTGCAAGAAGCCGTTGATTATCAGCTTTGACGCCGAAGATGCTGCTTCTCCTATTGCGCACGCCGAATTCTCGCTCGACGCGGGCCCGTGGCAGTATGTCGACCCGGCGGGCAAGCTTTCCGATGCGAAACGCGAGCACTACGAATTCCATATCAACCTGGATGTGGCCGCTGGTGGAAGCATCGGTGAGCATTTGATCACTGTCCGAGCCTACGATCGCTTCGACAACGTGGGCGCAGCCAAGACCGTGATCCCCGCACAGGAAAAGTAGACGCCATGCGATTCGAGGTCTACGTTGCGGCGCGGTACCTGAAGGCCAAGCGGCGGCAGGCGGTGGTGGGCGTTGTCACGGCTATCTCCGTGGCAGGCGTAACCGCGGGCGTGGCGGCGCTCGTGATCGCCCTCGCAATTACCAACGGCATGCGGCGCGACTTGCAGGACAAGTTGCTTGGATCGAGCGCGCACGTGCAGTTGATGCAGGTAGAAGCGCGCGGCATTCCCAACTGGCGGCCGCTTTTATTGCGTCTGCGCCAGGTGCCTCACGTTACCGCGGCAGCGCCGGGATTGTATGAACAGGTGGTCGTGGCACGTGGTGCCCGCGACGGCTATGCGCTCATCGAGGGGATTCTTCCCGGAGATGAACGGACCGTAAGCGATTTGCTTACAGCGGCGACACCGGGCGCGGTAGAGGCGCTGGAGCCGCGCTCCACGGCTTCCGGCACATCGAACGTGGAATTGCCACCGATTGTTCTGGGCAGCGACTTGGCAGAGACCATTGGCGCGGTTGCCGGCGATTCGGTCATGGTCGTAAGTCCGCAGGGAGAGTTGACGCCCATGGGCGGACTCGTCCCGAAATACATGACATTTCGCGTTGCGGGAACATTTCACTCCGGCTTTTATCAGTACGATGCCCAAATGGGCTTTCTTCGTCTCGCCGACGCGCAGCGGCTTTTCGATGAGCCCGACCTTCTTTCAGTGATCAGTTTCAAGGTCGACAATCTGAACCACGCGCCGGAGATCGCGCACGCCATTGAGCAGGCCGCGGGGCCGGGTTATATGACGACCAACTGGACAGAGCAGAACCGCGAGCTGTTTCGCGCCCTCAGGCTCGAGCAGGTGGTCACATTTATCGTGATTACGCTTATCGTGATCGTGGCCGCGCTCAATATCCTCATCGCGCTCACCATGATGGTGATGGAGAAGACGCGCGACATCGCCGTGATGATGAGCTTTGGAGTCGAACCCGGCCAAATCAGGCGCATCTTCCTGCTGCAGGGATTCTTGATCAGCGTGATCGGCACCGTGCTTGGGCTCGTGATCGGCTACTTCGCGTCGTGGGCCGGCGGGTACTACCACTTCATCCATCTCTCGGCCGAGGTCTACTCCATCGACACACTGCCGTTTGCTCCGCGCCTGCTCGATGGCGTAATTGTCTCCGCGGTTTCGATCGGAATCTCGCTGTTGGCGACGTTGTATCCCTCGTCGGCCGCCGCGTCCGTGCTGCCGGCTGAGGCGTTGCGGTATGAGTGAGAGAGACAATGGCTTGAGCAAATGGCGGATCGTCCTCTTCCGCTTGAGCTTCGCCTCTGCCGCGTTCAGCGGCGTCGCGACGGTGATCGATTGGACTGTACCCTTTCCACTTGTCAATCATGCCGACGGCAGTTACAGCTTTAGTCCATGGGATGGCCGGGTCTTTGGCGCTGGAATTATGTTGTGCGTGGCCACGATTGCGTTGGCAGGTTTTGGACGCGGCATTTGGAGATGGCTGTTGATAACAGCGGGGCTGCTTTTGTCGGCCCTTTCGGTTTTCGGATTTGTCGGGAGCCATGTCTGATCTTCCTCATGGCGGCATTTCCGCTTGTGACGGCTTCGGACAGTGTTTCAGTCGAATTTGACAACGTGACACATGTTGTGTCACGTTGACTCTATGCAGAGCATAACCCTCCGCCAACTCCGCGATACCAAACAAGTCAAGAAGTGGCTTCGTGCTGGCGTTCACATCGAAGTCCGCGAACGCAGCGAAGTGCTTGGTGACCTGGTGCCGAGAACGCCGCCGAAACCCGACCGGGCGAAGATCGAGTGGCCTGATTTTGAGGCGCGCGCGAAAGCTATCTTTGGTGACCGCGTTACAACGATTGTGGACGACCTGATACGCGATCGTGAAGAGAGCCGGTATTGAACGTCTGTGTCGATACGAGTTTTCTTGTGTCACTTTACGCGGTTGAAGTTCATTCGTATGAGGCGCGCCGACGAATGAAGCGGAGGCCTCTGGTGTTGGTCACGCCATTCAATCGTGCAGAAGTGGCACATGCTTTCTATACCCAGGTATTTCGCTCGAAGATCTCAATCGCTGAAGCCAGACTGGCGTGGATGACCTTTGTGAATGACTGTACGAAGCAAATCTGGACCTTGGTCGATTTACCTGAAACTCTGTGGGAAACAAGCATCAATTTGGATCGCCGCTACGCACCGACAATTGGCGTTCGCACGCTGGACACACTTCATGTGGCGTGTGCACTGGAGCTGCGAGCCAATCGCTTTTGGACCTTCGACGAGCGTCAAGCAAAACTTGCCGAAGCTGTCGGGCTCGACACCACTCCTTGAGCGCGGTACTTCACTGCGGCGTAATGATTCCGCCGGCGGCGTGACGCCGCGGCAGGATGATGCCGCGATGATCGACCTCCACTGCGCGGGGCGGTTCTTGGGATAGGCTATTGCGCTCTGTCAGCGCGCCTCCACAGGCGGGGCACCAGTCAGCTTGTGTGATCTCTGCCAGCACCGCATGGCATTGGCTGCAAATTCGCTCCATATCCAAGAGATTATCGGATCGAGGAGCGCATGCCTACGGCGTTCACCTTACTGCGCCTTCTGGCGGGACAGATAGATCTCAATTTCGCTGCGCAGGACGGGAGCACGGTTGGTGTCCATCACTTTTGCGCGATCATCGGAGGCAACGGCAATGCTTCCATCTGTAATGCCTTCGAGATTCCTTAGATTTCGCTGCCATCGGCCAATTACGGATTGCTGAATGGCGCCGGGCCACGCAGGACTGAAGGCGCGCGGAGGAATCTGTGCGGCCAACCCACGTGCGGCCAACTGCCGTCGCAGTTGCGGAAGGTGCGCGTCGCCGAAAACAAAGACGATGCGCCGTGCCGGCCCGGCATTCTCCAGACAATTCTCCACGATCATTCGGTTGCGCTCGTGCCAGGCTCCTGCCGCGATATCGGACGGAGTATTCTCTCCAATCACATCCTCAAACATATGATCGACCATGGCCAGAAACTGCGGTGAGCCGTTGGTGTAGTCGTACAGCGAAACGCCAGAGAAACGCTGCATGTATGCCTTTAGTTTGTCCTGCGCACCGGCAACCTCTGCGGCTTTCGCTTTGTCCGCGGCTTCCTGCTGCTCTCCTCGCGCCTGCCAAGCAAAACTCACCCGCCAATCGGCTGGTATGAAACGCATACCCCAACTCGGGGCCATCTCTGCAAGCATGGCGGCTTCGGGCGGAAAGTTGCCCTCCATCGGGCCGTTGAAAGCCTCCGCAGTGATTTCTCCGCACACCACATCGGGTTTGAGCGACCGCACCTGTGTCTCGAGATCGTTGAGGGAGTAGTGGTAGCGCTCCTCGAAGTGCATTTGATGCGCACTGCCGACGAGGAAAATCTCCGGCGTCGCAGATGAGACCTTTGTGGTCGCATTTTGAGCCATCACGGGGCAGATCGACAAAAAGCCAGCAAGGAGCAAGCCGCGTCTTTTCATGGCGCAACGATAGAATGTTCGCGGTCAACCAGGTATGACCGCCGTCACAAGCCGGAAGCGCGCTTTCCCTTTTCTACCACTGGCCCGGTACACTGGAGACATGCACCCCCCGGTTCGCCTGGTAGCGATTGATATGGATGGCACTCTGCTGCCCTCCCATTCACAATCTATGAGTGAACGCACCGGTCGGTCTCTGCTGGCTGCGCAGGCAGCGGGCATTACTGTGGCGATCGCGACGGGCCGCCGCGCGGCCTACACGGTGCCGTTGATCGAAGGCCTCGGCCTGCGAGCGGATACGCCTCTGATTACGTCAAATGGTGCAGTGACTTGCACGCTTGGCGGCGACACCATTGACTGTGCCCATATGGACGCACGCGTCGCGCGAGGCGTGTGCGGAGTGCTTCGCCCGTTTGGAACCGTGGTTTTCACCTTTGACCGGCCAGGACGCGGCGAGTTGGTTCTCGAAGATCTGAGTCAGGCGCATGGACGCATTGCGCTGTGGGTCGAGGCGAACCGGAATGCGATTGAAGTCGTGAAACCGTTGGAGCTTGCGTTAGTTGATGGCGAAGACCCGATTCAGGGCATGGGGGCGGGAAGTATCGAGCAGATGCGCGCGGCGGAAAAAGCCTTGAAGACAAGCGAGTGGAGCGCAAAGTGCGAGACCGCGCGAACCGAGTATCCGGCACGCGATTTATCGATTCTCGATCTCCTTCCGCCGGGAGTTTCGAAGGGATGGGCACTGGAACGGCTTGCCGCGCGACTCGGCGTGGATCGGAAAGAGACCATGGCCATCGGCGATAACTGGAATGACCTGGGTATGCTGGAGTGGGCAGGGCAGAGCATCGTGATGGCCAATGCGGCGCAGGAACTGCGCACACTGGCGAAGATGCGCGGGTGGAAGCAGGCCCCTTCAAGCGACGATGATGGAGTTGCGGCGATTCTGGAACGCGCTCTCACAAAGATGACGGCAGCAAAAGCATGAGCGGCAAGTTACAACCCGAAGTAAGCCGGCGAAAAGGCGGATCGGTTTTCATCGCGACCGTCGCGGCGGTCCTGAGCCTGGCGATTCACGCGCATGCAGCAGAACGTGCGACGCTGCGCAATGGGTTTGTGCTCCGCTGCGATCATCATGCAGCGGTCGACGGGCACATGCGGCTTTACCTGAGCGCGGGCGAAGACAACTACATTGAATTCGCGCCAGATGAAATTACGGCCTTCGAAACAGTTCCTGATTCGCCGGTAGCCGCAGCGCCAACGGTTCAGCAAACTGCGAATCCGGCCGCAAAACTCACTCCTGGCGATCTACGCGAGATGCTTGCACGCGCAGGAACGGAGCACAATCTGGATGTGGATTTGCTGGCCAGCGTGGTGAAGGCGGAAAGCGGCGGCAATGCGCGGGCCGTGAGCCACGCCGGTGCGCAGGGACTGATGCAACTGATGCCGGGGACTGCAGCCGACTTTGGAGTGCACGACAGTTTCCAGCCCGATCAGAACGTGCGCGGCGGCACGTCGTATCTCGATACGCTGTTGACGCGCTACCACGATAACCTGGCCTTGGCGCTGGCCGCATATAACGCCGGACCCGAAGCCGTCGACAAATACCACGGCATTCCGCCGTACCATGAGACACGCGCCTACGTGGCCCGCGTGATTCACGAGTTCAATTGCAGAGTCCTGGCACGCGAGGCTGAAGCGCAGCGCACCGCGGCTTCCGCGCCGGGGGCGCAATCCTCCGCTTCGCGTTGAGTTGCACACCGAGCACATTTCTCCGCTTCGAATTTGAGGCAAAATCCGTTACTGGATAGAGGCTCTTGTCGAATTCCCCGACGCCTTCCGCGCATGGCCGCGTGAGAACATGGTTATAGAACTCAATCGCAACTTGCGGAACGGGGTTTGCTTGAAAAAGAGTCAATGGATTGTGGGCATACTGGTGCTGGCTGCGCTGGTCGCGCTGGTTCATTGGGCTCCTCATGCCCCGTTTGATTTTCATAGATTTGCTGCACAGGTGAAGCTAGCCGACTGGCGCATGATTGTCTTTGCCGGCCTTTGCATCTACGCCAATTTCGTTTTTCGCGCATTCCGCTGGAGCGCACTTGTGCGGCACATGCAAAAAGTTCCGCCGCTGTCGCTTGTGGGGTCGCAGGTGATCGGATTCACCGCGGTGGCGTTGATCGGTCGCGTCGCGGATCCAGTCCGGCCGTACCTGGTCTCGAAGAAGACAGGGCTCTCATTAAGCACGCAGGTTGCCGTGTACATTGTCGAGCGATTAGTGGACGCGGGTTCGGTGGCATTGATTTTTTCTGTTGCCATGATATGGGTGCCGGGCGATGCGATCCTGAATGCCACGGCTCATACTGGCCTGTTGGCGCGCTTGGCTTCGCATCATCGGGAACTGGCGTTGTTTGTAGCGCGATACGGCGGATTGGTTCTCACAGTGCTGGGAACTCTCTTTCTGTTCGCGGTGCGCTTGGCAGGAGGGCCAGTCGCGGCGTTCTTTGAGCGTGTCTTCGGCTTGATTTCAAAGAATCTGGGCCAAAACATTGGTCACAAGATCCGCATGTTTCATTCCGGTCTCGACACCATTCGCTCATTTCGCGACTTCGCTGTCGTGGTCAGCCTTTCGCTCAGCATGTGGATGCTGATTTGTTATGCCTATTTCGAGACGTGCAGAGCCTTCACCGCCAGCCCCGAGTTGGCGGGAATCACGATTTCACAAAGTGTTTTGCTCATGGTGGCCAGCGGCACGGCCAGCATTATTCAGCTTCCTGTGATCGGCTGGTTCTCGCAGATCGGCCTGGTAATGGTCGCGCTCACGGGCATCCTGGGAGCGAATGCGGAAGCAGCGACCGCCTGCGCCGCGACACTCCTGGTAGTAACGTTTCTGGGAATTGTGCCCGTGGGTTTGATCTGGGCCCGCTTCGAGCACATCAGTCTGCGCAAAGTTGCTACCGAGAGCGAGCAGGCAGAAGAGAGAGCAGAAGAAAGACTTGAGGCAGGCGAAACTGTAAGTCCACCCGATCGCAACAAGATCGATAAGGATGCGGCGTCCGGCGAGCGTTGATGCGCCTGATTACGGCGTTGACGGCGCAGCCGACGAGTTTGCATTGATCTCCGTCTCTCTCGAATAGCGAATCGTCTCGGGCCCTACCGCCCCGCCCGTCATGATCATGCTCATCGCCTGTTCCATGGTCAATTCCGTATCGATTATCCTCTCTGCGGGCAGAATCTGCAGGAAGGCCGAAGTGGGGTTGATGGCATTGGGCACCAGCACAGCCGCTAATGGCCTCCCACTGGTCGCGTCGCTGAGCGTACGCGTGAGAAATCCGATACTCTTCTGGCCAGCGATGGGGAAGTCGATCAACACTACTCGCTGGCTGGTGTCCTTCTTCGCCATCATGGAGTCCAACAGTTGTCGAATGGACGTGTAGACCTTGGCGACGAATGGCAAGCGCTCGAGCACGGACTCAAAAAGGCCGAATAACTGACGTCCTACAACGAGCGAAGTCACGCGCCCGACAATGTAAAGAACAGCGAGAGTGAGCAGGACGGCGAGCGCCGGCTGCAGCCATGGATTGCTGAACCATCCTCGAGGAAAGATGGTTGCCAATAGCTGGACTGCAGGCAAGCCAGCCTTGGCGAGGGACTCCAAAAGAAAACTGAAAATCAGATATGTGACGAAAAGCGGGCCGATGGTGATGATTCCGGCGAGGATACTGCGTTGCAAACTGCGCACCGTGTGGCTGATTGGTCCCTTCACGAGCTTCACCTCGTTACGAGCATACCCCGGAGCGGACAAAGTGCGGAATGACGAAGAAAACAGGTAAACTGTTTCCAATCGGCGCAAAATCAGCTATATATGAGGATTGCAGAAAGTCGTTAAGGCAGAAAGTACTCCATGAACGAACACGAGAGTGTCGACCTGAACGAGATGAGCCGAGAAGCGCGGCAAGCAGCTGCACCTCGCCCGCGCGTCGTGGGATCGCCCTTATCCACGGGTGTGAGCCGGCATGCGCCGTATTCGGCTGCAGAGGCCCAGGTCAAGCGACTCACTCCACCTCCGCCGGGCCGCGCGCTGGGCCGTGAACCTGCTTCCGCGGAGGACTCCTCGAACCTGCAACGTGCCGTGAACGCCCTGCGCTCGGCTCTTCCTTTTGTGCAACGACTCCTGCCATTGCTCGACGGTAACATCGCTTCTACCATCGGCAATCTGCTTCAGCCTCACCCGCAGTCCCATCAACCTGCGGCGAAACTTGACCTTACACCCATTGAAGACGGCTTGGCTGAGTTGCGGTCGCAGCAGCACAGCCTGCGGCTTCAGGCGGTCGAACAGAGCACAACGCTAAAGCGCGTTGAAGATCAGTTGGAATTGGTTCGCGAAGCCACCGACCGGAATACGCTGGAGCAGCAGGAACTGCTGGAGGATTTGAAGGCCTATGGGAATAAGGTCAGGATCGTCGCTATCCTTGCGCTGGTGCTGGCTGCGGTGGGCTTCTTTATGACTCTGGCGCTCTTTCTGCACATTCAGAAAGTGCTGCCCTGAGCTCTAAGGACTGCGAGGAGCGGAAGAACTTGCCGCAATAGCTTAGAGTCGTGCGGCGAGCCGGCTCACAGCTCAAGAACTGTGTCTTCGATAGCCAGGCGGACATTGCCATCGGATTTGGCCAGCCGCCGGACAGCTTCGGGCTTGTCCACCTTGGCCTTTAGCATCACAAGCGCCACGGGAACGCTGCGCCCGGCGCTCTTGATGGTATCAACGGCAGTCGCACGGTCGATATTGCAGGCCCGCATCAGGATGCGAATGCCCCGCTCCACCAGCTTCGAATTCTGCATGTGCACGTTGACCATCAGATTTTCGTACACATAGCCGAGGCGTGTCATGGCGCCCGTAGTGATCATGTTCAGGATCATTTTCTGGGCACTGCCGGCTTTCATGCGTGTTGACCCCGATACAACTTCAGGACCGACTTCGGCGACGATGGTGATGTCTGCGGCGCCAGAGAGCGGAGTTCCCTGGTTACATGTAACGGCGGCGGTGTGTGCGCCACGGGCGCGTGCATACGCCACCGCCGCGACAACGTAGGGCGTCCGGCCGGAAGCAGAGACACCGACCACAATGTCTTTGCGCGTGGGGCGACGCCGTGCGATGTCGCGCTGTCCCAGTTCTTCGGAATCCTCGTTGACCTCAACTGCAGAGGCCAGGGCCTTGGGCCCGCCTGCCATGATGTACTGCACCTGACCGGGGGCCGTGGAATAAGTAGGAGGGCATTCGGAAGCGTCCAGAGCTGCAATGCGTCCACTGGAGCCGGCGCCGACATAGATCAATCGGCCGCCATCGCGTAGGCTGCGAGCTACCTGATCGATCACGTCGGCAATTTCAGGAATCGCCTTCTTGACCGCCGCTGCTACCTTGGCATCTTCGTGGTTAATGATGCGGGCGATCTCGAGTGCAGATTTCGTGTCGAGGCCCTGAGAGGCTTCGTTTTGGCTTTCTGTCGTCAGTTGCTGAAGCAGTGCGGCCTGGTCGTTGTTGGTATCTTTGGTTCTGGCGCCAGCCGGTTCCTGCATCGTGGTGCTGGGTAGCATCGCGTCGGTCCCCATCTTTGATTGTAACTATAAAAGTACGCAACCATAAAAATTTGTTCTGCCGTACCCTGGTTTGTTAACTTGGTAAAACGCTAAAGGGATTTACGCACAGCGTCGTGAAAAGCCGGGCGCACTTCACGGATCAACTGGCTTCCCCGATCGGGCCAGGTGCGGTTCGTCAGAAGGACAACAGCCACGGATGCGTCCAGATCGATCCATAGCGAGCAGCCGCTGTAACCAAGATGCCCAATAGAGTGCGTGGAGAAATGCTCGCCGGAAGATGAAGGCTGCGATGGCGTGTCCCATCCGAGCCCTTGCGAACTGCCCTGCGGTGGTTGCCGCTGGGAGAATTGTTCCAATACAGCAGGATCGAACAGGGATGGCTTTTGGTTGGGGACACCAGGTTTTGCACCGCGAAGGACTGCCGAGGCGAATCGGAGAAGGTCCGGAACATTGGAGAAGAGCCCCGCGTGCCCCGCGACGCCTCCCAGAACGGACGCATTCTCGTCCTGTACCTCACCCTGAATGCGCCGATGGCGGAAGGTCAGGTCCTCTTCGGTGGGCGGGATGTTGGGTCGCGCCCTTGGCGAGGGGCAAAACCCGGTAGATGTCATGCCCAGGGGTTGGAAGACCTCGCGGACGGTCCAGGAGGCAAGATCTTCCTGCCAGAGCACCTCGAGCGCCTTGCCAAGAAGAATGAAGCCGGGGTCAGAATATTCGACGCGCGTGCCCGGTTCTGTCTGAATTGGAAGCGCAAGGCAGGCGCGGAACAAAGAGGGAGCCGTCGAGGCGATCCTGAACAACTCGACGTATCCCGGCAAACCGGAATTATGTGCAAGGAGATGCCAAAGTGTGACGGAGCGCGCCAAATCCCCGGGCTCGCGCCCCACCACAAAACCCGGCAGCAATTCGCCAAGCGGCGTATTCAGTGCGAGTTGCCCGCGTTGGACGAGCAGCATCGCGGCTGCCGTGGTTGCCATAACTTTCGTCAGGCTCGCCACGTCAAATACAGTTCGGAGAGCAACCATTGGAGCGTTTTCTTCGTAGGTGAACCGGCCAAAGGCTCCCTGGAGCACTGCGTCGTCTCCCGACAATACGCCAAATGCGCACCCCGGAAACGCCCGTGCCGCAATGGCGTCTTCCAGGATGCGGAGGGCAGCGGCGAACTGGCCGTATTTGCCGGAGTGCTGCTCAGCCGCATGATGGTTGTCCGATGTCATCGCTTTCTGGTAGGTTACCGCGCATGGCTGGCGCACGCAGCAGCCACTGTACTTTTCGTCGCCAGGGGAGGGAATTCAGGCTATCCTTGTGTGCGGGAACGCCGTCTATTCCTTGGGAGGTTCGTATGGCGCCGTTGCGCGGATGGTTGCTGACAGTGTGTTTTGTGGGCCTTATCTTCGCTGGCGCTGGCTTCGGCATCTCCCAGACGCCCGGCCAGCCTGAAGCTGTGCCCGATGTGGCGCCGCCGACCGCAGCACAACCTGCAGCTCCGCCTGCTGCAAGCCCCTCCGCGCAGCCCGCAGCCCCTGCGGATGAAACAGCAGCTCCGGCAAAGAGAACCTATACCGTGCCGGCGGGCACCAAGATCCTTTTGCAACTGCGGAGCGCAATTAACACCAAGAGCGCCAAAGCGGGCGACGGCGTGTATCTCTACTCAATTTTTCCTGTCGTGGTTGGGAACCGCGTGATGATCCCCACGGGAGTTTACGTGCAGGGCATTGTCGATCGCGTGCAACGCGGCGGACGTGTGAAGGGCAAAGCGCAGCTCGACATGCACTTTACGTCAATCATCTTTCCCAATGGATCGGTGGTTGAGGTTCCCGGAGTTGTCGATAGCGTGCCGGGTGCAAAGAATCAGAAGGTGAAAGACGACGGGGAAGGGACTATCGAGCAAAACGGAGATAAAGGCCGAACTGCCGAGCGCACTGCCGAAATCGCGCTGCCAACCGGAGCGGGAGTGGGCACAATTGGCGGTGCCTCGTCCGGTCATCCCATTGAGGGCGGGTTGGCGGGCCTGGGCGCCGGCGCGGCCACTGTCGCGATAGTCTCGCTCTTCACCCGCAATGCCGATGTGGATATACCTACCGGAACGCAGGTGGAGATGGTTCTACAAAGGCCATTGCAACTGGAAGACGAAAACCTGGCCGGTGTAGGACAGCCCGGAGCTGCGCCAACGTTAGTTCCAGCGTCGACCCAACCACGACCAATTACTTCGCATCGTCCGCGGATCGTGTGCCCACCCGGAAGTCTCGGCTGCGGGTAAGCCAACGCGCCGTCAACCCGGCCAGCGCCCACCTGCATGCAATTCCCGGAGCGAGTTTTCCTAAATCAGCCGTGCGTTAGGTGCAACCGCACCTGCGCGCGATAATATGCAGCTTCCAGTCTGGCTGCACCGATAGTGCAGGTTAGAGCGATACTCGTCCCATGGGGCCGCATTGCTGGCGGCAATTGTAGTGCCGACAAGGAAAGTTCTGCCATCGGTGGCCACAATCGTCCCCGCGGTGGGGTTGTAGTCAGCCACTTCGAGGTCCCCTTCGACATAGAAATTCGAGGGTCTGGCTTCATCATCGAGGTTCAACTGCTCGTCCGCTAAGGTCATCGGTGGCAGGCCGGCATGAGAAGTGCTTGCCATTTCGGTCGGCTCGGGCCTTTTAAGGAGATGGTCGAGGGGCTTGGCAGGGTGATTCTCCCCATGGGCTGTCAGGGTTGTTGGGGCTTCTCCGTCCGATGGCGTATTTCCGGAAAAGAGATGCAAGTGAATCGAACCCTTCGCATCCGCCGCACTGATTGGTTTAGGTGTACTCGTCGCCGCCAGATGGTTGGCATCCGAGGCGCCTTTGCCTGCGCCTGCGGCCTGAGCGAACCCCGTTGAATGGGCTTGCTTCGTATGGACGCCGGCCACGTTGGGGCCGGGTTTGGTTGCATCTGCATTTGCCAATACGATGGATGGCCCGGTTGCGCCAGTTTGGGCGCCAAGAATCGCAACAGCAAGCCCTGTCAGAGTTCCCAATGCAACTCCGGCCGCGGCAAAAAGCACGGGCGCGCCTAAGCGATATGTCCAGCCCCGAAGCATTTTCACCCTGCTGCTGTGATTCGGTGCAATCGTTTTGCGAGATGGATTATGCGTCGCCATATAATTTGGAGAGGCTAAAATGGGTCTCACTTTCGTTGATAACAGTTTCATTTAACTGCCCTTCCGAGCCGGCCAACAATCCTCCAAAAGGGCTAATTCGGCTCCGAAAGAGTGATTAACCTGTTTGGTTCGGAGTTTTGCTCGATGACTTCGTACGCAGCCAGGATGAGTAGGCACCTGGCATCGCGGAGCCGGCCTCTGCCGCCGTAAAGATCGATTCATTGCGATTTATCAAGTTGTGAACCAACGCTGAAAGCGGTCAGGGTGCAGCCGGCCTCAATACCGGGTAATCTGGAAATGATGCAGATGCAATCCGATTCTGGCGATATCTCCACGTCTCAAGCAGCGGTGGGTTCCGGCTCAAGCCTCCCGGCCGCCGGTACCGGGCCCGCGCGTCCGAGCAAATCCGCGGGGCTTGGCCTCTGGCTGCGCGATCTCCTCATCGCCGCCATTGCGTCCATTCTGATCATTACTTTCCTTTATCAACCGGTCCGCGTAGAAGGCACCAGCATGCTACCGCGCCTTGAAGACCGCGATCGTCTCTTCATCAACAAGTTCGTTTATCACTTCTCTGCCATTGGGCGCGGCGATGTGGTCGTTTTCCGGCATCCAGCACAGTTTGACCCCCAGCGAAGCTATATCAAGCGTGTGATCGCTTTGCCCGGTGACACGCTGCGCATCGACCGCGGCCATGTATTCGTGAACGGGAAGCTTTTGTACGAGCCCTACGTCCCATCGGAGTATCGCGACAATCGCTCCCAGGAGGAAATTGTCATCCCTGCGGATAGCTACTTCATGATGGGAGACCATCGGTCGATCTCGTCCGATAGCCGTGATTTCGGCCCTGTAGACCGCTCGCTCATTTACGGTAAGGCTGTGTTCGTCTACTGGCCGGCTCGCGATGTGGGCGTAGTTCGCTAGGCCGTGGAAAACGAAGCAAAACGGGGCGGCGAAACCTGCTAAAATCGGTTGAATCCACTCCTCGGAGAGGCAATGCAGGCGATTCTGGCGCTCGAAGACGGGCGCATCTTCCGCGGTCAAGGGCATGGACACCCAGGCGAAAGCCAGGGCGAAGTGGTATTCAATACTTCCCTCACCGGTTACCAGGAAATTGCCACCGATCCCTCCTATGCGGGACAGATCGTTGTCCTGACTAATCCCCAAATTGGCAACTACGGCACCAACCATGCCGATAATGAGGCCTCTCGGCCCTATATAGAGGGCCTGATCGTGCGCGAGTTCTCGACGATCAGCTCCAACTGGCGTTCCGAGCAGGTAACCGACGAGTACATGGAGCGCTACTCCGTGCCCGTGCTTGCCGAGATCGACACGCGCGCCCTGGTACGCCACCTGCGCAACAACGGTGTCATGCGCGGTGTGATCTCGACCACCGAGACCGATTCCGACGTTCTTGTCCAAAAGGCCAGAAAGATCCGCAAGATGGACGGTACCGATCTGGCGAAGGTGGTCTCGACCAAGACCAGCTACGAGTTTGACGCATCCGATCCACGCAGCCAGATAGGCGATTCTCTCCTTGCTGAGGGCTTCATCCAAAAGGAGAATGTGCGCAAGCGCCTTCATGTAGTGGCTTATGATTTCGGCATTAAGCAAAACATTTTACGCATGTTAGTGCGCGACGATTGTCGAGTCACCGTGGTTCCGGCTGAGACCACAGCCGACGATGTTCTGGCGCTCAAGCCTGACGGCGTCTTTCTTTCGAACGGCCCCGGCGACCCGGAGCCGGTCGACTACGCGGTGCGCGCCATCCAGCAGATGTTGGGCCGCGTTCCGGTATTTGGAATCTGCCTGGGGCACCAGCTTTGCGGCCTCGCGCTCGGCGGACGTACCTACAAGCTCAAATTCGGCCACCACGGCGGCAACCATCCGGTGCGCAACAATTCCACCGGCAAAGTTGAGATCACGGCCCACAACCACAACTTTGCTGTCGATCCCGACTCGATCAATGCCAACGAAGTCGAACTGACGCACGTGGACCTCAACGACCAGACGCTGGAAGGCCTGCGCCACAAGACGCTGCCGCTCTTCAGCGTGCAATACCATCCCGAAGCCGCTCCCGGCCCGCACGATTCACATTATTTGTTCCGCGACTTCCGGCAGATGATGGAGGAGTGGAAGGGATGACTTTGGCGACAAGCACAAATGCAGCAATATCGAGACAGCGGGGCTTTTGGCTCCGCTGTTTTTTGGAAACAGGAAACAGGGTATAGAAAAGAATGCCGCGCAGAAATGACATTCAGAAAATCCTGGTGATCGGCTCAGGGCCGATCATCATCGGCCAGTCGGCGGAGTTCGACTACTCTGGCACGCAGGCCTGCAAGGCGCTCAAGCAGGAAGGTTACGAAGTGGTGCTGGTGAACTCGAACCCGGCCACCATCATGACCGATCCGGAGTTGGCCGACCGCACCTACATTGAGCCGCTGACCCACGAATACGTGGAAGAGATCATCCGCATTGAAGCGGAAATGCTGGCCGCGCAACCAAACGCAGGTAAGTTCGCCCTGCTTCCCACTGTTGGCGGTCAGACGGCGCTGAACCTCGCCGTGGATCTTGCCGATACCGGCGTTCTGGAGAGGTATAACGTCGAGCTCATCGGCGCCAAGCTCGAGGCCATCAAAAAGGCAGAGGACCGCCTGCTCTTCAAAGATGCAATGATCCGCATCGGGCTCGAAGTGCCGCGCTCCGCATTGATCAACAACCTGCGCGACGGACTCGACTTCTCCGCCAAGCTGGGCTTCCCGGTGCTCATCCGGCCCAGCTTCACGCTCGGCGGCACCGGCGGCGGCATTGCCTACAACCGCGAAGAGTTGATGGAGATCCTCTCCCGCGGCCTCGACCTTTCACCGGTGCATGAGTGCCTCCTTGAAGAGAGCGTGCTCGGCTGGAAAGAGTTCGAGCTCGA
>Ga0302319_10012183_pt1 | contig 16234 bp, 14 predicted proteins | sample Bog_T0_2_FD_203319 | JGI IMG/M metagenome (GOLD analysis project Ga0302319, IMG submission 203319) | Peat permafrost microbial communities from Stordalen Mire near Abisko, Sweden - Bog_T0_2 | ecosystem: Environmental > Terrestrial > Soil > Wetlands > Peat | place: Sweden: Abisko, Stordalen Mire...
ACCGCTCGGCGATGCGCCGAAAATCTATTGTGCGACCTGCCATCAGGGAACGAACAAACCGCTGTACGGCGCACCGCAAATCCAGAATTACCCGGAACTCCTCGAGCCGGCGCAAACGGAAGGTGCACCGCCGAGCAGCGTGCCGCTCGGCACGCCGCCGGGTGGGGCCCCCGCCATCGGTGCACCGGCCGGTGCACCCGTGACGCCCCCGGAAGCTCCGGCCCCCGTGGTCGCGCCGAAGACGGCGGCGCTCAACGGCCCGGGAGCAGCCGTCGGCAAGCTCTAAAGAGCGCGCTGCGACGACGAGCGTGACCCACCAGCTGCATCGTCTGCTCATGGCCGCCTGGCTGCTGCTTGCGGCTGGCTGGGCGCACGCGGAGGCGCCGCTCGTGTTTCTCACCGATTTCGGCACACAGGACGGCGCGGTCTCGGCGATGAAGGGCGTGGCCTACAGCGTCTCCCGCTCGCTCCTCATCTCTGACCTCAGTCACGAGAACCCAGACATCTTCACCGGCGCCTACCGGCTCTACCAGGCCGAGCAGTTCTGGCCCGACGGCACGGTATTCGTCGCGGTCATCGATCCGGGTGTGGGCACCGCGCGGCTGTCCGTCGTCATGAAAACGCGCACCGGGCACTACTTCGTGGGGCCGGACAACGGCCTGCTCTCGCTCGTCGCCGAGCGCGACGGCATCGCGGAGCTGCGACAGATCGATGAGCGGATCAACCGGCGACCGGGGTCGGACGAGTCGCACACCTTCCACGGCCGGGACGTGTACGCGTACACCGGCGCGCGGCTCGCCGCGGGAGTGATCCGCTTCGATCAGGTCGGTCCCCTGCTCCCGCCGGGCACCTTGATCAGCATTCCATATCGCAAGGCATCACGCGCCGGCACCAAGCTCTCCGGCATCATTCCGGTGCTCGACGTGCAGTTCGGCAATGTCTGGAGCAACATACCGAAGGCGCTGCTCGATGAACTGCACGTCGGGCCCGGTGATCCACTGCATATCCGCATCCATCACAAGGACCAACTCGTCGACGACGCGGTGGCGCCCTTCGAGCGCACCTTTGCCGAAGTGCCGGTGGGCCAGCCGCTGGTCTACGTCAACAGCCTGCTGAACGTCGCCGTGGCGCTGAATCAGGCGAGCTACGCGGCCGCCCACAAAGTGGGGTCGGGGCCGGATTGGTTCATCGAGATCAGCCGGGAATGAGCCCGTGGGTCGCGACTGCCAAGTTGCGACTGGGATCACGACGACACATTGTCAAACAGCCGATACTGCGCCTCGACCGGGTCCACGCCGTGGCGTGACCGAACCGGCGGCGCAAGACGCGCCGCGCTAGGAGACTGTCTGAGCAAGTTTCGCGAGCCGGGTTGGCAGGGGCAACGCACGACGAAGGTTTGCGCGGCCGTGGCGGTGGCGGCGTCGCTGATGGGGGCGGTCCCGATCGCGTCCGCCCGTACGACCACCACGTCCCTCTCGGTGCAAACCGCCGTGGCGACCGGGTGCAACGTGAGCGCGACCGCCCTCGGTTTCGGCACCTACACGCCGGGGGCCGGTGCGATCCCGGCAACCACGACAATCAAATTCAACTGCACGAACAAGACAGTCTTCGCGGTGGGCTTGAGCGTCGGCACGACCAGCGGCGCGACGTACGCGCAGCGCCTGATGGCGAGCGGCGCGAACACCCTGCAATACAATCTCTACACAACCTCCGGCCACGGCACGGTGTGGGGCGACGGATCCGGGAGCACGGCGGTGCAATCCGGCGTCGGTAACGGCACGCTCTCGCCGACCTATTTCACCGTGTATGGATTGCTGCCGGATTCGACGACCAACCAGACCACGGCGGCGGGAACGTATTCCGACACGATCGAGGTGGTGGTTAGCTACTAGTAGGAGCCTCTCTGGGTAAGACAGGTTCCTCAGCCACCCCGCGTGCGCCGACGCCTGACTCCCCGCACCGATTCGTGCGATGCTGCGCCGATGACGATGCCCCCCGCGATGGCCACCCCGACCGCGACCACCGAGCGGCGCACGGAACTGTCGGTGCGCGCATTGGCGCTCGGGGTTGCGATCACGTTGGTCTTCACGGCGGCCAACGTTTATTTCGGTCTGAAGGCCGGCCTGACATTCGCGACGTCGATTCCGGCCACTGTGATCTCGATGGCCATTCTGCGCGGCTTCGCGGGTTCCACCATCCAGGAAAACAACATCGTGCAGACGGTCGCCTCCGCGGCCGGCACACTCAGCGCAATCATTTTCGTCCTGCCGGGACTCGTGATGATCGGCTGGTGGAGCGGATTTCCCTACGCGGTGACCTTCGCAATCTGCGCACTCGGCGGCGCGCTGGGGGTGATGTATTCCATTCCGCTGCGCCGTGCGTTGGTGACCGATTCCGATCTGCCTTATCCGGAGGGCGTCGCATGCGCCGAAGTGCTGAAGGTGGGCGGTCATGGCGAGAGCGACGAGGCCCGCACAGCCTCGGGCAGCAACCGTGCGGGACTGCGCGCGATACTCGCGGGCGCCGTGTCGTCGGCCGCGTTCGCGCTGCTGGTCGCAACACAGCTCCTCGGGGGTGATCTTGCGCATTACTTTCGCATCCAGGGCGGCCGCGGCGCGACGGGATTCGATTTCAGCCTGTCGTATGCACTGTTCGCGGTCGGACATCTGGTTGGGCTGTGGCTCGGCATCGCAATGCTCGTGGGCATCGGCATTGCGTGGGCGGGTGCAGTTCCGTGGCTGACGAGCCTGCATCCGGCCGCCGGAGATGCGGCGGCCGTGGCCCAGGCCGCGTGGAGTCATCAAGTGCGCTTCATCGGCGCCGGAACCATCGGTGCCGCCGCCGTGTGGACACTGCTCAGCCTGACGAAACCGGTGGCGGCGGGGCTGCGCTCGGCACTGCGCGCCTCGCGCGTACGCCAGGCCGGCAACGCGGCCACCCTGGCGCGTGTCGAGCGGGACATTCCCATCGGCACCGTCGGCGCAGTGACCCTGGTGTGCCTGCTGCTCATCGGGTGGCTGTTGTATGACTTCGGTGCGACGAGCGGTCTCGCCGCCGCCGCTCCCATTCTCATCGGGGGTGCGATCGTCTACATCGCCCTCATGAGTTTTCTCGTCGCCGCCGTGTGCGGCTACATGGCCGGCTTGATCGGCGCATCGAACAGCCCGCTCTCCGGGGTCGGCATCCTGGTGGTCATCGGGGCGGCGCTGCTGCTGACGGCGGCGGTCAAGCCCCTGTTGCCGGCGAGCGCCGGTCCGGCATTGGTGGCCTTCGCCCTGTTCGTCACGGCGGTGGTGTTTGCCGTCGCCACGATCTCCAACGACAACCTACAGGACCTCAAGACGGGACAGCTCGTCGATGCCACTCCGTGGCGGCAGCAGGTCGCACTGCTGGTCGGCGTACTGGCGGGCGCCCTGGTCATTCCGCCGGTGCTCGATCTTTTGAACCACGCCTATGGCTTTGCCGGGACGCCCGGCGCGGATGCCGCGCGCGCCCTGCCGGCGCCGCAGGCCGCCCTCATCTCGGCATTGGCACAAGGCGTCATCCAGGGCAACCTCGCCTGGGATCTGATCGGCACCGGGGTCCTGATCGGCTGCGCGCTCATCGCCGTCGATGCCCTGCTGAGACGCACCACTGCGGCACATCTGCCGCCGCTGGCAGTCGGCCTCGGCATCTATCTGCCGCCCGACACGACCATGATGATCGTCGTCGGGGCATTCGCCGGCTGGATCTTCGACCGGCGCGCGGCACGGCGCGACAATCCAGCCGCGACCCACCAGCTCGGCGTGCTGCTCGCCTCGGGCATGATCGTGGGCGAGAGCCTGATCGGCGTGCTGCTCGCGGCAATCGTGGTCTTCTCCGGCAAGCCCGCACCGCTCGCGCTGGTCGGCGACGATTTTGCCGTCGCCGCCCGCTGGCTCGGCGCCGCCGTGTTCGGCGCATCCGTCATTGCGCTGTATGCATGGGTTGCCCGCATGGGCCGCGCTGCCGGGCGCGGCTCAACGGCGTGAGACGATCGCCGCGGCGGCGACGCACAGGATCGCGATCAAAGTGAGCCGCAACCGCAGCGGCAGATACCAGGGCGGCAACCGGGCAAATCTTGTGAAGCGCCAATCCTGCCAGTAGTGTGCGAGGAAGGCCGTGATCAGCAGCGCGCTCGCAGCGAGCGGCGCAATGAGCAGGGAGCACCACGCAAGCAAACATGGCACCACGCTCCAGACAAGGCTGCCGTTGCGCTGACGCGGTGTGAGTCCGTCGAGCGTTATGGCAAATCCCCAATGCAGCGCTCCGACGAAGCTCAAGATGGCCGCAGCATAGGCGATGAGTGCACCGTCCCAAAACAAGGCGCTGTCCCCGTCGATGATGGTAGCCAGGGTGAGCGCCACGAACGGCACGAGACCCCCGTAGCCGAGCCAGGCCACGGCGACTGGTGCCGAGGCGGACGGGCTATTCAAGGGACTGTCCTGGCGGCTGTACGGGTGGCTGTACTGGTGGCTGTCCGGCTACGCGAGTCTGTTGCACCGGTGTAGTATCGCAGGACAGGCTTGCGATGCATTGCCGCATTCAAAACTCCAATTCTGACCGACAGAGTGCCCTCCATGTTTCATCAAGAGCTGACCCCGGTGGGAAATAGCCTCGGTCTATCCTTCCTCGTGGCGATTCTCCCCATCGCCACCGTGCTGGTACTGCTCGGGCTGATGCGCCGACCCGCGTGGCTCGCCGCACTGGCGGGTCTCATCGTCGGCCTCATCATCGCCGTCGGCCCCTGGCACATGCCCTTCGGCCTCGCTGCCGACGCGGTGTCCAATGGCGCCGTGTTCGCCCTGTGGCCCGTCATGTGGATCGTGGTGAATGCGCTGCTGCTCTACAACATCGCTCTCGCCTCGGGCCGGTTCGACGCGTTTCGGACCTGGGTCATCACGAATCTGCCGAATGACCGGCGCGTCGTGTTGGTGGTGATCGGCTTCTGTTTCGGCGCGCTGCTCGAGGGGATCGCCGGCTTCGGCTCCCCCGTCGCGATCACCGGTTCGTTTCTGATCATGGTGGGCTTTGCGCCGCTCGAGGCTCTGGTATTCGTGCTGATCTTCGACACGACGCCGGTCGCCTTCGGCGCGCTCGGTGTACCGGTCACCGTGCTGGGGGCGGTGACCGGCCTGCCTGCACCTGCCCTCGCTGCCATGATCGGCCGTCAATTGCCGATCATGGCGGCGTTGCTGCCCTTCTATGTGATGGCGCTCTACGGCGGCTTCCGTTCCGTGCGCGCGCTGTGGCCGATGCTGCTGGTGGCTGGCGGCAGCTTCGGCCTGGCGCAATTCTTTGCTTCGAACTACCTCGATTACACCCTGACCGACGTGTTCGCCGCGCTCGGCTCCCTGATCGTCACGATCCTGTTCCTGAAGGTGTGGCACCCGGCGCCGGACCCGGAATTCGCCATCGCCCACCGAGCGCCGGCGCCTTTGGCGGCAGGCGCGGCTGCCGTGCCGCCGTGGCAAGGATGGCTGCCGTGGGTGATCGCGTCGGCCACGGTGATCCTGTGGACCTCACTCAAGATCGCCAACATCGGCCAGCATGGCATCCCATGGCCCGGCCTCGACAAGGCGATCGCGATCACGCTCTATCACGACAAGCCCTATGCGGCGGTGTGGGCATTTCAGCCGCTCGCAACCGGTACTGCCATCCTGCTGGCGGCGATCATCACCGGACTCATCGTGCGCATCTCGCCGGCCGACTTCGTCGGCTGTGCCGTCCGCACCATCCGGCAGATCTGGGTGGCGGTGGTGACGGTGATGCTCATCGTGGCGCTCGCCTATCTCATGAACTACTCGGGCCTTGCCTATACGCTGGGTCTCGCCGTCGCCTCGAGCGGCCGGGCGTTCGTGCTGTTCTCGCCGTTCCTCGGCTGGATCGCCGTGTTCCTCTCCGGAAGCGACACCTCCGGGAACGCGCTGTTCGGCAACCTGCAGGTGGTGGCGGCCCGTCAGCTGCAGCTGAATCCCCTGCTCTTCGCCGCCACCAATTCCTCGGGCGGCGTGCTCGGCAAGATGATCTCGCCGCAAAACATCGCCACCGGCGTCTCGGTGACCAACCTGCAGGGTCAGGAGGGCACGGTGCTCGCCCGCACGTTCCTGCACAGCGTCGTGCTCACGCTGGTGCTCGTGCTGATCGTGATGGCGCAGCAATATCTGATTCCCGGCATCATTCCAAAATTCGCGGCCGGCGGCTGATCGCGGCCGGACAGGTTGCGGGAGCCGGTCTGACTCCGTGGCTGAACTCCTAGTCGAGGTGACCGTGGCCGCGGCGCGGCAGACGCAGGCTCGTGGCGAACGCCACGACCATCATGGCGGTGACGTACCAGTAGAATGCGTACTCATGGCCGCTGTTTTTCAGCAACAAGGCGGCGTATTCGGCGGAGCCGCCGAAAGCGGCATTGCCCACCGCATAGGCGAGACCCACGCCGAGGGCGCGCACCTCGGCGGGGAACAGATCCGCCTTCACGAGCGCGCTGATGGAGGTATAGAAGGAAAGCGCGGCGAGCGCGAGGACCACCAGGGCGCCTGCCGCCGCGGGGCTGTGCGCGGCTTGCATCGCCGTCATGATCGGCACCGTGCCGAGCGCGAGCAGTCCGCTGAACCACAGCATGCAGCGGCGCCGTCCGATCCGGTCGGAGAGCGCGCCGAACAGCGGCTGCATGCACATGTAGAGAAACAGGCAAACGGTCATCACGTGCGTGGCGGCCGGGATGCTCATCCGCGCCGAGTTGACGAGATATTTCTGCATGTAGGTGGTGAACGTGTAGAACGCGAGTGAACCGCCGGCGGTGAAGCCGAGCACCGTGAGAAACGCACTCCCGTGCTGGCGGAACAGCTCCCGCAGGCTGCCCGCCGCCTGATCCGCGCGGGCCGCGGCGCGGAGCGTCTCGCGCAGCGAGCGGCGCAGAATCAGCGCGCCGACGGCGGTGACGGCGCCGAGCACGAAAGGCAGGCGCCAGCCCCAGGCCTTCATCCGGGCATCGCTCAACACGGCCTGCAGCAGCACGATGACGAGCACCGCGAGCAGCTGCCCGCCGATCAATGTGACGTACTGAAACGAGGACTGGTAGCCGCGCCGCCCGCCGGCCGCGACTTCGCTGAGATACGTGGCGGTAGTACCGTATTCGCCCCCCACCGAGAGGCCCTGTAGAAGGCGCGCGAGCAGCAGACAGGCGGGAGCCCAAGCGCCGATGTACTCGTACGTGGGTATGCAGGCGATCGCGAGCGAACCCAATCCCATGCACATCACGCAGATCACGAGCGATGTCCGGCGTCCGCGCCGATCCGCAACCCGGCCGAACAGCCAGCCGCCGACGGGGCGCATCAGGAAGCCGGCGGCGAACACTCCGGCGGTGTTGAGCAGCTGCACGGTCGGCACCGCCTTCGGGAAGAAGGCCGGCGCGAAATACACGGCGCAGAAGGAATAAATATAGAAGTCGAACCACTCGACGAGGTTTCCGGAGGACGCAGCAACGATCGACCAGATGCGCCGCTGCTCGGTGATGCCGGTCTGCGCCGGAGGGTGATCGATCGTCATGATGTTGCAGCCGCACGCACCCTTGCGATGATACCGCGTGGACATGCCGCGGCCGAATGAGCTCATGCGGATTCGGCATTGGGCAACGGCAAAACGCCCTCCTACTCTCGTCGTTTGAACGTCGCTGGGAGAAAGTGCATGGCGCAGCCCTCGGGCCGGGAACACTGGCGCTTCGAAACCCTGGCGGTCCATGGCGGATACTCGCCGGACCCGACCACCAAGGCCGTCGCGGTCCCGATCTATCAGACCGTGGCTTACGCCTTCGACAATGCGCAACACGGTGCGGATCTCTTCGACTTGAAGGTGCCGGGCAACATCTACACGCGCATCATGAATCCGACCCAGGACGTGCTCGAGCAGCGTCTCGCCGCGCTCGAGGGCGGGATCGGCGCGCTGGCGCTCGCATCGGGACAGGCGGCGGTGACCTATTCGATCCTCACCATCGCCGAGGCCGGCGACAACATCGTCGCCTCGAGCGCGCTCTATGGGGGCACCTACAACCTGTTCGCCCACACGCTGCCGCAATTCGGCATCGAAACGCGCTTCGCCGATCACCGCGATCCGGCCACTTTCGAACCGCTGATCGACGGCAAGACCAAGGCCGTGTTCGTCGAATCGCTCGGCAATCCGCAGGGCAACGTCACGGACTTCGAGCGCATCGCGGCGATCGCGCACCGCCACGGCGTGCCGTTGATCGTCGACAACACCGTTCCCACACCGTACCTGTCCAGGCCTTTCGAGCATGGCGCGGACATCGTGGTCCATTCCCTCACCAAATATCTCGGCGGACATGGCACCAGCATCGGCGGCGCGATCGTCGATTCGGGCAAGTTTCCCTGGGCCGACCACAAGGGCCGGTTTCGCCGCTTGAACGAACCCGACGTGAGCTACCACGGCGTCGTGTACACCGAGGCGCTAGGTCCCGCGGCATACATCGGCCGCGCCCGCGTGGTTCCGCTGCGCAATACCGGCGCGGCGATCTCGCCGTTCAACGCATTCCTGATCCTGCAGGGCATCGAGACGCTGCCGCTGCGGATGGACCGCATCAGCGACAGCGCGCTGCAAGTCGCGCAATTTCTGGTGAAACACCCGAAGGTGGCGTGGACGAACTACGCGGGGCTCGAGGATCACGCGGATTACCCGCTCGTGAAGAAATATCTCTCCGGCAAGGCCTCGGGTATTCTCACGTTCGGTTTGAAGGGGCCCTCCAGCCCGGGGCCCTCCAGCCCGGGGCCCTCCAGCCCGGGGCCCTCCAGCGGCGGACGCGAACGCGGCGCGCGGTTCCTCGACGCCCTGCAGCTGTTCACGCGGCTCGTGAACATCGGCGACGTGCGCTCGCTCGCGACCCATCCGGCCTCGACCACCCACCGCCAGCTCTCGGCCGAGGAACTGGTGCGGTCCGGCGTCACCGAGGACACGGTGCGCCTGTCGATCGGCATCGAACACATCCAGGATCTGCTCACGGACCTCGAGCACGCTCTGGCGGCGGTTTAGGCTCCTCGAACGCCTTCACGCTCTGCGACGCCTCGGTCCTCGATGAGATCCGCGTAGAACCGCCGCGCCACGTCCGGGTGCGAACGCAGGCGCCCCTTCAGGTAGTTTTCACCAACGTCGCGAAACAGCGGATTCTCCGGGTCGCGCTCCGGACCATGGGCGTGCACCGCGAGCGCCGGCGGCAGCGCGAAGCGGGGCACCTGCGCGTCGAGCCGTGCGCCCATGAAGTACGCCACCGATACGCGCTCGAAGCCGGCCGGCGGGGTCACCACCCGATGCAGCGTCGCGCGCAGGTAGCCGTCGGAGGCAAGCTCGAGAATTTCACCGATGTTGACCACCAGCGTGTCGGCGCGCGGCGGTACGTCGATCCACCCAGCCGCCGTTGCCACCTGCAGCCCCGGCTGCTCATCCTGCAGCAGCAGCGTCAGCAATCCCGAATCCTTGTGGGCGCCGACGCCTTGATCCCCTGCCGTGGCGTCGCGCCCGGGATAGCGAATGAGCTTGACGAGAAAGTGCGGGTCGTCCCGGTAGATCGGCTCGAGCGCCGCCTCCGGCTGGCCGAGGGCCAGCGACAGGGCGCGCAGCAGCCGGATGAGAACGCCGCCCGCCTCGACCTGCCAGCGCAACACCGCGGACCGCAGCGCCGGCAGCGCGTGAGGCCACTGATTCGGCCCCTGCAACCGGGTCCAGGGAGGCGCGTGCGCCTCGGGCGTGAGCGCGGGCCGCTCCGCACCGATGTCGATCTGTTCGCGCCAATCCTCGAATCCGCGGGTGCGCTCGGCGGCAACGCGTGTGTAGCCGCGAAAATGCGGCGAGTTCACCATGCCGATGGCGAGCTTGTCGGGCTCGGGCAACGCGAAGAACCGGCGCGCCCAGCCGGCAAGATCGCGCAGGAACTGCGCCTCGATGCCGTGGCCCGTGACGTAGAAAAAGCCGACCTCGCGCGCCGCGGCGCGCAGCGCATCGAGAAACGCCATCCGGCCCTCCAGGCCGACGCGCTCCAGCCCGGGCTCCTCGAGCCGGGCGCTGTCCACGCCCGCGGCATCAAAGCGGCTGAGATCGAGGACCGGGATCCCGCCGGCTGCCCGTGCATCCGCCGGCGCGCGCCTCGACCCGCTCATGGGTCGCTGCAGCCCCGAGCCCTCCAGCCCAGGACGCAGCTTCCCCGCGGATGGTATCCTCGACCCCCGTGAGCACTCCTTCCTCCCGCTGGCGTTCGGACGGCATCCGCGTGATTCGCGCCGGTGAACTCGATGCCAATACGGCGCAAACCCCCGGGATGCACCGCCGCGCCGCCGTCACCACGCAAAGCGCGGGTGCCGCAAAACTGTGGGCGGGGACGGTGACCATCGATGCCCGGGCGAAGACCGGCGCGCACCATCACGGCGATCTCGAGAGCGTCATCTATGTGGTGAGCGGGATCGCCCGCATGCGTTGGGGCGAACGGCTCGAGTTCGTCGCGGAAGCCGCGGCGGGCGATTTCATCTTCGTGCCGCCCTTCGTGCCGCACCAGGAAATCAACGCAAGCGAGGATCTCGAACTTCGCTGCGTGCTGGCCCGCAGCGGGCAGCAGGGACTGGTCGTGAATCTCGACATCGAAGCCGTCGAGACACCGGAGCTGGTGCGCTGGATCGACGATCTTCACAAGTAAGTAGTCCTCCGGCGTCGCCGCGCCATTGCCCGCCTGTCCCGCCCGGACCTCGACCGAGGCATGGCGGTTCTGCATCGTACTCCATTGAACCCGGCGGATTCGACGTGGCGGACGTCGATCCACGGCTCGCAACCCGCCCACTGTAGCGGTGTTCCGCCCGCCGCCATCCATGGCCCCGCGGGCCCTGCAACCGCCGTCAGCAACGCTGCTACACTCGCGGCGCCATGCACAAGCTCGTTTTTTTTCACGTCCGCATCTGGATCGCCGCTTTCGCCGGCCTTGCCGCGTTTCTGCTGCTTCCCGGAGAGTGGTCCCTGGTGAGCCGGATCCTCGTGGGCTGGAACGCGGGCGCGCTGCTGTTCCTCGTGCTCATCTATGTTTGGATGACACGCTTGAGCGCGACGCAAATCTGCGAACGCTTCATCGAGGAGGATGCGGCGGCGCCGGTGCTGCTGGTGATCGTCACGGCGGCCGCCGCGCTCAGTCTCGTCGCCATCGTGGCGTTGCTCGCGACCATCCGGCAGGTTTCGGGGACCGAGCGCACCATGCACGTGGCGCTCTCCGCCGTGACGGTGCTGGTGTCGTGGCTCCTCGTGCCGACGATGTTCACCATCCACTATGCGGATCAGTTCTACAGCGCGCCGCCCGCGACGCGCCCGCTGCGCTTTCCGCAAACCGAGCAGCCGGTGTTCTGGGATTTCGCCTATTTTTCCTTCACCATCGCCGCCGCCTGCCAGACATCGGACGTCTCCACGACACACGTGTCGGTGCGCAAATCGGTGCTCGCCCACACCCTGATCTCGTTCCTCTTCAATGCCTCGATCCTCGGCTTTGCCGTCAACATCAGCGCCGGCCTGTTCAGCGGATGACGGCGGATCTGCATTCCGCGCTGAAGAGCATCTTCGGCTTCGAGGCCTTCCGGCCGGGCCAGGAGGCCGTGGTCCGCGATGCGCTCGCCGGCCGCGACGTGCTCGCACTCATGCCCACCGGGGGCGGCAAATCATTGTGCTTTCAGCTGCCGGCGATGCTGCAGCCGGGCGTCACGGTGGTCGTCTCGCCGCTGATCGCACTCATGCAGGATCAGGTGCGGCTCCTTCAGGAAAACGGCATCGCGGCAACCTTTCTCAATTCGAGCGTGGCGCAGGCTGATATCGGCCGGCGCACAGCGTCCTTGCTGCGCGGCGAGTGCAAGCTGCTCTATCTCGCGCCCGAGCGGCTGCTGCTGCCCGAATTCATCGAAGGGCCGCTGCGCCGGCTCGCGGCGGGTCCCGGCATCAATGCCTTCGTGATCGATGAGGCGCATTGCGTGTCCGAGTGGGGCCACGACTTCCGGCCGGAATATCGCCAGCTCGCCTCGCTGCGGCGGCTGCACCCGCGCATTCCGGTGCTTGCGTTCACGGCCACCGCCACGCCGCGTGTCCGCGGCGACATCGCCGCGCAGCTCCGCCTGCGCGACCCCGCCATGCACCTGACGAGCTTCAACAGACCGAATCTCTTCTATCGCGTGCGGCCGAAGGATGCACGCACTTACGCGACGCTGCTCACGCAGATCCGCCGGGGCGGCGCCGGGATCGTCTATTGTCTCTCGCGCCGGCGCGTCGATGAACTGGCGGAGAAACTGCGCTCGGATGGCATTCGCGCCCTGCCCTATCATGCCGGGCTCGATGCGCCGGCGCGCAGCGCCAATCAGGAGGCTTTCATCCGCGACGACGTCCAGGCGATCGTCGCCACGGTGGCCTTCGGCATGGGGATCAACAAGCCGGACGTTCGATGGGTGGTGCATTACGATCTGCCGCGCACGCTCGAGGGTTATTACCAAGAGTCGGGCCGCGCCGGCCGCGACGGCGATCCGGCGGAATGCACGCTGTATTTCGGCGCCGCCGACGTCCGCACCAGCGAGTATCTGATCCAGCAGAAGATCGATTCGTCGACCGGCGCGCCGCTCGAGGAGGAGCAGCGCATCGGGCGGCAGCAGCTGCGCCAGGTGCTCGCATTCGCGGAATCCTCGGAATGCCGGCGCGCCGTGCAGCTGCGCTATTTTGGCGAGGAGTTCACCGGGCCGTGCGACGCCTGCGACAATTGCCGCGAGCCGCGCGTCAGCGAGGACTGGAGTCTCGAAGCGCGACAGTTTCTCTCCTGCGTCGCCCGCCTCGCGCAGCGCGGCCAGCACTATGGGTCCGCCTATGTGGTCGAAATCCTGCGCGGCGCTCGCACCGCGCGGCTGCTCGCGCGCGGCCATGACGCATTGAGCGTCTACGGCATCGGCAAATCGCGCAGCGTCGAGGACTGGCGCGGGGTGGCCCGCGCCCTGCTGCATCAGGGGTTGATCGCGGAGAGCCAGGACGGCTTCTCGGTGCTGTCGCTGACCGACGCAAGCTGGGCCGTGCTGCGTTCGGAGCGCAGCGTGGCGATCGCGCGCGCGGCGCGCTCCCCCCGGGCGGCGGCTGACACGACCGCGACCGCGCCGGCACGGGGCAGCGCCCTGTTCGAGCGGCTGCGTGCCTTGCGCAAGGAACTCGCCAACGAGCAGGGCCTGCCGCCCTACGTGATATTCCACGACGCGACCCTGCGGGAAATGGCCGAACGGCGTCCGCTCAGCCTCGAACAGATGGCGGCGGTGCGCGGCGTCGGTCAGGGTAAACTCGCCCGCTACGGTGCGAAATTCCTTGCCGCGGTGCGCGAACACGCGCCGAATCCGCTCAGTGGGCCGGGAGAACCCTGATGGAGATTCATTTCGGCTGCACGATTTGCGCCCGCTGCTGCCGCGACTTGAAGCTGCCGCTGACGGTGGATGAGGCGCAGGCATGGCTCACGGATGGACATCGGGTTCAGGTGATGTGCGAGGCCCTGCCGTGGCCGGAGGAACCACCGCAGGCGAACGAGTACGCGGCGTACCGCCGGGAACGCTCCTTCGCGGCGATGAGCGGCACCTTGGCAGTGCGGATCGTGGTAATCCTCGCGGGCGATCTTCAGGGTGCCTGTCCGAACCTGCTGCCGGACCTACGCTGCGCCATCTACGCGCGCCGCCCGCTGGTGTGCGGCATCTACCCGGCCGAAATCAACCCGTTCTTGGAGTTGCGCCCACAAAACAAGGGTTGCCCCCCGGAGGCTTGGGGCACCGGCGGTCCGGTGCTGCAGCGGGACGGGGTACTGACGGATACCGACGTCGCAGCGCGTGTCGCGCGCCGGCGCGCATTGGAGGTGCGCGATGTCGGGGTCAAACAGCGGCTGTGCGCCTCGCTCGATTTGCATGAAGCCGCCCTCGCGGGGGAGGGGTTCCTTCTGTACTCTCCCGTTCCCGCAAGGCTCGCGGCTGCACTGAAGGTGACCGCAGGCGACGACGGGCATGCCGCGCCTGAGCGCACTTGGTGTCTGATGTCGGATCGCCCAAAGACGATCGTTGCGTTGCGTGCGGCCGGTGCCGACGCCGCGCCCACCGCGGAAGCGTCAACCGGTGCATTCGAATATCTAACGCTGTCGAACGCCGCGTCCGGCCGCGCTGCCGGCGCCGATTCGGCACGATGAACACGCGAGCCATGACATGTTCGTGACTTGCAACCTGAGCGGCGACGAAACGCTCTGACCTGGTCAGTCAACACCCCGGCAATGGTCAGGGTATTTTTTGCGTCAGCCAGAGGCCTGGTTTGCCCTTCGCATTGAGTCCGATCGACAGCAATGCGGATTTCGACTGCCAGAGGCGCGCGAGCGGGAGACCTTCGCGCTGCACGCGGCGGACGAATTGCGCGGAGGGACTCAAAACGCGCTCCGCGGGTACCGACTCCAACCCCGACGAACGGTTTGACAAGCCGGCAAGCTCGCGGTCAACCATGCGCGCCGGCGGCGCGAAACGGCTCGGCAACCGCATGGCGCGTCCCACCGCCGCGGCGAGGGTCCCGTCCGACGCACCGGCGCCGGCCAGAGGCAGACCGAAGACGCCGGGGTATCCCCCGCTCCGAGGACCTGCCAACACCGCGGTCGAACCGAGTCCAACCGCCGTAATGAGGAGCATGCGAGGTAACACCATGGCGGCAGAATGCCACTGGGTGGCTGGGGCGACCGTGCGTTTGCGTACACTCCTCTCGTAGGATACGTCTCATTTTGCCCTCATCCGCCGCTGGCAGCGGCGGGGGGAGCGTCTTTTTCCTGAAACAGCAATTCGGAGACGGGGCGCGCACGCAGCTTGACCGCCACGGCCTCCGCCGCCGCCATCACCCGCAGCACGTTGCCACCGGCGAGTTTGGCGATCTCGGCATCCGTCCAGCCGCGGCGCATGAGTTCTGCGAGCAGAGCGGGGAATCGATCCACGCCCTCCAGTCCGTCCGGCGTCTCGTCGATGCCGTCGAAGTCCGACCCCAGGCCGACATGATCGGCCCCCGCCACACGGCGGATTTGCTCGATGTGATCGGCCACCTCGCTCAAGGTCGCGTGCGGCCGGGGGTGCTGCGACACCCATGCGGCGAGCGCCGCCCGGGCCCGGTCGGGCTGACCGATATACAGACCCTCGAACGGCGGACTGTCGTAACGCGCACGCTCGGCGGCACGGTCGGCATTCCAGCGGTTGACCGCATCGGACACGTAGCCGGGCGCAAAATTCACCATGACCACGCCGCCGCGTGCGGCGACCGTGCGCAGCACATCGTCGGGCACGTTGCGCGGATGGTCGACGAGCGTCCGGGCCGACGAGTGGGAAAACATCACCGGGGCTTCGCTCACGGCGAGCACGGCCCGCATCACATCCGGCGAGACATGGCTCAAATCGACCAGCATCCCGAGACGGTTCATCTCGTGTACCACTTCGATCCCAAAGGGCGTGAGGCCGTGGTGGACGGGCGTATCGGTGGCCGAGTCCGCCCAGGCCGTGGTGCTGGTGTGCGTGAGCGTCATGTACCGGGCCCCCGCCGCATACATCTGCCGCAATACGGCCAAGGAGTCGTTGATTTGGTGGCCACCCTCGATCCCGATCAGGCAGGCGATGCGGTGCGCAGCATGGATGCGCCGCACGTCCGCGGCGCCGTAGGCCATCGCGAGATCGCCCGGATAGCGTGCCGCCATGCGTTTGACGAGGTCGATCTGCTCGAGCGTGGTCTGCACCGCGAGCGGGCCGGGCATTTTCGGCGGCACCCAGACGGACCAGAACTGACCGCCCAGCCGTCCGGCACGCAACCGGGGGATGTCGGTCATGAGCGGCACCCGATCACCGGAGAGCGGCAGGTGCGCGGTATCCGCGCCGAGATCGACCGCCGTCAGATCACCGCGAAAGCGTTCGCGCAGCTCCCACGGCAGATCGTTGTGGCCGTCGATCAGCGGCGTGCCGGCGAGTACGCGGTCCACGCGCGCAGCATAGCCCGCGTTCGTCGCCAATCCCGCTCCCGCACCGGCCCCAGGCATTGCCGTTGCGCTTGCGGTACCGGTTGCTGTTGCGTTAACGGTTGCTGTTGCGATACCAGTTGCTGTTGGGGTTGCCGCAGCCGCGACCGCCGGCGGCAGCGACGCGGTCAACAGCAGACCGAAAATCAGGCGGTG
>Ga0302319_10012184_pt1 | contig 16233 bp, 15 predicted proteins | sample Bog_T0_2_FD_203319 | JGI IMG/M metagenome (GOLD analysis project Ga0302319, IMG submission 203319) | Peat permafrost microbial communities from Stordalen Mire near Abisko, Sweden - Bog_T0_2 | ecosystem: Environmental > Terrestrial > Soil > Wetlands > Peat | place: Sweden: Abisko, Stordalen Mire...
AAACCCGAGTGCTCTCGCCAACCCGGACTAAACGAAGGGGGCAGCTCACTGCGTCGCGCGTTCACAAAACTCACTCCCAGGATGCACACCCTCCGTGGCAGGTGATAGTCCATCTTTGGGTTAACTCTGACCCTTTTGTGGAGTTGCCGGAGGCTGGGACGGGCGAGACCATGGCGTATTGCCGTGGAATCCACACGACCGCCGCTCGGTGGTCGAAGGCCAACCTCCCCCATGTTCTCGCGCAAGAAATCCGGAATTGCAGGCGCCCTGTGAGCGCCCACCCGCAGCTGCCGGTCGATCCGGCTTTTAGTTTTGCCTTTCAGCCCATCGTGGATACGGTGGCCAAAGAAGTCGTGGCGTGGGAAGCACTGATCCGTGGCACGTGGGATGAGCCTGCGTGGCAGGTGCTGCATCAGGTCTCGCCGCTGCGGCTGCATCTGTTCGACCAGACGGCGCGCGCTGAGGCGGTGGAGCTGGCGGTCCGGCTGGGCATCGATCGAACGCTGCAACTGAATTTTCTGCCGCAGAGCCTTGCGTCGTATCCGAAGTCGGTGATGAGCACGATCGAAGCCGCGCAGAGGGCGGGGCTGCCGCTGCACCGGCTGGTTCTCGAAGCGCCGGAATCGATGATGGTCGAGCAGGCGAGTCACCTGGCGGGGCTGCTGAAGGAGTGCCGCGCGCTCGGAATGCGGATTGCGATTGACGATTTTGGCGTGGCGCACGCGGGGTTGAACCTGCTTGAAGACCTCGAGCCGGACCAGATCAAACTGGATATGCGGCTGATTCGCGGGATCGAGCGGCCTGGGCCGCGGCAGGCGATGGTGCGGGCGATCCGGTTGGGCTGCTTTGAGATGGGGATCGACGTCGTCGTCGAAGGGGTGGAGACGGTGGCGGAGTACGCGTGGTTGTCGGAGCAGAATATCCGGCTGTTTCAGGGATACCTGTTCGCGCGGCCTGCATTCGAGGCGTTCCCGGCGGTCCGCTACCCGCAGACCGCGGAAGAAGCGGCACAGGCGCCGCGGCGCACGGTCAGCTCGGCGCGAGGCGTGGATGCACGGTCGAAGAAGCAGCGCGCGTAAGTTGGGCAGAACTTCCTACATCAGTTAAAGAGTGACAGGTCGATGGCGGAGCCCATCTTCTCGTAGCCGGCGTCGCTGGGGTGGAGATGGTCGCCGGAATCCACTGTGGGGAGAAACGTGTTGGGATTCGCGGGATCCTGGGTGGCCTTGTCGAAGTCGATGACGCCGTCGAAGACGCCGCTGGTGCGTATCCACTGGTTGACAGCCTCGCGTACCTGCTCGCCGACCGGTGAGGCGTACTTCGCGCCGATGTAGGGCGTGATGGTGGCGCCGAATATGCGGATGCCATGGTCGTGGGCGCGGGCGACGAGCTGCGAGAGGACGAAGATTTCGTCCTGGGCGGTGATGATGTCGCCGGGCTCGCGGGGGGCGGCGAGACGGCCGATGTCGTTGATGCCTTCCAGAACGATGACGTAGCGGACGCCGGTTTGCGCGATGACATCGCGATCGAAGCGGGCGATGGCGTTGGGGCCGGTTCCGTCGTGGAGAAGGCGATTGCCGCCGATGCCTTCGTCGAGGACGGAGAGGCGGGCGGTACCCGGGTCAGCCTGCAGGCGGCGGGCGAGGACATCGGGCCAGCGGCGATTGGTGTCGCGGGTGGAGAGAGCGCCGTCGGTGATGGAGTCGCCGAGGGTCACGATAGAGGCGGCATCGGGCACGCGCGTGGTGACGTCAATGCCTTTGAGGAAGCACCAGGAGTAGATGGGGCGCGCATTGGGCAGGGTCTCGGCGGTTGTGGTGTCGCCGGGGGTAGTGAAGTTGGTGGAGAGCGCGTCCTGATGGCAGGTGGTGTCGTCGATGAGCTGGGTAGGGAGGAAGAGGCTGACGGCGAGGTCGGTGAAGGCCGAGACGGTGAGGGGCACGGGATCGCTGAAGACAAGGCCGCCGGCGGGGATGGTGACGGAGGCTTGTCCGTTGAAGGTGAGGGCGTGGTCGGTGGCGGGCTGGATGGCGCCGGTGGGGGTGGTCGAGCTGGCGGCGCTGAGGGCGATGTGGGCGGCGGCGACGGTGAGGGAGCGCGCACCGAATTCGTTGGTGAGCTGCACGCGGACGGACGAGCCGCCGAGGTTGATGTGGACGATGTTGCGGTAGGTGGAGTTGGCGGGGGCGGGCTGTCCGGGATTGACATGTTCGCCCATGGGGGCGGTGGCCCAGGCGCCGACCCAGCGCGGCGATTGCTGGGCGCGGAGGGCCGTGGCAGCGAGCAGAATCAGGACGAGAGAGGTCCAGGATGTCAGGCGGTTCATGCGTTCTCCTTCACGAAGCTAACGTCCCTTCTACACCATTTGGGGGCGGGCGGGCAGATCGGGAGGGGGGATGGGGTGGGTCAGGCTTCGAGGTGGACGGCGGCCACGGCGAGTGAGGCGGTGTGCGTGAGCGAAAGTGAGACACGGGTGACGCCGAGTTGTCCGGCAATGGCACGGGCGCGGCCGCTGAGAACGAGGGTGGGACGGCTGCCTGGGGCGCGGCGGACTTCGAGTTCTTTCCAGGAGACGCCATGCTGGATGCCGGTGCCGAGGGCTTTGGCGCCGGCTTCTTTGGCGGCGAAGCGGGCGGCGAAACTCTCTGCGGAAGAGGCGCGGGCGCGGCAGTAGGCGATTTCCGCGTCGGTAAAGATGCGGCGGAGGAACCGGTCGCCGAAGCGCTCGATGGAGCGCAGGATGCGCGGCACTTCGACGAGGTCGATGCCGGTGCCCACGATCATGACGCAACGTTAGCACAGGGAAAAAGCTTTAGCGTGCTGCGGGGGCAAATTGCGTTGATGAGGTGGCCGCGGTTTTCCGATGCAGAGAGTGTGAACGAAATTGCCGAGCCGGGAAGAGAGCAGAAGAGGTGGGAGCTGGAGCTGGGCGCGCAGTGTGCGGATGATCCTGCCCGCACGGTGCGCTTCCTGACCGGCGCGGTGATGGCGTGCGGAGGGTACGTGCTGTCGAGGCGATTCGACGCCAACAAGACAGCGACGATCGAGTTTGAATTTGTGCGCGCGACGTGTGTGGAGATGTACAGCGTGCTGATCGCCGCGGGCCTGGAGCTGACAGGGGCATCGCATTTGCTGCTGGCGACGCTTTGCCAGTGCACGCGGGAGACGCTGGAGGCGACGGCGGGGGATGCGGTGCGCGTGGAGCTGACGATCCGCAAGGGCACAGGGCTGGCATGCGACAAGGAGGGAGGGTCGGTGCCGCCGCCGCGGGTGGCCTAAGGGGCTGGAGGGACTCGGATCTGAAGGGTCAGAGCGGGGAAGGTTTCTTCGCGGCATTCCTGGACATACTATTGCTGGTATGGAGCGCTGGGACGCCATTGTGGTGGGAGCCGGTCCCGCGGGATGCGCGGCGGCTTACGATCTGGCGAAGGCGGGGCGAGCGGTTCTGCTGCTGGACCGGGCGGAATTTCCGCGTCACAAAGCGTGCGCGGGCGGGCTGACGCGGAAATCGCTGCGGGCGCTGCGGTATTCGGTCGAGCCGGTGGTGCGGGAAACGGTATCGGCGATCGTGGTGGAGAAAAACCGCGAGGAGTCCTTGCAGCTGGCCAGCCGCACAGCAGTGTGCGCGATGACGGTGCGGCAGGAGCTGGACGATTACTGTTTGCGGCAGACGATGGAGGCGGGAGCCCAGTTCGATCACATCGGGCGGATTACGGCAGTGGCCGAGACGGGCGATGGCGTAACGGTCGAGACCGCGGAGCGGAAGTATGCAGGGCGGTTTCTGGTGGGGGCGGACGGCGTTCACAGTCGGGTGCGGCAACTGGTTTTCGGCGACGCTCCCGCGTGGTTCCGGCGTGGATTCGCGCTGGAGGCGCAGGTGTATCCCGAAGATAGGCGAAGTTCGGCGCTGATCTTCGACTTTGCGCCGGTGCGGCATGGATACGGCTGGGTTTTCCCGAAGCGCGACCATTTGAACGTAGGGCTGGGGGTCTACGACGACTCAGGGACGGAGAAACTGGATCGCGCGCGTCTCGGTTTGTATATTCACGGGCGCCTGGGCGATGCGCGTGTGGAACAGGTGACCGGGCAATACCTGGGGTTTGGCGCAGAGAATGCGCCGACGGTTGCAGGCCGGATTTTTCTGGTTGGGGATGCTGGGGGATTTGCCGATCCGTTGACGGGCGAGGGCATTTACGGGGCGATTGCCAGCGGGCAGGCAGCTGCGGAAGCAATCGAGCGCGAACTGCGGGGAAAACCTGCGGCGGATCGCACCTTCGCGCGGCGAACGAAGCAACTGCGACAGGATTTGCGTTTGTCCGCGTCGGGAGCGCGGTGGTTTTACGGCAATCTGGATCCGGGCTATCGGGCGCTGACCGCTCCGGTTTTTCGCAGAGCCGTCATCAACGCGTACGCGAATGGGACGAAGATCGCTGCTCTGGCGAGTGCGGTTCGCCGTTTCGCGCGGGTGTTTGCGGCCAGCGGTTAGCGGGGGTGGATGAAGTTCCGCGTCGGCTTCCTGGATGAGGGAGGCGGCCTCTCTTTACTGCTAAGATTGTTTTTCCAAACGGGTCCCTGATCGTTCTGATCGCAGGAAAAACGACAGACAGCGCATGCGCAAACGGGCGGGCGTCTCCAGGCACTTTTCGCTTCACGCTCCGCAATCCAACACGAACGGCAACCGTTCCACGAAATTCTGAAGCGGTAGCAGATGCGATCGATGATCCGGAAGCAAAGCGCGCGGACGATTCGACTGAGGCGCCTGCTTGTTTTTTGGTCGGCAATCGCCTGTTTGCGCAGCGCAGCGTGGGCTGACGGACCGCAAGCGACGCCCAACATCTTCGCTCCGGCATCGACGCCGGCCAGCAGCATTCTGGGTCTGTCGTGGTTCGTGCTCGCAATCACCGGCGGAATTTTTTTGGGCGTGGGCGGAATGCTGGCGTGGGCGATCGTTCGCTATCGGGTGCGCGACACGGACGACGGCAGCGAGCCTGCGCAGATTTACGGCAGCACGCAGGTGGAGCTGGCGTGGACGGTGATCCCGATCCTGATCGTAGTGGTGTTGTTCCTGACGACGGCGCGCATTATTTTTGCGGTGCAGGATGCGCCGAAGCCGCGCGCCGCGCTCGATGTGACGGTGGTGGGCCATCAATATTGGTGGGAGTTCCGCTATCCAAAGTTCGGCATCGTGACCGCCAACGAGCTGCACGTTCCGGTCAGCAACACGCGCGCGCCACAACCGACGTACCTGCATTTGCTGTCGGCCGATGTGGATCACAGTTTCTGGGTTCCGCAACTGGCGGGTAAGACCGACCTGATCCCGAATCATCCGAACGACACGTGGATCGATCCGCTGCATACGGGTTTGTATGTGGGGCAGTGCGCGCAGTTCTGCGGCGTGGAGCACGCGAAGATGCTGCTGCGGGTTTACGTCGAGTCGCCGGATGATTTTGCCGCGTGGGTCAAGCAGCAGCAGCAACCAGGAAACCAGGATCCGAAGGTTGCGGCGGGGCGGCACATTTTCGAGACCCAGGCGTGCACGAATTGCCACCGGATTACCGGGACAGCGGCAACAGGGACGTTCGGCCCCGACCTGACGCATTTGGCGAGCCGCGCGACGATCGCTTCCGGCGCTGCGCTGAATACGCCCGAGAATCTTCACGCGTGGATTGAGGATCCGGACAATTTGAAGCCGGGAGCGCTGATGCCGGCGATGCAGCTGAACGGTGAGCAGATCGACGAGTTGGTGGCCTATTTGACGACGCTTCATTAGGACAGTGGGATGGCGGACCAGACCTTACCAATACCGGGATCGATCGATGTAACGCCGCAGCGGCGGTCGCCGTCGCTGCTGATCGAGTCGCTGCATGAGTGGGTGGTGACGGTCGATCACAAGCGCCTGGGAATCCTGTACGTGGTCTACTCGATCTTCTTTTTGCTGGTGGCAGGTGCAGAGGCGCTGGCCATCCGCATTCAGCTGGCGTGGCCGGGCAATCATTTTCTTTCGCCGCAGGTCTACAACCGGATGTTCACCATGCACGGCACCACGATGGTGTTTCTGGTAGGCATGCCGATCTTGTTTGGGTTCGCAAACTATCTTGTGCCGCTGATGATCGGCGCGAGGGACATGGCGTTTCCGCGGCTCAACGCGTTCAGTTTCTGGCTGACGGCTTTCGGCGGACTGCTGTTGTATTACAGCTTTATTGGCGGATTCGGCCTGTACGGAATGGGGAATGCGCCGGATGTGGGGTGGTTCGCGTATGCGCCGCTGACGGCGAGGGCGTTTTCGCCGGGGCACGCGACAGATTATTGGGCGCTGGCGCTAATCGTGAGCGGATTCGGAACACTGGGCACGGCGATCAACATTATTGCCACGACGCTCTCGATGCGCTGCCGCGGGATGACGCTGCTGCGCATGCCGCTGTTTGTATGGCTGATGCTGGTGGTGAGCGGGCTGACGCTGGTGACGATTACCCCGCTGACGGCGGCGCAGATCATGCTCGTGATCGACCGCTATCTTGGTGGGCACTTCTTCGATACGCAGGCGGGTGGATCGGCGATGGTGTGGATTCACTTCTTCTGGATCTTCGGCCATCCGGAGGTGTACGTGCTGGTGATGCCGGCGTTCGGAATCGCGAGCGAGATCATTCCCGTGTTTTCGCGGAAGGCGATCTTCGGCTATCCGGCGATGGTGGCGGCGTCGGTGGGTATAGCGTTCGTGAGCCTCGGCGTGTGGGCGCACCACATGTTTACCGTAGGGATGACTTCGGTGGGCAATACGTTCTTCGTGCTGTCGACGATGCTGGTAGGGATTCCCACGGGGATCAAGATTTTCAACTGGCTGGCGACCATCTGGGGCGGAAAGATCCGGTTCTCGACGCCGATGCTGTTCTGCGTTGGATTTCTGTTTCAATTCCTGATTGCGGGGCTGACGGGCATCATGCTCTCGGTCGCGCCGTGGGACTGGCAGCTGCACAATTCGTATTTCGTGATCGCGCATTTTCACTACGTGCTGGTGGGCGGAATTGTCTTCAATATTTTTGCGGCGATTTACTACTGGTATCCCAAAGTCACGGGACGCATGCTGAGCGAGACTCTGGGCAAGTGGCACTTCTGGCTGTTTGCGATCGGCTTTCACATCACTTTCGATACGATGCATTTTCTGGGATTCTTCGGGATGCCGCGTTCCATTTACACCTACGAGCCGGATCGCGGATGGAATCACCTGAACTTCATCATTTCGATCGGCGGCATGATCCAGGGAATCGCCGTGCTGATCTTCGCGTGGAATCTTTTTCATTCGTATTTCCGCGGCAAAGAGGCGGGGAACGATCCGTGGGATGCGTGGACGCTGGAGTGGGCCGCGCCGTCTCCGCCGCCGGAGTATAACTTCGCGACCGATCCGGTGGTGCGCAGCCGCCGGCCGCTGTGGGACTTGAAACATCCGGAAGATCCGGACTGGAAGTACGAAGCATGAGCGCGATCCCTGTCTCTCCCATCGCCGAACCTTGGCATTTGCCATCGCGCGGGCGCGTGGGCATGTACTCGCTGATCATCGGCGAGACGGCGATCTTCACGATCTTTGTCGTCGCTTACATCTTCTATATCGGGAAGAGCCTGAGCGGACCGACGCCGCAGCAGGTTTTGGACATTCCGATCTTCAACACCATTTGCCTGCTGTCGAGCAGCGTGACCATCTGGTTGGCGGAGCGGCAGATCGATCGCGGGAAGATGCGCGCATTCGCGGCATGGTGGGCGCTGACCATCGCGCTCGGGGTGGTGTTCATCGTAGGCACTGGCATCGAGTGGCACAAGCTGATCTACCAGGACGGGCTGACGATCCGAACGAATCTCTTTGGGACGACGTTTTACTCGCTGGTGGGCCTGCATGCGACTCACGTCGTTGTGGGACTGATTGGGCTCTCGCTGATCCTGTTGTTCACACTGACGGGACATGTAAGAGAGGAGCATTCGGAGCGCATCCAGGTGTTCGCGCTCTACTGGCATTTTGTGGATGCGGTGTGGGTGGTGGTCTTCACCGTGGTGTACATCGTGGGCAGGTAGCGGAGAGAGGCATGACGGAGATTACGCAACACAAGTCGGGACCCGCGCACGGCGAGACGATCCATCTGCCGGCGCCGACGGCGTGGCCGGTCATCCTCGCGTTTGGGTGCACGATGGCCGCCGCCGGGTTGGTGACGACGCTTTGGGTGACCCTGTTCGGAGTTGTGCTGATGGTGGCGGGATGCGTGGGGTGGTTCCGCCAGGTGCTGCCGCACGAGGCGCACGAGGATGTTCGCGTGCTGGTGCAGCCGGTGACGATTACGACAGCGCGGCATGTAGTGCGGCACCTGCACATCGGAGGGGAGCATCGCATTCACCTGCCCGTCGAGACCTATCCGGTCTCGAGCGGCATCAAGGGCGGCATTGCCGGCGGCATCGCAATGATCTTTCCGGCGCTGCTCTACGGGCTGATCGCGCAGCACAGCATCTGGTATCCGGTGAACCTGCTGGGGGGCGCGGGGGTGGGACCCTCTGCCAATATCACGACTGCGGAGATCGCGACGTTCCACTGGAGCTGGCTGCTCGTCGCAATTGTGATCCACTCTGTTACATGTTTGCTGGTGGGCCTGCTCTACGGGGCGATGCTGCCGATGCTGCCGCGGCGGCCGGTGCTTCTGGGCGGGGTGATTGCGCCGCTGCTCTGGACGGGTTTGCTGCATTCGGCGATGGGCGTGATCAATCCGGCGCTCGATGCGCGCATCCAGTGGGGATGGTTCGTCGTTTCCCAGGTGATGTTTGGCGTGGTGGCAGGATTGGTGGTGGCACGAGAAGGGCGCATCAAGACGAGCCAGGGCTTGCCGTTCTTTGCGCGCCTGGGGATTGAAGCGCCGGGGCTGATGGAATCGAACCCGGATGCCGGTCCGCCGATCGACAAGGAGAAGCGCTGATGCGGGCAGGAGCGATGGCGCTCGCGCTTCCCGTGTTGCTCGCGCTGACGGGCTGCGGACGGCTGCCGGGAGCGACGGCGGCTGCGGGGACGGCGCCGCGTCCTGAAGACGTGATGGATTTTCACGCGTTGTACAGCGCAAATTGCCAGGCGTGCCATGGCGCTGGCGGGCAGAATGGTCCGGCGGTGGATCTGGGCAATCCGGAATACCAGGCGCTGGTGGACGATGGCACGCTGCGAAAGTGGATTTCCGGAGGGATGCCGGGGACGCAGATGCCGGCGTTCGCGCTGTCGGCGGGCGGCATGCTGACCGATGCGCAGATCAACGCGATCATCGCGGGGATGCGGAAGGAGTGGGCGAAGCCAAATGCGTTTGCGGGCGGGGCGCCGCCGCCGTATGCGCAGGGGACGGATGGGGACGTGAAGCGTGGCGAGCAGGCGTATCAGGGGCATTGTGCTGCGTGCCACCAGAAGCCGGCCCGGCAACAGGTAACGAGCCCGGTGTACTTGTCGCTGGTGGGGGATCAGGCGCTGCGAACGATCATCATCGCGGGAAGGCCGGATATCGGGCAGCCGGACTGGCGGCTCGCGAATGCCGGAGCTTCGGGGCAGACGTTGTCCGCGCAGGATGTCACCGACATTGTTACGTATTTGGGATCGCGGCGGAATCCCGCGGCGGTTTCGGCCGCGCCAATGCCTAATCCGACGAGGAGAGAGCCATGAGCGAGCAGAGCGACAGCCCGCACAAGCAAAGCACAGGGCCGGATACCGGAACGGCGAGCGAGCACTCAAGCGACCGAGAAGGTCCGGCGATTGTTTCGCGCCGCTGGTTGCTGCTGAAGGCTGGCATGGCGCTGAACGGGCTGGTGGGGCTGGCGCTGGCCGTGCCGATCGTGCGCTATCTGCTGGCGCCGGTCAGGAAGGATTCGGCCTATAAGTCCTGGATTTCGCTGGGCCCGGCGGATGGTTTTCCGATGGGGGAGACGCGGCTGGCGTTTTACAAGAATCCCTGGACCGAACCCTGGGACGGTGAGACGGACAACGTGGCCTGCTATGTGCGGCGCGAGGGTGCAGCCCAATTCACGGTGTTCGCGATCAACTGCGCGCATCTGGGATGTCCGGTGCGGTGGTTTCCGCAGTCGCAGCTGTTTATGTGTCCGTGCCACGGCGGGGTCTACTATGCCGATGGTTCGCGCGCTTCGGGGCCACCGGAGCGGGGGCTTTTCACGTACGACTACAAAATAGCCGGCGGACAGTTACAAATTAACGCGGGGCAGATGCCGAGCCTGTCGAACACGGCAAGACTAGTCAACATTTCCAAACCCGGCCAGGAAGAAACCGGGAAAGACGGGGATTGCCGATGCCGCGGATGAAGGAGACCGCCAAAGAGATTTACGGCTGGTTTGAGCGGCGGCTGCAGGTGGAAGGGCCGATCAAGGACGCGGTGCTGCACAAGGTCCCGCGCAATACGGCGAGCTGGTGGTACGTGTTCGGCAGCGCGGCCTTCACGCTGCTGATGCTGCAGATCGTAACGGGCATTCTGCTGGCGCTGGTGTACGTGTCGTCGGCGGCGGAGGCGTGGAACAGCCTCAACATCCTGAATCACCAGGTACCGCTGGGCTGGCTTCTGCGCGCCATTCACGGCTGGGGATCGAATTTCATGGTGGCCGTGGTTTTCATCCACATGGCACAGGTGTTTCTGTTCGGAGCATATAAATTCCCGCGCGAGCTGACGTGGGTGGTGGGCGTTTTTCTGCTGCTGATGACGCTGGGCATGGCGTTCACGGGGCAGGTGCTGCGCTTCGATCAGGATGCGTATTGGGGGCTGGGAATCGGCGTGTTCATCCTGAGCCGGGTGCCGTGGATGGGCGGCGGCCTGGTGCATTTGCTGCTGGGCGGACCGACGATTGCCGGGGCGACGCTGTCGCGCTTTTTCGCATTGCACGTCTTTGTAATTCCCGGAACGCTGCTGTTTCTGGCGGCGGTGCACGTGTGGATGGTGCTGAAGCTGGGCATCAACGAGTGGCCCATGCCGGGACGGCTGGTGCGCAAGTCGACTTATATTTCCGAGTACAACAAGCTTGCGCACGAGGATGGGATTCCTTTTATCCCGGGCGCTTTCTGGAAGGATTTGATCTTCTCCGGTGCGGTGCTGGCGGCGGTGGCGGTTTGCGCGGTGGTGTTCGGGCCATCGGGACCAGGCGGGCAGCCTGATCCTTCGATCACGCAGACGGTGCCCAAGCCGGACTTTCCTTTTCTGTGGATTTACGCGGTGCTTTCGTATCTGCCGCCGTCGATGGAGACGCCGTTCATATTGATCGCGCCGATTCTGATGATCGCGGGCCTGCTGGCGGTGCCGTTCGTCGCGGGCGAGGGCGAGAAGAGCTGGCATCGGCGACCGGTGGCGGTGCTCGCGCTGACCAGCGTGGCGGTCGCGTGGGCAGTGTTCACGCATCTGGCGACGTTTACGCCGTGGAGCCCGCACATGAGCGCGTGGAGCAGCGATGTGCTGCCCGTGAAGTACCTGCGTGAAGCGACGCCGGTGGTCCGACAGGGGGCAGTGATCTTTCAGGCGAAGCAATGCCGGAATTGCCACTCGGTGGGCGGCGCGGGAGGCGAGCGCGGGCCAGCGCTCGACGATGTGGCGACGCGGATGACGCCGGACCAGATGCGCTACAAGGTGGTGACGGGCGGCGGGAATATGCCGGCGTACGGAAAGAATCTTTCGCCGGCGGAGATCGAAGCGCTGGTGAGCTTCCTTGAGACGCTGCACCCGGCGAACGAGCAGCCCGCATTCGACGCATCGCAACAGGCGGTGCAGACGAATCCGGCGCCGGCGCCCGTCAACGGCGGGCCCTGAGCGGGTGTGAGCCAATATGAACGCGGATGCGCTCATTACGAGGTGGGAGATTCCGTGGGCGGTGACGGCGGCGCTTGCGGTGACGGCGGCGCTTTATGTTCGGGGATGGTTACAAATTCGGAAGACCCGGGATGAATTGTTTCCTCCCTGGCGGCTGGCAGCATTCCTCAGCGGAATCCTGGGGATTTTCGTCTCGGTTGCCTCGCCGCTCGACACCTTCAGCGAATCGCTGCTGTTTATGCATATGGCGCAGCATTTCGTGCTGATGTCGGTTGCGCCGCCGCTGATCGTGCTCGGGGCGCCAGTGGTTCCGATGCTGCGGGGTCTGCCGCGGCCCATCATTCGCTGGCTGCGGCCGTTGTTTGCGACGGGAATCCTGCACCGTGGCGGGACTTTCCTGGCGAGCCCGCGTGTGGCGTGGATCGCGATGAACGCCGCGTATGTCGGCTGGCATATTCCGCGGGCGTATGAATTTGCGCTGGCTTCGGAGGGCTGGCACAACGTCGAGCATGGGTGTTTTTTAGCGACGAGCCTGATGTTCTGGTGGCCAGTGATCGCGCCGTGGCCCTATCGGCAGCGATTTTCGCGATGGATGCTGCTGCCCTACCTGTTGGGCGCCGATCTCGTGAATACGGGTCTCTCGGCGTTTCTATGCTTCTCCGGGCGGCTGCTTTATCCGAGCTACGGAGCGATACCGCGGCTGTTCGGACTAAGCGCGCTCGACGATCAGATTGCGGCAGGTGCGTTTATGTGGGTGATGGGGTCGACGGTGTTCCTGATCCCGGCGGTGGTGGTGACGATGCAGTTGCTCTCGGCGCCCAGGAAGCGTCAGGCGACTCGGGAGGTGGCCGCCGCGCATCGGTGATCGCCGGACCCCCTGGTCCGGTTCCGCACATCTTATGAAAGGCTGGACAGGTCTGATTCAGGGTTTCGTTGCCAGGATCAGCGGCGAAGGCCCTGGCGAAGCCAGCGTCCGGGGATTCGTGAAGCCCGCTTCCCTGAGCCACGAGGAGATCTCATCAAAAGACCAGGTGTTACCGTCCTGGGTGTTCACCAGCATATTGACGGCAAAGAAAAGTCCGTTGGGTGGCCCAGTCCGTTCGTTGTTCACCAGGAACTCCTGAATGGCGATGGCGCCGCCGCTGGCGAGAGCCGCGAATGTTTTGGCGAGTAGTTTACGGCTGAGCGTTTCGCCTTCGCTGTGCAGGATGTGCCCGAGGGTCGCAAGGGCGTAACCGGATCCGAAGTCGGCATCGTGGAGATCGCCCTCGACAAAACTGAAGCGGCCGGCCAGGCCAAAGCGGGCCGCGGTTTGCTTCGTCACGGGAATCACCTCCGGCCAGTCGACCGCAGTCACCTGCACGCGAGGCGAGCTTTGCGCCAGGGCGATGCCCCAGACGCCGGAGCCTGCTGCCAGGTCCAGCACCTTCACCGGCTGGCCTTCTATGCCAAAGCGCATTTCGCCGCCGAGGAATTGCGCGGCGGGATAGCTGAGGGGAAAGATGTCGAGGACAAATTCATGGAAGAACTCGCCGCCGCTCTGCTCGAGATTGACGGCGCTGACCGGATTGCCCGTCGCAACGACTTCGTTTAAGTGCAGCCAGCGCGGGATGAGGTGTTCGCTGCAGTGCTTGACGAATCCGCCATGGAAGGCCGGCTTCGTACTCACGAGAAACGTCTCGCTTTCCGGGGTCAGGGCGTAGCGGCCCTGCTCGTCTTTCGAGAGAAAGCTGAGAGTGACGAGGACGTTCATGATCGCGGTTAGTCCGCGAGCGGAAGCCCCTGTGGCCTTCTGGACCTCGGCAATGTTTTTCGGGCCGCTGTCGAGGACGTCGAAGACGCGGTGGCGGATAGCCGCTTCCAGGACGAGGGGTGGGACATAGCCCCACGCCATTTGCATGATGCGATCGGGCGTTATCTGCACACTGGCGGCAGCTGCCATTGGAAGGACCTCGCGTCTGGATTGGGCTCGCCGGCGCAGGGGGCGCGTCGGATCGCAAAAGTGTAGCAGCTTCCCCCAGTGGGGAAATCCTCTCCGCGTGTCGTTGCAGGAACGATAGAATCGGATGGGTCAAAAAAAGATCGTGACGAGAGCTCCCGCCAGCATCCAAGACACCGCCGGGCCGGTTCCGGCAGTACTCAACGCAGGAGAGTCTCTGCGTGATTCGCACATCCGCGCCGCTGGCTGCAATCCATTGACACGACCAATTGCGTATCTAATTCGTAGCCGAAGCGAGGCGCCATGACTGCTCCATTGCAGCCGGTTCCGGACTCGGCGCTGGTCGAACGAATCATGGCGGGAGACGAGAGCGCGCTTTCCGTCCTCTACGATCGCTATGCGGGCATGTTGTTTGCCATGCTCGTGCGTATCCTGAAAGATGGGAGCGCAGCGGAGGAGATTCTGCAGGACCTGTTCCTGCAGCTATGGCGGGGAGCCTCCCGGTTCGATGCGAGCCGGGGTTCGATGGCGGCGTGGCTGCTGGTGATCGGGCGCAACCGGGCGATCTCGCGGCTGCGCGGCCGGCAGCGCCGGGAGATCCTCGAGGATCCGCAGGACTTTGTTTTCGAATCGTTGCCTTCCCCTGGCAATCTGGAGGACGAAGCCTCACGGATGCAGTTAATGGGAAGGCTGAAAGTGGCTTTAGCCACGCTGCCCGCAGAGCAGAGGGAAGCGCTGGAGCTGGCATATTTTGAAGGGATGACACAGACCGAAATCGCAGCGCGGACCGGTAGCCCGTTAGGGACCGTGAAGTCGAGGGTGCGGGCCGCGATGCAGTCGCTGAAACAGTATTTTGATGACGGAACGACACGCCAACCCGGAAGACTCTGACCTCTACGCGCTCGGCGCGCTCGACGGTGAGGAGCTGCAGGCGTTCGAAGCCCACGTGCGCTCGTGCTCGACGTGCGGCGTGGAGCTGGAAGCGGCACGGCAGCGTGTGGCGTTGCTGGGGCTAACCGCTCCTCCGGTCGCGCCCCCGCCATCGGTGAAAGAAAACCTGATGCGGCGTGTGCGGGCAGAGCGTGTTCCGGAGGCGCTGCGTGCCGACCGTCGCCAGGAAGTGCTGCGGCCTGAGCCGCACCGCCGATTCGCATGGCTGACGCCGGCGTTGGGCACGGCCGCCGTCTTCTTCGCGGCGCTGGCGGCGGTGATCTGGATGAAGGATCTGCGCGACAGCCGCCAGATCGCCGACCTGCAGTCGCAGTTGGCGGTTGCGCAATCGCGGTCGATTCAGATTGCCAGGGCAGCAGAAGACACCGACAATCTTCTGGGGATGCCGGGGACGATGCGGGTGTCGCTGGCGCAGCAGCCGGGCGGTCCTTCCGGGCGGGCGGGGGTTTTGTACAACGCGCAGATGGGGATGGTGATGTTTGCGGCACAGGTAGCGCCTGCCCCAACGGGCAAGAGCTATCAGCTGTGGATGGTGCCGGCGTCAGGCGCGCCAATGAGTCTCGGTGTGTTTTCGACGACCGATCCGACGATGGCGATGAGCGCACACGTGCCGCCGGGTCTGGTGGCCAAGGCATTTGCGGTGACGCTGGAGCCGGCGGGCGGCATGCCGCAGCCAACGGGGCCGAAGGTGCTGGTTGGCGTACCGAGCTGAGGGCGAGTCGGGATGACGAGCCTGTTGCCGGTAGCCTGTAGCAGTGGCGGATGCAAGCCGAGCGCCCGTCCGCAATTTACCGGGATGGGACGGGGGTCCGGTAAACTCGGGGTGTATGCCTTCCAGCAAGAGTCCTGACAAGTGGAGCGGATCGAATATCCGCGAAATGTTTCTGCATTTCTTTGAGACGAAGGGGCACCGCCGGGTGCATTCGTCTTCGCTCGTGCCTGCCAACGATCCCACGCTGCTGTTCACGAATGCGGGGATGAATCAATTTAAGGATGTGTTTCTCGGGCTGGAGCGGCGGGACTACTCGCGGGCCACGACGTCGCAGAAGTGTGTGCGGGCGGGCGGGAAGCACAACGACCTGGAAAATGTAGGGTTCACGCGGCGGCACCATACCTTCTTCGAAATGCTGGGGAATTTCAGCTTCGGCGACTACTTCAAGAAGGATGCGATTGCGTATGCGTGGGAGCTGGTGACTTCGCCGGAGTGGTTTGGGATTCCGAAGGACCGACTATACGTGACGATCTTCGAGGGCGATGCGGAGGTTCCGCGGGACGACGAGGCGGAGCGGCTGTGGATGGACGTTGGCGTTCCGAAGGAGCGCATCTTCACGTACGGACGGAAGGATAACTTCTGGCAGATGGGCGATACGGGCCCGTGCGGACCGTGCTCGGAGATCTTTTACGACATGGGGATGGAGGCGGCAGAGACGCCCGGCGTTGACAAGCCGTTCGGGCAAGACGACGCGCGCTATGTGGAGATTTGGAATCTGGTCTTCATGCAGTTTGACCGGGCCGCGGTGACCGATGCTAAAGGCG
>Ga0302319_10012185_pt1 | contig 16230 bp, 13 predicted proteins | sample Bog_T0_2_FD_203319 | JGI IMG/M metagenome (GOLD analysis project Ga0302319, IMG submission 203319) | Peat permafrost microbial communities from Stordalen Mire near Abisko, Sweden - Bog_T0_2 | ecosystem: Environmental > Terrestrial > Soil > Wetlands > Peat | place: Sweden: Abisko, Stordalen Mire...
CCGCACGTGCCGGCGCGCACGGCCAGGGATTCGCCGTGGTTGCCAGCGAAGTCAAGGCGCTGGCGCGTCAGACCGCGCGCGCCACGGAAGAAATTTCCACGCGGATCAAGAACATCCAGTCGGCGACTGGAGAGGCCGTGAGCGCGATCTCGAACTTCGTCGGCACGGTCAGGGACATCAACGAGATTTCCGGCGCAATCGCCAGCGCGGTCGACCAGCAGACCGGGACGACGCGCAAGATCGCCGGCAATGTCCAGCACGCCGCCAGCGGTAGCGGCGAGATGAAGGGCCGCATCCTTGGCGTCACCGAGGCGGCCGATCAGTCCGGCAGCGCCGCCGCCAAATTGCTGCAGGCCTCGACCGGATTGTCATCGCGCGCCGAACAGCTGAAGGTCGAGGTCAATCTGTTTCTTGGATCAATTCAGGCGGCCTAGCCGCCTGAACCGTTAGCAGCGCCCGCGAACCTCGCCCTCTGGGAGCGTCGCAGCAGGCTCGAACGGCGGTGCCAGCGGCGGTGCAGATTGCCATCCTTCGAAACGCATGGGTTCGCCGCGCTTCTTTGCCAGGCGCCGCAAGATGAGATCCGTTGGGATAACATCTTTAGGTGATAAAATAGAATTAACACAACCGTATTTATACTTGGTTAGTTTTAGTCCGGTATTCATTCAGCGCATGGCGCGGGATCGGGACATCACCTCAGATCACTGAACGTTGCAAGCGATCGGTCGCCGCCTGTGTCAGGCCCAGAAGATAGGATGCAGGGGATGAATCTCGCGAGCAAGGATCTCGACACGCTGCGCCACATCACCAGCAGGGTTTTGATCGCGCTGATCTGGACTCATGTGCCGGTGTCCGTCGCCATCGATGTGGCGCGCGGCGCCGATTGCTGGGCCACGGGCGGGTTCCTGCTGATCCTGGCCGTCAGTGCGACCTGCGCGTGGCGACTGGCAGGCAACGGATTATCGACCCGGCTGATCGTCGCCGTCGCGCTGATGGGCGGAGTATCGACGTTTACCTATGAATTATCGGGGCATCCCTGGCAGATCGACGAGCACATGTATTTCTTCGTGGTGCTGGCGTCATTGACCGCCTATTGCGACTATCGGCCGATCCTGATTGCCTCCATAGCGGTTGCGCTGCACCACCTGATCTTGAACTTCGTGCTGCCCGCGGCGATCTATCCCGGTGGCGCCGATCTCGGGCGCGTGGTCTTGCACGCCGTCATTCTGTTGATGGAAGCCTCGGTATTGATCTGGCTGACGCACAACCTTGCGCAACTGTTCGAGACCGCCGCGCAGCGTGAAGCGGCCACCGCGCAGGCCGGCGAGGCCCGCGCCCAGGCCGAACGGGTCGAGGCCGATCGACGGGCGAAGCAGGATCAGGATGCGGCACGCCGAACCCTGGCCGCCAACTTCGAACGCAAGGTCGGTCATATCGTCGAGGCGGTGGCGATCGCGGCCGCAGAAATGCAGCTGATTTCGGCGTCGATGGGCAACGGCAGCCAGGAAACCACCCGGCAGGCCACCGCGGCGGCAACGGCCTCGACCCAGGCGTCGAGCAGCGTCAGCGGCGTCGCCTTGGCAACGGAAGAATTGACGGCGTCGATTGATGAGATCGGCAAGCAGGTCAGGCGCTCCGCTGAGATTGCCGAGAAGGCCGCCGAGGAGGCGCGTCGGACCAACCTTGTCGTCGTCGGACTCGCATCGGGAACCCAGAAGATCGGCGAAGTGGTGACGCTGATCCAGAATATCGCCAGCCAGACCAACCTGCTCGCGCTCAACGCGACCATCGAAGCGGCTCGCGCTGGCGAACACGGCCGCGGCTTCACCGTGGTGGCGAGCGAAGTGAAGGCCCTGGCCAACCAGACGGCCAAGGCGACCGAAGAAATCTCCGAGCAGATTCAAGACATTCAGTCCGCGACCGGCGAGGCAGTGGCGGCGATCCAGAACTTCGTCGGCACCATCGGCGAGATCAACGCGATCTCGGGCGCGATTGCCAGTGCGGTGGATCAGCAAAGCGAGGCGACGCGCGAGATCGCCGGCAATGTTCAGCGCGCGGCTACCGGCACGGATGAGGTGAAGGCGAACATCGAGGGCGTCACCCAGGCCGCCATCCAGACCGGTATGGCCGCAGCCAAGCTGCTGTCCGCATCGAATGGATTATCGACGCAATCCGAACAACTGAAAACCGAGGTCGGAAGCTTTCTCGAATCGATCCGTGCGGCGTAGTCGAGATTAATAACGGTCTGCAAGCTGCGCCACCGATCGGATTGGTCCAGATCAGGATTCCTCCCAGATGTGGCGATCTGAAGGCCGCCGCGGCTCGGCGTGCCGGGATTGCTGCAGCGCCGCACGTGCGCCGCTCATTGTCAAGGCCGCTGCTGCGCCTGTAAACTTCGCACAGGGAGGCGGCGCGCCCGTGGCGACGGGTGGCCGAAACGATCATGTTCGAAGGACACGATCCCTATCTTGTCGCGCTCTCGGTGGTGATCGCGATACTCGGCGGCTATACCGGTTTCGGTCTGGCGGCGCGAATCCGCGGCACCCCCGGTGTGAGCCGGCGTGTGTTGCTGGCCAGCGCCGCCGGCTTCCTGGCGATTGGCATCTGGACCATGCATTTCGTCGGTATGCTGGCGGCACCAATTCCGGCCGATACCGTCTATCTCGTGCTTCCCACCGTCATCTCCTTCCTGATTTGCGCGCTGGTCGTCGGCATATCGCTCTCCTTTGTCAGTATCGGCGATGCCTCACAGCGCCGCGTGATCTCCGCCGCGGTGCTGCTGGGCGCCGGCATCGCCAGCATGCATTATGTCGGAATTCATGGCCTGGCTGGCCAGTTCACCATGGTGCACGATCCCGCGATGGTGGTTCTCTCGGTCATGGTCGCGATCCTTGCGGCCTATTCGGGACTTCGCGCCTTCCTGGCCAGGCAGGATGGCATCCGGTTGATCGCCAGCTCGGTCGCGTTCGGCATCGCGGTATCGGGCATGCATTACACGGCCATGCACGGCATGCACTTTGTCGCATGCTCGGCGCCTGCCGCCGAACATCTGGGTGCTTTGGCTGCATCGCAGCAAAGTCTTTCGCTGGTCGTAGCCGTGCTCTGCTTTGTGATCGCCGCCGGATTCCTGCTATCCTTGGTGCCGGACCCGCGCCGGCAAATCCCGGCGGTGGCCATGGTCGAACGGAGTGCCGATCCGGTTCCGGTGACGGTCGTGTCGGCGCCGGTATCGGATCCGGTCGCCGCTACGGACGCGGCAACATTTCCGCGTCCGATGTCGGCGCCGCTCGGTGGACTCGGCCAGCCGCCGCGCGGCACGCCGACGCGGCGGCTTCCCGTCGAAGGGGCTGACGGGATTCATTTCATCGAGACCACCGAGATACGCAGCGTCCGGGCCGATGCGCATTACAGCCGGGTGCATGACGGCATCCGCGAGCGGTTGTGCCCATGGTCCATCTCCGAAGCCGAAGCGCAACTCGATCCCAGCCTGTTTGTCCGGGTGCACCGCAGTCATATCGTTGCCATTCCTCATGTCAGCTTCGTCCGCAAGCAAGGCGATGGCGCGGTGATCGGGCTCGACGGCCCCTCGCCGCATCGGGTTCCGGTCAGCCGCGCCAAGATTTCAGAGCTCAAGGCGCGACTCGGGATCCTCAGGCGCCCCGCCTGATGGCTGTGCGATTAGGTCGTAAGGCTGACGCATTTCGTGCGCGGATCTCTCCATTTCGTGCAGATTCTGGCCGTCCGTGACCGACCGACCGGTTTCGCATTGCCTGAGACGCATTCCAGGAACAGCGTCGAGGCAACGTCAGTTCAAAACTGAGATGGAGGAAATCATGATTCCTGGCCCGTTCGGCTATCACCGGCCGGCGACCCTGGCTGATGCGGTCCAATTGCTCGCCACCCTGGGCGATGAAGCCCGGCCCCTGGCCGGCGGCCACAGCCTGATTCCGATGATGAAGCTGCGGCTGGCAACGCCCGACCATCTGGTCGATCTGCACGGCATTGACGCGCTGAAAGGCATTCGTCGCGACGGCGACCGGATCGTGATCGGAGCGATGACCACCCAGCATGACTTGCTGGCGTCGGAGGACATCAAGACATCCTTGCCGATCCTGCACGAGACCGCGCTTTTGATTGCTGACCCGCAGGTCCGTTACCGCGGCACCATCGGCGGCAATGTCGCCAATGGCGATCCCGGCAACGACATGCCGGCGCTGATGCTGACGCTCGGCGCCAGCTACCGGCTCGAAGGTCCCGCCGGCGGACGCGACGTCGCGGCGCAGGCGTTCTATCAGGGCGCCTATTTCACCGCGCTGGAGCCCGGCGAAATTCTCACCTCGATCGCGATTCCGCTGCCCCCGGCCGGTCATGGCTACGCCTACGAGAAACTCAAGCGCAAGGTCGGCGACTATGCCACCGCGGCGGCCGCGGTGGTGCTGACGATCGCCGGCGGCAAGGTGTCGAGCTGCAGCATCGGCCTCACCAACCTGCACGAGACCCCGCTGCTGGCCACCGATGCGGCGAATGCCGTGATCGGAACCAGCCTCGATCCGGCGGCGCTCAAGAACGCCGCGGCGGCCGCGGCTGCGATCATGTCGCCCGCCGCCGACGCCCGTGGCCCGGTGGAATATCGCAAACATGTCGGCGGCATCATGGTGACACGGGCGCTGACCCGCGCCGCCGCTCGCGCCGCCTGAGCAGGTAAGAGAGGGAGGGATGTAATGGCAAAAACTCACGTTACGATGAAGGTCAACGGCACCGAGGTCGAGGGCCTGGTCGAGCCGCGCACGCTGCTGGTGCATTTTTTGCGCGAAAACCTGTCACTCACCGGTACCCATATCGGCTGCGAGACCACCCATTGCGGCGCCTGTACCGTCGATCTCGACGGCATGTCGGTGAAAAGCTGCACAATATTCGCGGTGCAGGCTGAAGGCTCCGACATCCTCACCATCGAAGGGGTCGCCAATGCCGACGGTTCGCTGTCGGCGCTGCAGGAAGGCTTTCGCATGATGCATGGGTTGCAATGTGGCTTCTGTACGCCGGGCATGATCGTCCGGGCGCAGCGGCTGCTTGCGGAAAACCCACGGCCCACGGAAGACGAGATCCGGATCGGCATCTCCGGCAATTTCTGCCGTTGCACCGGCTATCAGAACATCGTCAAGGCGATCCAGTACGCCGCCGACAAGATCAATGGTGCAGAATTGCAGGAGGCCGCGGAATGAACGACATGACTCCCACGCGGGAACAACGCGAAGCCAAGCTTGAGGGCATGGGCTGCAAGCGCAAGCGGGTCGAAGACATCCGCTTCACCCAGGGCAAGGGCAATTATGTCGACGATGTCAAATTGCCGGGCATGCTGCATGGCGATTTCGTTCGCTCGCCGCACGCCCATGCCAGGGTCAAATCGATCAACAGCGAGGAGGCGCTGAAGGTGCCGGGCGTGCTGGCGGTGATCACCGCCGAGACGCTGAAGACCGTCAACCTCGCCTGGATGCCGACGCTCGCCGGCGACGTGCAGATGGTGCTGGCCGACGGCAAGGTGCTGTTCCAGAACCAGGAGGTGGCCTTCGTGGTCGCCACCGATCGCTATGCGGCCGATGACGGCGTCAACAAGGTGGTGGTCGACTACGAAGCGCTGCCGGTCGTGATCGATCCGTTCAAGGCGATGGATGCCGACGCGCCGGTGCTGCGCGAGGATCTCGCCGGCAAGACCTCCGGCGCGCACGGGCCGCGCAAGCACCATAATCACATCTTCGAATGGACGGTCGGCGACAAGGACCTGACCGACGCGGCGTTTCGGAAAGCGGATGTCACCATCAAGGAGATGATCTCCTATCACCGCACCCATCCATCGCCACTGGAGACCTGCCAGTGCGTCTGCTCGTTCGACAAGATCAGGGGCGAACTGACGATCTGGGGCACCTTCCAGGCGCCGCATGTGATCCGCACGGTGGTGGCGCTGATCGCCAAGATTCCCGAGCACAAGATCCACGTGATTTCGCCCGACATCGGCGGCGGCTTCGGCAACAAGGTCGGCGCCTATCCCGGCTACATCTGCGCCGCGGTGGCCTCGATCGTCACCGGCAAGCCGGTGAAATGGGTCGAAGACCGCATCGAGAACCTGACCGCGAGCTCGTTTGCCCGCGACTACCACATGACCACCGAGATCGCTGCGACCAGGGCAGGCAAGGTGAGCGGTCTGCGCGTCCATGTGCTGGCCGATCACGGCGCGTTCGACGCCTGCGCCGATCCGTCAAAATGGCCGGCCGGCTTCTTCAACATCGTCACCGGCTCCTACGACTTCCCGGTCGCGCATCTTTCGGTCGACGGCATCTATACCAACAAGGCGCCGGGCGGCGTCGCCTATCGCTGCTCGTTCCGGGTGACTGAGGCGGCCTATTGCATCGAACGCGGCATGGACATCCTGGCCCAGAAGCTCGGCATGGATCCGGCCGAACTGCGGCTGAAGAATTTCATCCGTGCCGACCAGTTCCCCTATCATTCGGCGCTGGGCTGGGAATATGATTCCGGCGATTACCATACCGCGATGCGCAAGATGATGGAGAGTGTCGATTATGCCGGCCTGCGCCGGCAGCAGGCCGAACAGCGGGCCGCGTTCAAGCGCGGCGAGACCCGCGAGATCATGGGGCTCGGGGTGTCGTTCTTCACCGAGATCGTCGGCGCCGGGCCGTCGAAGAATTGCGACATCCTCGGCATTGCGATGTTCGATTCCTGCGAGATCCGGCTGCATCCGACCGGGGCCGGCATCGCCCGGGTCGGAACGAAAAGCCAGGGGCAGGGCCATGAGACCACCTGGGCGCAGATCATCGCCACCGAGATCGGCATTCCCGCCGACGACATCATGGTCGAGGAAGGCAACACCGACACCGCGCCCTACGGGCTCGGCACCTATGGTTCGCGGTCGACGCCGGTGGCCGGCGCCGCGATCGCGATGGCCGCGCGCAAGATCAAGGCCAAGGCGCAGATGATCGCGGCCTACAAGCTCGAAGTGCATGAAGATGACCTCGAATGGGACATTGACGGTTTCCGGGTCAAGGGCCTGCCGGAACGGACGATGTCGATGAAGGATATCTGCTGGGCGGCCTACAACTCGGTGCCGCCCGGCATGGAGCCGGGCCTGGAGGCGGTCAGCTATTACGATCCGCCCAACATGACCTATCCGTTCGGCGCTTATATCTGCGTCATGAATATCGATGTCGATACCGGGGTCTACCAGGTCAAGCGGTTCTATGCGCTGGATGATTGCGGCACCCGCATCAACCCGATGATCATCGAGGGCCAGGTCCATGGCGGCCTCACCGAGGCCTTTGCGATCGCGATGGGCCAGGAAATCCGCTATGACGAGGCCGGCAATGTGGTGACCGGCTCGTTCATGGATTTCTTCATGCCGACCGCGGTGGAGACCCCGCATTGGGAGACCGACTTCACGGTGACGCCGTCGCCGCATCACCCGATCGGCGCCAAGGGGGTCGGCGAGAGCCCGAATGTCGGCGGCGTGCCGGCGTTCTCCAACGCCGTCAACGACGCGTTCGCGTTTCTCGGCGCGACCCACATTCAGATGCCGCATGACTTCTGGCGCAACTGGCAGGCGGCAAAGAATCTGGGCGTGTTCGCGGCGCCATGAACGACCGCGGGCAGATCGCGCAAGCGCTTTCGGCGGCCGGCTATATCGCCGACGCCGAACTGGCGACCGCGATCTCGCTGATGCAATTACTGCGGCGTCCGCTCCTGCTCGAAGGCGAGGCCGGCGTCGGCAAGACCGAAGTCGCCAAGGCGCTGGCGGCGCTGCATGCCACCGAACTGATCCGGCTGCAATGCTATGAGGGGCTCGATCAATCGGCCGCGCTCTATGAATGGAATTACCAGCGCCAGCTGCTGGCGATCCAGGCGCACCGCGGCGAGAATGCCGGAACCATCGAGGATCAGATCTTCTCGGAAAAATATTTGCTGGAGCGGCCGCTTTTGGCGGCGATCCGGCGCGCCACGCCGCCGGTGCTTCTGATCGACGAAATCGACCGCGCCGACGACGAGTTCGAGGCCTTCCTGCTCGAATTGCTGTCGGATTTCCAGGTCTCGATCCCGGAACTCGGGACCATCAAGGCGACCTCGATCCCGCATGTGGTCTTGACCTCGAACGGCACCCGCGAACTCTCCGACGCGCTGCGCCGGCGCTGCCTCTATCATTACGTTGACTATCCCGATGTCGACCGCGAGGCCCGGATCATCCTGGCGCGGATCGAGGGCATCGGCACGGCGCTGTCGCTGCAGATCGCGCGGCTGGTCGAGACGATCCGCAAACAGGATCTGCGCAAGGTGCCCGGCGTCGCCGAGACGCTGGATTGGGCGGCGGCGCTGGTCGGCCTTGGCGTGCATGACCTGCACGAGGCGCCCGAGACCGTGCACGACACCTTGATGTGCCTGTTGAAAACCCATGAAGACCGGGCGCGCTTCAAACCCGAGATCACCGCCCGATTGCTGGGGCAGGTCGCATGAGCGATTGTCGCAGCGATCCCGGAGCCGACGACGCCTTCGAGGTCTGCCGCCTCGTTGCCGGCCGGCTCGCCGGTTTTCTCAGAACGCTTCGCGATAACGGCTTTGCCATCGGTCTGCAGGAAGCCAGCGACGCCGCCGCGGTGATGGCTTCGGGCTATGTGGCAAGACCGGGATGGCTCAAGAGCGCCCTCAAGCAGCTGCTGTCGGCGCGCAAGGCGGACTGGGACCGCTTCGACGGCCTGTTCGACGCATTCTGGTTGGGCCGGCGGGTGCGCTCGCGGTCGCTGACTGTCAATTCGGCGCGCACTGGCCACAGCCCCTCGCTGAAAAGCCTGCAGCATCGACCCGACGAATCCACCGGCGGCGACGCCGCCACCGATCAGATCCCGTCGGCCGGCGATGCGCCCGCGACGGATGGCAGCGAAGGCCGCATGGAGGGCGCTTCGCGGGCCGACAATCTCGCTGGCGTCGATTTCCGCCACATGACCGATCCCGAGCAGATCGAGCAGGCGCATGCGGCGGCGGCGCGGCTGGCCAGGATCCTACGGACCCGGCTGACCCGTCGCGATCGAGCGCGGCGCCGCGGCTACCGGCTCGATTTGCGCCGGACCATCCACGGCAACATCAGCCATGGCGGCGTGCCGATCAGGCTGGTCCATCGGCAGCGCAAGGCAAAACCGCTGCGTCTCGTCGTGCTGCTCGATGCCTCCGGCTCGATGAGCCTCTACACCGGCGTGTTCCTGCGTTTCATCCATGGCGTGCTCGACGAATTCCGCGAGGCCGAGGCCTTCCTGTTCCACACCAGGCTGGCGCATGTCTCCGACGCCATGAAGGAAAAGGATGCCGCCCGCGCGCTCGACCGGCTGTCGATCATGGCGCAGGGCGCAGGCGGCGGCACCCGAATCGGCGAAAGCCTGCAGACCTTCAACCGCTGGCACGCCGCGCGGGTGCTGCATTCGCGCTCCTGCGTGATGATCGTGTCGGATGGCCATGAGACCGGCGACGCGGGCCTGCTGGCCAGCGAGATGGCAGCGCTGGCACGGCGTTGTCGTCGCATCGTCTGGCTCAATCCGATGCTGGGTTGGCCGGGCTATGCGCCCGAGGCCGCCGGCATCAAGGCCGCGCTGCCTCATGTCGATCTGTTCGCCGCGGCCAACACGCTGCACAGCCTGCGCGCGCTCGAGCCTTATCTGGCAAAACTCTGAGGGTGATGCAGATGACCAAGCATGTCGAAGTGATCGATCTGGTGGCGCAGCTCAAGGCCGCCGAGCAGGCCTTTGTCCTTGCCACCGTGGTGCGCACGGTATCGGTCACCGCGGCAAAAGCCGGCGCCAAGGCCATCATCCGGCCCGATGGCAGCATCGTCGCGGGCTGGATCGGCGGCGGCTGCGCCCGCGGCGCGGTGCTCAAGGCCGCGCGCGAGGCGCTCGCCGATGGCGAGCCGCGGATGGTGTCGGTGCAGCCGGAGAATTTATTGGCCGAGCTCGGCGTCGAACCCGGCGAGAACCGCGACGGCGTGCGGTTTGCGAAGAACCTGTGCCCGAGCAGGGGCACCATGGACATCTTCGTCGAACCGGTGCTGCCGCACCCCGCGCTGGTCATTCTCGGCGCCAGCCCGGTGGCGCTGTCGCTGGCGGCCCAGGCGCGGCAGCTCGGCTACCATGTGACGGTCGCAGCACCTGCCGCCGATCTGACGGAAACCCCCGACGCCGATCGCTGGATCGACGGCTACGCGCTCGGCCCGCTCGCCGAGATCAGGCGGTTCATCGTGATCGCGACGCAAGGCCGCGGCGACGAGGCCGCCTTGCGGAGTGCGGTCGCGACCCAGGCTGCCTATCACGCCTTTGTCGGCAGCCGCCGCAAGATGACGGCGCTGCGCGACAAGCTCCTCGCCGAGGGCCTCGATGCCGCGGCGCTTCATCGCGTCAAGGCGCCGGCCGGCCTCGACCTCGGCGCCATCACGCCCGAGGAAATCGCGCTGTCGATATTGGCGGAGATCACTGTCGAGAGACGGCGCGGCCAGCGGCGGATGGAAGCGGCTGGACCGCAATAACCGAGGTGGAGCGGTCGGCGGGTGCTGCGGGGACCGCTTCAGCGTCGGGTTGGGGGCGCGCCACATCCGCGACCGGCAGCAGATGGCGCGGCACAGTGATTTGCTCGCCGGGCACCAGCGCCGCGCTTACCGGCCCCTTGTTGACCTGGGACAGCGCCCAGATCGGCAGGTGGTAGCTCCGCGCGATCGACAGCAGCGTATCGCCGGCACGGGCGGCCACCGGCATGCCGCTGTCCCATAATTCGATCGGGACCTTGGGCGGCACGACATAGCGAAGTCCGAGCGGCGCCTCGTCGGTCTTTGCCGGCGTGGTCGAAAGCTGCAGGATCTTCTCGACCAATTGTCGGTGCACATCGTCCATCTTGTCGATCGTGATGTGCGACACCTCGTCATGCAAAGAGAGATCGTAGCTGGCGTAATGGCCCTGGTAGCCCTTGCTGGCTTTGACGTCGCCACCGCCCAGCACATCCTTGGACAGGAAGATGTTGATGAAGCGCTCGACATTGAGCGGAACTGTCGGGGTGATATGGGCCGGATCGATCGTGACAATCAGGCTGACCGGGATGTTTTCGTCCTGCAGCATCTCCGCGAACTTGATGTCGCAATAGCCGCCCATCGAGTGCCCGATCAGGATGATCGGTGCAGGATCTGCGCGATAATCGCGGATCGCGCCTTCCGCGATCCAGCGGCAGATCGTGAATTCATAGACATCGGCGGTGAAGCCAGCCTGCTGCAGCCGATCCGTCAATCGATCCATGCCGCGCGAGAAGATCGGGCCGAGGGCGCCGCGGAACAAATAGACGCGGCCGCGCGGCGGCACGGTCACAGGCGGCATCGGGGCGGGCGGCACCAGGTCAGGCGCTGTCGCCTGCGCGATCCGCAACGACCGAGTTTCGGCAACAGCGGGGCTCCGCACCGGCCCTGCCGCGCTTGCGGCGGATGCCGGCGGCGAACCCGCCAAGGTCTGAGCGAGGCCGGCACCCGGGAGGCTGGCGGACAGCCATGCGCCGATCAAAAGGCCCGCAATTCGCGTTGGTGGGATCATCGATGGCCGGCCTGTCGCTTTGATGAAAGGGTACGGAAAGCAACACAACGCCGCCGTTCTGGCCAGGCAGCGGGCGCCGCTGCGCCAAGCTTGCCGCCACGTCTTACGAATTACAGCCCAGGGCCAAGTCTGTGTTTTCATGACCCGGCGCCATTCGTCAATGCGCAAGGCGCTCCGATTCGCGGCCATGATCGTGCTTTGCTGACGAATAAGCGGAATTTGAGGCCGCCGCGATGCGCCGCCCGGCGGATGTCGACGCTTTGCCAGCCGCGCCGCCGCTCAATCGAACAGGCTCGATACCGACTCTTCCGACGCCGTGCGGCCGATCGCCTCGCCGATCAGCGAGGCGATCGACAGCGTCCGGCTATTGGGCGAAATTCGCACCGCCACGGTAGGCAGGATCGAATCGGTAATCACCAGTTCCATCAGCCAGGAGCCGGAGATGCGGGCGGCGGCGCCGCCGGACAGCACGCCATGGCTGATATAGGCGTAAACCTCCTTGGCCCCATTGGCGAGCAGCGCGTCGGCGGCGTTGACCAGCGTGCCGCCGGAATCGACGATGTCGTCGATCAGGATGCAGGTATAGCCTTCGGCATCGCCGATCACGTTCATGACCTCGGATTCGCCGGCGCGCTCGCGGCGCTTGTCGATGATCGCCATTGGCGTATTGATGCGTTTGGCGAGCCCGCGAGCGCGCACCACGCCGCCTACATCGGGCGACACCACCATCACATTGCTGAGATCGAAGCGCTCCTTGATATCGCGCACCATCACCGGCGAGGCGTAGAGATTGTCGGTTGGGATGTCGAAGAAGCCTTGGATCTGGCTGGCATGCAGATCGAGCGTCATCACCCGATCGACGCCGGCATGGGTGATCATATTGGCCACCAGCTTGGCGGATATCGGCGACCGCGAGCCCACCTTGCGGTCCTGCCTGGCATAGCCGAAATACGGCACCACCGCGGTGATGCGGCGCGCCGAGGCCCGGCGCAGCGCATCGGTGATGATCAGAAGCTCCATCAGGTGGTCATTGGCCGGGAACGAGGTCGACTGGATGATGTAGACGTCCGAGCCGCGGACATTTTCCTGAATCTCGACAAAGATTTCCATGTCCGCGAAGCGGCGGACCACGGCCTTGGTCATCGGCAGATGCAGCCATTTGGCAATCTCCTGCGCCAGCGCAGGATTGGAATTGCCGGCCACCAGCTTGATCGCGCCGTTCTTGGCCGACATCAACGCTTCTCCTCGCGCCTTGCTGGATACGATGTCTAGCATATCGGGTTACCCATGACACTGGCGCGCTTCGACGCCCGGGTGATATCAAGGAGCAACGGCTGCTGGCAACCCATCGGACGAGGTTTTCCGAAGCAAAATCCAAGCCAGGGACTATTTTGAGTTAATAGCGCCATAGCTAAGTGAACTGACGCGCAGCTCACCCTCCGCATGTGACACAGGCTCCGCGCTCGCCACGTTGGGATTGCGCTGGTTCAGTTCGGGCGCGATCGCAGGCGCAGGCGCTTCCGCCGGTCCGGTTCCATTGATCATGGCGTTGAGGCTGCTGAGGCCGGACTGCGCGATTTTCCGCAACAACAGGTCGTCGGCCGCGGCCCAGGCGTCGCGGCCGCCCCTGCCGGCCACTTCTTCGCCGCTGAGCCGGAGCGCGCGCTGCTGATCGCGGTCATAAACGTCCCAGACCCAGGCGATCACGGTGCGCCCACCGCGGCCGACCTGGGCGGAGAGATAGCTTCGCACCCGATAGGAAGCCGAAGCTTCGCGCGAAACGATGGCGAGGTTGCGCAGTTTCGATTCGCTGTCGAGCACGCTCACCATCCGATCGAACACCTGCGGCGGCGGCCCATCGATCGATTCAAAGGCAATGGTCGGACCACTCGGGGCCATCGCCATCGAATTGCCGATCGCATCGCCGCCGGCACAGCCGCCGAGCGCGCCGGCCAGCACTGATAACGCGGCAACAGCGACAAAGCGCCTGACTCGGGCGGGCCGTAGCGGGGTCGTTTCAGCATCCCTCATACCCCTGCGATATCTTTAAAATGTGTTAAGGTCTAGACGGGCGATTAAGAGTTGGTTCACTTTCGCCCTGAGAGGATGATGGTCGGGCGATGCTCGCACAGCGCGAGAACAGGGCGCTGCGGGTCATCGGCCGTCTTCGAGGCAATGTGCGACACGATTGGGGCTTGCAGCTACGACAACCCAAAAGCACCGTTGTGATGGTGCCCCTGACCGCCGAAACGCTCGATCGGTTCTGCATTGGCCTTTGCCTGCTGCATGAACATCTGATCGACACTCTCGATCTTATCGACGTCAAGGGCGAGGAGGTGTTCAGGTTGCAGAATCCGGACGAGGCGACGGTTCAGTTCCGGCCCGGCAAGATCTTCGTGGCGCTTGATCCAGTCCAACTGATGTTTTTCACGCTTTGCGCGGTGAGGGACGGCATGGCTGAGGTCGACCACCTCGACATCGAATTGATTCATCATCCGCAGCGGATCGGTCTCTGCCTCAGGTATCCTGTCGTGGGGCCGCCGGTACCGCCGGAAGAGGTTCGTCGCCGGCTGGATTTGTAGATGGCCGCCTCTGCAAAAGCGCCAGGGCTTCATCTGCCCTGTCATGGGGCACAAACAAATGATCGTGGTAGAAGGCCGAAACCGCATTCACGCTTATTCCAGCTTCAGCCAGTTGAGTAGTGACCGCTGCAAGAAAACCGACTGCGTCGAGCGAGGAATGAACTGTCAAAGTGATCAGACGCGACGCAAATTGGTAGCGTAGACCCAGATTTTCGGCTTCCTCGCGCCGAAAGACAAGCGTCGTTCCTTCGTGCTCACGGAATGCAAGGAGCGGCCTGATGGCGGCTGGAGTTCTAATCTCTTCCGAAATCGTACAAAACACAAAAATGCCTTGTTGCATTTCCGGTTTCATACCCCTCAAGACTGCCTGAAGATCGAGTTCACCCGCCATCGCTTGATGCCTTTCGAGAACTCCGCCCCGTATCAACCGGATCCGAAGCCCACTCACGCGCTGCCGAAGCCTCAGAGGCGCCTAACGCACGGCCTTCCATGCCTCGATTAAGGGACCAAAATCGGCTGGCAGTTCGCCATAACTCGTGATGCCATCTTATACAAACAAAAAGCCGCCTCGCTTCTCGAATTCTTCAAAAAAAGGCTTGTCACCTGGCGGTGCAATACGCCCGAGTCGTTGAAACAATCACGAGACGCTTTAGGCTAGGGCGCGGCCGAAAGCCTGGCCGTGATCCAACGCTCGAACACCGGCAGTGGACAGGGTTTCTCGCCGCTCTCGGTGCCGCAGCCGGGCAGGGCGATGGTCCGGTAACTTGCCGGATGGCCGGCGTTCAACGGGACCAGGTAGCGGATGTCGTCCAACCCAGCGCTTTGAAAAAACGCCCGCACGAACGCCGCACCCTCGGCGTCTCGCAGCAGATCGAAGCCCAAGGCGCCTCCGGGCGGCTCGTCGTCGGCCGGAAAGTCCGCCACCTGCCAGTGCAGATTCAACAGCCCCGCCAGATCGGCGATGATGGTATCGTGTCCGACCAGCACGGTGAGTTTGGCGCCTTGGCCCTGCAAGGCGCCGGTCATGCGCCTGACCAGAGGCGCCGCGGCCCGTGCGGCGATATAGGGCGTGCGGTCGATCACCAGGTATTTTATCGGATGCAAAGCGAGGTCGGCCAGGATTTCGTCCTTGCCGACGCGTCCCCACCCGACCTGATCCAGCGGCTTGCCGTCGGCGTATTCCAGCATCAGCACTTCGGCGACGGAGGACCCGGTGCCCAATGCCCCGGTCAGCCTGGGTTTGGCCGCCCCCACCTTGATGGTCGAATCCATCGTCGTGAACCCGCAAGGGGCGGGCGCATCGCCGCACAGGACGCGCTGCAGCGAATTCAGCCTGGACCAATTTTCCGCCGTCAGCGCCGTGAGGCCGGTGGGGAAGCGGGCTTCGACAGCCTTGCCCGCCGCCACGCCATCGATGCTTGTCTCTTCTTCGAGGGGAGAGAACAGGCCGTCCCGCTCCCCTTCGTCATCATGCCCCACCTTCAGAGCGCAGTCGGGCGCGAATCCGGCTGCAAAGGCTTCCCCGGTCTTGATCGTGCGCTGGTCGCTGCCCGCATATACCTCAACCTCGCTCGCCTCCGGACAGTCTGAGGCGGACAGCAGACCCGCCATGGCGGAGGTCTCCCGCTGGTAGGCCCCCATCAGCTTGATCGCTGCCGCGCCGTGGCTGGTCAGATCGCCGAACGGCACGTCCCAGCCTGGCCACGGCTGTGCCGCCTGCATGCCGGACGCGACATTGGCCTTGGTCGGAGACCGAACGCCGTGGCGCATCAACAGCACCCTGCGTTCCACCGCCAACGCTGGCCCGGGGTCGGCGGGTGCGGCGACGGTGGACGCCGCGATCCAGCTCGCGGCCAAAGCCGAGAGGCTGAGCCCAGCGGCAGAGCGTCGCATGGCTATCCGCATCCGAACCAAGCCTCGATGTTGAACAACACGCTGCGCCCGGGCCCTGCGCGGTAGACCGGCCAATTGAGATTACGGTGACAGATACCGGAATGACGGTGACGGAATTACGTTGAAACTGAACTGAATCGAAA
>Ga0302319_10012187_pt1 | contig 16229 bp, 8 predicted proteins | sample Bog_T0_2_FD_203319 | JGI IMG/M metagenome (GOLD analysis project Ga0302319, IMG submission 203319) | Peat permafrost microbial communities from Stordalen Mire near Abisko, Sweden - Bog_T0_2 | ecosystem: Environmental > Terrestrial > Soil > Wetlands > Peat | place: Sweden: Abisko, Stordalen Mire...
AGCGGACCGCCTTGCGGCGTCCCCTCGCTGCGTGCCATCAACGCCCCGCCATCCATAATGCCGCTGGTCAGATACGCGCGCACCAACCGGATCACTCCGGCGTCGGCAACGCGTTTCCGCAAGCGGTCGATCAGGATGTCGTGGTTGACCCGGTCGAAGAACTTCTCCAGGTCCACGTCCACTACGACGCGCCGACCCGACTCGACATGCGCCTGGGCCGCGCGAACGGCCTGATGCGCACTCCGACCCGGACGGAACCCGTAGCTATGCTGGCTGAAGGTGGGATCAAGCAGGGGTTGCAGCACCTGCAACAGTGCCTGCTGTATCAACCGATCCGTCACCGTCGGGATGCCCAGCTCACGCTGGCCTCCATCCGGCTTAGGGATCGTGACTCGACGCACCGGCTGTGGCCGGTACGTCCCCCGCAGCAGTTGTTCGCGGATCGCAGGCCACTCCCACAACAGACGCTGCGCCGTCTCGTCGATCCCAAGACCGTCGATCCCCGCAGCGCCCTTGTTGGCCCGCACCCGCTTCCATGCCTGCTGCATGTTCTCTCTGGCCAGAACTGCGCCAAGCAGTCCCGGCCCTGTGTCCTCCGGTTCATGTCGCGGGCGCAGGGCTTCGTCGCTGCCCGCCTCAGACAGGGCTTCACCCTGCCCCTTGGCGAACCGCTCCGCTTTCGCGGACATCTGACGCAATGCCCTCCGCATCGTCATGGCGGATTCCACTTCTCCTCGTTCGGCCCTTCGTCTGCCCTTTCGAGCAAACTACTACGGCTTCTGCTGACTTCTCGCTCCGGCTCAACACCGTCGCCCTTTCAGGCATGAGGCGAGATCTCCCCAGGTAAGAACGCACTCCTTCACTGCACGACCGCCGGATCTACGCCGCCGAACCTTGGTCACAAGAGCTTCGCGGCCATTGGCCCGCTCGCCCTGCTCGGAAACGCCTTCTATCCGGTTCTTGTTCATCGGCCCGCACATTCGATCCACGCTTCCTCACCACACTCGGTCGCCCTCATGCAGTTGCGCTTCACTTCACTCGCCGTGACCAGCTTGTGACGGGACTTGCACCCGTAAGAGTGCGCCCATGCTGGGCGCACCAAAAAACGGCCCCCGTCATTAACGGGGGCCAAGTTGCCTTGGTTCTCTCTTTTTTGAGAGGTTGATTGGCGGCCTAACGGCGGGGCAGCCGTTGGTGCGGATAGCCCATAAGAAAAATCGAATATTTAGGGCCTTTCCGCTCCGGTCGAGGCAACAGCACCCTGGGGTGGTGCAGTGGCCTGGGCCGCCAAACTGTTTTCCATCAGACGGATGTGAACGGTGCTGGTGCGGATGGGCTTGGTGTCTTCATCGCCCTCGCTGTGCACGTTGCCTAGAGCTACGGCATGCATCCGGTAGACGGGAATGTTGTGTTCCGTGACAAGGTAGCGCTTGACGGACTCGGCCAAGCGCTCGGAGCTCTGAATGCCGGCGCTGCCGGCAAGCGGAGAGTGCGATTCGATATCGAGGATAAAACCATGCTGGCCGTCGAGGCTGGTGGCGAGCTTGTCAAGATCCTCACGGGCTTCCGCAGAGAGTATCGGCGAACCGGCGCGGAACTTGATTTCAGCCTCGGTGACCTGCTTGTATTGGTCGAGACCCTGGACGGTGGAGTTGAGCTGGTTGACATGTTGGCCTGCGCCCTGAGCAGTGGTGCCGGCCAGCTTTGCCTGTTCGTCGGCTGCGTTGGCGGCCTGATTGGCGGCGTCGGCAGCGGACTGGGCCTGGTGGATCCCAGCTTGAGAACGTGCATCGACGTCGGAGATGTCTTTGGAGTTCTTGGCGTTCAGGCCGTCGAGTTCAGTGAGGCGATCATTGATGGGGTCGGTCTGACGCTTTACCCACTTTTTGCGGGCCCAGGGATTCACACGACCCCAGAAGCCTTCCTTCTGGGGGGCGATAGAGGGCTGGGCTGGGGGAGGGGCAGAGAGTGCGGTTCCGGAGGTTTGAGTGTCAGTGGTGGTCTGAGGGCTCTGAGACAGAGCCGGAACTGCGAGCGCGGATGCCAGCAAAATGAAGCCGAGCTGGCTGGGGAACTGGGTCGATTTGGGTATGAAGTTCGTCATTTTTAGTTTGCCCTCGCTTCAGTTATCGGCAGGCCGGGATGGTCTGCGAGGTGGGCGATATGGTCTGCCCGCCCTTACCTAGAGCAATGGGTGGGCCAAACTTTGTTGACCGGCGATGAATTTTGCAAGCAGTTGATATATATACGCTTGCTACTACTTCTTATCTTGATCGGGAGATTATTCGAGAAAAGTACGGGCGCGAGAGGGTGTAGCTTTTTCCGGGGCCGTGTAAATTCTTCATGGGCGAGGGGATAGGGCTGGGAATTTTTGGGGTGAGCCGGGTTGAAATCGACATTCCCTGTGGGGGCTGAACATTTTGCGGAAAAGGGCGTCGACGATTGAGTTGCCGATGAGGATTTTTGCAGGGGCTAATCCCAACGTTGATTTGGTTGGCTTTATCGGCGCGACTAAAGTGAGGGCTTGTTACAGAGCGTTGAGGGAGTGACTCTTCAGTGAGATGCTCCGCAACCTCTGAAGCCCATACCCCTGAGTGAAGCTGTACCCATCGAGTGGTTCAACTACCGGCTACTGGGTTAATTCGTCGAGGAGGAGCTTTGCTTTGACTACAAGGATGTGTGCGCCGTCTACGTCGCCGGTGTTGAGGGCCTCACTCGCCTGCTTGAGATAGGAGCGAATCTGGGCGGCGGTTTTTTGCTCCGAGCCGCTGAGGGAGCGACCGATCGAGTTGAGGCTGCGTTCGGTGGCGGCAATCGTCTCGCCGAGTTGACGGTGGAGGTCACTGGCATCTCCGGAGGAGAGCTGGCCGAGGGCGCTGACGACGGGATTGTCAGGGGGAGGAGGGGGGACAACCGCCTGTTCAACAGGATGGGGCAGATGGTGGCGATGGACGGGGGCCAGAGGTTCCTCGTCGACATCCTCGTCGGTTTGGAGAGGCTCCAAAGGGATATCCAAGGTGTCATCGGCGAGTTCGACGTGGGAGGTTGGAGGTTTTGGAAGACTGGCGATTCTTGGCGCAAGCAATTCATACGGAGTGGGTTGCGGCTTGTGCGGGGGAGCGCAGGCAGTCAGAAAAAGGGGCAGCAGCCACGCAGCGTACCTGGCGCGGAATCTCATTCTGAAGTTCCCTTCCTGTTTTGAACACTTACCGGCTGTAGATGCCGGCGCCCCCATTCCGTAGCGGCGAGTGGAATTCGCAGCAGGAACTCTGTACCCCGCCCTGCATTCGATTGTACTTCTATGCTTCCATAGTGCAACTGGAGAATGCGATAGGTCATTGCCAGACCGATGCCGCTGCCGCCAGTTTTGGTTGTGAAGTAGAGGTCAAAGATTTTTTCGCGTATGTCGTCGGGGATTCCCGGCCCCTGATCGGCAATGCGGAGCACAGCGAATTTGCGTTCTTCCTGCAGGACGACGCGAAGGGTTCCGCCATCGGGCATGGCTTGCGCGCCGTTCTGGATAACGTTGAGGGCGGCCTGCTTGATGAGGTCGGAGTCGATGTTGACGAGCATGGGGCGCTCGGGCATGTTGCTTACGAGGGAGACGTTATGAGTAGAAAGTTCTGCGGAAGAAAGGGCGAGGACACCGCCGATCACGGCTCGAAGGTCCTGCTCACGCAGCTGGAGTTCGACGGGGCGGCTGAAATCTACGAGTAGCTGGACAACGCGATCGAGGCGGTGGATTTCAGCTTCAATGATCTCGAGATGGCGAGTAGCGGGGGCGCCAGCGCCGAGGAGTTTACCTTTGAGCAGCTCAACATGGACGACGATGGCATTGATGGGGTTTTTGACTTCGTGACCGACGCCGGAGGTGAGGCGGCCGATGGCGGCCATGCGGCGGGAGATCTCAAGTTCGGACTCGATGGCTTCAGCAGATTCGAGGTCGTGGAGGGTAACGAGGGCGCCGAGTCCCTGGCTGGTGTTGTCGTCGAAGATGAAGTCGATGGAGGCCTGGATGCGGCGGCCCGTCTCGGTGAGGACTTCTTCCTGGATGAGGGTGACACCAGCTTCGAAGGCATCGCACAGGACGGTGCCGAGGACCGTGGAGCGGTCAAAGATATCCCGCGCATGCAGGCCGAGGAGGGAGTCGCGGTCGATGCTGAGGAAGCGGCCGGCGGATTCAGAGACAAGAACGGCGCGGCCATCTCCTGTAAAAAGGAGGATGCCGTCCTGAAGATTGCCGAGGATCTGGTCGAGATTCTCTTTCAAGGCAGAGAAGACTTCTTCGACGTTGCGCATGCGCTGTCCGAAGCGCTCGATTTTTCGGGAGACGGTGGTAGCGGTGTCGAGGCGCGGGGTCGTCTCTTCCGGCGCTGTAAGCTCGTTGGGAGCGGCGAGCTGGTCGAGCTGGCGGCTGATCTGCTCCATGGGGCGAAGGGCGAGGTTACTTAAAATGAATCCGCTGACGAGCGCGGCACCGAGAACGATTCCCATGAGGGTAATGGCGCGGGCGATCAAGGGTGCGTAGAAGGCGCGGAGCAGAGTGGTGTGGACGCCGACGTGAACCGTGACGAAGGGCACTCCATTGCGATCGAGTGGCACGACGACGTCGAAGACACGCGGTTGGCCATAGACCTGCCTCAACAATTCAATAGGGCCGGCATCTTTGAGTTGCTGATAGTTCGGGCGGACGGGGAGCGGCTTGTCTTCGTTGTCTGGATTGGTGCTGAGCAGGGTAATGGATTGGCTGTCGCCGATGTTGATGTCGTAGACGATGAGCGAGTATCGATTGACAGATTGAACAACGGCCTGGAGGGCGGCATTGTTGCGGACGGCTTCGGCGGCGAGGTTGCGCAGCTGGGCGGGATTGTTAGGGTCGACTGTCTGATCGCTGAGGCCGGATTCAAGGGCTTTACGGACGGCAAACTGCACCTGGCTGGCAATCATGTGGTTAGCTTCGTAAGACTGCTGGACGGTGGAGTGGAGCAACTGGATGACATAAATGAGCGAGAGGATACCGGAGATCAGGAAGACGAGGCCGGTGATGGCGAGGACGAGTTTGGTTTTGAGTCGCATGGGCTAAGTCTGGTCGTTACCGCTCGGGTCGGGGTCGTCTTTCACTGGACTGTCTGGATCGCTGATCGCGGGGATTCTGCCCAGCCAAGTGTAGAAGACATTATCGAGGTTAAATGAGTTGCTGACAGACATTGTGCGTACGCCTGGGTCTTTTGGCTCCAGCCTCCAGCTGTCTGAGATGCCGAGGCGGCCAGCGACGATGGTTTCGCTGCGTCTACCAATTTCGCTGATGAGCAGGCGGCCGTTTTCAAGGAGACCACGCTTCTGGATTGCGTCGTCGGAAAGGATGATCTTTACGGTGAATGCGTGTGCTGTCAAAACCGTTCCGGCGACCAGCAGGGTGATGGACTGAAACATCCCAAAGGGGCGCGAGGAATGGAAACGGCTGTGGAGGCGGCCGGTCATCAGTCCGTAGGCCGAGATCATTCCCAGGAGGAGACGGAACACGGGGAAGATTCTCCACCTCCAGTTGAGTCTGTAGACGCGGACGACTTGGGATGAGCTTTGCATCTGGGTGCGGTGCTCCACGTGCGGCAGTTGCTATAAGGGTTCCATGTGCCGGTTCACAGGCCTGGTTGAGGGAATCGAAAAAGCGGGTGAATTGCCCGAATGGCCTTTGCAGGGGTTAAAACCCGCCGTCGAATTGAAGTTGATGGGCTTGCGGCATAACTGATCAGGCTGGTGAAAAAGGCCGGTTTCGGTTCGATATGGGCGAAAAAACAAACCTCAGGGGCTACGATCCTATTGGTTCTATTGGCTTTGTGCCGGGAATAAATCCCCGGCCTACCGCACGGAAGAGTCTTTCACCAAGCTGTGAGGTCATGCCCTGATACAAAGCTTTTGAGAATTGGTTGTCAAATACCGATCGATCGTCGGGCGCCCCTATTCTTCGGATGATCGGTTGTATTCCTTGAGTTTGTTGTGGAGAGTTTTGAGACTGACTCCGAGGATCTCAGCGGCGCGGGTTTTGTTTTGTCCCATGGACTCGAGGGTGCGCATGATGAGGGCTTGCTCGGCTTCGTCGACAGTGGAACCGACGCGGACATGGACGATGCTGGCGTCGCTGGGCGGGGCGGCGGCGCTTTGTGCCTTGCCGAAGCCGGGCGGAAGATGACCCACATCTACGGGAGCGCCGTCAGGACACAAGATGACGGCGCGCTCAATTGTATTGCGGAGTTCGCGGGCGTTGCCGGGCCAGTCATAAGCCATCATGCGATCGAGCATGGAGGGGGCGACTCCTGAGACTCGGCGGGTGTGCTTCTGGTTCATCTCGGCGATCATGGCTTCGGCCATGGCGGGCAGGTCTTCAAGGTGGTCGCGGAGGGGCGGCATGGTGATGTGGAAGACATTGAGGCGATAGAAGAGGTCGGCGCGCAGTTGGTTGTCGGCCACGGCTTTTTCCGGATCGCGATTGGTGGCGGCGAGGACACGGACGTCGACTTCCTGCTCGGTGCGGGCTCCAAGGCGGCGAAGTTTGCGCTCCTCGAGGACGCGCAGGAGCTTGGCCTGGGTTCCGATGGGCATCTCAGCGAGTTCGTCGAGAAGGAGCGTTCCGCCGGAGGCAAGCTCGAAACATCCGGCACGCTTTTCGACGGCTCCGGTGAAGGCGCCTTTCTCATGGCCGAAGATCTCGCTTTCGATGAGGGACTCGGGGATGGCGGCACAGTTTACGGCGACGAAGGGGCGGGTCTTGCGGAGGCTGAGGTTGTGGAGAGTGCGGGCGACGAGTTCCTTGCCGGTGCCGCTTTCTCCGGTGATGAGGACGGAGACGTTGGAGGTGGCGATCTGCTCAATGAGGGCGAAGATTTCTCGCATGGGGCGGGAATTGCCGACGAGGCCGCCGAGGACGCCGGTCTCGCGCAAGCGGCGGCGGGCAACTTCGAGCTCGATTTCTGTCTCCCGCTGGCGGGTGGCGTTGGCGAGGATGGTGCGCAGGCGGGTGGCATCGACGGGTTTCTGGAGGAAGTCGTATGCGCCGAGCTTCATGGCGTCAACGGCGAGTTCAATGGAGCCCATGGCGGTGAGGACGACGACGGCGAGGTTAGAGCTGAGACCGGAGCCTTCTTCAGAAAGCTTGGTAAGCAGGCCAATGCCATCCATACGCGGCATTTTGAGATCGGTGACAACTATAGCTGGGTCGAAGGCGAGTGCTTTCTCATAGCCTTCGATGCCATCGCGCGCGGTTTCAGTGCGGTACCCCCACCCAGAGATGAGTTCTGCCAGGCCCATCAGGGCGTTGGGCTCATCTTCGACGATCAGGACTTTGACGGGAATGGACATGGGGCTCCGGGAATTGAAATCCAGGCGTCTGACGCTTTTTGCGCAGGGCGGCTGGTGCACACGCTCGCGAGGGATTGCGAAAGCTCGCGACGAGTCGATTGTATTGCGTCTGGACGGTAGCTTGAACACTCATGGACTTGCGGGCTGAGGATTCGGAGTGAGATTTTGCCGCAAGTGTTGCTTTTTCCCCGGATGGCTGCGCCCTCTTAATTCTTTTTTTCAATCATTTACGTTCGGGTTCGCGGGTCCCTTTCGGAGCCTGAGCGGGGTGAGACGGCTGATCGAAATGCGTGAATGCCGGAAGAATTCCAGTAAGTTACTGAATTGAGTCTTGACAGTTACTAACAAGTGCGAAGAGAATCCAGTTCGATTGTTGATCGAAGTGCCTCCCGCCTTCCCTCAGGCTTGCTTTGCTCAAGATCGACAGCAACGCACCTGGTAGGGGATAAGACTCTACATCTGCTTTGTTGTTGAGACTGGAAGCACGGCAGGCAAGTTTCGACGCATCTGACCCCGCACTCATTGAACGACTTTCAACTGGATGCCCTTAGCTCGTTCAGAAGTTCCTTAGGAGATTCTCGTGAAAAAGACTTTGCTTTCCGCCGCGGCGCTTGCGTGTTTTGTTATGTCAGCGGCATTTGGCCAGACTTTGCCAAAGGGTGATTCAAAACTGACAAAGGCGGAGGCAACGTTGTTGCCTGGTTCGTCATCGGACGCGGCACCGACCAGCCACACGGTTTCGTTTACCAGGAAGGCTTACAGCTTTGAGCCGAATATTGGTCAGAGCGAGCCGGCGGCGAAGTATATCGCGAAAGGCCCTGGCTACACGCTTGAGCTTGATGCGTCGAGCGCACAGCTTCGGTTCGAGGCACGAAAGGGCTCCGAGGCCAGAACGGTGACCATGGAGATGATGGCCGCCAATGAAAAGGCGGCAGTGGCAGGCGAGGAAGTGCTGCCGGGCAAAGTCAGTTACTTTCCGACAAGCGATCCGAAGACGTGGGTTTCCGACATTCCGACGTATTCCCGCGTGAAATATTCCTCTGTGTATCCTGGCGTGGATGTTGAGTTTTACGGAAACGAGAACCGGCTCGAGTACGATTTCATTCTGCAGCCGAAGGCGGACCCGGGCCAGATCCGGATGAACCTGAGTGGGTCAGACGAGGCTCGCATCGACAAAGACGGCAACCTTATCCTTCGAGTTGGCAAGGATGACGTGCGTTTTCTGGTACCGGTGGCGTACCAGCTATCGGGAGACGGGAAGCACCGCGATCCCGTATCGGCTGCATACCGGCTGGAGAACACTGAAAACGGGAAGCCGGCTTTGGTGAGCTTCTCATTGGGAAGTTACGATCGCACGCGGTCGCTGGTAATCGATCCAACCGTAGAAGCTCTTTCGTTCACGGAATATTTGAATGGGTATGCCGCGGATGTGACGGTTGATGGTTCGGGAGATACATTTGTAACGGGGCAAAACACGAATGGCCAGGGCTTCTATGTGACGGAGTTTAACAGTCTCGGGGTAGTCGTCTACAACACGACAATCGGCACCAGCGCGATCTATCCCTATCGCGTCAGAGTGGACAGCACCGGGAAAGCTTACGTAGCGGGTTACATCTACGGAGGCGCTACCCTGCCCACTGGATCTAACTCCTACAAGAGTTCCGCGACTGGGAGTTATAACGGGTTCCTGGTTCAAATAGCGGCAGGAGGAGCCAGCGTCCCCTATGCCACATACATAAGCGGTGGCAACAGCAGCCCGTCGGCAGCCCTTGGACTTGGGGTTGAAACCGTGAGCGGAGTGACGTCAGCGTTTGTTGCAGGGTGGACCTATTCCTCCGCGTTTCCTGTGACGACCGGGGCCTACCAGGCCCTGTTGTCGGGAAGCGGGTACAACGGATGGGTAGCGCGATTCAATCCGGCGGCATCGGGGAACGCTTCCCTACTGTACTCGACGTACCTCGGTCCGTCGAACAGCCAGATAAACGCAGTCGCTGTGGATGCCGCCGGCGACGCGTACGTGACGGGATTCTCCAATTCCCCCACGTTTCCGGTTACCGCTGGAGCTTTCAAGTACACGGGATATGACGCTGCCGACGGCGGCGCTTATGTTACAAAACTGAATCCAACGGGAACGGCACTGGTGTATTCCGCCTATCTGGGATACGGGACCGGATACGGGATCGCGGTGGACGGTCAGGCTACTCCGAACGCATATGTGACTGGAACCGTCGACTATGACGATTTCCCCACGACGGCGGGAGCCTACCAGACTGACTATCCGGCTGGATTTGTAACCAAGCTCAGTACGGACGGGTCGAGCGAGGTGTATTCGACGTTTCTTGGCGGCCCGAGCAGCTATGCGGGTGGAAATATTGTGGTTCCCTGGAGCCTTGCGTTGCCATACGGTTGCGCCTCATCTTGCGCCGCATTCGTTTCCGGGTACACTTCGACCACCGATTTTCCAGCGATCAACGCACTTCAGGCTGCTGCATCCACCTCCAATAGCTCAGCGTTTGTTGTGGAGCTGGCGTCCACCGGAAACAGCGCACTCTTCTCCAGTTACTTGAGCGGCCTGACGGGGTATGTTTGGGACGGTGCAGTCAACAGCAACTCCTATGGCGTAACGCCGGCAATTGCAGTATTCGGTTCGGGAAACCCGGTAGTCGTGGGAAATCTCGGCGGCACTTCCGACTTTCCCGTCACCCTCGCCAACGCCAATCCCGCATATGCGTTTCTAGCGAAGATCGCTTTGTCGACGGAACCGTTTACCTGGTCCACTCCCACCTCAGTGACCTTCAGCAGCCAGCCGGTGGGGATTAGTACAAGTGCGTATGGCACACCACCGACAGTGAGCATCCGCAACCTCAGCGACTATCCGGTTACGATATCGTCGATCGACGCTTCTCCGGCCGATCTGTTTTCTGCAGCGGACTCGTGCACAGGCACAATTCCAGCGAGCGGTCTTTGCATATTGACGCTGAACTTCACACCGGCCGCGGTGGGAGTGCGAACGGGCACTGTCTCAGTCAAGTCGAATGCAAGCAACAGCCCCACCGTGATTGCAGTGACGGGCACAGGGTACGACACAGCGTTTACAGCGACAACCACGAGTTCCCTGTCGTTTGGAACGCAGAATGTGGGCACATCAAGCGTGCCGCAAACCGTGACGTTCACCAACACCGGCGACCTGACTGAATCGCTGAGCGTCTATGCGCCCTACCTGGGCGTAGACTTCACTGTGTTGAACAGCTGCTCAAGCCCGCTGGCTCCGGGGGCGAGCTGTGTGATGGAAGTAACGTTCTCTCCCACGCAGGCGGGCCTGCGGACGGGCACGCTTTATATCGAAGGCGGCGGACCGTTCAGCAACTCTATTCCGCTGTCGGGAACGGGCCTGGCATCGGGCGTCGCGGGAACCGTGGGTTTCAGCGGCCCTGCGCTGGATTTCGGGACGATTCTGGTGGGTTCGACAACCGGGTACCAGGCTGTGGCTATTGAAAACACGGGGAGCGTTCCGGTTACGATTTCGGGGATCACGGCATCCGGAGATTTCTCACTTTACTCGTCGACTTGCGGAACGTTGCCGGTGCAGCTGAATTTGCAGACTTCGTGCACCGTATACGTGACGTTTACACCATCGGCATCGGGCTTACGCACAGGAAACCTGACATTCGCCGACACTGCGACTGGGAACCCGCAGAGCGTTGCTCTTTCTGGGACGGGGTTGGCGGGAGTGAAGACGCTTGAATTCTATCCCTCCGCGATGGCCGACTTCGGGTCGAATGTGCCGGTTGGAATCCAAAGCGGCGCGATCACGGTTTACGCGCAAAACGCGGGGACAAGCCCGATTGCAATTGATCGAGTCCTGGTGAGCGGAGACTTTTTGATCACATCGACCAGCTGCCCCACCGCCGTGCTGGCAGGAACCACCGGGGATGGGACCGGGACGCTCTCCTATTGCAGTGTCAATGTGAACTTCCTGCCGACGGCAACTGGATTGCGGACGGGCAGTTTGACGTTCATTGACAGCGCAGGGAACAGCCCGCAAACCGTTTCACTTTCCGGAAACGCCATTGCCGACACGGGCACGGTGGCCCTGATGCCAACTCAGCTGGATTTCAACACCATGGCGGTGGGCACCAGCAGCGCCACGCAATATGTCTACATCACCAATCCCGGCGATACGACGATCACCATCAACAGCTACAAGACGGGAACCGGCAACTTCTCAGTAATCAACTACGACTGCCCGACACTTCCATTCACAATCACCCCGGGGAGCGGGTGCTATGTGAACGCGCAGTTCAACCCTGCCGCAGCGGGAGCACTGACCGACACGCTGACGGTGGCCGGCTCGGTAGGCAGCGGGACGGTCGCGCTTTCGGGAACCGGCGTCGCAGAATCGAAGACAATTGGGTTTACCCCGGCATCGCCCATGAACTCGGGCTCGGTTGTTGTGGGCCAGTCAAGCGGCGCGCATGGGGCCAGCGATGGAGTGGCGGGCGATCTGGTATCGATCCGGAATACAGGCACGGCCGCAGTGAGCTTCACAGCGTCTCCGGTCATTGGAGGGACGAACGCGGCCGATTTCACCCTCTACAACCCGTATGGCTGCGCGAACGTATCGACAAAGCTTCAGCCGGGGGCGAGTTGCCCGCTGTGGATCACCTTCAAGCCATCAGTTGCCTCGGCGGAAGCGGCAACGCTGACCGTCAGCGACGATGCGACGACTGTGACGCAGGTGCTGACACTGAATGGCACGGGAGTCTCGGCCAACCCCGGCTATTACCTGTCAAACAACCTGGTGAACTTCGACAATCAAGTTGAAGGAACCACCAGTCCAATAAACACTTACGTATACTTCTACAACAACTCTGGTGCGGCTGTGACGATGGGCAATGCCACGCTGAGTGCGGGCTTCCTGGTTCCGAGCAGCGGCGGCCAGACGTGCAATGGTGCGACGATTGCGACCGGCAGCAGCTGCTACTCCTACATTTCGTTCGCTCCGACGACAACCGGGTTCATCACCGGCACCATCACGTTCAAGAACAGCACCGGCACGGCATTGGTTTCAGCGCCCCTGTCAGGGTATGCTCCCGCCCCGATTCTGACCGGGCTGTTAACCCCGAGTACGCTGAACTTCACCAACCAGGTGGTGGCGACGACATCGTCGTATCTCACGACGGTATTTACCAACACCGGAAATGTGCCTTTGACGGTGGGCACTGTGAGTGGGGTAAACCTTGGCGCGGCACCGACTAACGAGTTTTCAATCTACAGCGATGGATGCAGCACCCACGTGATCAGTCCTGGTAGCAACTGCACAGAATACCTGGAGTTTACGCCGAATGCCGCCGGAGCCCGGACGGGCAGCCTGACGATTCCGGTGACATACACTGGCGGAACGACCGGGTCGTTCACGGCGAATCTGACGGGAAGCGGGATATCGGATGGGGACACGGCGGTTGTGCAACCCGGGACCGGAGCATTTGTCGATCAGGCGGTCGGAGTCCAGAGTCCATACGTCGTAACGCTTTACCTGGTGAATCAAGGAAACCGGCCGTTCAAGGTGGCCACGGTGACGGGCGTCAATACAGTTGTCGGTGTGAGTGGGCCGGGCGAGTTCTCCGCATCGGCGACCCAGGGCGGATATGACGGGTGCAGTGGAACCACTGTTGCCGCAAACACCGGCTCCTGCCAGATGAACGTAACCTTCACTCCATCTGCAACCGGGACACGCACAGGGAGCATGGGTTTCCCGATCACGTTTGCCGACTTGACGACGACGACCGTCACGGCAAGCCTTACGGGGAATGGAGTGGCGGCGGTTCCAAGACTGCAGTTCGGGCCGGCCAGCTTGGAATTCGCGCCGGAGATTGTGAGCAACACCAGCACCGAGGCGTACATCGCAGTGAAAAACATCGGCAATGCCACCGTCCATTTCAGCACCATCGCGGCACCTTCCGCGGGCTTCATTCTGGGACCGGATCAGGATGGGTGCTTTGCACGGTCGTTGAATAATCTGCCAGTGGGCGCGACCTGCTACATCTATGTAAGCTTTGCACCGACAACGACAGGGAACATCACGGGAACGCTGACGGTGAACGACAATGCTACCGGCGGCCCGCACAAGATTCCCCTTTCCGGCTTGGGAATTCCGGCGACCCAGCAGATCGCGATTTCTCAGACGGCTCTCACGTTTGCGAACCAGCCGCAGGGTTCAACGAGCTCGCCGCAGCTGATTTATGTGACGAATCAGAGCGACAGCACGGTGACCAGTCTAAGCGCCGTTCTTGGGGGCACAAACGCGGCGGATTTCCAGCTGGCGAACGCATGTTCGACATCACTCGGGGCGCGAGCGGTTTGCACCCTCACCGTCAAGTTTGCCCCGGCATCGACGGCGACCGGCACTCGCACGGCCAGCATCGTATTGACCGACTCGGATACAGGCAGCCCACGCACCATCACCCTTACCGGAACCGCAACCGTACCTGGGCCGGCTGCATCGCTTGCCCCGCCGTCTCCGCTAACGTTCCCGATACAAAACGTCGGCACAACGAGTAACCTTGAGGCCTTCAGTGTGACGAACACCGGCACCGGGAATCTGGTTATCTCAGGCGTGGCGCTGAGCGGCACGAATGTGACTGAATTCTCGATTGTCTCCGACGGCTGCTCCGGAGCAACACTGACTGCGAACCAGCAATGCATCGTACGCATTCGCTTCTTACCCAAGCTCGGGGGTACGAGGACGGCGATTGCGACAGTGACCGACAATGCGAGCGGCCCCGCACAGACGATTGGGCTAAGCGGGACAGGGTACGGTATCCCCATCCCAGTTCTGAGCGCCGGTCTTTTGACCTACGCGAATACTTACGTCGGGACCAGCACGGCGGCTCAATCGGTAACACTTACGAATTCCGGAACCGACACGCTCAAGATCGCCAGCATTGCCATAACAGGCGCCCAACCGACGTCGTTCCTCACCTCAAATACCTGCGGCACCACACTGGCGCCCGCGGCTAACTGCACCATCCGTGCACGCTTCAATCCGCTCGCCGGAGGCCAGTTGACGGCAGCAATCACGATCACCGACAACGCCTATAACGTCTTTGGAGCGACGGAGAGCATATACCAGGTGGGCACGGGGTTGATTGACACGAGCTCAACCCCTGGCAGCCTCAACTTTGCCAGCATCTCATTCGGGACCACAAAGACCCTGAATGTGACCGTGAGCAATATTGGCGCGATCCCAAGTCTGACGGTGAGTCCGGCCATCAGCGGCGCGGGATTCGTGGTCCTGACCACCGGAAATACATGCACTACGGGGGTTGCTCCGGGGAAGAGTTGCACTTTGCCAATTGAGTTCAACCCGGCCGTGGTTGGCGCCAACAGTGCGACCCTGACAGTCACAACCAACGGAGGGTTGAATCCGATCATTCCGCTTTCAGGGACGGCGACGAGCGACGTAAGCGTCTCCGCGACAACGCTGGCCTTCGGAACCATCACGCATGGAACCACAACGACGATGAATCTGACCGTTTCCAATGTCGGGACGTTGCCGTCATTGACAGTAAGCACAGCACTTTCCGGGGCGAATCCCACGGACTTTGTAATTCTGACGACGGGCAACACCTGCACTACAGGGGTAGCGCCCGGCGGAAGCTGCACGCTCCCGGTGGAATTCGCACCGGCTGCGGCAGCCAGTTACGCGGCAACCCTGACGATCACAACAAACGGGGGAGTCAGTCCTACGGTGTCTCTAACTGGCACCGGGAATTAGAGCTAACTCAGAGATGGATCTTTGCTGCCTTGCGAAGCTGATTGGCTTAGCTTCGGGATATTCACGGAGATGACTATTTAGTTAGCTCAGGCTTCTCCCGTAAGTTGTTGAAACGTAATGGTGGTGGTTTCGAGGCATGCTCTTAGGAGCCTTGGCAGCAGGTCCGGTTCCATGGTTCGTCGGTTGAGGCGGTAGTTGAACTCTGCTACATAGCGTTTCAAGTGCTTGGGCTGGACCTGATGGTGGGTACCGAGCAGGAAGCGCTTCAGGTTTGACAGCGAGATGTGCACCCAGGGGAAGAGTTCGTGGGCCGGTTTGTCGTTGTTTGAGAGCGCAGTTGCGGTGTGCTCGAAGCCTTTTTCGTCGAGCTTGCGATAGCCGCGCCAGCCGTCCGACAGGATGCGGCTGCCGGGTGCGACTTTGGCCTCAAGAAAGCCGTCGATACTCTTCGACGAGGCATCGGGTAGCACCTGGAGGGCGGCGAATCCCGGCACCGGCGGCCGTCCCGGCTCCCCTTTGGCGGCGTGTTCGACAGCCACGGCGACCACGCATTTGCTCTCCGCACCGCGCCCCCGGTGGCTATCGCCGGACTCGGCCCCACCCACATATCCTTCGTCTATCTCGATGATTCCATGCAGCTTGTAGCGCTGGTCGCGATCCTCCATGGCCTTGCGGATTTTCTGCTGCATGGTCCAGGCGGTCACGTAGCTGACGCCGATCTCCTTCATCAATTGCATCGCCGAGATGCCTTTCTTATCGTGGCTCATGCGGTAGATCGCCCAGAACCAACTGACCAGCGGCGTGCGCGTCTTGTGAAAGATCGTCCCCGCCGTCACCGAGCACTGATACGCGCACAGCTTGCACTCATGCACCTTCCGCGATGCAATATAGCCGCGCGTGGAGCCGGCGCAGCGTGGGCACCGAAAGCCCTCCGGCCAGCGCTGCTTGGTCAACTGCTCGGCGCACTGCGCCTCCTCCCCAAACTTTGCCCGAAACTCGCCCACGGTCAGCATACGAACGCCTTTGCTCATCCCGAAATCCCCCTCGGATTCGAGAATATCGCCTTCTATTCGCCTGTTCAAGCTAAATAATCATC
>Ga0302319_10012188_pt1 | contig 16229 bp, 12 predicted proteins | sample Bog_T0_2_FD_203319 | JGI IMG/M metagenome (GOLD analysis project Ga0302319, IMG submission 203319) | Peat permafrost microbial communities from Stordalen Mire near Abisko, Sweden - Bog_T0_2 | ecosystem: Environmental > Terrestrial > Soil > Wetlands > Peat | place: Sweden: Abisko, Stordalen Mire...
GAGGGACATTTCAACATCGTCGAATTTTTCGCCCTTTCGCTCGCGCGCCCCAATGCGGTTCTGACGCCAGTGAGCGGCCGCCATTTTGCCGATGAGGATGTGGTCGAGGTCGGTCTCGGGTTTGAGGGGAGCGTTGAGTTTATCGACGAGTTCGTTGAAGAGGCGGGGAGATTCTCCCTGGAGCGCGACGGCTTTGGCGAGGGCACTATGGCGGTTGCTGATGCGGGAGGATGCGGTCACCTTCGATCGCAATTGTGCTACAGGGGCGTGCAGGTATAGGTGTGCAGGGTTAGCCAATTACCGATAAGTGGTTTGGACTGCTCGGGAAAAATATTTCAGGGATTTGTGACTGTGCTTCGTGTGGGTCTGAGGTTTTTTGTTGCTGCGAACAATTATGTGGTTTGCTTCGTGATTTTAACCTAAGTCAGAAGAATACTGAAAAAAATCTCAAACTTACTCTTGACCTTGCCGCTAAAGCTCGATTGAACTCAGGTTCCATAGTCGATCTGCGCCGCCGTCGATGCGGCGCACGTTGTTCTGGCAGGCGGTCCTCGCTGCGGAATTCTCTTCCGACAATGAGCGCTTGTGTGCGTGCACGGGGAGAGAATTTGCCGTTATGAGCTGCCGCCATTGCCGGTATTGGATTGCATTTTGCTTTTTATCAGCATCAGGGCCAGCCTGGAGCCAAACGGCAGCCACCGGTGGATTCTCCGGGAGTGTTGTCAATGCCAGGGGCGTTGGCGTTGCAGCTACAGTTCGGGTAACAACGCCGGGATCGTCGAAGCAAGGCGCGCCGAGTAAGACAGGATCGGACGGGAGTTTCTCCATTACCGGGCTGGCGGCGGGAATTTACCCGGTTTGCGCCACGCCTGCGAGTACAGGTTATGTCGACTCGTGCGTTTGGCTGAGCGGATCGCTGGTAAAAGTAACGGCTGGAAAAATCGCGAGCGGGCAAAAGGTTTTCGTCGAGACAGCGGGCACGCTACAGGTGCAAATCAACGATCCGGCAGGCTTGCTGAGCGGCACTTCTTCCACAGTTGCTTCGACTGTCGCTTCGGCCGCGGCGCCGGCAGGCGTCGCCACCCATCTGATGGTGGGAGTGGTTACGGACAGCAAGCTTTTTCTGAGCGCACCGATTCTATCCACCGGCGCCACGGGACGGACCCACGCACTTGCGGTGCCGGTGGATCGCAACGTTAGCCTGCGGCTGGTTGCACACGGACTTACCGTGGCGACAGCGACGGCCCCGAACGTGGACCTAAGCGGGACGGCGGTCCCGGTAAAGGTGGCTTCGGGACAGCCGAACACGCCGCTGGTATTTACCGTGAAGGGCGTGACTCCGTGATGGCGCGCTCGGCATTTGGACCGATTGCGCTGGCATTCGCGACGACGCAGCTGGTTTGGGGGCAGAGCCCTTCGTTGAGCGTTTCGGCATCGCCCTCCAGCGGGCCGACGAGCACATTCACGATGGTTGTGACGGACGCAAACGGGTTTGACGCGAATTCGACGGCTCAGATGCTGATCAGCTGGGACGGCGGCGGACTGGATGCCTGCTATGTGATTTACAACATCCAGGCGAACGCGCTTTACCTGATGGACGACACGGGATCGACATTACTGGGCGGGGTTGCGCCGGGGAGCACTCCGTCCAGCCCGGTGAAGAACGGCCAGTGCACCATCAACGTGGCCCAGACAACGGCGGTGGTTTCGGGGGCACGGTTACTTTGAAACCGTCGATTACATTCGATCCCAGTTTTGTGGGCTATCCCTCGGTGACGCCGATGGTGGTGGATGCGACCGGCAACCTGACCTCGGGCGGCGCCCAGTTGGAGTACATGGCGTATGCGGCGAATCCGGGTCCGCCAACATTGAACATGCCGATGCCCAGCCCCGGCTACGGAACCTCGATCAACAGCCTGGTACTTCAAATCACCGATCCGAACGGGGCAAAGTACGTGCGCTGGGGCTCAATTGTTCTGGGTGAAGACTGGGGACAGGTTGCCCTTTGCCTCGGTTGGTTCGGGCGCGGCGGCATCTCGCAGTTATTCGTGGGAGACGCCTCGGGGCGAACCGGCCCATTTCTGGAACCACCGACTGCCTCCGCATCGCGAAGCGGCAATACCGTTACCATCACAGCCAGCAATATCGTGTGGGCCGGCATCACCGACGGAAGCGGGGTGTACCAGATCGCGGGCGGACCGTTATCGATATTCGGTTATGGGGCAGATATCGCGAACACGACGTCCGGTGGAGGGGGAAACTGGTGGGTCGGGAACGAAGAGATCACTGCACCCACGGCTCTCTCGCAGGAAGCGACGAGCCCGGCCGGGGGCGGGACGATCAGTTTGACAGCGGGCACGAGCACGCAATGGACGGCCGTGACGCAGGCTTCGTGGATGCACGTGGTATCGGGAGCGTCCGGGACGGGGAGCGGATCGGTCGCGTATACGTACGATGCCAACAAGACCGGGAGCGTGCGGACGGGCTCGATCATCATCGACGATCCGGTGGATATCACGACGTATTCCGGTTTGTTCCACGGCTGGCTACAGATTACGCAGGACAGTCTGGTGGTTTCGCCGGGAACGGCAAGTTTCGGCGTGAATGGCGGGGCCGGTACAGTGACCGTGACGGCAACCGGATCGTGGTACGGGCCGACGGATCCGGACAGCTGGGTTCATTTGGGGACGGCTCCGGGGTCGGGAAACGGGTCGTTTAGTTTCACGGTGGATGCGAACGCGACCGGTACTGCGCGGAGCTCGACGATATCGCTTGAGAACGGCGGCACAACGGTGACCCTAACGCAGGCGGCGGCCGGGCCGTTTGTCTCGACAACGGGGCTGCCCAACGGCGCGGCGGGGGTCGTGTATCCGGGGGCGACACTGACGGCGAACGGAGGCACGGGAACCGGTTATGCATGGACCGCGAGCGGATTGCCCGCGGGACTGACGCTGAGCACGGCAGGGCAGCTGAGCGGGACGACGCCGACGGCGGGCGCCTTCAGCGTGACGCTGACGGTGACCGACAGCGCGGGCAACAGCGGGAGCAAAACTCTTACGCTGACCGTGACGACGAACCTGACGCCGGGATGGTACTCGACAGGCGGCGTTTGGACAAACCGGAAGAAGATCACGGTGAATACCGGCGTGGTTACAGGGACGCCGACGAACTTCCCGATGCTGGTCTCGGTGACAGATTCCAATCTTCAGGCGGTGGCGCGAACGGACGGGCACGACATTCTGTTTACTGCGGCCGACGGTGTGACGAAGCTCAGCCATGAAATCGAGTTATACGATCCGACGACGGGGACGCTGGCGGCGTGGGTGAGCGTTCCGTCGCTGACGGGCGGGACCGGCCTGTACGTGTACTACGGAAACAGCGGTTCGGTGGACCAACAGCAAGCCACGGCGGTTTGGGATTCGAACTACAAAGGCGTTTATCACTTCGGCGCCAATGTTCAGCAAAGCGGAGGGGCGTGGTGGGGTCCGGACTCGACGACGAACGGAATCACGCTGAACGACGGGGGCTGGCTAGCGCTAGCTAGGGTCTTCGCCTACGCCCGGTTATATTGGCGGAACGATTCGGAACGGCATGACGTCCGTGCCTCCGTTTACGTTCGGCGCGGGGTCGAGGACGGTGTCGGTTTGGTTCCGGATCAACGGGGCGAACGGGAACAGCAAGCAGGCTCTGGGTGGTTTCACCGCGCCGTCGGGGGCATGGGGGCTGGCCTACTTCAACGCGACGAATGCGATCTCGCTGTATGACGGGGTGTCGAAGCGTTCGTTTCCGTTCACGATCGACGGCAGGTGGCATTATGCGACGGCGGCTTATACGGCGGGGGGGAATTTCGAGACGGCGCAGATTTATCTGGATGGCGTGCCGCAGACGACTACCGGGGATACGGGAGCGATGTCGAGCACGAGTTCTTATTACGGATTCGGTTACTGGTGGGGAGACGGGTATTCGACGATTAACGGGCTGATCGATGAGGGGCGAATTTCGGGTGTTGCGCGGAGTGCGGGGTGGATCCAGACGGAGTATAAGAATCAAAGCGCTCCGGCTTCGTTTTATGCGATTAGCGCTCAGATGGCGCCGGTGACGATCAGCACGGCGACGCTGCCGAATGGGACGGTGGGGGCGGTTTATCCGGGCGCGAATCTGGCGGCGAGCGGGGGGACGGGGAGCGGGTATGGGTGGAGCGCGAGCGGGCTGCCGGCGGGATTGACGTTGAGCGCGGCTGGGCAGTTGAGCGGGACTCCGAGTGTGGCGGGAAGTTCGAATGTGACTCTGACGGTGACGGATAGCGGGGGTAATTCGGCGAGCAGGATTCTGGGGCTAACGGTGGTGACGGCTCCTCTGACGATCACTACGACAACGCTGGCGGGCGGGACAGTAGGTGGAGCGTATTCGCAGACGCTGTCGGCGAGCGGCGGGACGTTGCCTTATTCATGGGCGATATCGTCGGGGAGTTTGCCGGGGGGATTGACTTTGAGCGGGAATACGATTGGCGGGAGTCCGACCGGGGCGGGGACGTTTAGTTTTATGGCTAAGGTGACGGATAACGTTGGGGCGATGGCTTCGCAGAGTTTGAGTATTGTGGTGGGGACGCGGCCGCCAGCTCCAGTCGTCACCACTCTCCTGTTGCCGGCCGGTCCCGTGGGTTCGGCTTATTCTCAAACGTTGGCCGCGAGCGGCGGAACGCCTCCTTACGCAAACTGGAAACTGGCGGCGGGCAGTTTGCCGCCGGGGCTAACTCTGAGTTCATCCGGGTTGATCAGTGGAACACCGTCATCGGTCGGTTCGGCTACGGTTACGGTTGAGGTGACTGACAGCGGAATCCCCGCCCAGTCGGGTACGGCGCAGTACACGATGACGGTGGCGGGCGATTGCAACCTTCGCGAGTTTGTGAGGATGGCGGGTAAAGTTGTGGCAATCGAGAACAGTCAAGCGGGATGTGTACCGGCGTCGGGGCTGGCACTGGTTTCTACGCCGGGCTTCGGTAAGGTGCTTTATATAGGGACGGCTACGCCCCCGGCAAACTGGTACGCGCCGGGCTTTAACGATTCCTCCTGGCCTGCGACTGTGAGCGGCGATTCCGCGAACCTGCCCCCGGTGGCTGGGGCGCCTCAGATCTCCGACAGCACGCGACAGCCCTGGGGGACATTCGATCTTTTTCGCCTCTACTTCACGTTACCGGCGGAGACGATCGCCAGCGCAACGATGCAGATGTCGATCGACAACAACGGAATTGGTGTTTACGTCAATGGCACACCGGTATCTATCGCTTCGGTGCCCACGGTCAATTCAGGCGGATATCTTTTCCAGTGTGGTGGCGGTTGAGATTCAGGACAACACCTTCGAGGATCTGATTACTTCTCCGATGGCGCTGGCGTTTTATATGACCTTCGTTTCGGGCGGGAGTCATTAGGGCGGTGGTGCGACAGGCGGAGTGTCCAGGACGGTAGCAAGCAGTTTCGGGATTCTGCAAGTATTGCGGGAGGAATGCCAGTTGAAGATACGGAATTTGATTCGGGTATCGATTGCGAGTGGACGGGGGCCAGGGCCGCGCGTGGCCGGGATGCGGTTGAGCGCCCTTTGGGTTGCATCATTGGCGGCATTGGCGCTTTGGGCGTTCCCTTTGCAGTCTCCGGCGAGCACGACATTTAAAGGGGTGGAATCTGTCGAACTCACGATGAAGTGGGGATTCCGGCCGATGAAGATTGCCCACTCGGGCGGCCCTTGTTATTTTTTCATTCGGAATACGACCGGGCTGGCCGGGCTGGAACTAAAACTCAACGGCTCCGCGGGCGCGACGGTGAAGGACTGGCCCGTTCCTGCCGGCCAGAAGCGGGTGCTCGACACGCTGGATCTGGCGCCGGACACCTACACGCTATCGGTCGTGAATCATCCCGAGTGGAGCTTCACTCTGGTGATGAGCAATTAGGGCGAGGGGCGATATGCGGATTCATTCAACGGCTGTTTTTCCGGCGATTCTTGGCCTGGCGCAATTGGCCCTGGGCCAGTCCACGCTGCTGGATGGGATCACGCCCCCGCCAGTCACGCCTGGATCGCCCGAGGGTTCCTACGCGCTAAGCGATTTCGAATCCGTGAATCTGTTCAACGGAAACCTCTCTTTCCATCTGCCGCTGATGACGGTCGGGGGACGCGGAGAGGCGAAGTACACCATGTACCTGGGCGCGGAGATGGACCGGCGCTGGCAGTTTATTCCGCTGCTCGATATTGACGGGCAGTTGACCGGCTTTACCGGCAACACGAATCAGGTTCCGGAGAGCCACTGGTGGTCGGATTCGGCGCCGCCGGCGTATAGTCCCGGAGTGCTGGTGGCGAGGCGATCGACGGGAGCGCTGGTGACGGGATGTCCGGCAAACTATCCGGCGATCGTCGATTCCGTGTTGACCCGGCTGACCTTCATTTCGGGTGATGGCACGGAGTACGAACTTGTGGACAGCGCGACGGGCGGGCAGCCGAGACAGTACAACTCGTCGGCGCAGGTGTTCGGGAATTACACGCTGCAGACCTATACCTGCACCAGCTACGTTCCCTCGCCCCTGGACCACGGCACGACATTTATGTCGCGCGACGGATCGGCCGTGATGTTCGTCGCCGACAGTGCGGTCCCCGAGTACTTTACCGCGAGCGGCGGCAGCGCGCCCGGTTCCGGCTGGCTGATTTTTCGCAACGGCGTGCGGTATCGGATTAACAGCGACGGATACGTGTCGCTGATTCAGGACCGCAACGGTAATCAGATCTCTCTGACGTACAGCGCCGGAGCGCTTACCCAGGTTGTGGATCCGCTCAACAGAACAATCACGTTCAACACAACCTACACGGGGAACAGCCCCCAGACTGCCACGAGCGCGCAGGACACGATTTCGTTTAAAGGTTTCGGAGGCAACCCGCGTTCGATCACAGTCAACAGTGCGCTATTGGGCGCAGCCGGGGTGTTGGGTAGCGATTTGGCGAGCGGCACGGCTTACGCTCTGCAGAGCCCGAACTCCCTGTTCGGCCAAAGCGCATGTGATGGAGTGGTCTGCGGCGGCAGCGATGCGCCGTTCGATCCGCTGGTGATTTCGTCGGTGGCGCTGCCGAACGGGCAGGCTTACCAGTTTCAGTACAACAGTTTCGGAGAACTGGTGGACGTGAAACTGCCGACCGGCGGCGAATACCGTTATGAGGTAGGGCCTGGAGACGGGGCCAGCAGCACGGTTCTTTCCAACAGCGGGAATGCGACGTTCACAACGCCGGTTGAGTACCGGCGGGTGACCCGGCGGGATGTGCTGATCGGGGGCGTCGCACAAGGACGCACGGTCTATACGGCTACCTCCGCCTCCGGCAACTCCACGGTTCTTGTAGACCACCAGGACGCAAATGGCAATTCGCTGGCGCAGAATAAGCATTATTTCACCGGTTCGGCGGCGAGTCCGGCCGATCTGGAGACCGCCGAGATCGTTTATACGCCCTGGAACATGGCGAAAGAGTATGAGGCCGACGAACTGCCGTCGGGCGGCGGCACCCCGCTTCGGAAAACGGTTGAGGACTGGGAACAAGGCGTTTGCGTGACGGGCCAGTCCTGTCTTACCAACGGCGCGGCGATCAATCCCCGGGTGATGAGCACGACCTTAACGCTGGCGGACGCGAATCTGGTTTCGAAGCAGACCTACGGCTACGATCAGTACAACAACAAGACGAGTGTGGCGGAGTCGGATTATGGGACGGGCCAGGCCGGGGCCGCGATCCGGTCGACGGTGACGAAATACGTCACCACGAACAATGGCTCCGACTACACTTCCGCCGGTATCTATCTGCTGAGCCTGCCTCAGCAAGTTACCGTGTACGAAGCGGACGGCACGACGAAACACTCTCAGACCACCTATGAATACGACATCTACAGCGGAATCAACCATGCCGCGGTGGTGGGCCGGGTTGCTCCCGGGCTGACGGCAATCGGTAACGACACGCGCGGAAACGCAACGATGGTTTCGCGCTGGCTCAATACCACGGGGAACCTGCTGAGCACCTACGCGCAGTACGATTCGGCGGGGAATGTTGTGGCAGCGATCGATGCGAACGGGAACGCCACGACGGCGAGTTACACGGATGCCTACGGGTCACCGAACGGCAGCACCTCCTCAACCACTACGCCGACGGAACTTTCGGGCGGGTTGAGTACTTTCGCGTTTGCCACAACGGTCACCAACGCGCTGGGCCAGACGGTCAAGCGCAAATACGATTACTATCTGGGGAGAGCGGTCGATGCCGCGGACGTGAACGGCGTGGACACATCGTATTATTATTCGGATTCGCTGGACCGGATGAATCAGGCGATTCGGGCAGTGGGTATTTCGGGCGTGGCTTCGAGCACGGCTTTTGTGTACGACGATACGAATCTGACGATTACGGCGAAGAGCGACCAGAGCGTTCTCAACGACGGTGCGCTGCAGACGCTGACGAAGTTCGACGGGTTGGGACGGAAGATCGAGTCGCGGGTTTATACCTCGTCGTCGGCGTATCTTTCGACCACGACGAGCTATGACGCCCTGAACCGAGTCTACCAGGCAAGCAATCCGGGAGATCCCTCTAACCTTACGACCACCTTGTATGACGCGCTCGGGCGTGTTCAGAAAGTGACGGCGCCTGACAATTCGGTGAGCAGCAACAGTTACTTCGGCAATCAGGTGACTTCCGCCGACGCGGCGTGCAAAGTTCGGACCAACACCGAAGATGCGCTCGGGCGGCTGACTTATGTAGTGGAGGATCCCACGATCCCGTCGCCGGCGGTTTATTCGACATGCAGCCAGAACCCCGCGCCGCCGGCGCATGTAAACTCGACCACTGCTTACCTCTACGACGTGACGGACCATCTCGTGAGCGTGACCCAGAATACCGGGCAGACTATCGCGAACGGCGGCAGCCAGGGGCGTTCCTTCGTTTACGATTCGCTGGGAAGGCTGAAGACAGCGGTCAATCCGGAGACCGGCAGCATCGGCTATCAATTCGACAACAACGACAATTTACAGGAGAAAGACACCGCTAACGGAAATGCCACGGTCTTTGTTTACGATGCGCTGAACCGGGTGATTTCTAAAACGTACTCAGGTCCATTGGCCGCTTCGACGCCCGCGGTTACCTGGTGCTACGACGGCAATACCAGTGCGGCGGGTTGCCCGAATGCGCCAACGGGTTCATACATGACCGGGCGTCTCACGATGGTGCAGAACTCGAATTCGGCGACGCTTTACAGTGCTTACGACGCGCTGGGGCGCGTGACGGGGCTGAGCCAGCAAACGGTGGGGATGGCGATGCCTTATCCGACAATGTCCTACACCTACGATCTGGCCGGCGAGACCGGTTCGATCACATATCCTTCGACGCGGAAGGTCAGCTACCTGTACGACGCGGCGGGCCGCGCGACCAATGCGCAGGGTCTGGCAGGAGGGGCGACGACCGTCTATGCGTCGAATATCTCCTATGCTCCGCAGGGTGCGATCTCGGGGATGCAACTGGGCAACGGGCTTTGGGGGGATGGCGGCAACGATCACGCAGGATTACACGTACGACGGCGTGAATCGGTTGCTGTTGGCGGCGGAGTATACGAATGGTACGGCGACCCCGAGTTGCCCGGATACAACCAGCCAGTGGTGCACGCAGTTCGGCTATGATGCATACGGGAACCGGTCGGTGGCGAATGCGACGAATTACAGCTTTGTGAATCAGCCCGTGACGTTTAGCCCGACGACGAATCAGGTTACCGGCAGCGGGTGGAATTACGACACGGTGAATGGGCGGGGGACGCTAACGGGCGATCCGGGAGGCGATGCGTTTACTTACGACGCGGAGGACCGGTTGCTGACGGCTAATGGGATGACGTACCGGTATGACGGGGAGGGCCGGAGGGTGGGGAAGGTTCCCTCGGCGGGGGTTTCAAGCGCGACCTGGTATGTGTACGACGCTTCGGGAGAGTTGGCGGCGGAGTATGGGGGGACGGTTGCGGCGGTGGGGACTTCGTATCTGACTGGGGATCATTTGGGGTCGACGCGGGTGGTGACGGGGTCGACCGGAACTGTGAGTGAGCGGCACGATTTTTATCCGTTCGGGGCGGAGATTCTGACGAGCGCGGGAGGGCCGCGGTATCAGGTGGCGGGGTATGCTCCGGCGGTGGAGACAGCCTGGTTGTTTACCGGCAAGGAACGGGATGCGGAGACGGGGCTCGATTACTTCGGGGCGAGATATATGTCGAGCGCTCAAGGGCGGTGGACGTCGCCGGATCGGATCAATCTGACAAGGTCCAGGCTTCTTAACCCGGCGAACACGCTTAACAAATACATCTACGGCGGCAATAATCCGCTCAAGTTCATAGATCGTGACGGTGAGGACATTACGATCTTTTATAGACCGCCGAGCGGCTCTGAGCGGCTCTGCGTTTGATTTTGGTCATGTGTTTCTCGGGGCTCTGAATCAGGAGACTGGTCGGGTTGGGTTCCTGGATTACTATCCAGCTGGAAAGACAGATGGCTTTGGCAATGGAGCCGGGGCATTTAACACGGGCAACATGCAGTCGCGAGCCAACGAAGTGGCCGCCGGCAAATATGTCAGCCTGACACTTCAGACCACGCCCGAGGAGGCGCAAAAGGTAATCGACCAGATTTCGCGCCTGCTCAGCGGCTCCGCTCCGGGCTACTCAGCGGCGTCAAATAACTGCACCACAACCTGCGAGGATGTGCTGCGAGAGCTCGGGCTGAACTTCGGCGACGTGTTTCCAAGTACCTATTGGAGTGACATCTATCATCGCTATTCATCAGATGTGCAGGCTAATCAGTTCAAGGCATTCCCGTTTGTAGCTGCTCCACAGAAAACCGGCGTCGAATATGGGAATCCTAGAAATCTCGGCGTGAACTTTAACCAGCTACTCTTCCAGATCTACCTCAATCAATGGAGCCAGCAGCAGCAAAGCAGCCCACCCGTTAAGGCATGCGTCAGCGCCTCAGATGGGATGGGAAACTCCACGGGAACATCATGCGATCGGTAAACGTTGACGTGCCGGGCAGCCGGCCCCAAGGAAACCATCCATCTCTTCGATCCTCGTCTGTGTCGTCGCGCCCACGCTGGCAGGTTTATGTCTCGCCGGGTATCTGAGATTCGCCACCGTTTATAGCGCTTTGTATGGGCTCTCTGCCGAAGCCGCTCGCGTCGCGAGCGTAAGGCGCTGGGGACTGGCCTGCCTCTGGAGTCTCTCAATTCTGGAAGTTATTTCGGTGCTTGCCGTCTCAGGCCTCATACGTTTGCATTACACTGATCTCCCTCCGCTTATGAAAGTACTTGTCCGATACGGGATCGCAGTGTTTCTTTCCGCTGGCGGTACGTTGTTGGTTTTGCTCGCCCTTTATGAGTGCGCTTGCAATTTTGGGTAGAGAAATTCGAGGGCGGACTTTTGAGCCCCCTTTTTCTGATATCCAGTGCCTTCTCGCGGGGGCTCGGAGCCGTCAAGGGCGCGAAGGGGCGAAGCGGACCCTTGACGGCGAGGACCTCCGCGTTTTTGACACCGTCGGTTACCTGGTGCTACGACGGCAATACCAGTGCGGTGGGTTGCACGAATGCGCCGCCGCCGGGTTCATAGGGTGTGGCGCAATCCGCCACGACGACGTATAGTTCTAACATTTCCTATGCTCCGCAGGCGCGATCTCGGGGATGCAACTGGGCAACGGGCTTTGGGAGACGACGAATTTCAACAGCCTCCAGCAGCCGGTCAATATGTTTTTAGGCAGCACGCAGGGCGGGTACGATATCTGGAAGCTGGTGAACGCTTACGGGGCGGCCGGGAAGAATAACGGGAATATCACGCAGCAGACGATGAATGCTTCGGGGATGGCGGCAACGATCACGCAGGATTACACGTACGACGGCGTGAATCGGTTGCTGCTGGCGGCGGAGTATACGAATGGTACGGCGACCCCGAGTTGCCCGGATACAACGAGCCAGTGGTGCACGCAGTTCGGCTATGATGCATACGGGAACCGGTCGGTGGCGAATGCGACGAATTACAGTTTTGTGAATCAGCCCGTGACGTTTAGTCCGACGACGAATCAGGTTACCGGCAGCGGGTGGAATTACGATACGGTGAATGGCCGCGGGACGGTTACCAGCGATCCGGGCGGGGATTCGTTTACCTACGACGCGGAGGACCGGCTTCTGACGGCTAACGGGATGACGTATCGGTATGACGGGGATGGCCGGAGGGTGGGCAATGTTCCGGCGGCGGGTATTTCGAGCGCGACCTGGTATGTGTACGACGCTTCGGGAGAGTTGGCGGCAGAGTATGGGGGGACGGTTGCGGCGTTGGGGACTTCGTATCTGACGGGGGATCATTTGGGGTCGACGCGAGTGGTGACGGGGTCGTCGGCCGCGGTGGGTGAGCGGCACGATTTTTATCCGTTTGGGGCGGAGATTCTGACGAGCGCGGGAGGGCCGCGGTATCAGGTGGCGGGGTATGCTCCGGCGGTGGAGACGGCCTGGTTGTTTTCCGGCAAAGAACGCGATTCCGAAACGGGATTAGATTATTTCGGGGCGAGATATATGTCGAGCGCCCAGGGGCGGTTTACATCACCTGACCCCGCCACGTCCAGTGCCAAGCTGGACGACCCGCAGACGTGGAACCGTTACGCATACGTCACAAACAATCCGCTGCGTTATGTCGATTCCGACGGTCGCGACCGTCTGGAAGCTGCGCAGGATGCGGCGGTAAGGGATTATGTTGCTGGGCGGATTACCCGGCAGCAGCTTGCAGATCGCACCATTCACACTGCACCTGCTGGAGTAGGGGCAGTTGGGGCCGGTGTAATGATCGCCGCTACGGCGGTCGCCGCGTTGCCGGAGGAACTCGCCGGTGCTGCGGCGTTAGGACTCTACAATCTCGCAACACGGTTCTTCAATTCTCCCGGCGGCCAGGAAACACTCGAGTCGACCGGGCAAATGATCACGGGTACAGAGGGACCGCCTTCGCCCGGCCTAAGATCGGCAGCAAGTGCGGAGCAGGCCACGATACGCGTTATCGGCCACTTCCCAGAGTATGTCGACCAGGCAGAATCGCTTGGTGCCCGCTACTTTTCTATTCCCGAGAAGGTTTGGAATAGTTTATCGCCAGACGCTCAATGGGCCGCTAACCAGAAATATCTGGACAGGGCGATCGGCCAGGGTGCCGAGTTTGTTCTTGCGACGCCAAGAGATAAGATTCGAAGCGGGAGCTACCTGCAGCGCGAGGTTAAGTATCTGCTATCAAACGGATATGAGTGGGCTAAGGATAATTCGCGATTGGTGAGGGCGGACCAATAACGAATGCCCAAGATTTCACAGGACTACATGCCCGAGCTTCGTGATTTAGAAGAAGAGTTTGCTGTAAAGCCGGTCAATGAGAGTTACTCCGCCGAGCACTTCGGCAACGCTTCGCTCGAGCTCAAAGGTCCTCTAGTGTGGATGCGGATAGTTCGTGATCGAGGGCAAGTATTCATTGACATGGCAAGGCCTGACTCTGAATGGGTTGACGTCGGTGGCTCTTTAGAAGCCCTTGGTTTGCATCCGCGTCCGGGAGAGGTTTTATCGCTACCCGAGTATGTCAAAGCACTGAGGTCGGGTGGTTCGAAGGTTCTTGGCTCGCTTCCGCCGGTATAGAGATCCTTCGGGATTGGTAGACCGGTCAGTGGGAACACTCCTGACCGGAGCCCCCTTTTCCTGATATCCAGCGTCTTGTCGCGGGGGCCCGGAGGGGTCAAGGCTGCGCGGAGCGCACCCGAAGGGCTTGGCCTTGACGGCGAGGACCACCGCGAGATGCTGGGATTCAGGGAAAGAGGGCCTTGCTCTTGTTCCTTCCTTACCGCGCGGTTAGCCGGAGACGAAGGCCGCGCGTCAGCGCGGGCTTTGGCTTCGGCTGCGCGGCGACCAAGTGCGCCATTCGGCGCTCCGCGCCGAATGGCGATCGCCTTTATCAAGTAATTCTTCGGCCGGGGCGGGCCTTGGCCGATTACATGAATTCCGCGTTATCGGATGCTGCCGGTGAAGGAGCACGCCTCGTGCAACTGAGACGGGGTTTCAGCGTCGGATAACGTCGAATTATGTAAGAGGCAATCTGCACGCCCGGCCTGCCTTTTTCCTTGCGCCGCAGGCTATCAAATAATTCTTCGGCGTGCGGCCACGAAGGGCCGGACGCTTTCCTTCGGTGGCTGCCGGAGCGTCAGCGCAGGCGGCACTGAGCTTCGGACCTTCCGCAGACTGCCGGGCGATTCGGCTGCGTGCGGCTCGGAGGAGCGTCAGCGACGGAGCGGCCGCGCGGGCCCCGGTTCTCGCTCTCCCGGTCAGCGATAGCCCTCGCGGCGATTGAAGATGCGCAGGACATCGATCCAGTCGCCGTGGTCGTGAAAGCGGACGCGCCAGTCTCCGACGCGCAGGCGGAACTCGGGCGGGTGCATGGCGTGGAGCGCCTTTACATTGCCGGCGGAGAAGAGCCTGGCGGTGCTGATCAACAAAGCGCAATGGCTCGGTAAAGGAAAGCCTCCGGAGCGTGCGCATGTCGAGGTCATTCCTGTTCCTGAACAAGAGGCGGCTAAAGAAGAAACCATCGCGCCCGTTCCTCCTTTAGCCGCCTCGCCCGTTGTCGATGTTCCCGCCGAGGTGAAGGCCGAAGAGGTTTTGATCACGCTGGGCGACCGACGGTATCGTGTGCGCGGGCTGGCGAAGAACCTCAGCTATGAACTGCTGCGTGTGAACGTGCTGGCTTCGAAAGGCGATACATTCCACGTCGATACGCTCGATCTCTACTCGGCGCGGCAGCGGACCGTTTACATCAAACAGGCCGCGGCGGAGATGGCCGTGAAGGAAGACGTAGTGAAGCGCGATCTGGGGCGCGTGCTGCTGAAGCTCGAGGAACTCCAGGACGAGCAGATCAAAAAAGCGCTGGAGCCGAAGCAGGCGAGCGCGTCGATGAACGCGGCAGAGCGCGAAGCCGCGATGGAGCTGCTGAAAGACCCGGAGCTTTTGGACCGCGTGCTGGAAGACTTCGCACGCTGCGGCGTGGTGGGCGAGGAGACCAACAAGCTCGCCGGTTACATCGCGGCGGTGTCGCGGCATCTGGAGGCGCCGCTGGCGGTGATGATTCAGTCGAGTTCGGCGGCGGGCAAAAGTTCGCTGATGGAAGCGGTTCTGGCGATGCTGCCGGAAGAGCATCGCGTGCAGTACTCGGCGATGACGGGGCAATCGCTGTTCTATATGGGAGAGAAGGATCTCAAGAATAAAGTGCTCGCGATCGTGGAAGAGGAAGGCGCGTCGCGCGCGGCCTATGCGCTGAAGCTGCTGCAGTCGGAAGGCGTGCTGACGATTGCGTCCACGGGCAAGGACCCGGCAACGGGCCGTTTGATCACGCAGCAGTACCGCGTGGAAGGGCCGGTGATGATCTTCCTGACCACGACCGCTATCGATCTCGACGAAGAGCTTCTGAATCGCTGCCTGGTGCTGACGGTGAATGAAGACCGCGCGCAAACGCAGGCTATTCATCGGCTGCAGCGCGAACAGCAGACGCTCGAAGTTCTGCTGGCGCGGCAGGATCGCGAAGAGATTCTGAAGGTGCATCGCAATGCGCAGCGGTTACTGGAACCGTTGTTCGTGGCGAATCCGTATGCGCGGGAGCTGACGTTTCTCGACAGCCGCACGCGCACCCGGCGCGACCACACGAAGTATCTGACGCTGATCCGTGCGATTGCTTTGCTGCATCAGCATCAGCGGCCTGTGCGGACGGCGATGCATCGCGGCAAGCCGGTGGCTTACATCGAGGTGACTCTGGGCGATATCGAGACGGCAAACCGGCTGGCGCATGAGGTGCTGGGTCGTTCGCTCGATGAGTTGCCTCCGCAGACGCGCCGGCTGCTGTTGCTGATCGAAGAGATGGTGGCGGCGCAGTGTCTGAAGCTTCAGATGGAACGGAACGATTTTCGCTTTAGCCGCCGCGACGTGCGCGTGTATACGGGCTGGGGCGATACGCAGCTGAAGCTGCATCTGCATCGTCTCGAAGAGCTCGAGTATCTGCTGGTGCATCACGGCGGGCGCGGCCAGAGCTTCGTTTATCCCAGGAACAGCAGTTGCGGGCGGGATCTAAGCAATGAAGTAGCTCATACTGTTGGGGATGAGCGACGAAGAAGCCCTGACAAGAGTTCACCCGGCGGGTGAGT
>Ga0302319_10012189_pt1 | contig 16228 bp, 10 predicted proteins | sample Bog_T0_2_FD_203319 | JGI IMG/M metagenome (GOLD analysis project Ga0302319, IMG submission 203319) | Peat permafrost microbial communities from Stordalen Mire near Abisko, Sweden - Bog_T0_2 | ecosystem: Environmental > Terrestrial > Soil > Wetlands > Peat | place: Sweden: Abisko, Stordalen Mire...
CCGGGGTGCGAATGCATCTTCAACATGCCGTGCGGAGGGACCTTGACGCGCGTCACGCGCACGTATGCGTTCTCCAACTCCACCTTGCACATCGTTGGATTCACCTGCGCCATGTCGCCAGCGGCGACTGCGGCGGGTTTGGTCTTGAGTTCCACCATGATGGATTCGCTGGCCGTCTTGCCCGTGTTTTGGCCCGCGTGGGTGACGGCCTTGGAAAACTGCACTGCTCCAGCCTTGGACTTATCGTCCGCCGACTTGCCGTCCGGGAACGAGTAGTGGAAAACATCGTCCGTCAGACCGACCGAAACATAAGCCGGGTGAGAGTGCATCGCCAGTTTGGATCCGGCCGGCTCCTTGAAGCGGAGCACCCGCACTTGAGCGTCCTCATATTCCACCTTTACCACCCCAGCCGGCGCCACTTTCAGCACGTCCTGGCCCAGCAGCACGGCGCCGCCCAGACAGGCGAGCATGCACACAATTCGAGCTTGCATTTGTAGACTCCTCTGCCTCCTCTTGCTTGATTGGTCCCCAATCAGCCAGTCGAGTATACACGAGTTCGTCAAGATTCCAGGGCAATTCGTGCTCCAGCCGCTGCGAAGAGCCGGTCGCGCTGGAATCGGCGGCAGGCCGGACCCGGCAACAGCGTCTGACGGTCCTGAGTTCAGGAGGAAACGGGGAAACGGCGCGTCCTGACTTCCCCCGGCGAGCACGCGCCGAGTTCCCCCGCTTACTTGCTCGTCTGAATCCACGCCTCGTCGAAGACTGCGTGGTTCACTACGGTGCGCTGCTCCGAGGTATACACAACGTGGATCTTTCCATCGCGGGTCTGGATGGCGACGGGGTAAGCGTAGTCGTGCGGGCCTGTCGCGAGGTCGCGCTTCCAGGGCCAGGTCTTGTCCTGGTCCACCGAGAGCGCCACGCTGAGCGGGTCGCGATCGGTCATGGAGTTGTTGTAAACCAGCAGCAGCGCGCCGCTCTGAAGCTTGATGAAATCCACGGCAGCGTTCGGGTTGGGGAACTGCGAATCCTGCCCTTCGCTCCACGTGCGGCCGCCATCGAAGGACTCGGAGCGAACCACATAGCCATCCGTGACCGGGCCATATCCGCCGCCGCGCCGGCAATACGCGATCAAATGCCCCGGAGCGATCTCCGCCGCCGCCGGCTGGATGTTGCCCTTCTTCGAGTGAATCTCTCCGCTCGCCTGCCACTGCGCGCGCTTCGCGTCCCAGCGCAGGAACCAGCCGCCCGAAGCCGGACCGACGAGTTCCGGATCGAAACCCGTCTCGTGATACGCGGGCAAGAGGTATTCGCCGGTAGTGAGCACAATGGGCCGCCCGCGCACCATCATCCCTTCGTGCTCAGAAACGACGAAGCTCTCCGACCAGGTCTGCGCCCCGTCCCTGGACACCTTCGCCTGAATTCGAGAAGTAGACCATGTCTCGCCCCAGCGCACCACGTAGAACAGCCACACCACGCCGTCGGGCGCCTGCCAGATCACGCCGTTGCCGACCGAGCGAAATGGATCGGAGGCGATGAGCTGCGGAGCGGACCACGTCTTCGCCGCTTTGGAATACCGCGAACCGAAGACGCCGGTCTGAATCGCGTACTCCCCCGCCCCACCGTAGTAGACGAGGTAGAGATCGCCGTTGTCGAGTTCCGTGATGCAGGCGGGATGCTTGTACGGCCCGGTCGGAATCTCCGGGCCGAATACGCGCTCAATCACCAGGCCGCCGGCCAGGCTGTTGAACGTAGAACCAGAGATGATGAGACCGAACAAGACCACGCCCAAAAGTGACCGCATAATCGTTCCTCTGGATGCAGGATGATTCGCGCCGCACGTGCGCCCACGCCTTAAACTCGTCGCGTCAGGCAACGCTCTGGCAGAGGCCGACGGGCGCATTCAACGCCTTCGCAAGATCCGCATCCGCGTCTTTCCACCAGCGTGGGAACCACTCCGCGAATTGGGCAGCTTCCCTCTGGCGCTCCGCCGAAAGCGGCAGCCCGATCGACGCGGGTCCGAGTCCGCGCAACTCCGCAATGAGCTTCAGCCCCCACGGTGTAGGGAATTCGTCCAGTTCTTCAATGAGCGTTTCAAGCCGGGAAGCTAGTCTGTTGAACAGCGCCGCATCCGTGCCCGCGGCGCTCTTCCAAAGCGCCACGGTCAATTCCGGCAGGACACCCGCCACGCCCGAGATCGTCCCATCGCACAGTCCGCGCGTCAGGGCCTCGGCCAGTACGGTGTCGTTCCCCACCAGCCGCAAAGCCTTTCCGGATTGCGCAATGGTCAACAACTCCAGCAGATCCAGTTGTCCGCTGCTGTCTTTCACGCCGGCGATCCCGGGTAACTCCTGAATCAACTGAAAGGCTAGCGCGGCATCGAGGCCGCCAGTAAAAGCAGGCAGGTTGTAGATCAGCAACGGAATACCAAACTCGACGGCCAGGCGCCGGTAGAATTCGGCCAGATCCTCAAGTGCGTAGCTGAAAAAATAGGGAGTCGGCACGAGCAAGGCATCCGCGCCTGCGCCTTCCGCCTCACGGCCCAGCGCGAGGATCTCCGTCCAGCGCGTCCCTCCGATGCCGCTAACGACAAGCGCTGACCCGCTGACCCTGCGCGCTCGTACGACGGCTTCGCGCCGCTCGGCCTGGGAAGCGCCGGCGAACTCGCCCGTCGCGCCGTTCACACACAGCCCCACCGCTCCCATATCCAGAACGAAGCGGGCGTTTCGCTCAAAGGCGCCCCACTCGGGGCGCCCCAGGTCGTCTCGTGGCAGGAGCAACGCGGCTATCACTCCAGCGAATTGGCTACGTTCGATCATAGGTTTCAGGCGTTTGAGGCCCGTCCGGCCTCAGCCAGAGGGAGTGTAAGCCATCAAAACCGTAGCATAGTAACAATTGTTCGGAACGTCAAGCGATAAATTGAAACTTAATTTCAAATAGGATAGAACGGTTCGCGCGATCACACGCCGCGGGCGCTCTCTTCATCGGGCGTGGGCGGGACGGTCAACTTCCTGGCCGCCATGTCATTGCTTAGGGGCTCCCACGGCAAGCGCTCCCGCTCGCGCAGTCTGCCGATTGGCCAACCGCGGGAACTGCCGGCCGGACTCGATCCAGTAATCCGCTGAATTCAGGCAGACTGCTGAACGAGGGCTAAGGCCGGCGACCCGCCGGCGCCATAAGTTCTTCTCTCCATGTGAATTACGCGCTGAACCCGAGACTTCTGCTGTATAATCATCAATAAATTGACACGGACTATGGAAAAAACGAAACGTCGCGCTATCGCAAAGCCCGTAAGTGCTGAAACGGCCTACGAGTCCCGCTCGCTCGCCAAGGGCGTGAGAATTCTGGAGACGCTGGCAACCGCCGCTACTCCCATGTCTCTTAAGGACTTGGCGGAAGCGGCAGGTCTGGGAAAAGCATCGACGCTCAGGCTTCTGCATACATTACAAGCCACCGGGTATCTGGTCCGCGACCGGAACGAAGACTATAGCCTGGGCCAGGATTGGCCGAGCCCGCTGCAACACCGGACTCTGGCCCTGGTGCGTGAATCCGCAGTCCCCGTGTTAAACGCCATCAACGCGGAATTTGGCGAGACCGTGGCGCTCGCGTTCCTCTTCGACGATCTGGTCCGGGTGATCGAGGTGATCGAGAGTACCCACCAGATTCGCATGTCGAACTACAAGGGCGGAGTGCTGCAGCCTTACGCTTCGTCGCTGGGCAAGTCGATTGCCGCCTTCCAGACGCCCGAGAAGGCGCAAAGGCTGCTCTACACGTACGGGATCTTCCGGCTGACGCCGGCCACGCTGACCGATTTCCGCGCCATTCAGGAGGATCTTGCGGAGGTCCGGGAACGGGGCTACGCCTGGGACCGCGAAGAAACGGTGCCGGGCGGGCGCTGCGTGGGCGCGCCAATCCGCAGCCCGAACGGCGATGTCGTGGCCGCGCTGAGCATCTCGATGCCGAAGGATCGCTTCACCGCCGATCTGGAGTCGCTGCTTCCGGAGAGGATCAAGGCTTACGCCGCACAGGTGACGGAATCGATGAAGCTGGCGGAAAAAGAGTCCGGGGCCGCGACGCAAAAGGCCTCGCGAACGCTGCTCGCCAAGCGCCCCGCCGCGGTTATCTAAACCGGAACGCCGGACATTCTGGCGATCGCCAGCGCGTTGGACTCTTGAGTGACTCCCGGTTTCAGGATGGGATGAGAAGGCGGGTCTCCCAATCCTTCCGCTGGATGACACTTCGGTTCGTGGCCTGCGAAGTTCTCGACCAAGGATGAACCTGCCGCTCGCGCCGTGGCTCCTGATTCCGGCACGCGGATCGGAACCAGGGATGAACCTTTCGGCCCCCAGTGTTATTCCGCCGCCCACTCGGATTCGAGGCCTCGGCGAGCTGCGCATTTGCTTGATGATGAACAGCTTGCGGCCCGTGTACGGAGATAGATAATTTCGATCTGCCCCATAAGAAATCCGCTTGTTGGAGAGCGCGGCGGCTACGTGATACTAAGTGTTGTGGCGGAACACTTGAATCGAAGGATCGGCGCCTCAGCCAGGAATCCGCAGGAACTCCAATCCACTGAGGCGTGGCGCGCGATTGAAGAGCAATTCCTGGCGAGCGGCCAGGCCTCGCCAACACAGAAGGTCCTGACGCAGAGTATTGATGAGTTCGTCGTCGCGGCATATCGCACAGTGATCGAGCCGCTCTTCGCGGACTCCCTGGCGCTGTTGGCCGGCGGCGCTTATGCGCTGGGCCAGACGTTCCCTTACTCCGAGTTGGATATCGTGCTCCTACTGGATTCGGAGAGACGGTCCGACGCCCTCAAGGAACTGCTGCCCGAGATGGTGCGCCTGCTTTGGAACGCAGGTTTGCGGGTGAACTCCGCGGTACTCACGGTTGCCGAGTGCCTGGAAGCCGTCGAGCGTGGCAGTGTATCCGGATTCAGCCTGCTGGACCGGCGGCTCCTGGCGGGAGACCGCGCGGTGCTCGAAAGGTTCGAGGGCAGACTGACGGGTGCATTGGCATTGCACGGCGAGAAGATGTTCCAGCGCCTTTGTGCATTGGCGCGTGCGCGCCACGCCAGGTATCAAAACACGCCTGCCCACGCAGAGCCCGATGTGAAAGAGGGTCCCGGCGGCTTGCAGGACGTGCGCCTGATCCATTGGCTGGTGATGCTCAAGACGGAGCACGAAGGAAGCGGCGACGAACTGAATCGCGCAGCCGCCTTCGTTGCCTCCACGCGCTGCTTCTTGCATTACCGTGCCGGATGCGACCATAACATTCTGGATTTTGAAGCGCAGGGAAGTCTGGCGCGCCAGGCATTCGCGGGCGGCAAGGCTTCATCTGATTGGGTGCGAGAGTATTTCGAATGTGCGCGCACGATTTTTAGCCAAGCGCGCAGCGCGATGGAAGGGACCGAGAAGAGCCGCAGTTCGCTGCTGGAGAACTTCCGCGAGTACCGCTCCCGGCTATCGAACCAGGAGTTCACGGTTTCGCGCGATCGGCTGCTCTTGCGTAACCCGTCGCAACTCGCAAGCGATCCATCGCTGGTCTTCCGCATGGTCGAGTTCATCGGCCGCCACGGCGTCGTGCCGGCTGCGGAAACGGAGCGAAGACTCGAAACCGCGAAAGACGCTTTCGCCGGCTACTGTGCCCGGCCGCAACGGATCTGGGCGGCGTTCAAGCCCATCCTGGCGTGCCCGCATGCCGGGATGGCGCTCCGCACGCTGGAGGATACCGGTCTGATGCGGGGGCTGTTTCCCGAGTGGGGCGCCGTCGAGTACCTGGTAACGAAGGCTTCGGAGTATCGCTATACCGTGGGCGAACATGTGCTGCAGACCATCGAACACGTGCTCGAATTGGACTCCGCCGCCAACGCGGAACGGCAGCGATTCGCGGGGTTGCTGTCCGAAATCGATGACGTGACACTGCTCCTGTTTGCGCTCCTGTTTCATGAGATGGGGCGGGGCGGCGCCGATCCCTTGGGACTCGCGGCGGAGCGCGCACACGAAGCCATGGTCCGTCTTCAGATGCCGGAAGACGCGCGCGGCGCCGTGGAATTCCTGATCCGGCACCAGTCCGATCTTTCAGACGCCGTGAGCGGGCGTGACATGGACGACCCCGCGGTCGCGCGTCTGTTGGCTGAGCGCGTGGGAACGATCGAGCGGTTGAAACTGCTCTCGGTGATGACCTACGGCAGAACCGTGGCCCTCAGTGAAGACGCCAAACTTGCGTGGCGCCTGGAGCAGTTGTGGCGCGCCTATACTGTCGCCCAGCATGAACTGGTGCGCGAACTGGAAACCGATCGAATCCAGCAGGTGCCCGAGGATCTCCCCGGCAATGCGGAGTTCGTCAAGGGATTCCCCTTACGCTACCTGCGTGCGCATTCACCGGCGGAGATTGCCGGGCATCTCCAGCTCTACGAGCAGAGCCGGCCAACCGGGGTGGCCGTGCGGCTGGACCCGATGGAAGGGGCGTACCGGATGACGGTGGTGGCCAGGGATATGCCGTCCCTGTTCGCATCGTTTGCCGCCGCGATTTCCAGTTTTGGCCTGGACATTCTGAAAGCCGAAGCCTTCTCGAACGCGACGGGCGTTCTGCTCGACACATTCGTCTTCGGCGATCCGGGACGCATGCTCCAGCAAAACCCGAGCGAAGGCGATCGTCTCAGCGACTTGATCCGGCGCATCGCGCTGGGCAAGACCGACGCCCACCGGTTGATGCGGGGCCGTGCGTTGCCGGAAGCGAGGAAGCGGACTATGCCGCCGCAGGTGCAGTTCGATTCAGAAGCAAGCCCGGCGTTGACATTGGTAGAGATCGAAACCGAAGACCGGCCGGGGCTGCTATATAGTCTGGCAACCGTGTTTTCTTCGAGCGCATGCAACATCGACGTGGTTCTGGTCGACACCAAAGGGCATCGCGCAATCGATGTGTTCTATGTGGCGCACGAAGGGCAGAAGCTGTCGCCGGAGATGCAAGCGAGGCTGAAGGAAAAGCTGCTGGCGGTGTGTTGAAGGACAGCCCATGCGAATTGTGGCGTCGCTTGAGTCCCTGCTGCTACCAGCCGGTCGTGGAAGTCGAAAATCGCTCAAATGAGCGGTTTTGGCATTTCTGCCTCGGGCGGCTCGGCCAGTTTATATGGCCGCCCGCGATACATTCCGATCCGCTCAACGCTCCGGATTCGAATCAACTGGACGCTGACGTTGTCGCCTCCGTCGTGTTCGTTCGCGGCGTCGATGAGCTCGCGGGCCGCGGAGTTCAAGTCGGTGTTGCGAGTAACGATGTCCGCCATCTCCGCGGCAGGCACCGCGCCGTGCAGTCCATCCGAGCACAAGAGGAGCACATCTCCGCGCAAGACTGGGTAGTCGCTGGTCTCTACGTTGACAAACATTCCGTTGCCGAGCGAACGGGTGAGGATGTGACGAGTCTCGGCTTCGGCCGCCTCCCGGTCGGAAATCAAACCCATGCGCGCCTGCTCGGCGACCATGGTATGGTCCCGAGTGAGCGCTGTTGCGTGCCCGTGGCGAATCGAATAGCAGCGCGAATCCCCCACGTGCGAAACCACCACGCGATCGAACCGCAGCGCGCAGGCCACCAGCGTCGTCGCCATTGCAACTCCGCCCGGTTTACTGGCCAGTCCGGTCTCGTAGACCTTCGCATTGGCTGCCTGTACGAGACGCGGCAATAACGACCTGAGCTGCTCGCCGCTGGTGGCCTGGCGAAATCCGGCGAGGAGCGTCTCCACTGCCGTGCGGGACGCGACCTCGCCTTTCTCCTGGCCGCCCACACCGTCGGCAAGCGCGAACAGCCAGCCATGACTATGCTCCTGTTCCGGGGCTTCGGGGAATACGCAACCCAGATAGTCTTCGTTGTGGTCGCGCACTCGCCCGCAGTCCGAAGCTTGAACAAAATCAAGAACTAGCATAGGGCCATATTACGATGTGGCGCCGACACGCGCGCCACGCGTCACCAGCGTCGTGCGTCCCCTGGCTTTGCTGGAACGTAGGAAGTAGATGAAGCCGTAGATCGCCCAGACCAGCGCGAACCCAAGCGCCAGCAGCGGTTCCATCTTCGTGCCGTATCCCATGAATGGCCCGATCACGTAGAACGCCATGCAGACCACGTTCGCCAGGAGCCCGAAGACCGGAATGACCAGGTGAAGTATGGGGTTGTACTTAGGATGGTTATGGAACGCGACGATGCAGGTTAAGCAGCTCAGCGCGTACAGCACGAACGTTCCGAAATTGGAAGCGAGCGTGACCGTAAGCAGCGAATTCGGCAGTGCCGCCATCTTGTCGTGAGAGAGGTATCCGAAACTCGACCAGAAGCCCTGCGGAAGAGCCTTAACCGCGGCATCCGTCATTGCGCCGGCATCGCCGAAAAGGTTGCAGACAGTCAGACATCCGACCACGGCCGAAATGATCGCCAGCATCCAGATGGCGCGATGCGGTGTGAGATTTTGCGTGTGCAGCATCCCCATCGAATCCGGCAATTCCTCGTCCTTACCCATGGCGTAGGTCACGCGTGCTCCGGTGTTCATGCAGGAGAGCGTGGTTCCAATGATCGCCAGGAATACGGTGAAGGCTTCGAACTCCATAAAGATCCGCCCGTTGCCCGGACCCAGGATGGCGTTGCCTACAACCACCATCATGTCGCCGATCGGAGCGGCCGAGCCCACCGCGCTCTGCATGGAGTAGCCGCTGTTCAGGAAGTAGTTTGCCGCGAAGTACTCGAAGAGATAACAGAAGGCCCCCTGCACCAGCAGCGAACCAACCACGGCAATCGGGATATGGCGTTTCGGGTTCTTGGCTTCCGCGCCCATGGAGGTCACCGATTCAAATCCAACGAGAATCAGAATGGCGATGGTGGCTTGCACAAACATCCAGCCGAAGTTGTGCATCCCGACTACAGAGGAGGCCTTGACGTGCGAGAGGAAGTTGCCCTTGTCGTCCTTTTCGGGATACGCGATGAGGAACGGCACAGGCTTGCCGGCGGCGTCGAGCTTGGGTTTGGGGACGCCTGCGCTATCGCGCAGGACCACATCCGTGGCAACTCCGGCAACGGTCTGTTTTTCGGTGGCGAATTCATAGGTGTAAGCTTCGCCCGAGCCGGAGTCGAACTGATAGGCCACGCTGCCCGGCGGGTGATTCATGCGGTAGCCCAGAGCCATGACCGAGAAGACGACCAGGGCGCTGATCTGAATCACGTTGATGGCAACGTTGACTGAAGTCGAGCCGTTCACGCCGCGTTGGGCGATGTAGGCGATAGCGAACGAGAATCCAATAGCCACGGCCATCATGAACATAGGTCCGGGGTTGGAGGCGCTCATGAACGAAGGCCAAATGGTTCCGGTAAGGTAGCCTACGAGGACACCCATGACGCCGACCATCACGCCCGGGTAGAGCCAATAGTAAAGGTGCGAGCCCCAGCCGACGATGAACTTCGAAAGTCGCGCGTACGGCCAGGCTTTCTCGTGATTGAGGAACGACTGCTCGGCAAAGTAATACGAACTACCCGTACCTGGGTACAACTTCGCCATCTCCGCATAGCAGATCGCCGTGGCGAGGCAGAGCAGCAGCGCGAAGAAGATGCCCGCCCACATGGCCGGCGCGGTGGCGCCGGCGGTGCCTTGGGCGACGAAGGTTAGCCACAGGAAGGCGCCGGGTGCAATGAGCGCCATCGCGTTCATCGTCAGGCCGGTCAGGCCTAAAGTCGGTTTCATTGTAACTTCGGGGTTGTCTGCCATCGGTTCGCTCCTAAGGTGCAAGATGCGTGCGAGGAGGGCAATGCGGACGGGGCAGGCCTTTATGTCACTTCGAATAGGGTTGAGTTTAGCCGCTTTCCGTGCGCAAGAGGAAATAGATATTTTTTATTGGCGCAATCTAAAAATTCGTCTCCGCGCGCTTGCGCAGTGTGCGCGGGACCGTTATTCTCAAGGCTTTAACGATGGGATTAGCGTTCAGATCGAGCGCGTGGCGGCTTCCCGTTGCTCCTTCGTTTTGAAAGCCGGCAGGAGAAAATGACGCAGGTACAGGCTCCCGTGTTGTCCGATGTTGCGCAGGCGCTCTGTGCGGTGTTGATTCTGCTGGTGCCCCTGGCGGCCGCGGGGTTGGCGCTGACTCATGCGGGACTGGGCCGTTCGCGGAGTGCCGCTCACGCGATGCTGGGCTCGATCTGTGTGGTAGCGGTGGCCGCGCTGGCGTATTTCGTCTGCGGGTCCGCGTGGCAAGGATTCGCCTGGGGGTCTGCGCATGTCTTCACGCTGGCCGGCAAGACGTGGAACTGGCTCGGAGCCGAGCCGTTCTTTTTTCGCGGTCTTCCGCTCGATGGATCACGAGCTGCGCTGACAACCTGGCTCCAGATGTTCAGCGTGGGCATTGCCGCACTCATCCCGCTGGGCGCCGGCAACGACCGGTGGCGACTGGGGGCCAGTTGCGCATCCACCGCCCTTTTGGCCGGATGGACGTATCCGTTATTCGCGCATTGGGTTTGGAGCGGAGGATGGCTGGCTCAACTCGGCGTGAATCAAGGCTGGGGATACGGCTTTCTGGATGCTGGCGGCGCCGGCACCATTCAGGTCGTGGGCGGCCTTACTGCGCTTTCTCTTGCGCGGATTCTGGGCTCCCGGCGTGGCAAGTACGCCGCGGGCGGCATGCCCTCTGCGATCCCCGGTCACAATGCGGTATTGGTCCTGCTGGCCTGTTTTCTCACCTGGCTGGGATGGATTGGTTTGAACGCCAGCGGGAGCCTGCTGTTTGCCGGCGCCGCTCCGGTCGACGTGCCGCTGGTGGCGATCAACACCACGCTCTCCGCGGCGACCGGCCTGCTCGCTGCCGCCGGCATTACACGCGTCCGTTTCGGCAGGCCCGATGCCTCGCTTTGCGCTAACGGGTGGACCGGCGGCCTGGTTGCCAGCAGCGGCGCCTGTGCGTTCGTCACTCCAGCTTCCGCGGCCCTCACGGGGGCGATTGCCGGCTTGCTGGTCACGTTATCGGTCGAATGGCTCGACGCGCGACTGGGCGTGGACGACCCGGCCGGATCGATCTCGGTACATGCCGTGGGTGGGCTCTGGGGCTTGCTGGCCTTGGGGATTTTCGCACAAATCCCGCGAGGCTGGGTGGTCAACGGAATGAGTGCTGGGAATTCGAACCAGTGGCTCGCGCAACTCGCCGGTGCAGTGACGCTGGTCGCATTCGTATTGCCGCTGACGTATTCGTTAAATTGGCTGCTGAACAGCTTTTACCAGCAGCGTGTATCCCCCGAGGGCGAGTCGCACGGCCTGGACTTATACGAACTGGGCGCCGGCGCCTATCCCGAATTCGTCGTCCATCGCGAAGACTCCAGGCCAAGGTAAGCCGTGCCTCGACGACTGACTGTTTTGACGTTATAAAGGAGTCTTCCCAAATGCTATCCTGACGGTTTCCTTACGCCTTCCTTATGCGCCGAAGGTTAGAATTTTGTAAATGCCGAGCGTTCACGAGAATGTCAGTGATACGATTAGCGTTCAGCTAATCGGCATCAGGAAAGTACAAACCGGGGGGAGGGGTTGTGGACATCTCTTCTAGCCTGGATACTTCAATCTCCCAAGTGCCGGATTCCGCGCCAGCAATATCCATGACAACACTGCGTCCCGGAGACCAACTCGGCCACTACCGTACCGAGGAGTTGGTCGCGCGCAGTGGGATGGCCTCGATCTATCGCGCAACCGATATGCGCACCGGCCGCCTGGCCGCAATCAAGGTCCCTCACCCCGATATGGAGGCGGATCCGGTTCTATTCGATCGCTTCATGCGCGAGATCGAGATCGGCCAGAGGCTGGATCATCCCGGCGTGATGAAGGTGCTGGATAGCGGCGAACCCGGTCAGGTCTACATGGTAATGGAATGGGTGGAGGGCCGCCTGCTCCGGAAACTGATGGCCGAGAACCGCAAGTTTCCCACGAAGCGGGCACTCGCCATCACCATCGCGATCTGCGACGCTCTGGATTACATTCACCGCAACGGCGTGGTGCACCGCGACCTCAAGCCCGAGAACATCATGATCGACGGCGAAGATCATATCAAGTTGATTGATTTTGGGATTGCGGGCAAGGCCGGATCGCGAAGGCTCACGTTTGGAAAATTCTCGCAGATCGCGGGTACGCCCGATTACATCTCACCGGAGCAAGTCAAGGGTAAGCGCGGCGACGGTCGCAGCGACATCTACTCGTTGGGAGTCATGTTGTATGAAATGCTGACCGGCGAAACGCCATTTCCTGGTACAAATCCTTTCGCGATCATGAACGACCGGCTGGTGAACCACCCGGTGCCGCCGCGCGAATTAAATCCTGAGATCCCGCCGCAGCTTCAGGAAGTGATTTATCGCGCGATGGAGCGCGAGCCGCAGGATCGCTACTCAACAGCAAACGAATTTGCCTGGGACCTGGAGCATCTGGACCAGGTATCCGAGTCCGACCGCGCGGAGTTGCGCGATTGGAAGCGCCGGCGCACGCCATGGCTGAAGCAGGTTCTGTTCTACATTTCGATGGCGCTGATTCCGGTATTCATCTTCGGGGTGCTGTTCCTGGTTGCCCGGCGGCACTGACACCAATGCACGGCCGCCCTGTTGCTTTGACCTGTTGTGGCCGGAAGTCCTTCCACTCTTCCGCTCAAACCAAGCCGAATGCTCGGCGAATCCCGCTTGCGTGATGATCACGCGCTCACGAATAGATTGCGATTCGAAATCGCGATTGTGTGGACCATCACCCGATGGATACGCTGGTTAAGACATGCCGCAAATGGGGACGCCGGATAAAGACTCTGCCGCAGTGCGGGAGACCGGCCTATCCCCAACCGGACGTGCCTGCGCTTGGGGCGCGCTGGCCGCGGGAGTGCTGCTAACAGTCTTTGGGCTTTGGTCCCGCCATCTGTTCGCACAACAGATTTGGACCGCGGCCGGACAACAGCGGCTGGTGTGGCTTGCCGCTGGCTACGTTGTCTGGTCTGCGATCACCATCTCGCTCACGCGCCGTTGGGCTCTTCTCGCCACATCCGCAGTGCTCGCACTTGGCTTGTCAGCGACGGTCGGCATCCCTGCGACAGGCGCGGTTCTTCTCTTTCTGATTTCAAGTTGGAAGTTGGGCTCGCTGCTTACATATGAGACCGGGACTCCCACGCTTTCCGATAGCCTTCTCAAAACAATTCTAGGCGTGAGCGTTTGGATGACGGCTCTATCGATTGCGGTTCACTTCCATGTGAACTATGGGCCTGTGTACCTGTGCATGTTCATCGCGCCGTTGCTCGTGAAACCGGGCCACACGGCCACGCTCGCACGCGGCGCGCTGAGCGGAATCCGGGCTCTCGCAGAGCACCGTTTGAGCGAGTCGGTTGCACTGGCGGCCGCAGCGTTTCCGTTGCTGTGTCACTTGACCCTCGTCGCAAAACCAGAGATCGGAGCCGATGCTCTGTCGATGCACCTGATGGCCCCCGCGTGGGTCGCATTTCAACATCTTTGGCCCTTCGACTTCCGCCATTTTGCCTGGGCTGTGATGCCGATGGGCGCGGACTGGTGCTTTACCGGCGTTTATCTGCTGGGTGGCGAGTATGCGGCGCGCCTGCTCAATTTCTCCTTTCTCGCTCTGACCGCCGCGTTGGTCTATGCGGCATCGCGCCCGTTCGCCGGGCGGGGCGCGGCGTTCCTGTTTGCCGGCCTGTTCGCGTCAACGCCGCTCGTCCAGTTGGTGACGGGTTCGCTGATGGTGGAGAATCTTCAAGCGGCTTACTTGACGGGCGCAGTCGTCGCGGCGGCGTGTTTTTTTGAGAAGGGCAGGAAACTCCATCTCTATACGGCGAGTGTGCTCACCGGCGCGGCTCTGGCGACGAAGTTCGGCTCGTCCGCCCTGGCGCTGCCGCTGCTCGCTTTTCTGACGTGGGCCGCATGGAGGAACCGGTGGCGCCTGCCATGCATGAGACGGCACCTCGCGGCTGCGTGTGGCCTTGCGCTCGCGATCGGCGCTGTGCCATACATCGTCGCTTTCGTGAAGACTGGAAACCCGTTCTTCCCCTTCTTGAACGACATCTTTCAGTCGCCGTGGTTCGACGCAAGAGCCGTGCTCGACACGCGCTTCACGCGGCCGCTCAACTGGCGCACGCCGTTTGAAGCGGTCTTTCACTCCAGGGACTACATCGAAGGGCGAGACGGTGCGGCGGGGTTTCAGTTTCTGATTCTGGTGTTCTTCAGCGTGGCCCTTTGGCGCAAGCGCTGGCCCGTCCTCGGGACACTTTCCCTTGCAGGAGCCATGCTGCATTGCTTCCTGACTTTCCGGACGTTGGCTTATCTGCGCTATGTCTATGTCGCGTTGCCGCTGCTCTCGATCTCAGGCGCCGTTGCCGTAGGCCGGCTTCGTCAATCGGAGCGCTGGCTTTTTCGTGCAGCCTGGCTCACAGTGGCGGCTGTTCTGTTGCTCAATATCGCCTTCCTGCCGGCGTCAGGCTGGTGGCAGGCTGACTTCTATCTGAATCCTTATGACCATGCCGCAATCGCGAAGTACGTCGTGGAAGGCGCGCCTGCGCGACTCCTCGTGGAGCAACTGAATCGCCGCCATCCGGGAGACCCCGTAGCTTTTTTTGGAACCGATGCGATCGCCGGACTTCGTGCTGAATCCTATTCGTTCGGATGGCACAACCGGACGTATGAGAAGCAGGTGATGGAACTCACCGGGCCGGTGGGCTATGGCCAATTAGCACAGCGCATCGGAGTGCGCTGGTTCGTGGCCCCGCTGGATTATAGCCACGCAGGAGGCGCTGGGATGATCTCCGGCTTCCTGACTCAATACACCCTTCCGGCTTCGACTGCGGGCACACTTGAGTTGCGCGGCTGGAAGCCAGGCGCGGCGGACGAGCTTGCCCATGCTGAGGCGGAGCATCCCTTGAAGCCGTGCGACGCGGCGTTGATCGACGATCAAAGCTCGCAGCCGAAGTACCGCGGACGCTGGCGCACGCTACGGCAGTTTGGCCTGGCCTGCGGTGGAACCTTGAGCTACACCGACGAGCCGGGAGCCGAAGTCTCGCTGACATTCAACGGCACGAGCGTGACGTACGTGTTCACGCGCGCATATACGCGCGGCCAGGTCGAAGTACTCATCGACGGCGGCCATCGCGACGTCATCGATCAGTTCTCATCGGGGATTGAGTGGCGTTCCGAGGCGACTTACGGCGGACTCGCGCCCGGACAACATACCATCACGATTCGCTCCCTGCACTCGAAGGCCGCGGCCTCGACGGACTACGACGTGGATGTCGACGGATTCGTAGTGCGGTAGAGCGCACGCGCAAAGGCAACATCCGGCTCATCGCAGCCGGAACATCCGGCGCCGCTGTACGATGGAGAGTCGGACAACTGAGGCAAACACCATGAGCACTGCTTTGAATAACCTGGAACCTGCGTCCCTGTGGAAGCACTTCGGGGCGCTAGCCGCGATCCCGCGGGCCTCCGAAAAAGAGGCGGCGGCGCGCGACTACGTGCTGGCTCTGGCCGCCCGCCTGGGACTGGTATCGACGCAGGACCGTGTGGGCAACGTCGTGGTCCGCAAGCCCGCCCGGCACGGGCGCGAAGGGGCGATCCCGGCCGTCCTGCAAGGCCACCTGGATATGGTCTGCGAGAAGAACGAAGGAACGGTCCACAATTTCGACACTGATCCGATCCGGCTGGTCCGCGATGGCGACTGGCTGAAGGCAGACGGCACTACGCTGGGCGCCGACAACGGTGTCGGCGTGGCCGCGGCGCTGGCGGTCATGGAGAGCGAGGATATCGCCCACGGCCCGCTCGAGTTCCTGTTCACGATCGATGAGGAGAGCGGCCTCACCGGCGCGTCGGAGTTCCCGGAGCGGCTGCTTCAGTCCAAGTACTTCCTGAACCTCGACGGCGAGGAGGAAGGCACGCTGTGCATCGGCTGCGCGGGCGGCATCAACACGGTCGCAAGGCGCAAAGTGAAGCTGCAGCCCGCCGTTGCGGGCGCGGGCTGGCGCCTGCGCGTCTCCGGCCTGCAGGGCGGCCACTCGGGAATCGACATCAACAAAGGCCGTGGCAACGCCGTTCGCATCCTCGGCCGCGTGCTTCAGGTTCTGACAGACCGCCTGCCGCTTGCCATCGCCGGACTGGCGGGCGGCAGCAAGCGCAATGCGATCCCGCGCGAGGCCTCCGCCATCGTCGCGCTCGACACCGTTCACGAGCACGAATTGAAATCGTTAGTGGCTAAGCT
>Ga0302319_10012190_pt1 | contig 16228 bp, 9 predicted proteins | sample Bog_T0_2_FD_203319 | JGI IMG/M metagenome (GOLD analysis project Ga0302319, IMG submission 203319) | Peat permafrost microbial communities from Stordalen Mire near Abisko, Sweden - Bog_T0_2 | ecosystem: Environmental > Terrestrial > Soil > Wetlands > Peat | place: Sweden: Abisko, Stordalen Mire...
AATGACCGGCGCTTCGAGCATGTCCGGCACGCCTGGCTGCGCATCGACCTGGTCGGAACGCACTGCCAGCGCGATGCCGGGGGCGCCAGGGTGGAGGTGCACACTCCGCGCGGGGTCCTTGTGCAGACGATGGAGCCCGCGATGGGATACATGGCCCAGTCGGAGAGCACCCTCACCTTCGGCCTCGGGGATGACAACCGGGTCGGGCGGGTGGTGGTCCGCTGGCCCGATGGCACGCTCCAGGAGGTGAGGCCCCCGGGCGTCAACCGGAGGCTGGTCATCACTGAACCGCAGTGACTAACAGCCTGCTAAGCGCCCGGCTTCGGGCTGAACAGGAGGATCGGGCCGTTGCACTGGCTCACCGCGATCGGGGGCCTTCCCTTGTGCCCGGGCAGGGCAACCGCGACCGCGCCCCGGGTGTCGCCCGGCGCAAGGAGGCCGGACTTCCAGGTGGGCACGGGCGAGAGCCCCCCGCGGCCGTCGCCCTTCAGCAGAAGCCCGACGCCGCCGTCGAACCTGCCGGTCGTGGGCTCGGGGCCGAAATTATTGCCCACGCAGAACACGTCAGAAACGCCGTCCCCGTCTAGGTCGGCGACGACAATCCCGTTGATCGGCGAAAGCTGGGCGAGGTTCGGCAGGGGCGAAAAGCTGAACTTTCCGTCCGAACCCGGCGTGAACACCCCGCTGGCCAGCTCGGTGGCCTCATAGCGCTGCGCCTTGGCGAGTGTGTCGGAGGGAAAGATGTCCTCGATGGTCGCCTGGGAGTAGGCCTCGTAGGTCGGAAATTTCTTCCGGATCCACGGAAAGATATATGCCAGCTTGCTGCGGCCGCGCACCGGGTAAAGCTTGCCGTCCTCATACAGGGCCTCGATGAGCTGGTCGTTGCCGCTCCCGTCGAGGTCGCCCGAATAGAGGACGGCCGGCTCGGTTGCGCTGGCATGGTATTTCGTGTTGAGCCCGACGTTGCCCGCGATCAGTTCGAGCTTCCCGTCGCCGTTCAGGTCCGCCGCGGCCAGGGAGCTCCACCAGCCGGTGCGGCCGGCAAGGCCCGCCTTTTCCGTCCAGTTCTCGAACGTGTCGCCGTTGTTGTGGAAATACGCGATCGGGCCCCACTCCGTGGCGACGAGGAGATCGGGCCTGCCGTCGTTGTCGATGTCGGCCCAAAGGGCTGCCGTGACCATTCCGATGTTCCGCAGGCCCGGGGCGACCTCGTCGGTCACATCCACAAACTTTCCGCCGTCATTGCGGTACAGGAAGCTTCGGGGCGTGGCCGGCCAGCGGCCTGGAACCAGCCTGCCTCCGACAAATAGGTCGATCTTCCCGTCGCCGTTGAAGTCGGCGGCGGCGGCCACGGAGCAGGACTCCCCGTCGGAGGGGAGCGTGCCGGTCGGGGCGAGGGTGAAGTTTCCGCGGCCGTCGTTCAGATAGAGGCGGTTGTTCAGGGTTGGGTCTCCCTGGTCGTGGCGAACGCCACCGCTCACGAGAAGCAGGTCCGGGGATCCGTCGCCGTTGGCGTCGAAGAAGATTGCCCCGACGTCGTCGGAATCCGTCGCGCCCGACCAGGGCTGGCTTGGCGCGGGCACATATTTTCCGTCGGCCTGCCCGAGGTAGAGAAGCCCGGACTGGCCGCCGGTGCCGCTTACAAAGACATCCGCGATCCCGTCGCCGTTCACGTCGGCCACCGCCAGGGCCGGGCCGTTCATGCCGAGCCGCCGGGGAAGGAGCCGCTGGCGGGTGAATTCGTCCACGGGCTCGGGGGTGTCCGTGAAGTCGAGGCCGCGGGCCACCGCATCCTCGACAAACAGCACTCCCGGGACGACCGGTTGGTGGTAGTGGGCGGGCGGGCGCCGGATGCCCTGCCCGATGGGCAGCGCCGGCTGGGGAATCTCGATCAAGTGGTCGGCCGGGAGGTCCTCAAGCACCTGCACCTGCCCGTTGGGCCAGTGGATCGTAAGCTTGGAAATCTCGTCGTCGCCCCCCAGCCCAAAATGCACGGTCGACGGCTCGCTGGAGACCACTCCGCGCTCCGTGTAGATCTGGCGGACCTGGACCCCGGACGCCGTCTCGATCCGAAGCTCGGCACCGATGGCGTCGAGGTTGGGGGCGCGGCCGACCAGCTTGACCAGGGCCCGGTGCCCCTCCGTGGTGTGGTTCCGAATGATCGTCGGCGGCCCGTCGAAGTTGTTGTAGACGATGTCGAGGCAGCCGTCCCCGTCCAGGTCCACGAGGGCGCACCCGAAGGACACCCCGAGCCTGTCCAGTCCCCAGTCCTTGCTGACTTCCTCGAACTTCAGGTTCCCGCCGTTGCGGATGGCGACCGTGCGCTCGCGCCGGGGCGCCGTGTCCTTCCACATCTGCGCCTTGGCCTTGAGGTTGGGCTCGACGTTCTGCCTGTCGACAAGGTCCGGGTTCGTGAAGTTCCGGATCATGCCCGCGGTGAAGAAGAGGTCCAGGCGACCGTCGCAGTCGAGATCCCCCATGCGGGCCGCCCAGGTCCATCCCGTGGCGCTCGCGCCGATCAGGTGTGCGGCCTCCTGGTACCGGTCCGTGCCGTTATTGAGGAAAACCGCATTCCACATGTACTGCGGCACGAGCTCGGGGACGCGTTCCATTTCCCAGAGGCCGCGGCCCGCCTCCTCAAGTCCTGTCATGAACCCGGTGTGGGTCCGGTCCCGCATGTCGGTCACCATCAGATCCACCAAACCGTCGTTGTTCAGATCCCCCGAGTCGGCGCCCATCGAGAAGTAGGTGACGTGCGGCAGGCGCTCGTCGATGACGTCGGTGAAGGTCCCGTCGCCGTTGTTCAGGTAGAAGCGGTCGGGGGTCTCGAAGTCATTCGCGATGTACAGGTCGGGCCAGCCGTCCTGGTTGGCGTCGAACCAGAGCGCCGTGTGCCCCTGGGACGGCCCCCAGATCCCGGCCGCCTTCGAGACGTCCTTGAAGGTGCCATTCCCCTCGTTGTGGAGCAGGTAGCTCCGGCGCCCCTGCGGCCCCTTGGAAAAGTCCAGGACGTTCGTCAGGAGAAAACAGTCGAGACGGCCGTCGCCATCATAGTCCGCAAAGGACGCCATCACGCTGGCGTCCGCAATGTCCAGGCCGTATTCCTTGGCGCGCTCCGTGAAGGTGCCGTCGTGGTTGTTCACGAAGAGCAGGTTCGGCGCCGCAAAGCGGCAGACGTAGAGATCGGGCCACCCGTCCTGGTCGATGTCCACGACCGTCGCGCTGATCTTGCTCGCCGTGCTGTCCGAGCAGTCCACCCCGGCGGGAACCGCCACGTCGACAAACTTGAAGGGGGCCGACTGGCGGTACAGCGCGCACGGGCCGTTGCGCGAAACGACGAAGATGCTGGGGAGCCCCGACTTGTCGAAATCGGCCACGGCCACCCCGGTCTCGACCGCACCCAGGGTCAATTCGCGGAACCGGTCGCCCCACATGCGCGGATCGCTATACTGGTTGCTGACGGTCGCCCCGGTTTCCTCGGGCGGGAGGACTTCAAACAGCTTGCCGCCTGGCTGGGGCCCCACGCGCTGGCGGAGCGGAGTGGCCTTGAACGAACGCCCCGGTGCCGCCTGGGGAACCAGTTGGGCCAGGAGGCTGTGGCTCATGACAGCCCCGGCGGACAGCGCTAGGGAGGACCTGACAAATTCGCGACGGTTCATGGAAAGATTCAGCTGGAAACGGGAAGCAGTGCGTGGGTGAAGACCCAGTCGCCGATCTTGGTGCCGGCTTTCTGGGCCTCAAGATTGTCCGACATGGTGTGGATGCCGCCCCAGACCCGGCTCATGCCGGCTTCCTTGGCCGCCTCCGAAAAGGACTTGTAGCTGCGGACGACCCCAGGCAGCCCGTCGGAGGCCACGGAGAATTCGATGGCATCCGTGCCAAAATAGAGCGCGAGCACCCTCGCTCCGGCAGCCGAAAATGTGCTGTGTCCGGAGGTATAAGTGGGGAACGACGGCGAGGGCAGGTTGGGGATGAACTCCGGGTGGTTCACGACGTTCGGGTTGATCTTCGGGTCGAGCTCGCGAAGCGCCGTCTCGGGGCGCCAGACGCGGTAGAAATACTTTGTCTCCCAGCACGAGATCGCCGCGTCGGCCTCGGCCATGTCAAGCAGGGCGAAGAGCCTCGCCGCCTCGGGTACCGACAGTTGCTTGCGGCGCGCAACCTCCTGGGCGATGACGTTCCAGTGGCCGGGCGGCGTCGCCGTGCCGAGATCGTCCGACCAGAAGGGCGTCGACAGGGTCTGGTACTCCGTGCGGTCCGAGTTATCGCGGGCGCCGTAATTTGCCACGAAGGCCAGCTCGTCCGCATATTCCTTCGATCCGAGGGACTCCGGCGGAGGCGCCCGGAATTGCGCCGGGTTCGTCATCACGAACGGCGTCACATGGCCCCAGAAGGGCAGCAGCGGCGGCCGGAAAGCGGAGGGGGTTTCCCTCCATTGGCCGGGCACCGTGCTGGAATATTTGCCCGGGATGGGCTTGTCGAAGCCGCAGTTGGCACGCTTGGCCAGGACTGCCAGCGCCACCTTCTTCCCCCATGCGAGTCCGTCGACCTTCGCCTGCCCGTCTGGAATCCGGGTGAGTGCCTTGGCATAGGCCACCTTGAACCGGTGCGGGTTGCTTGAGGGAGCCCAAAGGGCGTTCAGCACCGTGAAGGCCGCTCCCGCGACCGCAGCGTCCACGTCGGCTCCTGCCGGGGCAGCGTCGTTGACGAGCCAGCCGTGATGGGTCCGCGTGATGCCGTTGACCGCGTCAAAGATGGCGACGTGGTACGTCCCGTAAAAGAGCGAGGCCATCGGGGGCGGGTTGCGCGCGACGCGGGTCGCATCGATGGCCACCTGGTTCCAAAAGAGGACGGAATTCCCCGCGGCAAAGATGCGGGGCATGCAGGCGAGGCAAAGGGCAAAAACAATCAGGTGGCGGAGTCGGTTCATCGGGGAAATTGAACTGGGGGCTCAGGTTCAGGGCGGAGTGCGCTGACCGCCGCACACTGTGGCTGCTTTCAGGGTTGAAAAACAACTTGGGGTGAATCGCCTGAAAAACGGGGTGGATCGCCGCAACCCCGGGGGCGAATCCGGGGCCCCCTTGGTTCCACCAGTAGATTCCCTAACAGGGATGTTAGCAGGGCGTCGAAAAACACCCCGTCAGATCTGGGTGCGCAGGTCCGGGGGCAGCAGCTCCAGCGCAAGTGCCCGGAGATGCGGGTCGGCAATGGGGGATCCGAAGGCCGCGCCCAACTTTTGCAGGTAAAAGAGGGAGACGGTCGAGAGCGAGCGAATCCCGGCCTCGTCGACCTCCCCGATGCACCGCTCCACCTGGCCCCGGGCCAGGTCGGCGCGCCCGCCCTGGACAAGGGTGATCGCCAGGCTCACCCGGCGGTCAAAGGACAGCGTCCTGTCGGCGCCCCGGGAAAGGAAGAACAGCAGGGTCTTGAAGACGCCGGCGAAGGCCTGATCGTCGCCGCGCGCCTTCTCCACCTGTGCCCGCGCCGCAAGCGCGGGCACGCTTGCCGGGTACCGGCGAAGCTTCTGTGCGATGGCTCCCGCCCGGTCGGCATAACCCATCTCCACGAAGTATTCGGCGGTCCGGCTCAGCGCCGTGGCAGGATCCTGCTTGTCCACGACCTTGAAGATCATCACCCACCGGTCGCCCAGCTCGGAGGGAATCCGGTAGGGCACGAGCTGGATCCAGTCGGGCAGTTGGACCTGGGCCAGCATCCCCCCCACGAACGATCGCTCAATGCCGGCCTCGGATCCGGAGGCCAACCCCAGGCCGGTGCCCGCAAACTTGTCCAGGAAACTGTCCCAGGAAGGGACCAGGATGTACCGGACCTTGCGCTCCGTGATCAGGTCAAGCGCCTCCTCGGTCTCCGTGGCGGAGGCGATCCTGATCGCCCCCTTGATCCCGTCGAGGTTCTCCCAGTTGAGCGTGCCGAGCCCGGCGAGGCCTCCGTTGTAGCACAGGGTGATGGTGACGTCCGGGGCCGCCAGCACCGCCTCCCCGGGGGCGTCCGCGTGGACGGCGATCCAGTGGGCGAGGTCCCGCTCGATGAGCCCCTGCAGGTCCAGTGCGGACAGCTTCTGGCGGCCGTCGGCCTTCGCCTCCGGAAGCAGCTGGATCAGGCCGGGCACGAGGGCAAAGGCCGCGAGTCCAGCGACCAGCCACCGGAAGTGCTTCCCGGAAGGGACTCCATCGATGCCCGAGACCAGGGCGGCGAGCAGCGCGAGCAGAACCCCGTCCAGGGCATTCCACCCATGGATCTTTGCGCATGCGAGGGCCAGCTCGACCGCCACGACCCCGAGCGCGAGCGCCAGCAGGGCGCGGAGCTTCCCCGCGGTCGAGCGATACACAACCAAGCCCAGCGCGGGCAGGCAGATCAGCAACGGCAGGCAGGAGGCTGCCGCGGGTCCGGAAAATCCGTCTCGGGTCACCCAGGCGGCGAAGCTGTCGGCGACGACGCCAACGCCGTGCAGGTTCGTGAGCCGGGTGGCGACCGGATCCATGTCGAAAACCATCCGGTGGGGCACGAGTCGCACCGCAAGGGCCGCGCCAAGGACCAAGGCAGCGCCGACTGCCGCCCGGGCGAACCCGCGCCGCCCGACCCGCTCCCCTCCCCCCGCAATCCACAAGGTCGAGACGGCAAGCAGCTCACCGAGGCCGGCCAGGCCGACCGCCAAGAGCGGGTTGACCACCTCGAGGCCGGGACCCAGGTGCGCCGGAAAATAGTCCGCGAGGTACGCGAGCAGCGCGGTCGCCGCGCCGGAAAGGCCCCAGACGCCCCAGGGGATCCCTCCGGCCGCCCGAAGCGGATCACCGCGGGCGATCCAGGCCGCCCCCAGCGCACCAACGACAATCCCGCAGAGGAGGAACAGTTCTCCCGTCGGGCTCACCCAAAGCCCGATGCCCGCCGCCACGCCCGCGACCAGGAACCGCCGCCGGGCTTTCCCCGCCGTGGCCGCACGCACGCCCGCCAGCAGGGGAAGCATGCTCCAAAGCGCACACGCCAGCATGAGGACGTGCTCATCCGGCTCCCCGGGAAGGAAAGCCCCGCCGAACGGGAAAAATGCGACAAAGGCCGCTGTAAACACCGCGGCCGAGAACCGCCCGAACCAACGGGCGACGAAAACAATCGTGCCCAGGAGCAGGATCAGCTCCAGGAGCGGGTCAGCGTAGAGCGCCGCGTGCTCGACGGACCTCCCCATCGACTTCCCTGTCAGGGCTGAGTCGCACACGCTCACCAGCCCGAGCCACCAGCGGTAAGCCGACGGGGAAATCACCTCGCGCCCGAACGGCGCATTCTCATAGTCGACGTACCGGACGCGGATCTGGTGCTTCGCGAACATCTGCTGGGTCTGCTCGATCCGCTGGTAGGCATAGTTGTCGTGGCCGGGGACGACCAGCCGCCTCATCCCCCCCTGGTAGCCGGTCGGCGATGCGTCGTCGATCTTGAGGGGATCCACCGACCAGTCCGGGGAATCGGAAAGCTGCTCGACGTCCCGCATCCGCGAGCCGTGAATCCAAGCCAGGAATCCGAGCGCGCAGATCGGAACAAGAAGCCAGGTGTGCCGAAGAAGCCGCCGGGGTAAGCTCATTCAGCGGAAGATGGCCGCAAATCCACCCCCCCGGGGCAAGGATTAAACGGCCCGGGTTCGCAGGGTAAGCCTCTGTGGCGGCTGAATTGAAGAGCCGAATGGATCGCCGTGTGTCTGCGCTTGCGAGGTAGGGACGGGCGGCCCGCCCGTCCGTGCCTACGATTGGGTCCTTCGCAGAACCCGGACGCGCGGGCCGCGCGTCCCTACCCGGTTTCCAGTAGTGCCGATCTGCCTGGTTTCAGGTCATACTGATACACTATCACCCCAACAGCTTGCTTGACTTGGCTGGGGGGGGCCGCGCTGATTTTGGCGTGAATCGCCGCGAATTTGTACGGTCGTCGATCGCCCTGTCCGCCGGCACCCTCCTCGGCAAGGGCCTGCTGGCGCAGCTGGCCTCGCGGCCCGGCACGGTCGTCGCCGGCGCTCCGGGAAACATCGTTGAGAGACCGTTCGGCCCGCGCCCGGCCAGGACGGGCAAGACCCTGTTCGCCACCCTCCCCCCCGACGCAACCGGGATCGTCACCGCGAATCCCTATGACGACCCCAGGATGTGGGGATCGCGCTACCTGGAATTCACCACCGGGGCCATCGGGACGGGGGTCGCGATCGGCGACTACGACAACGACGGACGGCCCGACCTCTTCGTCATCAACAAGGTCGGGCACAACAAGCTGTTCCGGAACCTGGGCGGGTGGAAGTTCGAGGACGTCACTGAAAAGGCGGGCGTCGCCGGCCCCGCCGACGCGTGGTCCCAGGGCGTCACGTTCGTGGACATCAACAACGACGGGCTGCTCGACATCTACATCTGCCGGTTCGCGGCCCCGAACCTTCTCTACGTCAACCAGGGCGACGGCACGTTCCGGGAGATGGCCCAGTCCTACGGGCTCGACGTCGTGGACGCCTGCAACGTGGCGGCGTTCTGCGACTATGACCGCGACGGGCTGCTCGACGTCTTCATCCAGACCAACCTGCTCGACTCCTCGAAGAGCCCGAACGGGCAGAAAAACTACCTGTTTCACAACAACGGCAACGGGACGTTCACGAACGTGACGGCGCGGGCCGGCATCGACGGCGTCGCCCAGGGGCACTCGGCCGTCTGGTGGGACTACGACAACGACGGCTGGCCCGACCTCTATGTGGCGAACGACTTCGACCCGCCCGACCTCTTGTATCATAATAATGGAGACGGCACGTTCACCGACACCCTCGACGGGGTCCTTCCGCACACGCCCCACTCCTCCATGGGCTCGGACTTCGGGGATGTGAACAACGACGGGCTGATCGACTTCCTTGCGCTCGACATGGCATCCTCGACCCATGAGAAGGACCAGCGGGGCATGGCCGCGTCGCGCGACCGCAACCCCAACGACGAGGCGCAGCCGGCCACGCCCCCCCAGCTCCTCAGGAACGCCCTGTACATCAACACCGGCACGGGGGTCTGCCAGGAGGCCGCCTTCCTGGCGGGCGTCGCGAAGGCCGACTGGGCCTGGGGGCCCCGCTTTGAGGACATGGACAACGACGGGCGCCTCGACCTCTTTGTCGCCAACGGGACGATCCGGGACCTGACCAACCGCGACATCCTCGCCAGGACCCTGCGGACGGAGAGCCACGCGGAGCGCGTGCAGATCTGGATCGACTCCCCGGTGCTCGCCGACCGGAACCTCGCGTTCCGGAACCTCGGGGACCTTGCCTTCGAGGACGTAAGCGAAGCCTGGGGCCTGAACCAGGCCGGCCCCAGCTTTGGGGCCGCATTCGGCGACTTCGGCGGGGACGGGAACCTCGACCTCGTGGTGTCCAACTACCAAAGGGGCGTCACCTTCCTGCGGAACGAATGCGAGACCGGGCACCGGGTCATCGTCGCCCTCCGAGGCACCGCATCGAACCGCTTCGGCGTCGATTCCCTCGTGAGGATCGAGAGCGCCTCCGGCGTTCAGGTCCGCAAGCTCGTGCTCGCCCGGGGCTACCTCTCCAACTCGGAACCGGTCCTTCACTTCGGCCTGGGCGACGATGCGCGGATCGACCGGCTCACCGTCCACTGGCCGAGCGGCTTCGTGCAGTCCTTCCAGGACCTGGGCGTGGACCGCCACTTCACGATCACCGAGCCCTCGGGGACGCCGCCGCCGATCCCGCCGCCGCGGCCCGCCGGCTGGCGGTCGAACTCCGGCCAGTTCGGCGACATCAGCGAGGCGTCCGGCCTCTCCCTGACCCTGCGTGAGGAGATCATTGACGAGGTGTCGCAGGAGCCCCTGCTCGCGATGCGGCACAGCCGCCGCGGCCCCGGGGTGGCAGTCGGGGATCTCCAGGGCTCCGGCCAGGACGCCGTCTGCCTCGGGGGCACCACCCAGGATCCCGCAAGGATCCTCGCGCGCTCGGGACCGGGGTCGTTCGGCCCCCTGGACACCTCCTCCTGGCTGCCCGTCGGGTCCGTCGACGACGGGCCCATCCTCATCTTCGATGCCAACGGCGACGGCCTGAACGACCTTCTCGTGACCAAGGGAGGAGCCGGGCTGCCGGACGGAGCCCCGGACTACCAGCCCAAGCTCTACCTCAACCAAGGCGGGGGCTCCTTCCTTCCCGCGGCGGACAACGTCCTTCCCCCCTTTGCAACCAGCACCGGGGCGGCGGTGGCCGCCGACTGGGACGGCTCCGGCAGGCTTGGCCTGTTTCTGGGCGGACGCCTTCTTCCCGGGCAGTACCCCCTCCCCCCGCGCAGCGCCCTTCTCGCCAACCGGGGAGGGACTTTTGAGGATGTGACCGACTCGGTCGCACCCGCCCTGCGCTCGGTCGGCATGGTCACCTCCGCCCTGTGGAGCGACGTGGACGGCGACGGCTGGCCCGACCTTCTGGTCACCGTGGAGTGGGGTGGCGTGAGGTACTTCCACAACAACCAGGGGAAAACCCTCGAGGACTGGACGGACCGTTCAGGATTCTCCTCGGCCGGGACGGGCTGGTGGAGCTCGATCGCAGCCGCCGACTTCAACGGCGACGGCAGGATGGACTACGTCGTCGGCAACGTGGGCCTGAACACGCAGTATGAGGCGGGCCCCGACGTCCTCTTCTACGGCGACTTCAACGGGGACGGGGGAGCGCAGATGGTGGAGGCCTGCTACGACAAGGGCCGCCTGGTGCCCTGGCGAAGCAGCCTGATGCTCGGCGCCTCGATGCCCTGGATCCTGAAGCGTTATCCCAGCAACGACGACTTTGCCCGCGCGACCCTTTCCGAGATCTTCGGCGACGACAAGCTGGCGGCCGCGAAGCGCTTCGAGGCCACGGAGCTGCGCAGCGGGATTCTCATGAGCCGGCCCGACGGCACCCATCGGTTCGAGCCCCTGCCCCGGATCGCGCAGATCGCCCCCATCTTCGGGCTCGCGGCGGGAGACCTGGACGGCGACGGCAGGGCGGACATCTACGCCGTCCAAAACTCGTATTCGCCCATCCCGTCGATCGGGCGCTTCGACGGGGGGCTGAGCCAGCTCCTGCGCGGCGATGGCCGCGGGGGCTTGACGCCGGTGGTCCCGGCAGCGAGCGGCCTCGTCGTGCCCCGCGACGCCAAAGGCCTCGCGGTGCTCGACATCGACCAGGATGGCTGGCCGGACTTCCTCATCAGCCGGAACAACGCCCCGTCCATGGCCTTTCAGAACCGCCGCGTCGCCGGGCGGCGCTCGGTCTGCGTGCGGCTCCGCGGGGCCGCATCCAACCCTTCGGCGGTCGGTGCGCGCCTGACCGCGGAACTCGCCGATGGCTACATCCAGACGGGTGAGATCCACGCTGGATCGGGTTACTTCAGCCAGTCGGCGGCCGCCTGCTTCTTCGGCTCCCCGGACTCGAACCCGATCCTCCGAATCCGTGTTCGCTGGCCTTCGGCCGGGTTCCCCGTCACGGTGCACGAGGTTCCCCCCCAGGCGACAACCCTGAGCCTTTCCGCACCCTCCCAGCCGGCCCAAACATGAAACCCCGCGTCGTCCGCACCCTGGTGATCCTGTCTGCCCTGGCCCTCTGCCAGGGCCTCGCCCCTGCCGCCTCGGCGGCCGGATCCGCCTCCCCGTTCGCCCGGCAGTTCTCCGACTCGCTCGTCCACTGGGCTCCCTGGGGCGCGGATGCCTTTGCGAAGGCCAGGGGCGGGAACCTGCCGGTCTACGTGTTCATCGGCTCCTTCCTGAGCGAGCTCAGCCGATCGACCGAGTCGCAGTCCTTCACCAACGCCGAGACCGCGTCCTACCTGAATGCCCACTTTGTGTGCATCCTCGTGGACCGCGACGAGCAGCCCGACCTGGCCGCCGCGGCCCAGGAGTTCCTGGACCAGGCCAAGCAGGTCTCGGGCTGGCCGGTGAGCCTGTTCCTGACCCCGGACCTCAAGCCTTACGACGGCGCCAATTATCTCTCCCCGGCCCAGGAATGGGGCCAGCCGAGCCTTCTCCAGGTGATCACCCGCGCCGCCGAGGCGTGGAAGGTCGATCCAAAGGGATGCAAACGAGCCGCGGGGGCCGCCGTGGCGGCGCTGCACCGCCCGGGGCCGCCGGCCAGGGCCGCTGACGCAGCCAAGCTCCTGGCTCTCCTGACGGCCGGCGCGAAAGACTGGAGCGGCCGCTACGACGGACCCCACGGGGGCTTTGGCGATGCACCGCGGTACCTGCAGCCGGAAGTTCTCAGTTTTCTCGTGTCCCAGGGCGGCGCGAGCCGGAACCTGGCGTTCACGGCGCTTCGGGCCATGGCCACGGGAACCTGCCACGACGGCCCAAAGGGAGGATTCTACCGCTACCTCACGGACGCGGCGGGTGAAACCCCCTACGCCCAGAAGACCCTTGCGGACCAGGCGCGCATGGTCCTGGCCTACGCGGACGCCCAGCAGGCCTTCGCGGATCCGGCCTTCGCCGGCGCCATTCGGGGGACGCTCGGCTACGTTCTGGACAGGCTTGCCGAACCCGACGGCACGTTTGCGTCCGCCGAGGACCTGACCGGCGACAAGCCCCTGCTCGACGAGAGGGCCGCCGCCGACTCAACCGGTCTCCTGCTCGCCGCCTTGTCGCGCGCCGGGCAGGTTCTTGGCGACTCCAGATACCTCGACGCGGCCCGGGCCCTCGGAAGGACGGCGCGGCTCCGCTTCCTCACCCCGTCCGGGGATGTGACCCATTTTGTGGATGGCGCGGGCACTGCCTCGCCGGCCGACTATGTCTCGCTCGCCTTTGGGCTCCGTTCGCTCGCCAACGCGGCCGGCGAAAGCGGCGCCGGGTCGACCGCGGACCGCCTGCTGGCGCGCTGCGACCAGCTCTTCCTGGATGCTCCCCACGGAATCTACCTGGCCTGCCCGCCTGCGGTTCCGCAGGGAATCTTTTCCCGGGCCCCCGCCGTCCTTCTCTCCGACAACGTCCCCTCCCCCGAGTCGGTTGCCGTCCTCGCGGGACCCGCTTCGGCGACTGCCGGTGCGCTGGAGCGCGGCCTCCTGCAGAGGCTGGCGGTCTCCGGAGCCGCGACGGGCGACGAGCTGCTCGCCCTGGAGCCCTTCAGCACGACGGCCCGTTGACCTGGGCCGCCTGGGCGGGCTATCTGGCGCCGCGGGCTGCGGCGGACAGCTTGATCCGCCGCTTGTCCGGGACCACTTCCACGGGGAAAGAAAAGCATCCCTGCTCGCGGTACAGCGTGACTCCGGCCTCGACGAGGCCCCGGACAAATTCAGCGGCGCCGATCCGGTGCCGGGCCTCGATCTCGTGGATCGCGGAGCGCAACTCCGGGGCAAGCCGCACGGTGATCTGGTCGCTTAGTTTTTGCATGGCATCAAATACATTGGGTTTGATGGCTCCAATGCATGGACCGGGGCCGTCCGTCGCAAAAGGGGATTCTACGTACCCCGCTCCGGGGACCGCTCGGGCCCTACGAGACGGCTTCCTGGACGAGGGCCGCGATTCCCGGCGGCAATTCGAGCGCCAGGGCAAACTGCCGGGCGGCCGGGCTCATCTTCCGCCAGGTCTTCCTTAGAATGTCCACGAACTTCTCGCGCGGGTAGGAGGCGTGCTGCGCCGCGAAGGCGCCGATCTCGTTTTCCAGGAAGACCAGGCAGGCCGCATCCTCGAGCGCCTGGGTGCCGGGATTGGTCTTCAGCCCGGTCTTTGAAATCCACGCCGCGGCCTCGTCGGCATCGGGGGCAGGCACTCCCGCGGCAAGGAGGAGGCTGCGTGCGCGCCCGGCCTGCGCCACGTAGAGGGACCTGCGCCAGGCAAAATACCCGGTCTTGCCCTCGGGAAAGGACGCCCGGGGCACGCTCCAGCGCTCCAGGTGCTGGCAGCGCGCCGCGAGCCGGAGCAGCGGCCCTGCGTCCGGCACCAGTCGGGAGATCCAGGCCTCCATGCGGTCGGCGTAGACGAGCTCGGCCGCACGTCCGTCGGGGGCCCGCTGCGGGTCCGCCGCATGCGCCTCGTCGATCGACGCGCGCGCCCGTTCGTGCGGCGTCATCTCAGAATACCTTCTCCTCGAGCATCGCAAAGAGCTCCGTCTCGTTGATCCGCCGCTGCTGCATGGAATCGCGCTCCCGGAGGGTGAACAGCCCGTCCTTCTCGATCGTGTCGAAGTCGATCGTCACGCACCAGGGCGTGCCGATCTCGTCCTGGCGCCGGTAGCGGCGCCCGATCGCCCCTCCCTCGTCGTAAAACACGGCGTACTTCCGCTTGAGGCGCCTGTACAATTCCGCGGCGCGGGCAACGAGCTCCGGCTTGTTCTTGAGAAGGGGGAGCACGGCCACCTTTACGGGGGCGATGCGCGGGCTCAGGCGCAGGACGGTGCGCTTCTCCACATTGCCCTTGTCGTCCGGCACGTCCTCCTCCGCGTAGCCCGCGCAGATCGCGGCAAGGAAGATGCGGTCCACGCCCACGGCCGGCTCGATGACGTGCGGCACGACCTTGGACTTCGTGGTCTCGTCGAAGATCTCCTGGGGCCGCCCCGAAAACTTGGCGTGCTGCTTGAGATCGTAGTCGCTCCGGGCTGCGATGCCCCACAGCTCCTGTACCCCGAACGGGTACTCGAACATGATGTCCACCGTCCTGCGGGAGTAGAACGCCAGCTTTTCCTTCGGGTGCTCGAAAAGGCTGATCCTGGAGCCGGGCAGGCCGATCGAGGCGAGCCATTCCTGGCACCACCGGAGCCACTCCTCGTGGCAGGCCAGCCAGTCGGCGTCGGGATGGATGAAATATTCCATCTCCATCTGCTCGAATTCCCGGGAGCGGAAGATGAAGTTGCGCGGCGTGATCTCGTTTCGGAACGAGCGGCCGATCTGCGCGATGCCAAACGGGAGCTTCACCCGGCCCGTGTCCATCACGTTCTTGAAGTCCACGAACATGCCCTGCGCCGTCTCGGGACGCAGGTACGCCACCGAGGACTCGTCGCGCAGCGCGCCCACGTGGGTCTCGAACATCATGTTGAACGCGCGCGGGGGGGTCAGGCTGCCGGGCTCGCCCGTCGCGGGCGACGGGATCAGCTCGATCTCGGCTGCGGCGGCCTCGGTCATGTCGTGGGGCTGCACCGGTTCCAGTTTTCCCTGGATGGCCTTCTTCCGCTTGAACGCCTCGGCCCTCTCCTGCAGGTCGGCGGCGGTCCGGTCGCTCTCGAGCGCGCTCACGTAACCCTCGATGCGGCCGTCGACGACCACCTTGGAAAAGAAGACCTGGTCCGCGCGGAAACGCTGCTTGGAGACCCGGCAATCCACCAGCGGGTCGGTGAAGCCCGCCACATGGCCCGAGGCCTCCCAGACCTTGGGGTGCATGATGATGGACGTCTCGATCCCCACGATGTCGTCCCGGCGCCGCACCATGTCGTTCCACCAGCAGTCGCGGATGTTTTTCTTCAGCTCCGCGCCAAGGGGACCGTAGTCGAAGAATCCGTTTTGCCCGCCGTAGATCTCGGAGGAGGGGAACACAAAGCCCCGCCGCTTGCACAGGGCGACTATGGCTTCCATCAGGTTGTCGGAGTCGGGCATAAGGAAGGATGGGTACAAGGGAAGCGGGGCCCGGTCAATTCCGGCATTGCACGACGCGGGGGAAAGCGTCCCCAATTGGGCCATGAAGGTTTCGTTCACCCCCAGGGACTACTCGCGCATCCTCGAACTGGCCTGGCTTGGCCTGTGGGTGGCGGGCGCGCGGCCCGAAGATCCCGACACCATTCCCGAGCGCTACCGCGACGCCGGCCGGAAGCTCTGCGACCTCGCGGTGACCTTCGGCTGCGCCGACTTTGTCGAGGCGGCGCCCGACGGCGTCCTCCGGCCCTCGAAGAGGCTTTCCGAGGGCCCGGCCCGCGAAAAGCTCGACCAGTTCCTGGACGACACGTTCTGGGCGGAGCTCGTCCAGCGCCTGGCGGAGCGCGACCTGCGCGCAGAGCTGGGGGCGACCAAGCTCAGCGACGAGCTCGACGACCACGAGACGGCGCGCCTCCACGCCATGGAGGACAACTACTGGCGGGAGTTCGAGAAGCGCGGCGTGGACGACGTGGTGGTGCTGCGCGCCGGCCGGGGCTAGCAGGCCGCCGAAACACCGGAGGCTAGCAGCGCGTCAAAACACCAGAGGCTGGCAGCGTGTCGAAATACCGGCGACAGGTAGGGACGGGCGGCCCGCCCGTCCGGGCATACTCCCAGCACCGTGCTATCTCTGCTCCGCCTCA
>Ga0302319_10012193_pt1 | contig 16226 bp, 14 predicted proteins | sample Bog_T0_2_FD_203319 | JGI IMG/M metagenome (GOLD analysis project Ga0302319, IMG submission 203319) | Peat permafrost microbial communities from Stordalen Mire near Abisko, Sweden - Bog_T0_2 | ecosystem: Environmental > Terrestrial > Soil > Wetlands > Peat | place: Sweden: Abisko, Stordalen Mire...
GTTGCCCATCTCTATAACCAAAATGCGAAACGCAATGGCGGCAAAGTCGAAGCCGTCTACGCCTGCAAGGGCGTCGAGGATTGTCAGGTGGGCACCTGCGTGCTCGATTTCGAGCGCGGCATCGCCCAGGGAATCTGGCCACAGCCCTTTGAAACCGATACCTGCATCGGCAACTGGCATTACGACCGAGATGCCAAATACAAATCCGTCAAACAGGTGATCGATCTCCTGGTCAACGTCGTAAGCCGCAATGGAACTCTACTGCTGAACTTTCCGCTTCGTTCCGATGGCACCCTCGACGATCGCGAGATGGCCATCCTGAGTGAGTTCACTACCTGGATGAATATCAACGGCGAGGGGATCTTCGGGACTCGCGCCTGGGATGTTTGCGGCGAAGGCCCCAGTCTGGCGGGCACCGTGCGCGATACCAGCGTATTCCACCTGGTACCCGGAATTCCCGATTCATCGCCCGGCGCTACCCGCTCGAGCGGAGCGCGCGACAGCGGAGGGAAGCCGCTCAGCGCCCAGGATGTGCGGTTCACCCGCAAGGGCAAAACAACCTACGCATTTTCGATGGGATGGCCTACCGGAGAGTTCGTAATCCAGTCGCTCAACAGCCAGGCCTCAAAGGTAGAGAATGTCTCCTTGCTGGGCTACGGCGGCAAACTCAAGTGGACTCAGGAAGCCGGAGGACTGAAACTACAGTTACCCGCAGAGAAACCCTGCGATCACGCCGTGACCTTCAAAGTATCGCTGGCTTAGTCTTGCGCCGGCTTCTCAACATGGTCAATGACGATGAATTCCACCGGAGCCTTCCGCGGCTCAAGCTTCAGCCCCGTCTGCTCTTCAAGGGCCGCGAAGATTGATGGGCCGGTGTCTGGGTCCCAGTCAAGAGAGATATCGTAGGTCCCGTTTAGGTCGGTCTTATCGAAAACCGGTCGATCCACAATCGTCTGCCGTTCGTAAGGCGGCGGGAAATACAGGAACGAAATCAGTTTCGCCATCGATGCATCGTGAAGCTCAAGATGCCCCCGCTCCTTCCTGACACCGGATTTCCCGGCGCCAGCCGGCTTAAGCTTCAAGCCGCCCTTCGCCACTACCAGTTCGTAAACCGGCTGATCCCTCATCTCACGATGCACTGCAAGTTTGAAGCGATCCGCCAGCAGAGCCTGCGTCATCTGGTCTGCCAGCGGTATCAGTTCTTCCCGTTTGGCCGGCATACCAGGCGGCAGGGTAGCGGAAATATCCCACTGGTCGGCATCCAGCCACCCTGGACCTCCCGCCAACCTCCACGGCGGAACGCGATACACGCTGAAGATCAGGCTGCGCAGAGTCAGGCCGGTGCCTATGAAGTGCGCGGCATCAAGGGTCGCGCCGGACGGACCTCCGGGGCGCGATGGCTTAACCGATACGACTTCGAACGCAGGCGTTGCCTGAAACAGCAGTGCCAAAGCCGCAAAGACGCAGCGCATGTCGCCGGTTACTTCTTAGGATCTTCGGGTTTCTTGACGTCTTCCGGCTTCTGCTGATTCTTCGGAGGGAACGAACGCGCCGGCTTCTCCACCGGCTTGGCGCTCACCAGCTCCGTATACGTCTTAACAATCCGTTCCTTCTGAGCCGGATCGAAAATCAAATGCCGATGCTTCCCGTTCCCGGAAGGAGTAAACGTGGTCCGGCCATCCTCAAGAACGCTAACCGTCCCGGGATCCGAAACCTTGAAATACCCCTCCTTAGGACGCACCGCATAAAGCCCCGCATGCATAGCCCACACCGGAGCGTCATAAGGCATCTTACCCGCGGCCTTATAAGCGTCAACGACCGGATGCGCCGTAGACCACGCAAAGTCATTCTCAATACTGGACCCTGGATAAGACACCAGCCCATCCATCTCCGCCCCGCAAACCACAATCGGAGTAGGCCACTCCGCGAACAACCTGCGCGCGCTCGCGACATCGGCCTTGACGTTCTCTTCCGCCGGCCCGTTCGGAAAACGTCCACCCGCGAACACCAAAAGCGAAACCTTACGCTGGATCCAGTCCTTCGAATTCCCAGTAGCCAGCACCCGCGCGATATTCGTAGCCGGACCGTTCACGATGATAATCGTGTTCCCGTCCCACTGCGCCGTCAGCGCATTGCGAACCACCGCAACAATCTCCGCCGTATCCAGATCGGTCTTGATATCGCTGTTATAAGCCGGCTTCCCATCCAGCATCATATGGGTGAGCGGCTGGGTGAAGAATGGCAGATCTTCTTTCAACGGTCCCGAATCGGCCAGACCAACCGGCAGAGTTCTACCGCCGAATCCAATAGCCCCGCTCACCGCGCCCGCATAAAACCGCCCCACCACATCCGAATAAATCGCCGCCTTCAAATTGGCTCGACTCACCGACACGCTGACCAGGCGCTCTTCCTTCTTGCCGTCGAGCCCATATAACAACGCCATCGCCAGCACATCGTCAATCCGGCTCAGGCCGGTATCCAGCACGATGCCAACAGAGGGTTTTTCAGTCTGTCTTGGTTGCAGCACAGTTAGGCCGTCAATTCCGGCAAATGCCCGGTAGCATCGCCAAAGGTCTCCCGCTGCACACCCATCGCTTCCATCATGGTCAGGTACAGATTGCAGATAGGAGTCTCGCGGCGATAAACAATGCGCCGTCCGGTCTTCAGGAACCCACCGCCGCTGCCCAGAATCATCGTCGGCAGATCTTCATGGGTATGTTTGTTGCCGTCCGCAATGCCCGACCCATAACAAATCATCGAATTATCCAGCAGCGTGCGGTCGCCTTCTTTATGGGATTTCATCTTTTCCATCCACGCCGCGAAAGTCCGGATGTGGTAGCAGTTGATCTGCGCCACCTTCTCGATCATCTCCGGATTATTCCGGTGATGCGTCAGGTTATGATGCCCTTCCGGCACATTGATTTCGCGATAAGGGCGGTTGCTGCCTTCGCGGCCTACCAGGAACGTAACTGTGCGCGTAAGATCCGCCTGGAAAGCAATGGTAATCATGTCCGACTGCAGTTTGAAATGCTCGGCGAAATCGCCCGGCGTGCCACCCGGCTTCTCCATCCCCGGATCCACCTGCTGATTATGCTTTTCGTTCTGCTGTATCCGCACTTCGACTTCGCGCACCGAAGTCAGATACTGATCGAGCTTGCTGCGATCGGACGGCCCCAGCCGCGTTTCAAGCTTTTTCGAATCCTCAGTCACATAATCCAGAATGCTGCGGCGATATAAATTGCGCCGATCCCGCGCCTGCGGGGTCAAATCGCCATCGTCGCCAAACAGCCGCTCAAACAGCGCACGAGGATCGAGCGTCGGAGGCAACGGCTGCGATTCGCTTTTCCACGCCAGGTTGTTCGTGTAAGAACACGAATAGCCGGAATCGCAATTGCCCGACTGCTGAGCGTCTTCCATACCCACTTCAAGCGACGCGAAGCGCGTCTTGCCACCGATCTGATTCGCCACAATCTGATCGGCCGTAATGCCCGCCTTGATCGCCGCAACCGACTTCCCGTTCCGATCCCCATACGACGAATCTTCCGCGATCTTCCTCGGCTGCACGCCCGACAAATACCCGCCCGTGGCACGCGCATGGTCGCCGCCGCCATCGAGCAAAGCGCGGCCGCCATTGTGAGTCAGATTGCCCAGGAGCAGCATGTTCTCGCGGAACGGCTCCATCGGCTTCAGAATCCGCGGCAGCTCCCGCAACTGACCAGTGTAAGTCGGATTCCAGTGATCCATAATCGCGCCAATCGGCACATACACGTACGCCATGCGAACCGGCGTCTCGATCTCCTTGCCATAAAGCGCGGGCACCATGGCGTCCAGCAGCGGCAGCCCCATGGCCACGCCCATTCCGCGAAGAAAAGTCCGCCTCTGAAGCGCCTTGCGTGTAATCGTCATTTGCTTGCGATCTCCTTCTGCCTGTTCGGATCCGTTTGTTTAGAGATGATTTCCCCGTGCTGCATCTGGAATGGCATGCTGCGAACCACTTCGCGTATCAATGCCTGGAATCGGTATTCGGATTGAATCACCTTATGGTCGATATCCGAAACCGTTATGCGGTCTGAAGGCCCCAGGCCGCGGCCCAGGGCGTATGTCAACATCTTCTGGCTTAGACAGTGTTCGAACTCGGGCAGGTTCGCCAGCAGCAAGTGCCGGAACTCAGCCGGAGTGGTGAAAGACTTCCCGTTCGGCAGCGTGCCCGTGGCGTCCACCGGGAATTTCCCGTCCTGGGTGCGCCATGCGCCAATGGCATCGTAATTCTCCAGCCCAAAACCGAGCACATCCATCTTCGAATGGCAGGAAGCGCAGATCGCGCTCGCCCGATGCGCCTCCATCTGTTTGCGCAGCGAGGCCGAAGTGCCCACAGCCGCTTCATCCAGCGCCGGAACATCTGGCGGAGGCGGTGGCGGCGGAGTCCCCAGAATATTCTCCAGAACGTACTTGCCTCGCAACACCACCGAAGTCCGCGTCGGATAGCTCGACACCGTCAACACAGTCCCCTGGCTCAAAATTCCACCGCGCTCATCACCCTTCAATTCAACGCGCCGGAACTCATCGCCTTTAACATCGGGAATCCCATAATGCTTCGCCAGCAGTTCATTGGCAAACGTATAGCGAGCGTCTATGAAATCGCTCACCGGTCGGTTCTCGCGCAGCACGTACTCGAAGAACATCCGCGTCTCTGTCTTAAACGCATCGCGCAAATCGGGCGACCACTTCGGGAACTTCTGCGGATCGGGATGGATCACATCGAGGTTCCGCATCTCCAGCCACTGCCCCGCGAAATTCTCCGCCAGCGCCGAAGACTTCGAATCCGCCAGCATCCGCGTGACTTCCGCATCCAGCACCTCGGGATTATGCAGTTTCCCCGCCTCAGCCAGCCCCAACAGATGTTCGTCCGGCATCGAACTCCACAGGAAGTAACTCAACCGCGAAGCCAGATCCAGATCCGAGATCCGCTTAATCGACCCATTCGCCGGTTCGCGCTCCACCCGGAACAAAAACTCAGGCGACACCAGCACAGCCTGCAAAGCGAGCTGCACGCCCTGATCCGCACTCTGCCCCTGCTGCCGAGCCAGCTGATAAAACTTCATCAGCGAAGCAACTTCAGCCTTAGTCACAGGACGCCGGAATGCCCGCGTGGCCAACTGCGTCACAATCCGGTCCACACACGCCGTCCCCGAATTCGGATCGCAAATTAAGACCTTCTTCCGGCTGGCCCGCTCCACTTTCGCCGGGAAAGGCCCATTGATCGAAATCGAATCCGGCACCAAAGGCTTCGGAGCTTTCGGATCCGGCGGACCACCACCCGGGGGCGGCACTGGAGCATTGTCGCCTACCAGTCCCGCGCGGAACACATGATCGCCGGCCTCGACATAAACGCGAACTTCTTCCGTCTGCTCACGCCCTGCAACCGGCGGCGAGAGCGGCTTCGAAGCCAGCAGATTCCCATCTACCCAGAGTCCGAAACTCGCGGGAGTCTTAGGAGGATCGCCGGTGAACACGATGCGCAGATCGTATTCGGCGCCTACGTCCAGACGATGTGTCGTCTCCGCCGTATTCAGCTTCACCCGCCGAATCGCCCGATCGCTCCTGCGACCTTCCCACAACAAAGGCTTCGGCAATGGATCGGCGCCAATAGCCGCCGACGAAATCTTTTCCGCCGCCGTCAGATATTTCTCAATCAGCACTGGCGAAACCGTCAGAGCCTCGCCAATATTATCGAAGCCGTAACTCGAATCGTCGGTCGGAAAGTCCTTGTCCGCGCGAAACGTCACACCCAGCAAATCGCGGATCGTATTGGTGTATTCATTGCGGTTCAAACGCCGCGCGACCACTCGGCCAGGATCGGGCTTAATCGCACGATCGGCCTTCTCGAACTCACCCTGCACATAGCCAATCAGCGCATCGATATCGGCCTGTGCAGGCCGCGGAATGCCCTTCGGAGGCATCTCTCCGCCGCGCAACTTCTGCAGAATGTCGTCCCATTGCTCGCGGTTGGCCAGCGAATCCGCCGTCTGAAAAGGCTTTAGATTCAGCCCTCCGGAGGCCAACCGGTCGTTGTGGCAGGTGGAACAGGTGTTCGCAAGAATCGGCTTCACCGCGCTGTCGAACGTCGGCGCACTCGCCGCACTCATGAGTGAGGCGCCAGCCACGAACACTCCCCAACCGCTTAACTTCATATAAGTAAAGATTGTGACATCCAATCCGGCCGATAGCACCAGACTATTTATTGGCGCTAATTATATCCTGGCCGTTACTTTCCAAATAAGCCCTTTATACGTTTCTTGAGGCTTTCCATCATCCCCGCCTGACCGGCTGGCGCCCCATTGATCTCTATATGCGCCGACTCCCCCGTCTCCCCCTGACCGCCTTCTTCGGACGATTTCGCGCACGGCCGCTGCGAAATCACCCGCACCACATGCCCATCGAGCGAATACTCCTTGCGGACTCGCGACGCCCCATCCGGCGTCTCCAGACACACCGAAAACGTCGACCCCTTCACCAGCACGGGAAAGTACCCGCGCTCACGCCGCTGTATATAAGTGGTTTCATACCGATGCCGCCGCAGATTCCAGGAAAAGATCCGGTAGCCGTCGAAATCGTGGTCCTCACCCAGGCCCACCGCGGTGGTCCACAGCCAGGTATCCTTCCTCTGGTCCCCATCCTGCACCGAGCCCAGCGAAAAATACGACATGATCCGATGGCCCTCCGCATACTGCGCCACCTCATCCGGTATCGACATGTATACGCGGGTGGTTAGCACCCATCCGCTCTGCCCGTCCCGAGTGCGGACCAGCGTCCAGTCCTCTTTAGCCGCGGGAGGCAGATCCTCTTCCGGAACCCGCGCCCGCTCTCTCGATAGCGCCACCCAATCCGTCGGAAGCGCCGGCGCCGCCGGACGCGGAGGAGGAGCCACACCGCTCGACTTCTTCACCTTCTTCGCCGACGCGGTCTTCGGCCGAGGCGCCACCAGCTCCCGCTTCGGCAGCGGCGTCTTCGTCAGGACCCGATGCGCAATCACATCGAACTTCTCGCCTTCCTTCACCTGCAGAAAGCTGGCCGATAACCGGTTCGGCTCCGTGTGAATGTTGAGAGTGTCGAACGTTGTTGCGGCGCCCTGCGAAGGCAGACCCGCCGTTTCCTTCGCCAGTTCTTTCAGCCGGTTCATCTGCGCGGTGTCGAGAAGATCGCGATCCTCCGTCCACCCCGTCGCTCCCGACGGAGCCCGCACCTTATACCAGCGGCGGCGCTGATCCGTGATCTCCAGTCGATCGCCATGATGAGCCGTTCCCACCACGGCCGACTTAGGGTCGATCTCTTTCCGCAAGCTCAGCGTGGCAGGCCCCGCGAACGCTTCCCCAATAGACGGTTCGCGTTCCGGCCCCCGCGAACAACTCGCGAGCACAAGAGCCAACAGGACCAATGGATACGCAGCGACAACTGCGTTCTTCGGTCCTCGGGGGACGCGGCCATCGCCGCGTGTCCATTCGCTTGAGCTAAACACGGGCAACTCTGCCCTCAGCTTAGCAATCCTCGCGCCCTTGCCTCGGGTGTGAGATGTGTGAGGGCGGGGCGCTTAGTTGAGGAACGCTGCTGCTGCTCTGTGACACAATTACAACCGCTTTGTTTTCAGCGGCGGGGTTTTTGATATTTCAGGCTTTGGCGACCTTCGAGATCAGTTCATAGCCGAGATCCTGAGCGACCGTTTTCAGATTGCTGAGGCGTCGCTGCTGATACTGTTTTTCGTAGGCGTCAGCTCCCTGATCGACATAAGGCTGCCCCCGGCGAAGTAGTCGGTAAATGATGGTGGCCAGCTTTCGGGCCGTGGCGAAGACAGCCACATCTCCTCCCTTTCCTGGCGAGGTCTGGCGGTAGAAAGCGCCCAGCGCGGTCTTGCTGTTGCGCAGACAAAGCGCCGCCATCCGGAGCGCCGCTGCCACCCGGGTACTGGCTGTCCCTTTCCTCTTTTTCTTCGTTACCGCCTTGCCTCCGCTCATTGCCTGGCGCGGGGCCAGGGTCAGGTGGGACACAAAATGCTTTTCATCCGGAAAGCGGTCACAAGGTCGGCTCGGCTGATCCGGTATAAGGCCTGGCGCATCGGCTCGTCGCCGTCCGTAATGATTGCCGGCCCTTCCTCGTATTGGTCAGCGCCGGAGGTTCCTGTCCCCGGTTTTCGTCCCGCTCCATCTCCGCCATTCTGCGCAGCATTTCCTTCTCATATTCGGCGATCCGCTCCTCAATAGCTTCGTACATCTTCAGCGCCTGCTTCCGGCTGAAAAGATCATCTTCCCGCCAGTGCCCGCTTAGTTGTTCGGCAATCTCGTCTTCGCTCTGTGGCAGCGTCTGTCCCGCAACTTCGCCAGTTTGTGCGGGTCCCGCTCTCCTGCCACGTTCTTTTTGATTATGGCCGTTCCGGTGACGCCATCGATATCGGACACGGCACGGTGCACTCGTACATTCATCTGATCGAGGCATTCGGTGTAGTAATCTTCCACGCCGCCCGCAACCAGGTCGCTTACTACCGGCCGCTCTTCCGGAACCGCGTTAGGCCGTGGCTGCCGTCAAGCTGGATTAAGTCGGCCGAAGAGCCGGTACGTGAGAAGAAAACGAAGACTTCGCAATCCAGACGTCGATCAGGACATGGTCTTTCAGCGCCTGCCAGCCGAGGTCGAAATGGGTGACTACATCATCTTCAGGAAAGGCTTCTATAAGGCTTCGTCGTCATCCAGAACGGGATCGACAGAGGCGTCGATTACGACGCGCATAGCAACTGGTCAATTGCTATATCGCAGCTGAGTTCCAGGAAGGAGAAGACGTGCTGGCGTGGGATCGAAGGATAAACCGACAGAAAGTCGTCGCTTTCACCGATTCCGAGAAAGTCGATCAGCTTTGAACCAGAACGCGAGTGTTGGCGAAGCACGGGGTTCCGTGAAGGACTTGCTTGTCGACCGTCATGACTCCCGCGAGGGTTTGTCTTTGCCTATCCATATTTTTTTCATGCCTGCCGACCAAAATCGAATATCATAGCTGCTGCATGTCGCTAAGACACCTCGCCGCTCTCCTTCTCCTGGCAGTTCAGCCCGCCCTCTCCGCCGCCACCCTAACCGTAGTCAAAGACGGAAAAACCCCGCCGTTAATGAACGCCCTCAACCTCATCGCTGAAGGCGCCGGTTTTTACAGAGCAGAAAACCTCCAAGTCACCACCGTCGCCAGCGACGGTCCCGCCGACGCCCGACGTATCTGCTCCACGGGCAAAGGCGATATCTGCCCAGTAGGCATCGAGCCTCTCGCCGCGCCACCCGCCGCAGGCAACGTCCAGCTCAAGATGTTCCTCGCCCGCATTTCGAAATTTGGCTATGTAATCGGGGTTCCGGAAGACAGCCCCATTAAGACCCCCGCCGACCTCAAAAGAAAGAAAATCGGAGTCCATTCCGCCACAGGAACCTCCGCCAGCTTCGCCACCGAATCCACGCTCACGGCATCCGGCCTCAAGCCCACCGACTACGAACTGGTCACCATCGGCCTCGACGCCGCGGCTCTCGAAGCCCTGACCTCGCACAAAGTAGACGCCGCCGCCCTGCCGTTGTATGAAATGCTCCCGTTTATGGTGGCCGGCACCAAGCTCCGCATCTTTCGCCATCCCACGCTCGGCGAAGTGCCCAATTCAGGCTACGCCGCCGCGCCCGCGGTGATTGCCGAAAAATCCGACTCCCTAAAACATTTCTCCCGAGCCATCGTCAAAGCCTCGCTGCTGATCCGCTACAACCCGGCAGCCGCCGCCCAGGCACTCCTTATTGGAGACGCCAAACCGTTCACCGACGCCGACCTCCAGCGCAAAACCGCTGAACTCACAGCCTGGGAAGACGATCTTCCCGCTGCCGATCCCAACAACAAACGAATCGGAGCCATCTCGCCCACTGGCATGCAGAGTTACATCGAGCTCATGGCGGACGCCGGCGTCATCAAAACCGCCATCCCCGCCTCGCAGATCCTCACCAATGAATTCATCGACTTCGCCAACGACTTCGACCACGAGTCGATCCGCCGCCAGTTCGCCAAATAGAATGACGTTTACCTCGAAATCTCAATCACCAGCCTGATCCTCGCCGCCTTATGCCCATCGAACTGGCTAACCACCCTGGTCTTGCTGCGAATACCATCAAATTCCGCCCGCACATCGTAATCGATATCCGGACTCAACTCCGCGAAATGAAACTCTCCATGCTCATCCGTCAAATAAGACCGAACCGCCAGAGTCCTCTCATTCTCGAGTTGAACCGCTGCGTGGGGTATCGGCTTCGCATTCCGATCGGTAACCACCCCGCTCAAGGTGCGGTTCAAAGTATCGAACCCGGCCAGCAAAACCACGGCGAAAATCGCGGTGAACAACCAAAAGGCGCGCATATAGCTTCCCGCTTCTGGCGAGCACACTTTGGGCCAATTCAGCGCCGCGATATAGTGCAACCAAATACCTCCAAACACATCAAAAATAATGAGAGTGCCTGCGGGTTACAGGTGTGGTAACATAAGACCCGGAGTCCTGTGCGCCATCGGCAGCCCGTTTGCTCCCTCCCGCTCTTGCGGCTTTAAGGCGTTTGCCATTCCTGAATACAACAAAACAATGAAGTTTGGCAGTGGTGTGTTTGCTCGGCGCGCTCATACCGGGGGAGGTATTTCAATATGGACCAGGACGACGATCAATTTTTAAGCGAAGCCCCGCTGGGCATCAATTTCGACGAAGAAGCCACTAAATTCTTCGATCCCGAGGCCGAAGCCGACTTCCTGCATCCCCAGCAGCAGGTCGAAGAGTCGATTTATACCGACGACCCCGTCCGTGTCTACCTGCGCGAAATGGGCGCTGTCCCGCTGCTTACGCGCGAAGGCGAGGTCGACCTCGCCCGCCGCATGGAACGCGGTAAATTGCGCATGCAAAAGGCGATTAGCCGTTCCGCACTCGTTCAAATCGCTGGTGTGGAACTTGCCGAATCGCTTCGCAAAACCCCGGATGAACTGGACAACCACGTCGATATCGGGGGCGAAATCGAAGACGGCACTCCGGCCGATGTAAAAAAACGTAACGAAATTCTGAAAATTTTCGGTGAGATCTCCGGCTCCCACAAAAAGGGCCTTCAACTCCTCGAAAAGCTCGATCAGACCGTTCCGACGAACAAAAAAGCACGCAAAAAACTTCAGATGAAGTATTGCCGGGCAAAGGTGGAAACTTCCCTCGCTATTCGCAGCGTACCGTGGGTTTTCATCCGCTGGCGTGATTTCACCCGCGAAATCGAGCGTGCCGTCGAAGAACTCAACCACCTGGACCGGGAACTCAAAAAGCTCGAACTCCGCAATTCCGTCGCCATGCAGGCGCGTATTCGCGAGCTCAAACGCGAAATCCGCAAGCGCGAAGTGAGCGCCGGCGCCTCGCTCGAAGAGCTTAAGCACACGCTGACCGTCATCCGTCACGGCGAACAGGAGGCCGAGCGCGCCAAGAAAGACCTGGTTGAAGCCAACCTCCGCCTGGTGGTTTCCGTCGCCAAGAAATACGTCAACCGCGGCCTTCACCTGCTCGACCTCATTCAGGAAGGCAACATCGGGCTGATGCGCGCCGCCGACAAATTCGAATACCGCCGCGGCTACAAATTCTCCACGTACGCCACCTGGTGGATCCGCCAGGCGATCACGCGCGCCATCGCCGACCAGTCCCGCACCATCCGCATTCCCGTTCACATGAACGAGAGCATGAACAAGTTCCTCCGCGCCTCCCGAGAACTGGAAAAGGAACTGGGCCGCACTCCGACCAACGAAGAAATCAGCCGCCGTATGGACATCCCCGTGGAAAAGGTCCAGAAACTCAAGACCATTTCACGCGACCCCGTGTCCCTTGAAACCCCGGTCGGCCGCGACGGCGAATCCGCCCTCGGCGATCTTATTGAAGACCGCTGGGTCGGCTCGCCCGTCGACGCAGTCATCGAATCCAACGTCCGAGACGAAACCGCGGGCATCCTGAAAACTCTCTCGCCCAAGGAAGAGAAGGTTATCCGGCTCCGCTTCGGCATCGGCTGCGAGCGCGAGCACACGCTTGAAGAAATCGGCCAGGAATTCGACGTCACTCGCGAGCGCATCCGCCAGATCGAAGCCAAAGCGCTCCGCCAGCTTCGGGCTCCCGAACGTGCCCGCCGCCTGCGCGCTTTACTCGCCGCACGCTGAAGCGTACGCCACGAAGGCTTTTTCATGCGTCGCTCGCGGGCAGGATTGGCGTTATTAATTAATTCGCCCCAGGCGTATTCAGATTCTCCGCCTTCCAGCGCATCGCAGAATAAATCCGGTTATACCCGCTTGGATGGTCGAAGAAAATCCACTCCTCCACCGGCCCGGGCTTCATCTTGCGATATTCGCCCAGATGAATCGCTGCCTGCGCGAATCCATCCGGCTGGCGCGACGCGTTGAGCCCGTACATATCGGCCTCGATTTCCTGAGTGCGCGTTTGGGTGTTGTCAATCGGCGTCAACACGAACGCCATTAGAGTCCCCAGCAGGACAACCAGCGGCACAATCGCGGGGTCCCCGATATCTCGAATTCGCCACTTCGCACCCCATCTTTCGAGCGACCATCCGATTGACCAGCGCAGCAGCGCAAACGCCGAGACGATGACCACCAGGATATAGAGCACTTCCTTATAGATGTGATTCAGAACGTAGTGCCCCATCTCATGACCCATGACAGACAGGATTTCCTCGGGCGAACCGCGCTTCAAAAGATTATCGTTCATGGTGATACGCATGGTGCCGGCGAAACCGCTGACGTTGGCGCTCATGCGCGTGGTCTGGCGCGAGGCATCGGTTTCGTAGACGTCCTTTGCCGGGATGCCGTTGGCGTGAGCTAACCGAAGGATTGGCTGGGTAACTTTGGGATCGTCCAGTCTGGTGATCTTATTGAAAATCGGCTGCAGAAAAACCGGACCGAGTACGATGAGGACCACCTGCAAAAAAAATGTCGCTACCGCGCCCCAAATCCACCAGGTGCGCTTAAGGCGGCGTACAATGGCGAAGAGCATGAGCCCGAGGACGCCGCCTATGAGGAGATTCACCAGCAACGCTTTAGCCTGGTCGCCCATCCACGGCCCGAAGGTCTGCGTCGCGAGTCCGTACTGGTGCTCGCGGAAGTAGCCTTCGTACACCGCAAGTGGGAAACCGAGCACGGTGATCGCGAGAATGTAGAAGACGAGATATAAAAACGTCTGCAGCCAGCGAAATCGTGTGATACGTTCCGCCAGGTCCCGCATTCCCGCCGACCAGCAGAGTTGCAGCAGCAGAACCGAGATCACCGCGCCATACAAAAAATCCCACAGAACCAGCCAGTAGCCGCCTTCGAAATAAGCGTCCGATCGCGCCTTCGACGCCGCGGGGATTTCCGCCATCCACGCGTCCGTCGCAGCCTTCACGTCAAAATGATCGGACGCCTGGGCCGCGGCGGGAACGGTCGTGATGGTCGGCATCGTCTGTTGCGCCGCCAGAAAAGTACAGGATAAAAGAAGAAGTGCGAGGAGGCTTCTGGTCATATTCGGCTAACAGGATAACGGAATTCCTGGCCGATCTGTTCCATCGCGATTCTGTGCGAATCCGCATTCAGCGCGTTCGAAAGCCTTTCCATCGGCTCGTTATAAGGTTCGTTGCTCAACTGAAAGGTCCGGTGATGGACCGGAAGAATGAACTCCGCGCCCGCGTCATTAGCCATCTGCAGCGCCTGCTCCGGATTGCAGTGCGCGCGAATCCACGGGTTATAAGCGCCAATCGGCATGATGGCAAGATCCACGCCCCGCGAATCGCGCAACTGCCGGAACGAGTCGGTGAACGCAGTATCACCGCCGAATACTACCCTATACCGCGGCGTCTCGATCAAATACCCATTGAAGCCGCGAAAAGTATCGGAATGCATCCGGGCGCCCCAGTGCCGGACCTCAAACGCACGGATCGCAATGTCGCCGATCCGGATCTCTTCATCCCACCCGAGCTCATCCACGCCCGCATACTGAGGAACGCGCAGCAAATCGCTGGTCTTCGAAGCCGTGATCACGCGAGTACGCTTCGATTCCAGCGACCGCAGACTCGGCAAATCGAAATGGTCCATATGGGCGTGGGAAAGAAGCACGATATCCGGTCGCGGCGTTTCGATCCTGGTCAGAGCGGGCGCGATAATTCGCTTCATCCCCAGGGTCATTGGGCCGAGATTGAGGCCGATTCGCTCGCTGAAGACCGGGTCCGTGAGAATCGTAACGCCATCGACCTTCAGCAGCACCGTAGTATGGCCGAGCCACGCGGCGTGCAGACCGATCTCAGGCCAGGCGGCGGGTTGAGGTCGAAAAGGGGAAGGGAGCGTCGTGCGCGCGCGGTCCTGCTGATAGCGGCCCCAGAGCTGACCGATCAGGCGGGGCGCAGTAAGTGTTGCCACAGCTACAAAGACGCACCGGAGGGGCTTTGAGGTTCATTTGGCATACCGCCGCAGCCACTCTTCGCGAGTGCAGAGGCTATTCGAATCCATTGCGCGGTCGACCGCCAAAATCCCATCCAGATGGTCCATCTCATGCTGAATCAACTCGCTGAAGGCCCCTGTTGCCTTAACTACTTGCGCTTTCCCCTCGGCGTCGAAAAACCGCAGCCGCAGCGCCTCCGAGCGCTCGAGCTTCACCATAAGGTGCGGAAACGAAAAACAATCGTCCCAGAGAATAAATTTCTCCGGGCTCAGATATTCAAACTCCGGGTTCATCAAACACCACGGAGTTCCTTCAAATTCGATGTAAATTACCCGCTGCGCGATGCCAATCTGAATCGCGCTGATGCCCCGCCCAAAACCATGCGTCCGCTGAAATTCATGCAGGGTATCGCGCAGATCGCGCCACGTACCCCGCGCCGCCGCCGCGTCGTCAACCGTCGGCGAAATCTGCCGCAACAACGGATCGCCCAACTGAAGAATGCGCCGTATCGCCATATCCGCTTATGTTATGTTCGTCTATTCGCTTTCATCAATGCGTGTAACTTCCCAGGCGCCCTGCCGTGTCGATCTGGCGGGCGCAACGCTCGACATCTGGCCTCTCTATCTTTTCCACCACGATGCCGTCACCGTTAATTTCGCCGTAGATCGATACACTTCCTGCGACGTTGCTGCGCGGGACGACGCGAGGATTGTTCTCAGTTCCAGAGACCAGGGCTTGACGGAAACCTTCGAATCCCTGCACCATCTGAAAGCTGCGAAGCGCTTTCGCTTGCCGATCCTCGCATTGCTGGTACGCTTCTTTGCACCGGGGTGCGGCGTGACGCTGGAATCGAATTCGCAAGCACCGGCCGGCGCGGGAATCTCAGGCTCCTCGGCCCTGATGATTGCGATTGCTTCTGCTCTGAACAAGCTTACCGGGCGCGGTTACAAGATCGAAAAGCTGCGCGAGATTGTTCAGAACATCGAAGCACAGGTCATACGCGTACCTACCGGCGCCCAGGATTATTTCCCGGCGATGTACGGCGGCGTATCGGCTATCGAACTCGGTCCGGCGGGCATTGTCCGCAAGCCGCTGCCTGTCGATGCGAACGAGTTGAACGCCCGCTTCATCCTTGCTTATACCGGCGCGCCGCGCAATTCCGGCATCAACAACTGGGAGGTAATGAAAGGCCATATCAACGGCGATAAGGCGATTTATCGAAACTTCGAGCGCATTGCGGCCACGGCCCAATTCATGCGGGCGGCGCTCGACAAAAGCGCGTGGACCGAAGCCGGCAGGCTCATGCGCGAGGACTGGCAGAGCCGCTGCCGGAACATTCCGACTATCACTACGCCTCAGATCGATCATCTGATTTCAGCCACTCGCCGCGCCGGGAGCACAGGAGCGAAGGCCTGCGGCGCGGGCGGAGGAGGGTGCGTCGTTTTTCTCGTGGAGCCGGAGGCGAAGGCGAAGGTGGCGGCGGTAATCGCCCGGGCCGGCGCCCAGGTGCTCGAAACAAAGGTCGCGGAACGCGGCGTGAGGTTGCGCTGAATGGACGAACCCCTTCCGAAACGCGATCGGGTCAAGCCTCTGCTGGGGGCCTTCGTCTGTTTCCTCCTCTTCTGGATCGCGCAAAACCTGCTGGTTCCTCTGATCCAGTTCTTCGGTGGACGGCTGATGGGGTTCACGGTGGGCCTTCTGCTTTCGGCGGCGCTGGCCAGCGCGTTCGCCATGGCGATTTTCG
>Ga0302319_10012194_pt1 | contig 16226 bp, 11 predicted proteins | sample Bog_T0_2_FD_203319 | JGI IMG/M metagenome (GOLD analysis project Ga0302319, IMG submission 203319) | Peat permafrost microbial communities from Stordalen Mire near Abisko, Sweden - Bog_T0_2 | ecosystem: Environmental > Terrestrial > Soil > Wetlands > Peat | place: Sweden: Abisko, Stordalen Mire...
CTCGCTGCGCTGGCCGCCACCATTTCAAGCGACGGAATTCTCTTAAGAGCAGGAAGCATCGTACTCGTGGCGAAACTGCCTGCGCCGAGAAAGCCGATCTTAACGGATTGAAGGGGCCGACTGTCCTCGATTCGGTTTGTCGTTGTTGAATTATCGGCCGGATATCCCTTCATCTCCGGCATATTCAAGAAGCTGGCATCGTCCGCATCCGGCGGATAATCGATGAGCACTCCCAGAAACGACTCCCGGGATTTTCCCGTGATCAAATCGTAAGCGGAACCAGCGTCAGCGATCGGAAATCGATGCGTGATCAAGGCTTGCAAATCGAGTTTGCGATCCGCGAGAAGCTTTAGAAAAGCCTCCATGTTTCTATTCTCTGTCCAACGTACGTAGCCAATGGGGTAGTCGATTCCCTTCTGCTCGTAAGCCGCATCGTAACGGCCGGGCCCGTAGGAGCGTGAGACCCGAAAGTCCAGCTCCTTCTCGTAGAACGGCCGGCGCGGTACATCCATGGCGACCGACCCCACCGCGACCACCGAAGCTCGATTGCGCGCCACCGCTGCGGCAAGATTCAAAGGATCGTTGCTCGAACTTTGCGCCGTGATCAGAACCGAGTCCACCCCATGCCCAGAGGTGTGTTGCAGACACAATTCCAGAAATTCGGACGACGAAGCGCCAACCGCATCTGCGCCCAGACGCAGCGCCAGCTTTGCTCGGTCGCTGGAGATGTCCATCCCTAAAACGCAGCAACCCGCCGCCTTGAGAATTTGAACGGTTAATTGACCCAGCAGTCCGAGTCCGATCACAGCCACCACGTCGCCCAACTTGGCGTCGGCATTCCGCACCCCGTGAAGCGCGACCGCTCCCAGCGTGGTGAAAGCAACCTCGTCGAAGTTCACCGCACTCGAAGAAATCCGCGCCACCAGCAACCGAGGAACGCAAGCAAACTCGGCATGCACGGCATTTCCGGCTCCCGCACAGGCCACGCGATCTCCAGGGTTGATATCGGCAACCCCCTCGCCGACTGCGACCACGGTACCGGCACTGCTGTATCCCAGCGCAGCGGGCTGGTCGAGACGATGGCGAACCGCCGCTAAGGTAGAAACCAGGCCGTCTCGGCCTACCTTGCTCAGCACGTCACGCACAAGGTCGGGACGCATCCTCGCCTTTTGCAACAGGCTCTTGCCGGCGAATTCCGAAGATGCCCGCTCAGTCCCTGCGGAAACTACGGAAGCGGCCGTACGAATCAGGACGCAGCCCTCAAGCAGCTTTGGAGCCGGGACGTCGATCACCCGAATCTCCGCATTGCGAGCGTCTTGAAAGACTTGTTTCATGCGCTTGGAACGCTTACCGGTGAGGAGTGTTTTCTTCCACTTCTTGAAAGCGGCGAAAGACTTACTCGATAGAGCTCGCACTCAGGCGAACCGTCCGGATAACTGTTATCCGAAATAACAATTTCGCCATCGAACAACTCCGCGCTACATCGTTCCCCGGTGAGAACAACCGTGACAAATCGAACCGGCAATTGCGATCGTGACTCACAAACCAGAGAAATGGCCGGTCGAAGATCGCCGTAAGTCGGCGACTCCCAACCGAGCAGCTGCGGGTCTGCGACTTCGAGTGCTGGGCATTTCCCGTGCATCGGTTCCATCTGTTCACCGCCGCGAATGATCGCCGAATGCGCGTCAGCACTTGCGAAAATATTCCAGCCGATCCGAGACATACCGGTGTTAAAGGAAACCTGGAACGGCGAGTCCGATCGTTCGAATGGCAGATCCAAAGTCAGCCAATGCAAGCGCACTTCATGCTCTCCCATCCCATCCACATCATCCACGATCAGCCAACCGCAGCCGCCAAGCCACCGCACCGAGCGGCGATGAGTCACGCCAAGATTCTTGTAACCATCATGCTCGCCATCAAAGGAGTCGCATCGATCGCGACCGCTAGAGGCGTACCCCCGACCCGATGCTTGCGCCCAATCGAGCCACAGGAAACGACCGGCGCGGCGCATCTGATCTCGATGATCGACTGTAACAGTATTGTGGACGGAGGTTCCCGCGAATCCATTATTCCACGGGACGGGACCATTGTAGAGATAGGTTCCGGGATCGCGCGCGATATTCATGCCGCTCCACCACAAGTCGACGTGCAGTTGGTCGGCTTGAAAAGGCCTGCGGTGGTAGTTGCCTGCGCGGATCAATGCCCAGGAGTTCTCGTCGCCCAAACGGAAATATCCAGTGGCCGCGGCCTCGTCGGAAAGTGGGGTCGCGATGTCGCGCGTCGCTTCGCGCTTTTCGCCGGGCTTCATTCCAAACCAATAGACCGGCTCATCCCAGGGACCCGAAGGCAGACTGGGCCGTTGCAGGACGGCAGCGCCCAGTTGCAGTGTAGGGCGGAAATCGCGATACGACGCGCATGCGAGCGGAAGAATCAGGCTGCCATCGTCGGACCCGTAATTGGGCGCGAGACCGCTGATCGGATCAACCCAGGCGCGAAGGAAGTCATAAGCGGCTTGGGCACGCAGGCGAATATCATCGTGCAGCGGTAAGCGGTGTATTTCGGCAAGGCGCAGAGTCCACAAGAGCAAATGCAAAATCATTCGCTGATAATTGAAAGAATGTTGTTGCGATACCCCTTCCGGCGTGATCTGGTCAAGAACCGCCTCACGCAACAGCTGTGCGCCAAGGCTCTGCCAAGCCCGCGCATCCGCGAACTCCGGATAAAGCGTGCCCGCCGTCCATAAACCAACGGCCTCCGTAATCAAATGATTGCTGCGCTGCGAGCGCGCGTACCCGAGAGTCTGCGCGGTGCGCCAGGCATGGGCGGCAATCATGGAACAAAGCAGGCCCGCCCGCTGGTTGGTCGTTGCAGGCGAATGGATAAATGCACGCAGAGCGAATGACCAGGCCAGGATACGCAGAGAAGATTCCTGACCGCATATCCAGAGCGGTCCAGACATCGGCGGACTCTTGTGAGCCCAGTCCTCGACCGCGGTCCAGAAAGCCAACGGAAAGCGCTCATCGCCGCTCAGCGTGTAGGCGCGAACCAACCGATAAGCAAACAAAAATCTGGAAGGCTCAAGAATAAACTTCAAGTCGCCATACTCCGGCGAAGCAAATCGCATGTGAGTCCAAGGCCGCTGGGGCGAAACGCTCTGCCCGGTGACAGGATTCTCAAACCAGCGTGGCGGAAAACTGTTGGTGAAAGAAAGCTGGCCGAAATACGGCAGCTTTCCTTTCAAAATTTCTTCGGCCTCGTGGATAGCCGATGCTTTCCCGCCGCAACCAACAATCTCTTCCACACTTGCACGTAATCTAAGCGCGTGGGTGAAGAAAAACGGCTGATTGCCGTTTCTTCGCGCTTCCAGCATCTCTTCAATGCGGGCGCCAGGTGCGATCCGGTCAAGAGTCCAAGAATCCCAACCCTGCACCGACCGCATTCTCCGCGACATGAGCCCGCTACTGCGCTGGAGCTCGTAGTGCAAGCGCAGCATCCCGTCGCGCATCCCGAAGGTGCGGCTGACCTGCAGCATGGCGTCGAGGGCGGTACTCACCGAGGTCATCGCCTCACCCATGTTCCGCATCCGCGGCTATAAGCGAGTTCTTAGATCGACCTCCGCTGGGGCAACCAGTACTCAGGCGCTCGGTCGCGCGGGCTTGCAACCAGCGGTGCATCACGAAGAATTGAGTGTCTTTATTCTTGTATCGCTGTTTGTCTCGAACCGCATCGTTCTGCGGAGTAGCAGAAATAGTCCCGCGATCCAGGTCATTCACCACCTCGCCGATTTTCTGCACACCAAAAGCGACGAGTCGATGGCGCAAGTCGTTCAGCGATTTGCACCGGCGACAATCGGGAAATTCATATCGTTGAAGAACCGGACCAGTATCGATCCCCTCATCGATATAGTGAATCGTGATTCCGACGGGAACATTTTGCAGCAGCGACCACTCCGGACTACTCATGCCTCGGATTTGCGGCAACCATCCAAGGTGCACGTTGAGAACTCCCAGACGCGGCGCTTCCAATAACGGTTTCCGCAGAATATCGCCCCCGGCGAAAATAATAAGATCAGGGGACCACTCTTTCATTCGTGTGACGGAGTCAGGTGCATTCTGATTCTTGCATGTGGCCATGGGGAATCCATGCAACGCGGCCACTTCGCTGAGGCTGCGGACCGTTCCGTTTCGACCCTTAAGCCAGGGCTCCAGGTAAGGATTATGCAGAGAAGATCCCGCTCCACGCGCATGCGGAAGAATTTTCTTGCGCGCGTAGCCGGTCACCGCGGGCACTCCCCATTGTGCGAGCTTTCGCAAGATTGTCTTGTGGTCCAGAGTTCGAATCGCCATCGCACCTACGGGAACATGCCCTGCTTCAGCCACGCGCGCCGCCATCGCGCAAGCGGTTTCACTGTAGAGGCTCGGACTCAAGACTACGATGCGCATGACAGTATCGTCTGTGCCGATGCCTCAAATGAGCCGGTCAGACGCTTCTCTAAGAGAAGAGCGTCCGCGAAAAATTTGCAGCCCCAGCTGATGTAGCGCAGCGGTTGATAAGCGCCCCAGATGGGATACGATCCGCTGACCCCTCCCGCAATTCCACGCGGTCCCCGGGCTGGAATCATTTCCTTCAGCATCTCATTCATTTTGAGCGCAGCATTGAGATAGCGAAGGTCATCGGTCAATTCAAACAACCGCATCCACACGCACGACATTTGCGCGTTTCCGGTCAGACACGTGAAGCGAAAGCTACTCTTAAAATCAGCGGCGAATGCGCCGGGCAAGAATTTGTTGGTCTCGAATTTGCGCAGTAGTATCCACGCCGGTCTGGTAACGGCCTCAGCCGCGTCATCGCGTCGACGCAAAATAGCGCACTCGAGAAGGCCTTGCAACACATAAGCGATGAAATGTAAATAGTTCGGATGGCCTCGAAGATGGATGCCATCAATCCAACCGTTCGGCCGAAAATGTGATAAACACCAGTCAAGATTCTTCTCGGCCGCCAGTCCGTATTTATCATCGCCCGCCTCCACAGACAATGCAGCCAAAGCCCACGAAACCATGCTGTAGTAAGTGTGAGCGGAGTCTTGATACGCGCCACGGCCAGCCCACGAGCCATCAGCCATTTGGATCTGAATCAGCCAATCGCCGGCGGCCCTGGCAGCACTCAGAATCTCGGGACGCTTGCGCTCCACATGAGCGCGAACCAATCCCTGCAAAATCTGGCCAGTGTTGAAAACCGAGGGCGGTGCACTTCTCTGTGGCTTGGAATGCAACCCCGCGGGAAATGCACCTTCTGGCATCTGCAATGACATCAGCCAACCTACGGCTCGCTCCGCCGCCAGAGCAACTGCAACGTCCCCATGCCCGCATATCTGCGCAAAATCATAAAGAGTGGGCACCAGGTAACCGGTCACTTCCGGATAAGCTTGCGCATATCCACTCAGCAGGCTGTAGTAGGCCGCAATCCCGCCTTCGGAGCGCTGAGCGTTGAGTATCCAGCGGATCACCAGGCCCAGAGCTTCTTCGCTGGACCGCTTTGTGGTCGAGTAAGAATAAAGATGCTTTTGCTCAAACGTGACTCTAACCTTGTCCGATGCGAGTTTTCGCATCAGCGGAAACAAGCGCTGAGGTCTTTGCAACAACCCTGCCGCTTCGCGCAGAGCCTTGGCGACATCGCTTGGCGTCAAGGAATTCATGCGCTGGCCGCTTGCGGCAACCCTCTAAAGTCCTCCGCGCTCCGCTGCGCTCCGGCATCGAGAAAAACTCTCATCCAATTTTCCAAGGTCAGGAATTGCCAAATCTGCATCGACCAATCTTCCGTCCCGCGGCGATGCTGGTCGACATAACTGCGCACCACCTCGGGGCGGAACAAGCCGCGGTTTCGGACATTGGTTTCAGAAAGCAGATCGTCCACCATCTCCCGCAAATCGTGCGCCAGCCAATAATCAACCGGCGCCGCGAAGCCAGCCTTGGGCTGCCGCAATACTTCCGCAGGCAGAACGTCTCGCATGGCCTTGCGGAATATATGTTTCGTGGTCGTCCGAAAAAATCCCTTGATCTTCAACTCCGGGGGAATACTCCAGGCCGCGAATTCGGCGAGTCCGCGGTCAAGAAATGGGACGCGCACTTCCACCGACGACGCCATGCTCATCTTATCGTTGTAATTCAGGTTCAGGCTGGTCATGAAGATCTTGGTGTCGAGATACAGCATCTGGTTGAGAAAATCCGCGTCACGCACCGTCTCGAACCGGGAGTAATGGCGCGCTGCGGGATCGGACGCGCGAAGCTCGTGCTGCACGTCATCGATATACAAACTCATTTTTTGCCCCGCATCCAGATAAGTGCAGTTGCGAATGAAACGTTCTTGCGGAGCCAGCGATGCGCTAGCGGCCATCTTCTTCGCCAACCGCAACCTTCCCTTCATGGCCGTTCCACGCAAGCCCGGCAAAGCTTGCAACCCGAACTCAATTCCGCCGCGCAGGATGCCGGGGATATTTTGATACGCCTGTGCCCAGCGGTGCGCCGCGTGCTTGCGATATCCCGCAAACAACTCGTCGCCACCAACGCCGGAGAGCAGCACGGTGGCCTGCTTGCGGGCGTCGCGGCAAACCAGATAGGCGGCGATGATGGCCGGATCTGCTGTGGGTTCATCCATGTGCCAAGTGAGACGAGGCAACAACTCCGCAACATCCGGTTCGACCACAATTTGCCGATTCTCGCAGCCCAGTTTCCGGGCCAGTCGCGCCGCAACATCTGGGTCATCCAGCGTGGTCTCGCCCACCCGATACTTTTGCGGGAACGTGATGGTGTAAGTACGAACCGGCTGCGCAGTGGATCGGCACATCATAGCTACGATGCTGGAAGAATCGAGCCCTGCGCTGAGAAACGCGCCAATCGGAACATCGCTCACCATCTGCGCCTGCACCGATTGCCGGAAGCGTTCGAGCAGCTCGTCTGCCAGATCCGCCTCCGAGCGCTGGAACTGGAAGTCAGCACGCGGAAAACTCAAGTCCCAGTACTGATGAATTTCCAATTCGCCGTCTCGAAACTTAGCCCAATGTCCCGCAGGAAGTTTGTAAATTCCGCGGAACATAGTCTTGGGATCCGGCACCCACAAAAAAGTCAAATACTGATGCAACGCTTCCAGATCAAGCTCGGCTTCGATATGCCGCACTTGCAGCAGCGCTTTTATTTCCGAAGCGAATGCCAGCTTCCTGCCGTATTGAGCATAATAAAAAGGTTTTACGCCAAAATGATCGCGCGCCAGAAACAACTCCGGTCGCCCAGAGCGCAGATCGCAAATCGCAAATGCGAACATTCCGTTGAGCCGATGAACACAGTCCGCGCCTTCTTGTTCGTAAAGATGGAGGATGACTTCGGTATCCGTCTTAGAAGAGAACCGATGTCCCTTGGCTTGCAGTTCACTCCGCAGCTCGGCAGAATTGTAGAGTTCGCCGTTATAAGTAATCCAGACTCTTCCGTCTTCGTTACACATGGGCATGTGCCCATCGGCCGATAGATCGACGATGGCCAGGCGGCGGCTGCCGAGCCCAATGTAGGAGCCGTCGGAAAACTTTCGCTCCCACACGCCGGAATCATCGGGCCCGCGATGCCCTTGCACATGCGTCATCCGGCTAAGAACATTCGAATCTCCACAGTTCGCAAGTCCGGCAATCCCACACATGATTGAACTGTTCCCTTTTAAACTTTGGCGTTTCTGCGCTTCAGTTCGTAAATCTTAGCCTTCGTATGAAACATTTGAACCGCCTGAAATCCGCAGTAAATCAGCCCCGGCACTCCATCCATAAAGCCCAACCGCAACCCATAACGATACAGGAAAAGTAGAATTGGAGAACCCGGCACCGCGAAGAGTTTGCGCTTCATCCAACGCCGCCGCTGAGCCTGTGTACCGAAAAGCGACGGCGGCAAGTCTTTATCATCTCCGCGTTGCAGCAGAACACGCGACTCCCAGTTTGAATATTCATCGTGCTTCTGGATATATCGTGAGAGCGATTCCACATTGCGGTGAATAAGCGGATGCCGCAGCCTCGCCGTGGAACCGTCGACCACGATGTGCTCATGCACTTCCATATCGGCCATGGAAACGTCCTGTTCCTTCAAACGACATTCATAACGCCCTTTGCCCCGGCGAAACAATGCCAGTTTCCACAAGCCAACATCCCCGTGGCGCAAAGCACGGCCCAGAAACCAGGTTTGAAGCAGGATGGAGTAGCCGTCAATCGCTGGGTCCTGAATCGCGAACCGAATTTCTTCCGCAAGCTCTGCTGGGAGAACCTCATCGGCGTCGAGCAAGAGTATCCACTCATGAGCGATCGGCAATGAGTCCATCGCCCATTGCCTCTTCTTGGGCCATCCCCCCTGATAATGGAATTGCACGACTTGAGCGCCATAGGATCGTGCAATTTCGGCGGTCCCGTCGATGCTCTGCGAATCGATCAGAAATACTTCGCCGAAGTTTCTTAACGCCTGCAAACAACGGGGGAGATTGTTCGCCTCATTACGGGCTGCAATGATGACGCTGACCGGGATCACGTCCGCAGACGGGGCACTCACCGAACTTCGAACTTCTACAACTTTTTGCATAGTGCGGCCGCTCAACTCATCCGCTCAACCTACAAGATGCTCCTGGCACCAACTTTGCAAAATGTATAGCGACCAGGGACGAGACCAGGACGTTCGGCCAGCCAGGAAATCTTTCCACACATTACAAACCGCCCTTTGATCGATCAGCCCACCCAAAGGTCCATCCTCAATCTTGCACAACGATTTCTGCACGACAGGACGCAACGAATCCCGAAGCCAATGTTCGAACGGCAGCGTGAAACCTCGTTTTTTTCGATGAACAATTTGATCGGGAAGTTCGCGGCCGCAGTTTCGAACCAGCAAAGGCTTGGGGGTGGCTTCGTCCAGCTTCCACGCTCCCGGCAATCCCAGGACAAGTCTTGCCAGTCGATGGTCGATCAACGGTACGCGCAGTTCCAAACCGTGCGCCATGCTCATGGAGTCCGAATCCCGTAACAATGTGTTGAGCATATAACACCGCGTCTCCAGATAGGAAACGCGGTTGATGGGGTCCAGGCTCTGCGCGCGGCTGAGGCAATCGGTTAATGGTTTTTCCGCGCGTTGGAAATCGAGGACGTCAGCATTGGCTCCAGTTGACAGAACTCCTGCCAGCAAACCGTTCCGCTGGTTTGGGGTGAATAACATGCGCGAAAGGAAATAGGGATGAATGACCTGTTCGCCGTTGCGGCCGAGTGCCATCAGCTTGCGATTCTGGTCGGAAGGCACGGCCAGTGCCGCGTATATATTTGTCAGGGGTTCGCGCAATGCGCCAGGCATGCGCCGCCACGTGCTCGCAATGCGTTCCATGCGCGGCACCGTTCCGAAGCTGGAATAGCCGGCAAATATCTCGTCTCCACCTAAACCCGAAATCGCTACCTTTATCCCGGCTGCCCGGGCCTTCTGCGAGATGAAATAAGTATTAACCCCATCAATGGTGGGCAGGTCCATGGCGTGGACGGCCGGTTCGATTACAGCCAACAGGTCGTCTTGGGAAACGGTTATCTCGTGATGATCGGTGTGAAACTGTTTGGCGACGGCACGGGAAAATTCTGCCTCGGAGTAATCAGCCTCGCGAAATACTATCGAGAACGTGCTGGGTCTGACGCCGATTCGGCTGAGGATGCTGATCAAACAACTGGAATCGATTCCACCCGAGAGGAAAACTCCGACGGGCACATCGCTGACCAGTTGCATCCGCACGGACTCTTCGAGCACCTGCGCAACTTCATTTTCCAGTTGTTCCCGACTCTTCGCTCCTCCATCGTTGGCGAGGGCGGCGCTCGCAGTAATCGTCGGGTCGATCACATCGCAGTATTCACCCAGAGTTATCCGTCCCTCCTTCCAATTCAGAAAATGACCTGGAGGAAGCGCCCTCACGCCTTCCACTAAAGTGTTGGGATCATACAGCGAACCGAATGTTAGATAGCTGATCAAGCCCGCGGAATCTATTCTTCGCGATACCAACCCGGTGCCAAGGAGACTCCGAACTTCGGAAGACCACAGAAAATATCGATCAGAATGGGAGTAATAAAGCGGCTTGATTCCCATCGGATCGCGAGCCATGAACAAGCAATGGCGTCTCGCATCCCAAATTGTGAATGCAAACATTCCGCGAAATTCATCGAGAGATTTTTCTCCCCAATGCGCATAGGCTTTGAGAATCACTTCGGTATCGGAAGCGCTGCGGAAAAGAAAGCCCGCCCGCTCTAACTTTGTGCGAACCTCGCGAAAGTTGTAAATCTCACCGTTGTAGATAATCCAATTCCCGGTTTCTGGGTCGGTCATCGGTTGATGACCCAAAGGAGACAAATCCAGAATTGCAAGACGCCGGTTTCCCAAGCCGATTTCGATTTCGCCGGTGGAGGAATCGTGCAAGATAACCGAGCCGCCGTCATCCGGACCGCGATGCGCGAGCGAGCGAGTAGCGCTTTCCAGCACTTGAACCGGCACCCGCGCGTTCCAGCCAATCATTCCGAAGATGCCGCACATCCTAAAAACCGCCCCTCACCATTCGAAGCATTAAATTTTATGAATTAGATTTCGTAGACCATATTACGTGAATCATCAGCGGGCACTTATGTTCGATGATTTCTTCTTACGCTCAGCCAAGTGAGCCACGATTTTCAGAAAGGCTTCGAGCTAATATCAATAGACGGTCAACGTGTTGATCCCAACTGAAATCCTGCGAACGTGACAGCCCGAGCCTACGCATCGTGGCCCTCCGTTCGTCGGATCCGAGTGCCTCGGCGATGCATTGCGCCAATTCCTCCGCTGAAAACCGCGAAAAATAGACAGCAGCGTCGCCACAGATCTCGCGATGCACTGGGAGATCCGAGGCAATCACCGGCAGACCGCTCGCCATCGCTTCCACCAGCGGATGAGCGAAAGTTTCGGCATAAGCCGGACTGACATATAAATCGCAAGCCCGATACAGATGGTGCAGCGCTGGGTAAGGGATAGCGCCTAATTCCACCACTTCGTTCTGTAGCGCAAGCTCCCGAACCAGCCTTGCGGCCGACGCTGCCCGGTAACTTCCGGGATTCTCCCCCGATTCAAGTTTGCAGGTGAGTATCAGCCGAACGCGTTTCGGACCTAGTTTCTGCTTTAGAATCGCAATCGCTCGTATAAGCGTTTCGAAGTTCCTGTAGTAGTTATAGTGGCTCGCGAACAGTACTTGAATTGAGCCCTCGGTCGCTGCAATCCTAGCTTGCACCGTTTGCGGAAGCGCCACGGATTCATCGAAGAAGGTACGCCGGTCGAAACCGTGATGGATGCAAGAAACTTCTTTCCCCGTCCAGTCGCGGAGTTGGGCTGCAAACGTTTCGCTGGGAGCGACCGTACGATCTGCGATCCTTACGGACCATCGAGCCAGCATGCTCTTCAATGCGGTATCGGCCCATAGACGATAGTCGCGGCGTTCACGCACATCGCGCAGGAAATCGGCGGAGACGTATAAAGCGTTTCGGCTGAGAAGAATTTGGGGAACCGGCGAACGAAAAAGCGCGAAGTTTCCCGTGGATAGCAAAACATCGGCGCCCGAGCGGCGCATCATTGCAGGCAGCGTACGCTGCTCATGCCAGAATCTTCTACCGGACCAGCCGACACTCGATTTTGATAAAAGCGTAACGTTCGACGATTCTGGGATATCTTTGCGCAACGCGTCATTGACTAACATCGTGACACGCACATCGCCGCGCTCCGCCAGGCGAGGCAAGATATTGCGTACGTAAGTAAGGCCGCCCCCAGCACTCGCGGAGAGCGCGTTGATGAAAACATGAATCATCCCGCACTAGATTCTCGCAGCATATCGCGAAGCTTCCTTCGGCGACTGCCCCACCATAAGTCGACGAGGCCGGAATAGGCAAATCGCAACTCAGCCACGGAGTATCTGGCTTCGATCTCCCGTCGCCATAACAGAGACGGACGGTCGCGGCGGGGGTCAATAATCCCGGCGCATGGCGAAAAACAAAAACGATGGCGCCGTAGGATCGCCTGCCAGGCCTTTGCATCGATTGCATCCCAGCCAAATGTCCATGCAAAGCAGTCGACTGGCTTTCCCGTCCACAAGGCGAGCTTGCCCGCACTATCTTTGATTTCTCTTTCCAAGTCTACGGCGGACAGCCCTCTCAATCCCTCGTGGTTGAGCGTATGGTTGCCGATCGCATGACCTCTGGACGCGAGATCCGAGATTTGTGCGGGACTCATAGGTTTCCAGTCCGCCCCATCCTCATCACCCAGTTTTGAATTCGGATTGATACGATTTTGGAAAAAATACAGAGCCCGCTTCGTACCTGCAAGCTCCGCAAAGGCCGGAACCACAAAAAATAATCCGCGCCCTCCAAAAGACTCGAGTAACGGGGCAGCGACGGTGTAGTTGCTCTCTCGACCGTCGTCAAAAGTGAACAGGAGCAAAGGCTGCGAATTAGCGACAGGTGGAGCAGGGTGCTCCCACAATTTTGCGAAATCCTCCAGACTCGTGATCGTAAAATGCTGCGCCGCGAATTCGAGTTGTTGCCGGAACTCTGCCCGCAAAAGCTCCGGTGTCTCGTGCATTGCAACCACCACCGCGTGCGAGCGGTGGCACCTGAGCCTTTGTACATACATCGCCAGCACGTCAGCACGAAACAGATTACCCACGTGAATAAGAAATGCACGAGCCTGGTTTCTAATATTCATTTCGGAGCGGAAGAAAGGTCAAATGAGCCCATCGCCGTCTGACGGTACGGCATACAAATCGCGAGTTGGCAACAGCCGACCGGTGTCGAGAAACCAGCCATTCGGCGCATCAAACAGCCGGATTCGAAAACCTGCGTGCGAGAATATTTTCCGCCGGTCCGGATCTATGCTGCGCAGAACTATCGCGTCGACAAGGTTTCTGTAGCGGGCAGCAAGGGCACCCACAATCTGCAGCCATTCCTCCGCAGCCACTTCCGGATAAACGTCCAGCACATTAAGCGTGATGATCTGCCCCCGGTATCCGCGTACGCGGCGATTCACGGTGACCAATACGTCGTAACCAAGCCGGCGACTGCGAAATGCAAACGCTTGTGTGGTGGCATCCCTCCCGGAGTAATATCTCCAGCGAATGTAAGCTGGATCACGCGACGCGGTAAGCTTTGCAGGAGGATGATGAATCGGAAGGTCATTCACCTGCTCGGCGGAATTTAGAAGCCGCATACTTTCAGATTGACGGTCATCGATCTTCAACCGCCCACAAATCCCAGCTGCGTTCAAGAAAGAACGACCTGCCAGGCGCGAAAACCATTGAGCTGAATATCGCCGATGCACGAACTCTTCGGCGACCGGCGCCAATTTAAGAATGCCAAACAGCTCTGCATCCGAGCCAGGAATGGGATACGCTCCAACCGCCTTCCACAGAGTTGCAGCCTGCACGTTGGCCGACGTTCCAAACAAAGGCCACTGCGTTCCCAGACGGGAATACTGCAAAAAGATTCGCCCTCCATGCCCCCGATAAGCTTCGTCGACGTAAAAGCAACTCGAACCCATGAAGAGAATTTTGTTGCTGCCGAAACAAAAAGCCTGTGGACTCAGCAGAATGCATCCGACCAATGGATCGCCAGATCGAAGGCCGAAGCCGAGTGGAAGATCGTTCAGGCGAGCCGGATTTTCAAGTAAGAACCAGCCGAGGTGCGCCTCCACCGATTCCCTGCTGCGGCCCGACTGGGTTGCAATAAAACTTGCAACCTCAGCGAGATCCCTTTCGACGAGCGAAACCAGATCGACACGCGAAGTTTGCTGCGTTGGGGTCGGGGCCTGCGTCCTCATCGGACAGCATCCTCATATACTTCGATTAGCTTTTGAGCTTGGTGAGACAAAGTGAAATTATTAAGAATAGTCTGCCGAGCGGCCTCACCGATACGCTGACGTAGACGAGAATCTCCGAGTAAACTGTCCAGTCCTCGCACCAGTTCCTCGAGACCATCGACGGGTATCAGCCATCCATTGACACCGTGATCGATGATTTCGTCGATTCCTTGACCCCAGCAAGCGATCGCGGGTTTTGCACACGCCATGGCTTCAAGATAAACACAACCCAGACCCTCGTACCTGCTGGGCAAAACGAATACGGTGCAATCGCGCATCGCTTCTGCCACTTCAGCGCGGCTTCGTCGTCCGACGAAACGAACACGATCAGAAATGTGCAAATCTCTCGCCAGCGCTTCAAAGCGATCTCGATCGGTGCCTTCCCCAATCATTTTGCATTCCAAGCCTGGGTACGAATCCTTGAGTCTGGCAAAAGCGCGCAGCACCAACTCGTGACCTTTTCCTGCCAGCAAATTTCCCACGACTAAAATCGAGAGCTGTCCAGCAATCGTAGAATCTCGACTTGGAGTGAAGAACGCGGGATCAGTTCCGTTATAAATAGTTTCGCAGTTGATCGCGGCGGCCATCCCGTCGGTCAGCAAGCGCTGCACTTTTTGGCTGATGCAGATTACCTTGCGTGCTTCCTGATAAGTAGCAACTGTGCTCGTCTTGCGCCATCGAGCCGCGAATCCTTTCTGAAAGCAGCAATTAAAAACGTCCAGTCCATGAACGGTAACCACGAACGGAATTCCCAATCGACTCGCAAGAAACTCTGCGGCATGCCCGCAAGGCAATGCAGCGTGTGCGTGAATCACGTTCACCGGCGAACGCCGATGCAGGCGGCGGACTCGATCCAACAACACCGCGCCCAAAAACCTGCCCGCGGTCGCAAGCCCGAAATTGCCGGGCAACTGCGGATAGCGCGCCCACTCCGCGGGAAACCGCGGGCTTGATTTCTTGCCGGCATGATAAATCGAATCGACGCCGATCACCGACGAAGCCACTCCCCGTTCACCGAGTGCATGCAAAGACTCAGCCACAAAACATCCGCTCACTTCGTCTCCAGCGGAAGGATAAAAAGGAGTTAACGTCAACACGTGCAGCTTTGAGTGTGGTCCCGTGTTCACTATTTTCCGAATGCAAAGCGAAAATCGCCACGTAAACCGCTGGCCCTACTCATCGAATGCTCTCGCTCGCCTGCGCGGAAAGCTCACGGATCACTTCCGCCAGGCCGCCGATGGTAACGAAGCGCGGATCCTGCAGATCACGATCGGAAAATTGCACACTGAACTCTCCCTCGATTTCAGTAACGAATTCCACCACCTCCATGGAAGTCAGCCACCGTGCCTCGAAGTAGTCCACATCGGAGACAGTTCGCTTCTCTTGCCCGCCAATCTTCTGTCTCCCGATGAACCAGTCGGTAAGCCAAACCTCAATCTCTTTTTTCAACTCATCTTCTCCTTCTTTATTTAGTGCTATTTATTCAGAGCCCTCTAAGCCAAGACATACTTCATCGTTCGATTGCGACGCAACGGGCTGGCGAGCCGTCGCAGCCTTTCAGCTTCAGAGGCATCACAATCAATTCCACTTCCGAGGCAGTCAGGGCTTTGAGGTTTGCGAGATATTCCACCAAAACCACTTCGGCGCCCAGGAGCACTTTGTGATTGGGAGAGTCCTTCGGAGTTCCCCGAGAATGCGCGGGGTTATCGGGCGACGGCGTGTCCATGGCAATCAGCTGAACTCCTTTTTCCACCAGCCATTTTGCCGCATCCTCGGACAAAAATGGATATTCGTTGTAAAACTTCATGTCGCCAAAATATTCCGACCATCCCGTTCGAAGAATCAAGCGCGCAGGTACTTTGCCGCCAAGCTTTGACTGCAGTTCGGCAATTGCAATCTCCTGCAACGGACGACAGCCAGCAAAGTCCGCAACCGTCGCCGGTCCGATGAGCACTTCGAGCGGAATTTCGTCGATGGTTTTTCCGTTCGGGATAAAGTGCCGCGGCGCATCCGCATGCGTTCCAATGTGCGTTCCAAGCACCACCTTACGGGTCTCCCGCCCCTCGATTCCGTGCCGGCCCAGAATTGTGATCTCCACCACTGGATGCCAGTGCGTGGGAAAAGTCATCATGCCTTCTTCGATGGGCAGAGACAGATCGATAATTTTCATACGAGTTTGTGCTGGTTGAGTCACTGCGATAAGGGTGCGCCTAGGCTTGCCGGCCGGACGTGATTCGAGTGCGAACCCAGCTGAAGCTTCTCCGCCACAAGCTCCCGAATTCGCGCCTTCTGCACCTTGCCGTTTGCCGTGCGAGGCAA
>Ga0302319_10012196_pt1 | contig 16224 bp, 14 predicted proteins | sample Bog_T0_2_FD_203319 | JGI IMG/M metagenome (GOLD analysis project Ga0302319, IMG submission 203319) | Peat permafrost microbial communities from Stordalen Mire near Abisko, Sweden - Bog_T0_2 | ecosystem: Environmental > Terrestrial > Soil > Wetlands > Peat | place: Sweden: Abisko, Stordalen Mire...
TCTCGGCAAGGGCCAGTGCCTGTTCCATCCGGCTTTGGAACAATGACCGGTTCGCCAACCCCGTCAGCATGTCGTGCCGTGCCATGTAGGCGATCTTTGCCTCAGCCTGCCGGCGCTCCGTCACGTCCTCATGCGTCACGATCGTTCCGCGCCCTGGCAACGGCTGCACGTGCCGCGACAGGCAGCGCCCGTCAGCCAGTTCGACGATCGCATCGGACGGTTTGCCGTCACCGACGATCGCATCGACCATCCGCAGATACTCGTCCAGGCTCCCATGCGGCAAACTGCCGGCGGCAATACGAAGCCTCGCGACCTCAGCGACCGACATGCCGACCTCGATCGCACCGTCCGGCAGATCGAACAGTTCGCAGTACCGCCGGTTGCAGACAACGACTTTCAGGTCCTTGTCGAAGAAGCAGACCCCCTGCGACAGGTTGGCCAACGTCGCGTCCAGTTGTTCATGCGCCGCGTCCAACTGGGCATTTTTCATCGCCAGTGTCAGTTCCGATGACTTTACGCGGTGATACTGGCTGGCGAACAGCCGCAGCAGCGTCAGCGCACAAATGATCGAAGAGACACATCCGATGACCACCCAGAATCGCTGCCGGTACCAGTCCATCAGAACATCGGTCTCGGCGACCGACGCCTCGACCACCAACGGCAGATCACGCAGCGCCCGTACCGCGTCGACAACCTCTGTCGCATCGAAATAGGCCGAACCGCGATAGGTGCCGCCGCCGCGTGCCACAATCGCATACCACGGCGAATGCTCGGGCACCTTCCGCCCGATCTCGTCGTCGCGCTGCGGAAACCGCACCAGGATCGTGCCGTCCCGCCGCAGCACATACACCGAGCGTCGCGCCGGCATTGCCAGGTGATAGAATTCCTGCAGGGCCGTCAGCGACAGTTCCGCCGCCACCAAGCCGGCGAACCCGCCCTGTGCGTCATCCAGGCGCTGCGCCATGAGCGCCGTCCACACGCCGCTGACCGGGTTGCGGACCGGCGCACCGATGAACATATCGTGCTGCGCGCTTAGACTGAAATGGGCGAAAACATCCCGCCCGGCGGCGTCGAGCGCCGCGTCCGTCCGGTTCGGCGAGGTTGCGACGATGCGGCCCTGCGCATCCACCAGCAACAGGGCGGCTACCGGGAACAGCCGGTCGTGCTTCGCCGCCAGCAGCCCCGCCATCGAATCCGACCGCATCGCCGCCGCGATGTCGTCGGCGGTCGCAGCGGGCTTCGCGGTCGCCGCACGGCCAATCTCAGTCAGAACCTTGCTCACCGTCGTAATCGACTGGGTCGTCTGCTGCGACATGCCGTTGCCGAGGTTCAGCGTCGCCGTCTCGAACGCATCGATCGAGGCGCGCCGCTGCATGTCGACGATGAGGCCGCTTGCCGCGATGATCGCCGTAATGATCACCACACCGGTGAGCACGAAGCGGTTCAGGGTCGGCAAGCGTCTCATTGGACGGGACGGCCCGCAACCGCGCGCCGGATGGCGCCGGCGGGCGCCACGGCCAGGCGGACCGTCCGGGCGGCCGCCACCGTGTCGCGCTTGATAGGAACAAACGCAACGACCGCCGGAATACTGTTCATTGCCGCATACCTGCGCATCATGCCTGTTGCTGCATGTCGGTGGGTGCCCTTGGGCGGCAACGCTATACCGGCAAAAGGTTAATGCGATGTGAACGCCAGCGGACCGTTGCGCGGTTCCCCAGCCTGGAAGCGAGGCCGCCCTACCGCGCCGCGGCCAGCCCCAGCGCCTCGGCCGCCTGCGCCGACCCGAACATCGACCGCGCGCGGTGCCCGACCCCCGGCACTTCGACCAGTCGCCAGCCGAACGCCCAGCCGTGCGCCCGCGCCACCGCTGCCGCGGCCTGAAAGGTGCGTTCGCCGCGGGCGATTCGCGTCGGCCCCTGTGCCACCGCCTCTGGTGTTTCGGACAGATCCTCCGACCCGGTATCCTCCTGCCCCAGCAAGACGGTGACCGGAGCCGCCAGGTAGCGCCGCAGCAGCGTATCGGCCGCCGGAACGCCGCCGAACCCGTATGGCGCCGCCGTCTCGACGCTTGGTTCCACCCAGGTCGAGGGATTGGCGATCACCATCCGCCGCGCCTGGTTTGGCATGAACGCGGCGATCCGGCTGAGGAACTGGCCCCCGGCCGAGTGCCCGATCAGAAAATACGGCAGGTCGGGCGCGCCCTGCTCGCGGCGCAGCGTATCGACAAGCTGCAGCACGATCCCGCCGGTCCACGCGGCGCTGTCCTGAACTATGCCCTTGTCGGCGATGCCGCCATGCTGATAGCGCCAGGTCGGAAATCGCGAACTGTCGAACAGCGGCGCCGCCACCAGGAGGCAGAATCGATCGGCCAGCGGACGCGCATATTCCCGGTACCCGGCTGCATTGCGGCCCAGCCCGTGCAGCACCACCAACAGGCCCGCCGGCACGCATCCGTTTGGATGATAGGTAAACACCTGCAGATCGACGTCACCGATCCGCACCGTCTGCCGACCGTCGGTCCCCACCGCCGCCGCCGGTCCCGCCCACGCAGCCAGCAGCACCAACACCCACGCGATCCGCCGCATCGCCGGACTCCCTTGCCGCTGTTGACTGCTCCGCCCAGAATAGCCTGATCGGGGGAACAACGAAAAACATGCAACCGGAAACCTACGACTTCATCGTCACCGGGGCCGGATCGGCCGGTGCCGTGGTCGCCGCCCGCCTGTCCGAATCGGGCCGCCACACCGTCCTGCTGCTGGAAGCCGGCCCGCCCGACAGCAACCGCTGGATTCACATCCCGCTGGGGTTTCCCAAGACCTTTATCGATCCGACGGTGAACTGGAAGTTCGAGAGCGCGCCGCAGCCGACGTTGGACAATCGGCGGCTGTATCTGCCGCGCGGCAAGACTCTGGGCGGCACCAGTTCGATCAACGGCATGGTCTATATTCGTGGCAACCACGCCGACTATGACGAGTGGCGCCAGCGCGGCTGCACTGGGTGGGACTGGGATTCGGTGTTGCCGTATTTCCGCAAAGCGCAGAACCAGGCGCGCGGGGCGAGCGAATACCACGGCACCGGCGGGCCGCTGAACGTGTCCGACCAGCCGTACCGCTATGAGCTGACCGAGGCGGTGCTGGCGGCGTGTGAGCAGGCGGGCATCCCGCGTAATGGCGACTTTAACGGCGCACAGCAGGAGGGTTGCGGCTACTACCAGACCACCACGTTCAACCGGCGGCGCTGGAGCACGGCGAAGGCGTATCTGGACCCGGCGCGGTCTCGTTCGAATCTGACGATCCGCACCGGTGCGCATGCCACGCGGGTGCTGTTCGCCGACGGCCGAACGAGCGGGGTGGAATATGCCTGTGCCGATGGGCGGCGTGTGGCGATGGTTCGGGGCGAGATCGTGGTGTCCGGCGGGACGTATGGGTCGCCGCAGTTGTTGCAACTCTCGGGACTGGGACCGGCGCAGCACTTGCAGGAGATGGGCATTGCGGTGGTGCGCGACATGCCGGCGGTCGGGTCCAACCTGCACGATCATTTCAATACGTATATGAGCTGGCGCTGCACGCGGGCGATCACGTTGAACGACCTGGAGAATTCGTGGCCGCGCAAGATCGCGGCGGCGGTTCGGTACGGATTGTTCCGCTCCGGCCCGATGGCCAGCAACGGCATCCATGCCGGGTTGTTCACCCGATCCGATCCGCGACTGGAACGGCCCGATTTACAGATCAACCTGCTGGAATGGAGCACGCTGGAGCGCACGCGGGACAAGGTGATCCCGCACCGCTTTCCGGGATTCACGCTCAGTCCGGTGCATTTGAAACCGGACGGCCGCGGTTCGGTGCGGCTGGCGTCGCCGGACCCGTTGGCGCCGCCGGTGATCCTGTTCGATTTCCTGCGCACCGATTACGACATGCAGGCGGTGGTGACCGGCGTCCGGTTGGCCAGGACGATCGCCGAACAGTCGGCGCTGCGTCCGTTTATCGCCGAGGAGATTGCCCCGGGACCGGGTGTGGTGAGCGATGCGGATATGGCGGCGTTCGTGCGCCAGACCGGCATTTCGAACCACCACCCGAGCAGCACGTGCGCGATGGGGACGGGGACGAATTCGGTGGTTGATCCGCGGCTTCGGGTGCATGGCGTGGGCGGATTGAGGGTTGCGGATGCCTCGATCATGCCATCCGTCGTTGCCGGCAATACCAATGCGCCGAGCATCATGATCGGGGAGAAGGCGGCGGCGATGATTCTGGAGGATCTAGCGGCGTGAGGCGATGCGGCCCGTTGCGCCTGAATGGGCCTGGCCTGTCCGGGCGGCCGGGCGCGGCGGGCCAGCTTCAGGTGGTAATGAGACTGCAAACTCTCCACCAATGATAATGCCTTTGTGGCGTCCTCTGTTGGCGGGGATTTGCCAATTCGATACTATCGGCTGGCCTGCGACGAGTAGCGGTCCGGTAGATCGGGAGAGTCATTATGTGCTTGTCGTTGACGATGTCCGCCTGCCGTTGCCTTGGCTGACCCACCCCGTGCCGCACCATTAACCGACTGCGACACTCAAGCGTCTTTAGCGACTCCCTGACGATGTGGCGATGATCAAGGCGGCTGAGCCAGGGGCTATGCGACCGAAACATCGCATCGAGGCTTCCCCTGCGGAAGCCTCATTCGCTACCGATGCCGAGGGGCGGGATGCCGGCGATGCCGATGGGTCCTCGGGTCAGGCTTTGCCAGTTCAGAATGACCAGCGCAACGATTTCGCCCATGCCGAGCGTGGCGATGGAGACGTAGTGGCCGCGCAGACGAAAGGCGGGGAAGGCGAGCGCGGTTCGGAGTATGGCGGTGATGAGACCGGCGAGCAGGACCGCGGCGGCGACCGGCATTCCGAGATCGACGCTCAGCAAGGCCGACGCGTAGGCGCCGATCGCCAGCAGCCCGGCGTGGCCGAGCGAGACCTGGCCGAGGGTTCCGGCGATGAGGGTCAGGCTGAGGGCGAGGAGACCGTACAGCCATGCGTTCGCGAGGACCTGAAGCACGTCGTTGGACACGCCGGTGAACGGCAACGCGGCGGCAACAACCAAAGCAACGATGAGGCCCCATTGCGGTATCGCGACGGGGCGGCTGGGCGCGATGAAGGTGCCGGTCAGGGGTTCGGGGGGCAGGTTGCGGCGGCGGGTGAACAGGCCCTCGGGCCGTAGAATCAGGATCAACAGGAGTACGGTGAAGGCGAACAGATTGCGGTAATCGGCGCCGAACCAGGCGACGCCGAAGCTTTCGATCAGGCCGAGCAGCAAGGACCCGGCGACCGCGCCCGGCACATTGCCCATGCCGCCGATGACCAGGGCTACCACGCCTTTCAGCGTCGCCTGGAAGCTCATGCCGGGGTCGATATGGTTGTAGAACATGCCGACCAGCAGGCTGCTCAATCCGCCGAGCGCCGAGGCGATGGCAAACACCACGGCGTTTACCTTGTTCGCATCCACGCCCATCTGCCTGGCGGCTTCCCGGTCCTGGGCCGTGGCACGCACCGCCCAACCGAGTTTGGTGAAGCGGAGGAAGCAGAACAACACGGCGGCGCTGGTCAGGCCGATGCCGGCGATCAGGAGATCGAGTGCCCCGATGGTGCCGCCGCCGAGTTGCCACCGCCAGTTCGGCAAGGCGCTGGGCAGCGATCGCGGGTCGGGGCTGCCGAATAAGAGAAATCGCCGAGTTCCAGGATGATGCGGGGATCGGCGACGAATTTCTGCGCGATGGCGACGGCCTGGCGGGGATCGGACTGGCTGTCCTCGAACCGGTATTGCAGCGGGCGATCGCCGGCCTTGTGGCCGGTGGCGTCCAGTGCGAGATCGAAACCATCCTTCCATTGCGCGCAGTACTGCGCGTTCGGGCCGGTCAGCGGGCCGCTGACGCCGAGCAGGATGGGATCGGACGACTGGGCCTTGACGGGGCCGGCGAGGCTGGTCGCAGCAACGGCGGCGGCGCTGCCGAGCACGGTGCGGCGAGTCGGGGGCATCGGACTTTCCTTATCTGAGTGACGGACAGATGGCAGGGTGCGGCCCGACGAGTTTTACCGAGGGCGGTGGGGGTGTCAACCTTATCGCACGTTTATGAATAGTGAATTACAGATGCATCGCAAGGGAGATTGGCCGGGTTGCCGGCTAAATCGACCCGCCACCCGACAGCACGTCGCCGAAGAGGTCCCAACTCTTGCCGCTCCAGCGCATCATCTGGATCTGGCTGATGGTGTGGTAGTTGGTGGGGCTGGTGTTCACGCGGATGCCAGGAAGCAGCGATGGTACCTCCACGTTCTTCAGGTTGGTCGCCTGCTTCATCAAGTTCTCGCGTGAGAAGTCGTTGCCGCACTGCTTCAGCACCGGGATCATCGTCATCACCGCGCCGAAGCCGTAGACATAGAATGCATCGTTCAGATCGACGCCGGCCACGTATTTGGTCATTATATCCCGCCACAGCACAATTCCGGGATCGTTCTTCCACTGCGGATCGGTGGGGTCCTTGTAATACTGGTTGCTGACGACGCCGATGGCCTTGTCGGCACCGGCCGGCTCGATCACCGCGCCGACCGAGCTTGAGACATTGGACAACAGGATCAGGGGCTTCCAGTTCATGTCAGCCAGCTTACGGATGCCCTGGGCGGCGAACTTCGGCGTGGCCGCCAGCAGCACAGTGGCCACGTTTGCCTGCTGCAGGGAGATCGCCTGGCTGTCGATCGTTGAGTCCGTTACTTCAAAGGATGCGGTGGTCACCAGCTTGTCGAAGCGGTCGCCCAGCACGTCCTTGAAGCCAATCAGGTAATCCTTGCCAAAGTCGTCGTTCTGATACAGGATGCCGATCCTGGCGTCCGGTTTCTCCTTCAGCGTATACTTCGCAAAAATCTGCGCTTCCACGCGATAGCTTGGTTGCCAGCCGATCGTCCATGGCCAGGACACGGGATCCTGGAACTTGTCGGCGCCACTGCCGACGAACAGATCGGGCACCTTCTTCTGGTTGACATATTTCAGGAACGCACTGTTCGCCGCGGTACCGAGCGTGTTGCACAGGCAGACCACCTCGTCCTGTTCAACCAGCCGTCGCACCTGCTCGATCGCTTTCGGCGGCGAGTAAGAGTCGTCGTATGACAGGAACTTCACTTTGCGCCCGTTGACGCCGCCCTGGTCGTTGAACCATTGCCAGGTCGCGGTGTGCGCCCGCCCGATGGCACCGTAGGCCGAAGCCGGACCGCTATAGGCCGCGGTGCTGCCGATGCGGATTTCGGTGTCGGTGACGCCGCCCACCGCGCGCCTGACGATGAAGGGCGCTGCCGCCACGAACCCGGCGCCCGCCGCCACTTTCAGTACACTCCGCCGCCGCATCGCTGATTCCCCTGCGTTTCTGCTTACCCACGAACTACTACACGCAGCATCGCGCCGAACAAATGTCTTCGATGGCGGGAGCGCAGCGCGCGGCCGATTGCAGCCCGGTTATTCGGCCGCCTGCATGGACGGCGCCACGGCAAGACCGACCCCCTTGATGGATGTCCGGCGCAAATCACGCTTTTCCTTCAGATCGTCGAACCGCGTGGCGCGATGCATGACGCTGCGATTATCCCACATCACCAGATCGTTCACCTGCCAGGGGTGCGCGTAAACGAACCGGCGCTGCGTCGCATGTTCGGTCAGGTCGCGGATGAATGCGCGCGCTTCCGGCACCGGCCAGCCCACGATGCCGCCGATGTGGGACGACAGATACAGCGATTTCCGGCGGGTCACCGGGTGCGTCACAACAAGCCTGTGTTGAACGGGGCGCAGATTGTCCGGATTGCCGTCACCCTGCACGGCAAAGCCGATCTGCTCGCGCGAGAAGACGATCGAGTGTTCGGTGATCATGTCCTCGACCTCGGCTTTCGTGGCGCCGTCCAATGCATCGTACGCCGCACGCATGTCGGCGAATTCCGTGTTGCCGCCTTTGGAGGGGGTAATGCGGGCATGCAGCAGGGTGTAGCCGGCCCCTACGGCGCGGAACGATGCGTCGGAGTGCCACAGGCGGTTGGCAAGCGCGTACATGCGGCGGTTGTCGTCGCGGGCGCGCAGTTGTTCGGTATCCTTGCCGGCGAAATTGGAGATGTCGCCAAGTTCCAGCCGCTGGAAGCGGCGCAATTCGGGCTTGGCCATTTGCGCGGCCAGCGGGATCTCCAGTTCGCCGAAATTGCTGCTGAAGACGACCTGCTGGTCGTCGGTCAGCGGTTGGTTGGGGAACGTCAGGACGGCATACGCATCCATGCCCCGTTCAAGTGCCGCCACCGCGTCGGCCGGGATTGGCCGGCAGATATCGATGCCAGTCACCTCACCGATAAAGCCGGGTTGAATGGCTCTGATGTTGATCGTCATGGCTCCTGCTCCTCCTTATTGGCGACTGATTGGTCTGTCCTGCCTTGGCCGAACGCCTTGGCGCGGCGGTCAGCCTGATGCGTGACGGCTCAGGATCAGCGTCGAGTGAAAATTCAGAATGCCGCCATTGCCGCTGACCAGCGTGTGGTCGTTGCGTGGCACCTGACGCGCGCCGCCCTGGCCGCGCACCTGCACCACGGCTTCGGACAAAGGCGTGAACGCCCACATATAATAGCCGGATAACTGACCGCCGCCGGTGTTGGTCGGGAGCGACCCGCCAGGCCCCAGTCTGCCGTCGGCGACAAAGGGGCCGCCTTCGCCCTTGGCGCAGAACCCGTAATCTTCCAGCGTCACCAGCACGGTGTAAGTGTAGCAATCATAGAGCTGGCAGGATCCGATATCGTCGCGGGTGATACCCGCCATGCGGAATGCCGTCTCGCCGGACCGTTTCGCACCGGTTTCGACTGCCGGATGTCGCGCGGTGTTCTGATTGTCGCCCGGCGCGCAGGTCGCGTAACCCAATACGTTCACCGGCGGCTGCTTGAGGTCGCGCGCGCGTTCCGCTGACGTCACGATCACCGCGACGGCGCCGTTCGAGACGAGGCAACAATCGAGCAGACGCAGCGGTTCGGCGATCCAGCGCGAGTTGTGATGATCGTCCATCGTCATCGGCGCCTTCATCTGCGCCCACGGCGACATCTGCGCCCATTTCCGCTGGCCGACGGCGATGATGCCGAAATGATCCTCGGTCGTGCCGTAGAGGTGCATGTGGCGTCGCGCCGCCATGGCGTAACCCAGATTGGCGCCAAAATCGCCATAGTGCGCTTTCAGACCCGCCATCCCGTTCAGCGGAAAGCGGTGCGGTCCGGAATAGGACTGACCGGCGCCACGGGTCGGCGTCAATGGCGCGTCGGCGTAGACCAGGACGACGGTTTTCGCCAGGCCTTCGCGGATCGCCATGCAGGCATATTGCATCATCGCGCCGGCGGTCGAGCCGTAGCCGTTCATGACGTTGATCAGGGTCAGATTCTCGAATCCCAGCGCCATCTGCGTGCGGGGATCCATGTCGTTCGGGATATTCGCATTGATCAGCAGGCCGTCGATGTCATTCTTGGTCAGTCCGGCGTCGTCGAGCGCCAGTGCGATCGCCTCGGCGGCGAAATCGACGGCCCGCCGGCCGTAAATCTTGCCCATCGGGGTGACGCCCAGGCCGACGATGGAGCCTTTGGGTTGGTTGGACATGGCTTCTCTCCAGCTCAGTCGGCGGCGGCACGAAATTTCGGGACGCGAACGTTGTCGCCGACATCCTCGAAGCACACTTCCAGCTTCATGCCGATGCGCAGCGCGTCGTTGGCGACGCCGACGACGTTCGAGACCATGCGCACGCCCTCTTCCAGGTCGATCTGCGAGACATTGTAGGGCACCGAATCCGCAAAACCCGGATTCATCACCTGATGCATGATCGCGAAAGTGTAAAGCGTGCCGCGGCCGCTGGCGGCGCGCCAGCCGAGGTTGCCAGCGAAACAATGCGGGCATCGCTCACGGACCGGGAAGCTCCAGCCGCCGCAGCTTGCGCAGTGTTGCAGCATCAGCCGGCCGTCGCGGGCGCCGTCGAAGAACGGGGTGCTGACAGGGTCCGGGATTGGCACCGGTTTGCTGGCGGTCTGGGACATTGGGCGTTTCCTCCTGTGCGGCGATGCTAGAGCGCTTTCCGGTCAATGGCGCGTGGGTGCATGAACTTTCTCCGGCTTCGGCGTCAACGCCCGGGATACCACCCGGCTTCAGCGGCGAAGCGTTCATAGAACGCCGGTTCGTAAGCGTTGTCGGGATCTTCTCGCACCATACGGTCAATGAGCTGGGCGTCCGGGCCGACGAGGATGCGCAGCCTGTCGGCCTTGACCCCATCGAGGATGATCGTCGCCGCCTCGGCTGCGCTGGTCGGCGCATCGGTCACGAAACGCCGCGCGCGCTCATTGTGCATCCGTTCGATGTCGGCGTCGGTGTATTTCGAGGGATCTCGGCCTGTCGAGGCGATCCGGGTGCGGATCTGCGCGATCTGTGCGGCGTTGTGGCCATCGGCATCGGTCATTGCCTGCACCTTCAGCGAGTTGTCGCGAATGCCGGTGCCGATATGGCCTGGCATGACAACGGACACCTTGATATGCGGCGCATTCATGCGGAAGTCGGCAATCAGCGCCTCGGTGAAGCCTTTCACTGCGAACTTCGCCGCGGAGTAGGCGGTATGGGGCGTGTCAGGTCCGACCGACGCCCAAAACCCATTCATGCTGCTGGTGTTGATGATGTGGGCTTCTTCCGCGGCCCGCAGCATGGGCAGGAAGGCGCGGGTGTTGAGGTACACCCCGCCCCAGCAAATGTTGAATGTACGTTCCCACTCGGCCCGGTCATTGACGATCATACTGCCACCGCCGCTGATGCCGGCGTTGTTGAACAGCAGATGGATGCGATCGGTGGCGTGCTGTGTCGCCACCTCATTGCGGAAACGCTGCACATCCGGTTCATTGGATACATCGGCGAGGTGGGACGTGATGCGAAGTCCCTGGGGCAGTCCGGCCACGTCGCACAGACGCTTAGTCTCGGCCATTCCGCGTGCGGACACATCGCACATCGCGACAGCGCAGCCCTCGGCGACCAGTTGCCGCACGAGTTCGCGTCCCATGCCGGAGCCGCCGCCGGTGACTACGGCCGTCCTGCCGGAAAGGTCTTTCATTGGTGTTCCTCCGTTTTCTTTAGCGTTCCAGCCCTGTCGCGCCGGCCGGCACGTCGTAGAAGGCCAGCGTCATGGAAACGCTTGTGTAATGACCCATTAACGTGATGACATCGGTAATGCCGACGTGATCCAGCGCCTTGACGGCGCGGTCGAACAGGCCTTTCGGCACCCAGCGGGCGCTGGATAGCGTCAGCGCCATTTCATAGACGATCTGCTCGCGTTCGTCGTCGAACGCGGTGGGCAGTCCGCAGATGATTGCCTCCACTTTGTCCGCCGGCAGACCAACTTCCTTACCGCGGCGTTCGTGGGCGTTGGTCGGATAGGCGGAATGCCACCGGCTGGTGATGACGCAAACGGCGATCTCCCGCTCCCGCTCGGTCAGCGAATATCGTCCCGGATTGAAATGGGCGCCGAATGGTCCTGCGACTTTCGCGAGTTTCGGGTTGTGCACCCAGATTTTGGTCGGGCCCGGCAGGCGGCCGCGCGATTCCATGATCGCGTTGTAGCCTTCTTTCTGCTCCGGCGTCATCTCCTCGTACGGAAGCTCCCGGTAGCGGCCAAAGGTGGGTTGTTCGGTCATCGTTTCTCTCCTTCCCTGATTTGGATTTTGATCACCAGGTCCGCTCAAGACCTGGCATCGCGCCGTCCTTGCGCCAGCGGTCAAGAATCTTCACAAATTGCACCGGCCCGCGCCAATACTGATTGTTCTTGGCAATCCGCACATCGAGTTCGCCACCCTCGTTATTGTAGTAGCCGGGCGTGCACTCCGACAGGAACGCCCGGCGCCCGATGGCCAGCCGGACGACGGTATCCACCCACTCCTTTTCGGCTTCCTCGCTCGGTTCGAGAGTCCTGATGCCTTGCGCCGTTGCGTCGCGGACGACGAACGCGATGTGTTTGGTTTTCTCGTCGAGCATGTGCTGGAAGTTCGCGCTCTGGCCGGACTGCATCGTCGAGAGGACGAAACAATTCGGGAAGCCGCGGGTGAACATGCCGTGCATCGTCTCGGCGCCTTGCTTCCATTTGTCGCCCAGGCTCCGGCCGCCGCGGCCGTAAATCTGAAAACCGATGGTGTGCGTGTAGTCGGCGCCGACCTCGAAGCCGGTCGCGTAGATCAGGCAGTCGAGCTTGTATTCCGTTCCTGCAACGACGACGCCGTTCCCGGTGATGCGCTCGACGCCCTCGCCCTTGGTGTCCACCAGATGGACGTTCGGTCGGTTGAAGGTCGGCAGGTAATCGTCATGGAAGCATGGGCGCTTGCAGAACTGGTTGTACCAGGGTTTCAGGGCCTCCGCCGTTGCGCGGTCCTTGACGATCGAGTCCACCCGCGCGCGGACCTGCTCCATCTTCTGATAGTCGGCGAGCTGAACGAGCGCTTCGGGGTCCTCCACCGGTTCACCGGCTTTGGCCCGCCGGCGGGCGGCGAGCAGGATGTTGCCGATCAGGTCGGTCCAGCCGTCGTTCACCAGATCGATTTCGAACTCGCCACCGGAGATGACGGCGGTGAAATTGTCGATGCGTTCCTTGTGCCAGCCCGGCTGAAGGCTGCGCGCCCAATCCGGATCGGTTGGCCGGTCGGCGCGGACATCGACCGAGGAGGGGGTTCGCTGGAAGACGTACAGGTCCTTTGCCCACGCCCCCAAATGGGGGATGCACTGCACGGCGGTGGCACCGGTGCCGATGATGCCGACCCGCTTGTCCTGCATCCTGGTCAGGCCGCCGCCGGAATCGCCGCCGGTATAGTCGTAGTCCCAGCGACTGGTGTGGAATGTGTGGCCCTGGAAGTCGTCGATACCGGGCACGCCCGGCAGCTTGGGACGACCGAGCGTGGTGCCGCCGGCGATGATGGCGTAGCGGGCGGCAAAGGTGTCGCCACGGTCGGTGGTTACGGTCCAGCGGCAGGTCGCGTCATTCCACCGCATCTCGGTGACCGTGGTCTGGAAGCAGGTCCGCTTGTACAGGTCGTAATGCCGGCCGATGCGGCGACAATGCTCGTACAGTTCGGGCGCCTTGGCGTATTTGGAGGTCGGGATGTAGCCGACCTCCTCCAGCAAGGGCATGTAGATGTAGCTTTCGGTGTCGCAGGCGACGCCGGGATAGCGGTTCCAGTACCAGGTGCCGCCGAAGTCGCCGGCCTTCTCGATGATCCTTATGTCATGGATGCCTGCTTCGGCCAGGCGGGCAGCGGACAGCAGACCGCCGAAGCCGCCGCCCATGATGATGACCTCGACGTCCTGATGGATCGGGTCACGGGTGAAGTTCGGATCGGCATAGGGATCATCGAGGTAATGCGCGTATTTTCCCGTGGTGCGGACATACTGGGCGGAGCCGTCCGGACGCCGGCGGCGATCGCGTTCGATACGATATTTTTCTCGCAATGCCTGCGGGTCGAAACCGGCGTCTTCAGTGACGGCGAACTGGGTCATGGGCCTGTCCTGTTCATCGCAGGTTGAAAACTTCGATCGCGGTCTTGCCGAGGATGCTCTGCGCGTTCTCGACACTCGTTGCATCGAACACCGCCTGAACGGCGCTTCTTGAGTAGCCGAAGGTGGATTCCTGGTGCGGATAATCCGACGACCACATCACGCGGTCCGCGCCGATCCGATGCAGCAATTCGAGACCCGCCGGATCGGTCATGAACGTCGCATAACAATGGTTGAACCAGTACCAGCTTGGCGGATGCGCGAGCTTCGGGTTCATGACTGTTGGAAACGAGTTATAGATCATATCGGCGTCATGCAGCATGGAGGCGACCCAGCTTATGCCGCCCTCGACGAAGACCACTTTCAAGGCCGGGAAACGGTCGAACACGCCGGCGAAGGTCAGCGGCCCCCAGATCTGGCGGAAGCCCTGCATCTGGACCAGCACGGCGGTGCCAGCGGCACCCGGGGCGCTGGTTGGGATATTCTCGCCGATGTGGAAGCACAGCGGAATGCCGGAATCGGCAATCGCCTCCCACAACGCGTCCATTTTGGCATCGTTGTAGAAGATTGGCTCGCCGTCGGCATAGTTGCCCGGCTTGATCGGGATCATCAGCGCGTGCGCCCCGAGTTGTTGGCAGCGTTCGACCGATGCCCTGGCCTCCGCCGGGTCCCAGTAGTTGGGCACCATCACCGGGTAGAGACGTCCCTTGCCCATCGCGCACATTTCGGCGATGTGCTCGTTGTAGGCGGAGAACGTTTCCGCCCGGTCCATCAGCTTGCCGAGGATGAACAGGCTGAACAGCCGCTGCGGGAAGATCAGCTCCTTCTCGACGCCTTCGATGTCGAGGTCGGCGAGCCTGGCTTCGATGCTGGTGAGGCCGGTGTTGCACTCCATGGCGGTGCAGAGGGCGGCGGCATCGAACTCGCGGCCGGGGCGCTTGCCCACTTCCTCCCCGGCGACCGTGAGATGATAGCCGCCGTCGCGGAACTCCATGCGCGGCGCGCGGTGCTTCATGTGTTCGGGGAAGCGGTCCACCCAGCAATCGGTTTCCAGCATATGGCTATCGGCGGAGACGATGATGGTGCCGTCCGGCCATGGGTGCGTTGCGGCTTGCGCTGTGCGCGACGGCGACAGCGGCAGTCCGACCATTTCCGGAATCTCGAGCACAAAGCCATCCATTTAGCGATCCTCCCTGCGGATACTGATCAGTAAGCTAAGCATACCCGCGAGTGGATGGCTATTGACGAGCGTTGGTGCGCATGGCCGGTTCGGGATGTCGTGGACGAATGGCTGAGATTCTGCCCGGTCGGGGCGATGGTCCGAGAGGTGAGAGCGGCTAGATGGTAGCGCCTGGAATGCTTCAAAATCCGTCTGTGCTCAGCTGGCTCGAGGGCATCGAGCCGGCTTGGACGCTGCTTGATCAGGACAGTTTTTTGGCGCTGCGCCGGCCCCCATCACACGCTGATGGCCCGATCCGGTTCGCCGCCAATCTCTCAGCCGAAGAAATCGAACGCTCCGCGGTCGCACGCAACGCACGCATGGTTTTGCGGGCTGCTGCCGAGGCACAAGGGCTGAAGACGACTGCGACGGGGAACCTGGCGCGCAGCGTCGTCGCGGACCTGTGCGCGCAGTTTACCTGGCCGGATTTTGACAAGAACGAAGTATTTTCGGTCAACAAGGTGATCAATGAACCGGATTTCTACCCGCTGTTTTTTGTTCGCCACCTGCTGCAAGCCGCCAAGCTAGCCCGGCGTCGCAAGGGTTTTCTTGCAGCGACCGCCGCGGGCCGGAAAAGCCTGGTTGAGCCACACGTACAGGCTCTGCAGGCGCTGCTGTTTCAGACCACATTTTGGCACATGTACCTGGGCTATTTCGGACGTGGCATTCATGACGGCTGGCCTCAGGCCGACGCCGGCGTTGTGCTATGGTCTTTGTCGGTTGCTGCGACTGACTGGCAGTCGCCAAAGGTTTTGTCACGTTTGTGTACCATACCGATCATCGGGGTGCTGGAGAGCCAGTGGGACAGTGGATCCCTTGCGCTGCAAGCGCGGATTTTGCGGCCCCTGGTGTGGTTCGGGTTGCTCGAGCACCGGGAGGAGGCGGTCGAGGGAAGCCGCTTCGATCGCCGGCACTTTTATCGCAAGACGCCCCTCTTCGATAGATTTCTGACGTTCGCGGTTGGGCTGGAGCGAGATGATGCGATGCGTCACTAAATTTGCCTTGCGGTCGTATCGTTACGAGTCTCTGAATCCAGATGGATCCAGTCCGAGACCTTTCAGGCGCCAAATGGTTACGCAGCGCGCGTCCAGTCGCGGGCATATTCAGGTGAGGGAGGCGGAAGTTCACGCAGGCGCGGCATGACCTCCTTGGCGAACAGTCGCATGCTGTCGTTGGTCTCGGCATGGCTGAGATCGCCGCCCTGCCTCATCGCCAACAAGTGCCCGAACCCGCCGACATGGTGGTAGAAATCGACAAGCTGGTCATAGACCTGATCTGGCGTGCCGCCGAAACCCAGGCCGAGATCGACAAGATCCTGTGCCGGACAGGTCGACGGATTGATCGTTCTGCCGCTTCGCCCGACCGCCCGTGTCGCCCAGAAAGCCCCTGGTTCGCGGCGCAGCATCGCGTGCCCCATGGAGAGCGGCTTGGCAGGACGCGGAGCGTCGTGAGACGCGGAACTTGACGAGCCGGGCGCCG
>Ga0302319_10012197_pt1 | contig 16223 bp, 14 predicted proteins | sample Bog_T0_2_FD_203319 | JGI IMG/M metagenome (GOLD analysis project Ga0302319, IMG submission 203319) | Peat permafrost microbial communities from Stordalen Mire near Abisko, Sweden - Bog_T0_2 | ecosystem: Environmental > Terrestrial > Soil > Wetlands > Peat | place: Sweden: Abisko, Stordalen Mire...
ATCCTCTCTCACCGTCTTGCCTCTCTCATGAAAGAATCGCGGTAAAGGAGCCCAACGTCGATGCACAAACCGCGAGTGCTATTCGTGGTACGGACCACGCTTGATGTTCTCTACCGGCTGGACCGGATGCCGGAGGAGGACACCAAGGTCTATGCGCGCGACATGCAGGCAGCGCCCGGCGGCCCCGCGCTCAACGCCGCCATTACGCATTCGCTTCTGGGTGGAAGGGCCATGCTGGTGAGCGCCGTCGGCGGCGGGCCGTGGGCCGCGGCTGTGCGCAGCCAGCTCCGCCGCCATGGAGTACGTCTGCTCGACCTGGCCGCTGGCACGGCCTATGAAACACCGTTGTGTACCGTGCTGGCGAATACCGCCAGCGCCACGCGCACCATCGTGAATCCGCCCATCTCGCATGTAGCGCTTCGGCATCTGGGCGTATCGTGGGCTGCGGAGATGCCGTCCTCCTGGGGCGCAATCCCGCCGGTCGTCCTCAGCGACGGCTTCTTTCTGGAGGAAACACGAGGCTTACTGTCGGCTTGCAAAGATGCAGGCGCGGCGGTTTGCCTGGACGGCGGTAGTTGGAAGCTCGGCACCGAAGCACTGGCGCCCCTGCTCACTGCCGCAATTTGCAGCGAGCGGTTCGTGATTCCCGGCCACGCGGGCGGCCAAAACGGCAATTCAGAAGCGGTCTTTGAATGGCTTGCGGGTAAACGCGTTCCCTATGTAGCTGTCACGCGCGGAGCACGATCCATCCTTGCCAGCGACCGCGGCCGCCGCTTCGAGATCGAGGTGGCCAAGATAGAAGCTGCCGACACGCTCGGCGCGGGCGATGTGCTGCATGGAGCCTTTTGCCACTACTTCGCGCTCAAGCGTGAGTTCGAGGCGGCGCTGCGGCGGGCCGCTGAAATTGCTACGCTTTCCTGCCAAAGCTCTGGCGCGCAGGCGTGGGCCAAGGAACCCGTCTCCATCGCAGCCATCCGACGAAAGCGGGCTGCTCGCTAGTCCCCAGCCCCTGTTTTCTCCAGCACCGCCGCCGCCATCCGATTCAACGGCGTTGCAATACCGTGCTTCTCTCCCAGGCGCACAATCACGCCATTGCGCGCGCCGATCTCCATCGGCCTGCCTGCCAGCCGGTCCGCAAGCATCGAATTGACGGAATCCTTTGGCTGGGCGCGATACCCGTCCAGCACCTGCTCTCCGACGTTTTCGTCCAGGCTTGCGCCCTCTGCCCGGCCAACGGCTGCGCATTCGGCAACCATCTCCAGCGCCACCTGCCCCAACGCTTCATCCTGAAGCGCTCCGGCAGGCTTCATCGTCAGAGCATTCAGGGCGCCTGGAGCATTGAAGCACAACTTCCGCCACGCCGCGGTCTTGAAGTCCTCTGTAAGCTCAATCTCCGCCTTGCTTCCACTGAAAAGCTCTGCGAACTCGCGTCCCAGCGGTCCAGCCTCCACCTTCATCCGGACCACGCCGCGCTGCACCACGATCCCATCGGCCTGCCTCTCCACCGGGCAATCGATCACCACGGGCGCAATGCGGTCCGCTTGCACGTAGGGTGCGAACCGCTCCCGATGTTCGACGCCGTTCTGCACCACTGCCACAGCCGCCCCCTGCGCAGCCAGCATACGGAGCCAAGCCCCTGCGCCCTGCGCGTCATAGGTTTTGGTCGCCACCAGCACCCAATCCACCGCCTCGGCCTGTGCCGCGCCGGTCAGGTTCCGTGCGTTTACATGCACCACGCCCTCCGGAGTTCTTACAGTCAACACCTCCAGCGGCCTTCGCGTACACAGCGTTATCTCATGCCGGCCCGTCGTCTCGAGCAGAGCCGCCAATACCCCGCCGATCGCTCCCACTCCCACCACAGCCACTCGCGCCATCCCATTGCCTCCAATCCCAAAATACACGTTCCGCTTGCCCCTGTTTGACTCAGAGCGCGCTGGACGCGAACCGGCAACAAGGAAAAAACCGGCAGGGGAGAAGTTTTGGAGGAGGGTTGCTCCGATGCTTGCGGCTGGATCAACTCGGGACCATGAGTCCCTGAGCGCGATGCTGCGGCGGGGTGAGCCCGACCCAACCTATCCAGGGCTAAATCGTCCTTCTTGCTTACGCCACGGCAGCCGGCGAGGTCTGCTCTTCGGCCTCAAGCCTGCTGCCCACCTCGGCGGCGGCCTGCGCCAGCACACGGTGGTGGATGGTAAACAGCGCCAGTTCCAGGCGGTCGCTGACTCCGGTCTTGTCGTAGATGGAGCGCAGGTAGTTCTTGATGACCTGTTCGGTGGTCTTGAGCCGGGTGGCGATCTCGCGGTTTTTGCAGCCCTGAACGATGAGGGCCACGATGCGCATCTCCTTGGGAGTAAGGCGGTCGCGAACGCGCGTACCCACCATATCGTCTTCGGGCGCGTCAGGCTGCATGATCTGGGGAGGGAGCCATGTATCGCCGGCGGCGACGCGGCGCACACACTCGATGAGCGCAGACCCGCTGACACTGCGAAAGACGACTCCGCGAAAGCCTTGTTGCAAATAGGCGCCGGCGGCTTCGGTGTTTTCCGCAATCACGATGCCGCGGCTGCCCGCATTCTCCAACAGAATACGCAGCCGGATCAAGTCTGGCCGCAGCGAAGCGGCGAACAAAACGATCGAACCGGGGAAGGTCGTGATGGCGTGGTGCATGCGATCCAGATCTGTGCATTGAGCAATAATGCGCAGATCTTCGTCCATCGCCAGCACTTTGGCAGTGCCTGCACGGAAGATTGCCTGCGAATCGGCCAGGATGATCTTGTTCATAAAGTGCGCCTCATCTGACTCAAACCCCGAAAGGACTCGTTAGCGGCCAGTCTAACCACAATCCCAGCATACCTGAGGCGGAATTCCAAGCTCCGGAATTTGTCTCTGGCTCTTGCGGCCTTATCGGCAGAACTGCGCAAGCTCCTGGAACTGTCTGTATTTGCAACACTGCGAATCGGTTCGGATTTTTCGCCACCAACGGAAGATGGAAGATCATTTTACGCCGAGAATTTTTCCCATAGATGAGATTACAGGCTCGGAACCCGAAACAGGGACGAAATTGTTGGCACAAGAGCGACACGCCCTCTGGACAGGCCCTTTTTCATGGGTAAATTCCAATGTCATTTTCCACTGGGCAAGTCGATGAAGTTGGTACGCGGCTTGCCGATGGAAGAGATTGAGAGGCTTGGATGAGCGATCGCACGGAAATGCTTGAAAGTGCGCTGAACTGCTTTCCAGAAGGCATTGCGATCCTCGGCGAGGAGGGCAATGTCGAGTTCTGGAGCCAGGCGGCGGAGGCGTTGACCGGGTACTCGGGATATGACCTGCTGGGGCGGCCCATTCCCGAGCCACTGAGGCCTCTGCTGGACCGGCAGGCTCCGCCGCGGGATGCGGAGCGCGAATCTGATTCGAGACGCGGATTCCCGGTTCAAGCGCGGCACAAGCTGGGCCACGATGTGCCGGCGATGGCGCGGACGCTGGTGTTGCACGACGCGCTTGGCGGGCGCATCGGCACCGCGGTCGTCTTTCATCCCGCGGTGAGCCTTGACGCTCTGCCGCACGGCGAATGCGCCGATGACGATGGTGTCGCGGTGTGCCAGGCGGACCTCAAGGAGCGGCTGGAATCCGAGTTCGAGGATTTCACGCGCGGCGGCGAGACATTCGGCGTACTTTGGATCACCGTCGATCAGGCGCACGATTTGCGCAAGACCCATGGCGCCAGCGCCTGTGGGACGATGATCGAAAAAGTGCAGCAAGCTCTGGCAAGGGGTCTGCGGCCAGCCGAGAAACTGGGGCGCTGGGGCGACGACGAGTTTCTGGTCATCTCCCACGAGCGCACGCCTCAGATGCTGGCCGCTCATGCGCAAACGCTGGCCGGGCTGGCGCGGACGGCGGACTTTCGCTGGTGGGGAGACCGGGTTGCGATCGCAGTGAGCATCGGCGCGGCGCAGGCGGATGAGACCGGAACCCTGGCGGATCTGCTTGGAAGGGCAAAAGCCGCAATGTTGACGAGCTTTCATGCGGGCGGAAACCAGATCACATCCGCGCCGGGGGGGCAGGCATGTTTGCCATCGTAGGGATTGTCATAGTGTTTGGCGCGGTCATCGGCGGCTTTCTGATGGAGAAGGGCCATATAGCCGTTCTCATTCAGCCGGCCGAAATGCTGATCCTTGTGGGCGCGGCCATGGGCACGCTGCTGGTGGCCAATCCGATTCACATCATCAAAGGAGTGGCAGCGGGCCTGCTGGGCGTGCTGAAAGGCTCTTCCTTCGGCAAAGCGCGGTACCTGAGCACGCTGAAGATGATGTACCAGTTTCTCAACAAGGTGCGCAAGGACGGGCTGCTGAGTGTCGAGATGGACGTCGAAAAGCCAAGCGATAGCTCCATCTTCAAGAACTATCCTGAGTTCCTCAACGACCACCACGCCAGGGACTTTGTCTGCGATACGCTGCGCACAGCCATTACCGGAGGCGTGGAGCCGTTCGATATGGACCAAATGATGGAACTGGATATGGAAGTGCATCACCACGCGGCGATGCAGCCAGTGGAAGCCTTGACGACGGTTGCAGACGCGCTGCCGGGGCTGGGCATTGTGGCCGCGGTGCTGGGGGTGGTCATCACCATGGGTTCGCTGGGCGGCCCGCCGGAGCAGATTGGCGAAAAAGTGGCTGCGGCGCTGGTGGGCACGTTCCTGGGCATCCTGCTCTGCTACGGCGTGGCAGGCCCTCTCAGTTCGAACATGAGCAAGACCGCCGACGAGCACAACGAATACCTGCATGTGCTGCGTGTGCTGATCCTTTCCTTTTTGAAAGGCTCTGCGCCCATGATCGCAATCGAAATGGGGCGGCGCGCAGTTCCCGCGCATGTGCGGCCAAGCTTCGACGAGATGGAAAAGAATTGCAAAGGCCAAGTTGCCGGCGCTGAAGCGGTCGCGGAGTAAGGCCTGCGCGCGTCGTTTTGGGAGATTGGAAGATCATGGCGCAAAAAGGCGCACCGATCATCGTAATCAAGAGGAAGGGCGGCCACGGCGGCCATCATGGCGGTGCGTGGAAGGTCGCGTATGCCGATTTTGTTACGGCCATGATGTCGCTGTTCATCGTGCTCTGGCTGATGGGCTCCAGCGACAAGGTCAAGAAGGCCGTGGCCGGATACTTCAACGACCCCAAGGGAACCGCCAATCTGCTCGGCACCACCATGTCGGGCGACGGCATCTCCGTGACCACCAAAACCTCGGATATGAAGAAGCTGAAAGAAAAGCTCGAGGAGGAGATCAAGGCCAAGAAGGAGTTGGAGAAGCTGGCAAAGCAGATTGAGATCACCATCACCAGCGAGGGGCTGCGCATTGAGCTGATCGAGGGCAAGAATGGAACCTTCTACGAGATGGGCAGCGCAAAGCTGAGCGACAGCGGACAGGTGCTGCTGGCTTTGCTGGCAGGGGAGTTGAAGACCCTGCCAAACTCGCTGCTGATCGAGGGCCATACCGACTCCACGCCCTACTCGAAAGACAACAGCTATAGCAACTGGGATCTCTCGGCAGACCGCGCCAACTCCGCGCGCCGCCTTCTGCAACAGGATGGAGTACGCACCGATCAGGTGTCTCAGGTGCGCGGCTATGCCGATCAGATGCTGCGGGTAAAAGACAATCCGACCGACCCCTCGAACCGGCGGATTTCGATTCTGGTGAAGAACGAATCCGATCAAGTGCCGACCGTGACAGCGGAGAAAGTGTTGGACGGGTCGGCGAAGCTGCCGAATGCCGCGGGGAATGCTAAAGCAGCGGAAGGTAAAGGCAGTCCGCAAAACACGCCGCGGGCATCTGCGCCAGCGTCGAACTCGACGCACGCCGCGGCAGTTTCCGCTCCCGCCCCGGCGAAGAAGGCAGCGCCCGATATTGCTTCCGCAGCAGTTCCGGCGGTAAAGGCCGGGCTGATGGACAGGCTCAAAACCATGCTGCCGGGGACAAAGAAGTAGCGGCGGTCGCGCCGCGGCGGTGGAAGCGCAAATCCGGATTCGCAGCCGGTCAATCAACGGCCAAGGTAGCGTGATGAATGTCAGGACACGCGGTGGAGGAATGTTGTACTCTGGTGTGCGTATCGGAAAGCGTTTACTAGAGGTATTTCTTCCATGACCATAGTTGCCGGGGTTGACTTCGGCACACTCAGCGTTCGCGTGACTCTTGTCGATAGCCAGAAAGGCCCGATCGGAACCGCGTCGGCCTCTTATCCGCTGCACCGGCGGCGTGAAGACCCGAATTTTGCCACCCAGTCTCATGCTGACCAGATGGCTGCTTTGGCGGCCGCTACACGGGAGGTGCTGGCCAGCACCGGCGTGGAGGGCAGCGCCGTGGCGGCCATCGCTCTGGATACGACCGGCTCCAGCGTCATTCCGGTTGGCGAGGGTCTTGAACCCCTGGACGAGTATTACCTCTGGTGCGATCATCGCGCCTTTGCCGAGGCCGAAGAGATCACCGCCAAGGCCCACGCATTGGGCTTTGAAGGCATCGAATGGTGCGGCGGCACATATTCACACGAGTGGGGATTCGCCAAGCTGTTGCACTGGCTGCGCCACAACCCAGAGAAGCGCTCCAGCTTTGTAACTGCCCTCGAACATTGCGATATGGTGGCGGCTACGCTATGCGGCATCAAGACCGTTGCCGAACTCAAGCGCAGCGTCTGCGCCATGGGCCACAAATGGATGTGGAACCCCAAGTGGGGCGGGTTGCCGCCGGAGGAGTTTCTGGTTGCCGTGGACCCGGTCTTCGCCGGCATTCGCGCCAAGCTGGGCGGCGAATACCTGACCAGCGACCACCTGGCCGGGCATCTGTCGGCGGAGTGGGCTGAAAAGCTTGGCCTCCGCGCCGGAATTCCTATCCCCGTTGGCGCGTTTGACGCGCACTGGGACGCCATCGGCTCCAACATCCGCGAGGGCGACGTGGTCAACGTGGTGGGCACCTCCACCTGCATCATCGCCATGGCCCGCGAAGCGCAACTGGTTCCCGGCGTATGCGGTGTGGTGCCGGGCAGCGTACACCCGAGTTACACCGGCATCGAGGCCGGCCTCTCGGCAACCGGCGATATCTTCGATGCGATTGCAAAGCGCGCGCAGACCACGCTGGCCGCGCTGTCTGAAGGACTGGAGAGCTACAAGGCCGGGCAGACCGGCTTGCTGCGCCTGAGCTGGGACAACGGCGACCGCACGGTGCTGGTCAATCCCGAACTGGGCGGCGTCACGCTGGGCTGGAACCTGATCCACACGGCGCAGGACGAGCTCTTCGCGGCCATCGAGGGCACGGCGTTTCATACACGCATCATCCTGGAGCGCATGGCGGAGTATGGCGTGCGCGTGGACCGTGTCATCAACGCCGGCGGCATTCCGCAGAAGAGCGAGGTGCTCAACCAGGTCTACGCCAACGTACTCAACAAGCCGGTGCTGGTACCCGCGGGCATTCCCACCAGCCTCGGCTCGGGGATCATCGCATTACTGGCCGCGGGCGCCTACAAGACCATTGAAGAAGCGCAGGCCGCGGTCTGCCTGCCTCTGCGCACGGTCGAACCCGACGCCAAAGCCGCCGCGGTCTACGAGCAGTTGTACAAGCTCTATCGCGATGTGTATTTTGCGTTGGGGTTGCGCAACGCGAAGCCAGTGGAACTGGGCCGCGTGTTGCCGGAGCTGCGGAGGATTGCGGCGCAGGCGCGGAAGGTGGATTGAGGGCTGTGCGATCCCACCCTAGCGACAAAGACAAGGACGTCGCGAGGGTGGGGCACCCGGCAGAATCGGGATACCGTGACAGGACAGTTTAATTTGGGAGAGCAGAAGGGAGATTTTTCAGAAGTTCTAACGCCTCCACTGTGTCCATCGCTTCCAGCAAGGGACGATAACGATCTTCGACGTATTTTCGAGTCGCTGGATTCTCCCGAAATTGTCGCAATGCTTCGAGAGCAGGAAAGGCCGGAAACTCCTTCCTCATTGTGGCTAGAACAGCTTCTAAAGAATGTTGCTCAACTTCGCACTCCATCAACTGGAGGACGAGTGTTTTGATGAGGTCTTTTTCAGTAGGCATTACCATACTTTACAGGGAAAGAAATTGCCATGCGCCATGTTTCGCGTTATCTTGGCCTATGTTGTTCGGTTTACCGAACACTGGAGATTGAATGCGAATCGCCTTGCTTCTACTGGTGTTTTTGGGGCAAAATGCCCCTCCCCGCCATATAGTTTTTGTGGTGGATAAGATTACGCAAACTGTTGAAGCCCATAATGTCCCTTTTGGGAGTGCTGCATCTGCCGGCGAGCATCATAGCGCACCAGTAGTGATGGCCGAATTTAGTAAAAAGTGCTCCGCCGTATCCTTTACCCAAGATCGGTCTATGGCGGATTTCGTATTGCAGACGCAACCCGGAGGGACGATTCTTTCCGATTCCAAGGGCAATGTCCTCTATGTTTCTCCCGCTAAAAACTTGGGAAACATGGTCAAGGATGTTTGCAAATTTGTCGCCTCGCGGTAGACTTCCCCTTATGGGGGCACAACGCGAGATACGGCTAAAGCTGAGTCGTGCCGAGAAGCACCTCTGTGATCTCGACGCGGCTATCCGATTCTTCTGTGAATCGAAGCCCTATCGAATTAGTGTCAAGCCGCATCCTGTAGCCGAAATTGATTATGTTCGTCTTTTTGTCGAGTCGGTCACTCCTGTACCCGCTGAAATTGGTCTCATCATTGGAGATGCTGTTCATAATCTCCGTAGCGCCTTGGACCATCTCGCTTTTCAACTCGTTCTTGCGAATGGGAAAACGCCCGTAACGACAACCGAGTTTCCTATCAGCGATCCCGCCAAGCAGTACACACCTGCCTTCGAGAGCAGAAAAATAGAGAGCGTTCCTTCCAAGGCTAAAGATATCTTCCGGTCTATACAGCCTGCTCACACAGGCGATATGACCCTCTGGAACCTCCAAACTCTCGACATTGCAGACAAGCATCGTTTGCTCATCACTGCTCAACTCGGTGCGGAAAGTTGGAGCGTTGGGCCTATCGTGTTCGACGCTATAGCCTTTCCTCTTGTGGAGGGCGAAAGCATTACAAATATGCCCCGAACTACCTACGAACGACAACCCCACGAGCACTATCACCTCTCCCTGGACATAACGTTCGGACAGACAGAAATTGCTGCGGGTGAGTTGGTTCTTCCGTATCTCCGACACACGGCGGATGTAGTCAGCAACACCATCGACCTGTTTGGGAAGTTCCTCTAACTGACTTTCGAGGCACATCAGCGCATCCTCATTTCTGAGGATTGACATTGAAGGCAGGCCCAGACATCACAGTATCTGGAACTGTTCATCACGGCTTTATTGTTTATCGCGATGAGTGGTTTTTCGGACAAGGTCGCAGAGGGATTACGATGACAGTATGCCCAATGGCCTGAAGCCGGCGTTCGAGGCATGGTTATAATCGAGTCGGAGTGGACGGCGAGACTTCGCGGCCCATTCATCGCGATAAAGCCGCGATGAATGGGGCACAGCTTTACCTTTCGGGAAGGACAGATGGATCGTAGGACCAGTGTGGGGGCCACCTGCCAAATGACGTAAAATGTGTAAAAAGGTGGCTACGCACCGAGGGGAAGAGTAATGGCAGATGTCCTAGTTAGAAACGAAGGTTCTGTTGTTATGCTCACTCCGAAGTCTGAAGAGGCTAAGGCATGGGTGGAGGAGAACCTTGGTTTGGAGTCTTGGCAGTGGCTGGGGGATGCCTTCGCTGTTGAGTGGAGGTATGCTCCGAATGTTGTAGACGGCATGATAGGCGATGGCCTTGAAGTCATTCCTGAGTCTCACGAAATAACCGATGAAGATATGCAGTGGCTTTCTGAATTGCATATCTCAGCATCAAAGACCGCCGCTGAGCCCCAAGTGAACCTTCGTCAAGAGACAGAGCCGGACACTACTGCGGAAACCCCACAACAGGCTGCACCACCCCTTGGAGATGATGCTTAAGGATTGGGGGTATCGTTGACCTCCGTCAATCGGGCGAAAAGAACATCTATGTAAACGGGCGAAGCCAGATGAATGGGGCACAGCTTTACCTTTCGGGAAGGGAAGATGGATCGTAGGATCAGTGTGGGCCACCTCCCCCTGACACTCGATCCTGTTGACCACGCAAGGAGCACGTACATGGAACGGCGAGATTTTCTGAAAGCGGCAGCGGCATCCACGGCGGCGGCGCTGGTGTTTGGCAGGCGCGGGGCGATGGCCCAGCAGGCAAGCAGCCACATTGAGGTTCTGGTGGACGAGCCCATCGCCACCATTGCGCCCGAGGTCTACGGGCACTTTACCGAGCACCTGGGTTCGGTGATCTACGACGGCATCTATGTAGGCGAGAACTCGAAGATCCCCAACCAGCAGGGACTGCGCTCCGCGCTGATTGACAAGATGCGCATCATCAAGGCTCCCGTGGTGCGCTGGCCGGGGGGCTGCTTTGCCGACAGCTACGACTGGCGCGACGGCATCGGCCCAAAAGACAAGCGCCCGCGCCACACGAATTTCTGGGTGGACGACTTCAAGCCGGAGCAGAAGACGCAGAATATTCCGCAGATTTACGACCCGAACTCCTTTGGCACAGACGACTTTGTGCGCTTTTGCAAGCTCTCGGGCGCGGAGCCGTATTTTGCCGCCAATGTGCGCAGCCTGCCGGCGCTGGAGTTCGACCACTGGGTGGAGTACTGCAACTCGCCGCGCGGCACCACGACGCTGGCCGAGACGCGCGCCGCCGCTGGCTCGCCCGACCCGTATAACGTGCGGTACTGGGGCGTGGGCAACGAGAGCTGGGGCTGCGGCGGCAACTTCGACCCCGAGGACTACGCCGTCGAGTTCAAGCGCTACACCACGTGGGTTCCGAGTTATGGCGTAGGGCTGCGCTTCATCGCCTCTGGACCTAACAGCGACGAGCAGTTCTGGACGCGCCGCTTCTTTGAGAAGCTCTATCGCGGGCAGCCCTCCAGCGAGGGACGCGGGGTGTGGGGCCTGAGCATTCATCACTACGACATGAATGTTACCCGGAATAAGAGTTCCGACTGGCAGGGCAAGGGCGAAGCCCTCAACTTCGACCTGACGGAGTGGTACGAGTCGGTCAAAGAGTCGGACCGCATGGAAGGCATCATTCTTGAGCACTGGAATGCGCTCGGCGAGTGGGACCTGAGCCACAAGATCAAGCTGGTGGTAGACGAGTACGGCCCATGGTATCTGAAGGGCACCGAATACGCGCCTGAGGAACTCTACAGCCAGGCGATCTCCATGCGCGACGCGCTGGTGACCGGCCTTACGCTCGACACCTTCAACCGCCAGGCGGACAAGGTGGGCATGGCCGCCTGTGCGCAGCTCATCAACTGCCTGAATGCGCTCTTCATGTCGCATGAGGACAAGTTCACCACCACGCCGGTCTTCAACGTCTTCGAGATTTACACGGCGCACCAGGGCGGAACGGCCCTGCGCACTGTGTTCTCCGCTCCCGAGGTTCACTATGACCGCGATGGCAAGCCGGCCTCGGTATGGGGACTGAGAGGCTCAGCCTCGCTGAAGGGCAAGACGCTGACCCTGACCGCGGTGAACCCGGATGTGAGCCAGCCGCGCGAGGCCGAGATTGTGCTGCGCGGCGCCCATGCGGCAAGCGCAAAGGCCTGGGTGGTGGCCGAAAGCGACATCCACGCCCACAACACTCTCGGCCAGCCAGAGCAGGTGAAAACCCGCGCCGCCGAGGTCGCCGTGCGCCCCGGTTCGCTGAGTTTCACTTTCCCACCGGCTTCAGTGGTAAAGATCGAGGTGCAGTTGAGTTAGAATGGCGTTATCAAAACCACGATGCCGTCGGTTGCCTTGTGAAATCCAATCGCGATGAGTCGAGATGATGCTTTTCAAGAACGGCCGGAGCATTGCCACGACGAGCGACTCATCGAGAATTGAGCGTTTGCCTCGAGTCTACATTTATTGCGACTCGATACCTCCAGAGCCGGGTACTGTCGGTCATGGTCTGACCGTCTGCTCGGAAGTGCAGGCGTTCCTCGATCTCGGCTTCGAAGTGGAATTCGTTTTTATTCGAACGCGAGATAACCTTCCTTCTTCGCCGGGGTATTTCAAGCAGCTCGATTGCACGGTTGTCGATGCCAGAGCCGAGAGATCCTCATGGTTTGCGCGATCTGCATACTGGGCCGGGTGGCCGGGGGAGATGGCGTTGCGCCAGCTTTACCCTGCTCGAAATGCGATCCTTCGCGAAGCATTATCCCGTATTCAAAGGGACTCTTCCGCTATCCATGTATTCCACTACCTGCAAACCGCGAATGTGATTCCGCGCCTGCCCACGTCGAGGACAATATGGGCCTGCCACGACATTGAGTCGGAATTCCATGCGCGCAATTTCGCCATCGACGAGAAACGGGAGAAACGTCAGCCCTATGGTTGGGAGAACCGGAAGCTGCGGCGACTATCGAATTTGGAACGTGCGGTAGCCGGCGCAAGCGGGCTGGTTTTATGCGTTGCGCCCGAGGATGCAAAACGGATTGTCGAGGAGTGGCGTGTTCCTCGTGCCGCATATCTCCCGATCACCATTACAAACGATGACGCTACGGTTGCCGGAGGCACCGGCAGATCGGACGGGCATTTGCGTCTCCTGCATGTCGGAGCTTTGGACCTTCCTGCAAACTATAGCTCCCTGGAATTCCTTTTCACCCGAGTGTTTCCACTGCTTGACGCCGATACAATATCGAGATTGAAGTTCGAGGTTGCGGGTACTTCGGCCGTGGGCCACGCCCGGACGCAAGCAATCATGGAAATGGCCCGCCCGTATCCGATGGTGCGGTTTTCCGGCTTTGTCGAGGATATTCGCACTGCCTATGCGAGAAACGATCTTCAGGTTGTGGCGTCGACCCAAGCCACCGGCAGGCGCTCGCGGATCATCGAATCGTGGGCCTACGGCATGCCTGTCCTCTGCACGACAGTGGCTGCGGGTGGGGTCAGATATTTAGAACCTGGCCGCAATCTTCTCCTTGCCAATGACCCTCGCGATTTTGCGCGGATTCTCCAGGAATTGATTCATGCACCGAATCGCCTCGATGAGATCGCGGTGTCTGCCCGGCAGACTTATGACTCAAAATTTGGACGCCAAGCGGTTGCGGATGCCTTGCGAAACTTGCTGAATGAGTACTTTGGCCTGGAGTTGCCGCCTATGGCGGTGAAGCAGCCTATTCCGGCCGGTCGCCTATAAAAGGCGGACGCATCTAAGTCTCCCTGATCGCTGGTCCCGATCGGCTGTATGAAAGCGCATGAATTCAATATCTTGCGCAGCGTTTTGCTCTTCTTTTACAGGAGCGGATTCAAACGCAATTGTCCCGGCTGACATCCAGTGGCACAGCGGATCGCGGCCAACCTTGGTATCCTTGCAGGCACATGGAAATCGCGGCGATTCAAACCTCCGGCCTCACGCGGCGCTTCGGCGCGCTGAATGCCGTGGAGGATGTCACGCTGAGCGTGGCTCCGGGGCAGTTCTTCGGCTTTCTGGGGCCGAACGGAGCGGGCAAGTCCACCACCATCAAGATGCTGACCGGCCTGCTGGAGCCGAGCGCGGGGACGATTGAGATTCTGGGCCAGCCGTTCTGGGCCGGGGCGCTGGAGCTGAAACGGCAGATCGGCGTGGTGCCGGAGGGCATGGCGCTGCTGGGGCGGCTGACCGCGCCCGAGTACCTGCGCTTTGTGGGCCGCATGTACGGGCTGGACCGGGAGACCACCAACCGGCGCACCGATGAGCTGCTGGACTTCATGCAACTGGCCAACGAAACCCGCAAGCTGGTGACCGACTTTTCGCACGGCATGCAGAAGAAGCTGGCCATGGCGGCGGCGGTGATTCATGGGCCCAAGGTGCTGTTTCTCGATGAGCCGTTCGAGGGCGTGGACGCGATTGCGGCGGGCATGTTGAAGACGATGCTGGCGGGGATGATCAACCGCGGTGCGACGATCTTTTTGACCACACATGTGCTGGAGATTGTGGAGCGGCTATGCACGCACGTGGCCATTATCTCGAAGGGGCGGCTGGTGGCGAACGGGTCGATCGAGGAGCTGCGGGCTGGCGTAACCAGCGCGCTGCCCGGCGCAGAGCAGGAGCAGCGCCTGACACTGGAGGAGATTTTTCTGTCGATTGTGGGAGCTGGCGCGGCGCAGGAGCCGGCGCAGGAACTGTCATGGCTGGCGTAGACGGGGCAGGCGGGGGAACGCTGGGCGCTGAGGCGCGGGCGCAGTATGCGGCGCTGGCCAGCTTGCGCTGGGCCATGCTCAGGAACGGGCTGCGCTCCATCAAAGGCAAGTTTGAGGTGGGAGCGAGTGCGGTGGCGTATGCAATATACGCCGTGATGGGACTCGGGTTTGGCTTCGGCGCAGGTACAGCCGCCTATCTGCTGGTGTCGAACGGAAAGTGGCGGCTTTTGCCGGTTCTCTTTTGGGTTCTCTGCTTCGCATGGCAGACGATTCCGGTGATGCTGGCCTCGTTTCAAGAGCAATTCGATATGGGTATCGTGCTACGCTTTCCCGTGCGCTTTGGCTCTTATTTTCTGCTGTGGGTGGTCTTTGGCCTGGCGGACATCTCGACGATTCTGGGCGGATTATGCTGCCTGGGCATCTGGATTGGGATCATGATTACGCGGCCGGAGCTTTTTGCTTGGGTGGCGTTGAGCCTGGCGGTCTTTGCGGCGTTCAATATCCTGCTGGCACGTGCTGTTTTTGCTTGGCTCGATCGCTGGCTGGTGCAGCGCAAGACGCGCGAGATTCTGGGCGCGGTTTTCATGGTGGCGATGCTGAGCCTGCAATTGCTGAATCCCGCGCTACACCATCGGCACAGGCTTTCGAGCGATGCGACTCCGGACCAGATTATTGCCGAGGCCCAGGATTACCAGCAGGCAAAGGCTCGGCTCAAGGCCAGATATGAGCCGCTACTGGAGACCGCCGATGCTGTGCAACGGTGGTTTCCACCGGGGTTGGCGGCGGGCGCGTTGGGGCAGGCGGCCGGGCATCAACCTGGGCTGGCGCTGGGTGCGTTGGGGCTGCTTGGGCTTTATGGGTTGGCTGCCGGGGGGTTGCTGGCGGGGCGGCTGCGCGCGGAATATCGCGGCGAAAATCTGGGTGTGGCGCCGAGCCGGAAGATGGAGCAGCGGCGCTCGGGCGCGTGGATCCTTGACGGCTCGGGCCCAATTGCCGCGGTGATGGAGAAGGAACTGCGCACCTTGCTGCGCACATTGCCACTGCTCTATGCCATTGGCGCGCCTCTGCTGATGATGATTATCTTTTCTTCCGCATTTCTCAGGGGCAGCGGCCCGGGTTCGAGACACGTCTTCGCCTTCGCGCTGCCGATTGCCGTGGCCTACGCTCTGCTGGGGTTTTCACAGATGTTTTATAACAACCTGGGCGCGGAGGGAGCCGGGATCCAGGTGTACTTTCTTTCTCCCACGCCCATCCGGACGGTGCTGCTGGCCAAGAACTTGTTTCACTCCGCGGCGTTCGTCCTGATCGCCCTGGTGGCGGGTACCCTGGCTAGCCTGCGGCTGGGAATTCCGGACGGGGCTATGGTAGCGGCAACCGCGGCGTGGCTGCTGTTTGCGCTGCCTGCAAATCTGGCTGCCGGAGACGTGCTTTCTCTCACCATGGCTTACCGCGTCAACCCTGGGCGGATTTCGCGGCAGCGGGGCTCGCAGGCCAATGGGATTCTCAGCCTGCTCATCCAACTGGGAGTGATGGGAAGCGGCGCCACGGTCTTTCTCTTGAGTTGGTACTGGGACAACCTGTGGCTGGCCGTGCCTGTCTTTCTGACACTGGGCGCGGGCGCGGTGTTTGCCTGGCTTCGCGTGCTGCGCAACGCCGACGGAATCGCCAACCAGCGCCGGGATTCGTTGATTGCGACGCTGATGAAAGACAGCTAACAGCTCACAGCAGACAGTTATAAGCTAGCAGTAAGCAGCAGTCAGTCGCCGGTCGTTCCCCGAGCAAATGAAGACGCTGGAACGAAAAAAGCCATTGCCTTGCGGCTGGTTGGTCAACTGACTGCTGTTAGCTGTTCACTGTCAACTGTCGTTAATACGGTTTTACGCGGTTTTCTGCGTGTTCACATTGATAAGCGGCACAAAGAGAAAGACTTGCGGTGAAATCAGCGACTCCGCTGTGCAGTTTTGCTGTTGCGGCCAGTCCAGTGTTGCAGATAGGCTGAT
>Ga0302319_10012201_pt1 | contig 16220 bp, 3 predicted proteins | sample Bog_T0_2_FD_203319 | JGI IMG/M metagenome (GOLD analysis project Ga0302319, IMG submission 203319) | Peat permafrost microbial communities from Stordalen Mire near Abisko, Sweden - Bog_T0_2 | ecosystem: Environmental > Terrestrial > Soil > Wetlands > Peat | place: Sweden: Abisko, Stordalen Mire...
GCCTTCAAGGGAATTCTAGACCAACAAATGCCGCTTTTCATCAGGTTTTATAAGGGTTTTGCTGGCATTTCAGGATCGACTACCAACACGTTCGTCCAGATCGTCGCCATCGGCGCCGAGGTTACCGCTGTCGCCATTTACTGTTCCCTGTGGTTCCCCGCGGTTCCTCAGTGGATCTGGGTTGTCTGCGTGTCCGCCGGCCTCATCGCCATCAACGCCATGCAGGTGGGCCACTTCGGCGAATTCGAATACTGGTTCGCCATCATCAAGGTCATCGCCATCGTCGCCTTCATCCTGCTCGGACTCGCCCTCATCTTCGGCTTCGGTCCCATGCGCGCGGTCGGGTTCTCCAATCTCACCGCCCACTCAGGCTTTCTACCCCACGGAATCAAGGGTGTCTGGCTGGCCATGACGCTCACCCTTACCAGCTACATGGGTGTGGAGATTCTTGGAGTCACCGCCGGAGAGGCTGAGCAACCGGAAAAGACCATCCCCCGCGCCATGCGCACGGTATCTCTTCGCCTCATCCTCTTCTACGTGCTCTCCATGATCGTGATGCTCTCGATTACACCGTGGGACCGAATGGGAAGCGGCGTCACCGGGAGTCCGTTTGTCTTCGCCTTCTCAGCCGCCGGCGTCCCGTTTGCCGGTAGCATCATGAACCTGGTGGTCATCACTGCGGCCCTTTCGAGCGCCAACACCAATCTCTACCTCACCACCCGCACACTTTTCTCCCTGTCCTGCGATGGCTATGTGGGCGAGCCGCTGGGTCGCCTTGCGGGCAATGGCGTTCCCTACTTCGCCCTGTTCGCCTCCACCGGCGGCATGGTCGCTGCTATCCTGCTGGCCATCCTCGCTCCCGGACGAGCCTTCCTGCTGCTCTACGGAGTGGCGGTGGCCGGCATGTTCTTCGTCTGGATGGTGATCCTGGCAGCCCACCTCGCCTTCCGCCGGGTTCTGGGTCCGGAACGGGTCGGCCTGTTGCCCATCCGCCTTCCGTTCTCGCCGGGGATGCAGATCATCGCCGCGACGGCCCTCGCTGCCTTGGCCATAAGCACCTTCTACGTCGAGGGCCTGCAATTCTCGGTCCCCAGCTTCCTGCCATTCCTGTTGCTGATCACTGCCTTCTACATTGGGCGGAAGCGAAAAAACCGCAGCAAAGCATAGCATCGCCCCTACGGGGCTGGTTGTGGAGGCTCAAGAGGGCTTCCCGAATCCACCGGCCATGAAGATCAGAGCGCTCCTAAACGACAGACTCCGGTCAAGCACATAGGCTGGACTATGACGAGTACGATTCGCAAATCAACCGCGCTTACGCCTGAAGGAAAGAAGTCGTCAATGGATGCGATGGTGCATACACTAAAGCGCGACGATGGAGACGACGCGACGGAGAGCGAGAGGCTGCACTTTGCATCTGAAACCCGCATTGAGTTTGTTGATTTGAATGGCGACGGGCGGCCCGAAGTCACTGCGCAGGCGAATGGCTTCGGGCCTTGTGGAGACACAGGCAACTGCGCCCTTTGGGTGGCCCTCAATCCCGACCAGTTTCCCGAGGTGCGGTCAGCGATTATTTCCCAAGGCGCACGAACGACGCTAAACGGAAAGATTAAGGATGCGGTTGAGACGCTGGACAAAGACGCTGGGGTTCTGAAGCGCGACCCCTTCCATGAGAAGAGCCTGGTCCAGAAGCAGCCAGGCTGCGTCCTCGGCGACGGTATCATCGGGGCGTGCAAGTAGCTTCCTTACGATTTCGTGATCGGGATTGATCTCGAGCGTGGGCTTGGGCGCAGGGATTTCTTTCTGGCCCATGGCCCGCATCATCTGCTGCATTTGCAGGGACGGCTCATCTTCATCGGAGACGATGCAGGAGGGGCTGTCTGCAAGCCGCACTGAGGCGCGCACGTCCTTTACGCGATCGCCGAGCAGTGCTTTCAGCTTGACCAGCAGTGGTTTCAGCGCTTCAGCCTTGTCGGATTCGGTGTCGTCCTTCAGGTCCTCTCCGGTGGAAGTTTTGTTCACCGCCTTGAGGTAGATCTCGCCATATTTGTCGACGCCGGAAAAGATGATTTCATCGATATCGTCATCGAGGATGAGAACCTCCAGATCCTTCTTCCTGTAGATCTCGAGCAGCGGCGAGGTGCGGAGCAGCGATTCGACACCGCCCGTGATGTAGTAGATGTCCTTCTGTCCTTCCTTCATGCGGGATTTTGCCTCGGCGAGACTCGTGAGGCCTTCCACCTTGGTGGACTTGAAGCGGATCAGTTCCAGCAGCGTCTCTCGATTCGCGAAGTCGCTGTAGAGACCTTCTTTGAGTGGCCGGTTGTACTGCGTGATGAACTTGAGGTACTCGTCGGGCTGAGTGGCGGCGATGTTCTTCAACTCGGTGAGGATCTTCTTGACGCTGGCCGTCCGAATGCTGGCAAGGATGCGGTTCTGCTGAAGGATCTCGCGGCTGACATTCAACGGAAGATCTTCGCTGTCAATGATGCCGCGAACAAAGCGCAGGTATTGGGGCAACAGCTCCCTGGAGTCGTCCGTGATGAAGACACGTTTTACGTAGAGCTTGACGCCAGCCTTGTATTCAGCCTGGTAGAGGTCGAGGGGAGCCTTCGCAGGCACGTAGAAGAGAGTGGTGTATTCAAGGCTTCCTTCGGCCTTGGTGTGAAACCAGAAGAGAGGATCCTCTGAATCGCCGGTAATCGATTTGTAGAGCTCCTTGTAATCGTCCTCGCTGATTTCATTCTTGGGCCTACGCCAAAGGGCACTGGCGACATTCACCTGCTCGGTGGTCCTGGTTTTGATGGATTTCTTCTCGTCTGCGATCCACTCGCTCTTGTCGTAGGTGAGGAAGATGGGAAAGGCAATGTGGTTGGAATACTTCTTGACGATCTGCTGCAAGCGCCAGCTATTGGCATACTGTTTGCCTTCGTCGTTGAGGTGAAGAAGCACGGTTGTACCGGCGACAGCGCGCTCCGCGGGTTCGATGTCAAAGCCTGTCTGGCCGTCGCTGACCCAACGCCAGGCCTGTTGTTCGCCGGCCTTGCGGGAAATAACTTCAATGCGATCGGCAACCATGAAGGCACTGTAGAACCCGACACCAAACTGGCCGATGAGGTTCGAGTCGCGCTTCGCGTCCCCGGAGAGCTGGGAGAGGAAGTTCTTGGTTCCGGACCGGGCGATGGTGCCCAGGTTCGAGACCAGGTCCTCCTCATTCATGCCAATGCCCGTATCGGCGATCGTAAGCGTATGGTGCTCCTCGTCGAGTTCCAGGTCGATGCGAGGATTGAACGGGAGCGCCTTGTATGCGTCATCGACGAGGGTCAGATGGCGAAGCTTATCAAGCGCGTCGGAGGAGTTGGAGATGAGTTCGCGAAGAAAGATTTCGGGATGCGAATAGAGAGAGTGGACGATAAGTTGGAGCAACTGGCTGACTTCGGTTTGAAATTCACGCTTCGACATCGATTTTTGTCACCTATAGAGGAAAGTATAAGACCGCGGCCCTGTCGAATCTACCCGCCTGCCTGAGCGTAGTATCTCCTGATACAGCTTAGCGTAATTGTGAATCGACTAGAAGCTGAATACGGATCACGCCGCGTACGCGACCCGTCTGGGTGGAGCGCTCTGGCCGACTCATCCACTTATCCATCTCCCCATGTCAAGTCAATTGTTTCTAAATCAATTCCCATGAGAACGGTGGTTGGAATGGCTGAGACGATTAGACCAAAACGGGAATTGGCGAGGAGGATTGCGCCATGCGACAGGAATCTTACTTGACTATCCTATCTCAGGAACTCTAGCGTAACCCTAAATCTACAACCTGACAGATAGATATATGGCTCGCAAGTTGTAGCACAGCGCGCTCATTGTGGCATGGCTTGCGATTTGTCACGACGCGCACAATCGGCTCTCACAATCTGGAGGTACTCGTGTTCCGGAATAGGCTCGTTCCTTCTGGTCTTGGATTTCGTGCGGCCTTTTGGCTGCCTGTCGTCACTTTGATTGCAGCATTGAGCCTTTCTGGATGCGGTGGCAGCTCCAAAACCGTCAGTGTCGACGTCACGGCCTCCGCGACCTCGGTTGATGGAACGGATCAGGTGAACGTGACCGCGACCGTTACCAACGACTCGAACAGCGGCGGCGTCAAGTGGACTGTCTCCGGCGGCGGAACCCTCTCCAACACCACGGCGACTGCGGCTACCTATACGGCCCCTGCCAGTCCGGCATCGGCTCTTACGGTCACGGTGACAGCTACCTCGGTTGCTGACACCACAAAGACCGCCAGCATTACGCTGACCGTGGCCCCCGCTCCGGCCATCTCCACCAGCGCGCTCAGCGGCGGTTCGGTTGGAACGTCGTTTTCGGTCACGCTCAGCGTCTCCGGGGGAGTCGCTCCTTACACCTGGTCGCTCATCTCCGGCACCCTGCCCGCGGGCTTGACCCTCAATCCGAGTACGGGGGCCATCACCGGCACGCCGACAGCCGCAGGAGGGGGAACTGTAAGCCTGACCTTCAAAGTTACTGACTCCGGAACCCCGAATGCGCTGGCTGCCACCGAGGTCCTCAGCCTCAGCATCACCGCTGCTCCGGCCATTACCTTTAACGCCATGGTGCCGCCCACTGCAACTTATAACTCCGCCTTCACCGGCAGTGCGGCAGCCACCGGCGGCGCGGGCACGCTGACTTACAGCGTAGTCAGTGGTTCCCTGCCCACCGGGCTTAGCCTGAACACGAGCACCGGCGCAATCACCGGAACTGCCACTGCCGCTGGCCCATTCAACTTCACCATCAAGGCCGCTGACGCCTTCGGCGATTCGAACACCCAGGCCTACACGATCACGGTAAGTTATCCCGTGTTATCCGTCACCACCGCTTCGCTCCCGAGCGGCCTGTATAACACGACTTATGCTCCCGTAACTCTGGCTGCTAGCGGCGGCTCAGGCAACGGCGCCAACTTGAGCTGGGCCTGGGCCGCGGCTCCGGGATCGTCGCTCCCCGCTGGCCTGAGCCTTTCAGGGGTGGGAGTTATCTCAGGCAAGCCGACCACAACCGGCGCATTCTCCGTCGTCATCACTGTCGCCGATTCAGTAGCGAAGACCTCAGCTCAAGCTACGCTGTCGCTTACCGTCACTTATCCCACGCTGTCCGTCACCACCGCCTCGCTGCCGAACGGCGTCCTCAACGCGGTTTACACCAGCACCACGCTTGCCGCGGCGGGAGGCTCCGGTTCCACTGCGAACTACACCTGGAGTTGGGCCGCGGCCGCTGGATCGTCTCTGCCCGCCGGCCTGAACATCTCCGGAACCGGACTGATCTCTGGCACGCCCACCGCTGGAGGCACCTTCTCCGTCGTGGTCACCGTTGCCGACTCCGTCGCGAAGACCAGTGCGCAGGCAACGCTGTCGATCACAGTCACCTATCCCTCTCTTTCCATCACCACCGCCTCGCTTCCGAACGGCGTCCTCAACGCACTGTACTCCCCGCTGACACTGGCAGCCACGGGCGGCTCGGATAATACCGGGAACTACTCATGGAGCTGGGCCGCAGCCGCCGGATCTTCTCTTCCTGCGGGCGTGAGCGTCTCAACGGCAGGCGTGCTCTCTGGCACTCCAACGGCCGGGGGTTCTTTCTCCGTAGTCATCACGGTTGCCGACTCGGTTTCGAAGACCAACGCAACGGCCACCCTGCCCATCACCATCACTTATCCGGCCCTGGCCATCACCACCAGCTCGCTCCCTAATGGCATTCTCAACGCAGTGTATTCGCCCGTAACGCTGGCAGCTTCCGGCGGTTCGGATTCGGGCGCCAACTATACATGGACCTGGGCCGCGGCCGGCGGATCGTCCCTGCCACCCGGAATGGCCTTATCAGCCGCCGGCGTGCTGGCTGGCACCCCCACCTCGGGAGGTTCGTACTCGGTCGTCATCACGGTTTCCGACTCCGTCTCGAAGTCCACCGCATCGGTCACTCTGCCGTTTAACGTCGGCTTTACCACGCTCGTCATCACCACCACTACGCTGCCTGCGGGCCTCTACAACACCACCTATACACCCGTCACGCTGGCAGCCACCGGCGGCTCCGGCAACAGCACCAATTACACCTGGACCTGGGCTGCGGCCAGCGGATCGTCTCTACCCGCAGGCTTGAGTCTCTCCACCGGAGGCGTGATCTCCGGCAAAACTACCGCGACGGGCACATACTCCGTTGTGGTCACGCTTGCCGACTCGGTCTCCAAGACCAACACCCAGACGACGCTGTCGCTCACGGTGAGCTATCCCACTCTGACCATCACCACCGCCTCTCTGCCCAATGGCGTCTTCAACACCACCTATGCTCCGGTAACTCTGGCAGCCACCGGCGGCTCAGGCAGCGGCGCCAACTTGAGCTGGACCTGGGCTGCGGCCAGCGGATCGTCTCTGCCCGCCGGCCTGAGCCTTTCCACGGCAGGCGTACTCTCCGGTAAACCCACAGCCGCGGGCTCCTTCTCGGTAGTCATCACGGTTGCCGATTCGGTCTCAAGCAGCAGCGCACACGCAACCTTGTCTATCACCGTCAGCTATCCCACTCTGACCATCACCACCGCCTTGCTATCCAACGGTGTCCTCAACGCGGTCTACACCCCGTTGACACTGGCGGCCACCGGCGGCTCGGGCAGCACCGCCAACTACTCATGGACCTGGGCGGCTGCTAGCGGCTCGTCCCTGCCTGCGGGCTTGAACGTTTCAACGGCGGGCGTGCTCTCCGGCACTCCCACGGCCGGAGGCGCTTTCTCCGTGATCATCACGGTTGCCGACTCGGTTTCGAAGACCAACGCGTCGGTTACATTGCCCATCACGATCGCCTATCCGACTCTGAAGGTCACGACCGGCTCGCTGCCGAACGGTGTCCTCAGCGCAACCTATGCGCCTGTAACTCTCGCGGCTAGCGGCGGCTCAGACAACACCGCAAACTACTCCTGGACCTGGGCCGCGGCCAGCGGTTCGTCTCTGCCGGCAGGCTTGAGCCTGTCCACCGCTGGAGTCATCTCCGGCAAGCCGACCGCGGGCGGCTCCCTCTCCGTGGTCATCACCGTTGCCGACTCGGTCTCGAAGACCAACGCATCGGCCACGTTGCCCATCACCATCACGTATCCCGCGCTAGCCGTTACTACCAGCTCGCTCCCGAACGGTGTTCTCAACGCCACGTACAGCCCCTTCACGCTGGTGGCCATAGGCGGCTCGGGTAACACGGCGAACTACACCTGGAGTTGGACCGCGGCCAGCGGATCCTCTCTGCCCGCAGGCCTCAGCCTGTCAACCGCAGGCGTCCTCTCCGGCAAGCCGACTGCAGGTGGCTCGTTCTCGGTGGTCATCACCGTAGCCGATTCGGTCTCCGGCACAAACGCACAGGCAACGCTGCCCATCACCATCGCCTATCCCACGTTGTCCGTGACTACCGCCTCGCTTCCCAGCGGTGTTCTGAACACGACCTATACGCCCGTCACGCTCACTGCAACCGGCGGCTCCGATAACAGCGCGAATTACTCATGGAGCTGGGCCGCGGCCAGCGGCTCATCGCTGCCAGCGGGCATGATCGTTTCAACCGCAGGAGCCCTCTCGGGCAAGCCAACCTCGTCGGGCACCTTCTCGGTGGTCCTCACAGTCGCCGATTCCGTCTCCGGCACCAACGCGCAGGCAACGCTGTCCCTCGTGATCAACACATCGTTGACCATCACCACCATAACGTTGCCCAACGGATTCACCGGGACGGCCTATTCGCAACAACTGGCGGCAGCCGGTGGCTCCGGCGGCAACACCTGGTCCGTTACCTTGGGCAATAGCAGCCTTACCGCCGTAGGGCTAAGCCTGAGCGGCGCCGGCCTCCTGTCCGGAGCCGCGCCGATTGCGGGGAGCGCCGGTTTCACCGTGCAAGTGAAGGACTCAAGCGGCGACACGGCAACGCAACCCTTCACCGTCAATGTCTATAGCCCGTTATCGCTTTCTCCCAGTTCTCTGCCGGGAGGCATGGTAGGGCTCGCTTATAGCGCGTCGATCTCCGCGGCAGGCGGCAGCGGGAACTATTGCTACACGGTTCCAACCGCCATAACCAAAGCGTCAGGTGCGCTGGACGGCCTATCATTGCCCCTGCCCAACAGCACCTCCTGCGGCAGCCTCACAGCCCCGAGTGGTTATAGCTTCTATGTCGGCAGTTCGCTGCCAATCTCGGGAGCGCCGACAAACCCGCCCGCCCCTCCGTATAACATCTCGTTGAACACCACGGTGATCGATTTAACAACGGGCTTCTCAATCACCCGGGGGTACAGCATCGCTGTTACTGCGCCTGCGGCGTTGTCTCTGCCCACCCCCAACCCGTCTTCGCTGCCGTCTGCGATCGTGAACGTGGGCTACAGCGGATCAATCGCCGCAATCGGCGGCGCCGGGACGTATACCTGGACGGTGAATGGCGGAGTTCTCTCCAGCGGGTCTGCCAGTCTGGGGAATGGGACATTGGCCGCTACGGCGAATGGCAATTCATTGACCATCAGCGGAACGCCCGGAGCGGCGACCACAACAGGAAGCCCGGTTTCGTTCACGGCTTCGGTGGCGGACAACGCTGGCCAGAGCACTGGAACGGACACCTACACCATCGCTGTCAACAACGCGGGCGCCCAGGTCAGCGGCCAAATCTCCTTCAACAACTGCGGCAACGTCACAATGCCTTCCATGACGGTCTCCATCAACACCACTCCAGTCCAGACCACGACCACGGACGGTAATGGAAACTTCTCCTTCGCGTCCGTTCCCAACGGAACCTACACCATCACGCCGTCCATCACCGGGCCGGAATCGGTCTTCTATCCGGCCACGCTGGGTGTCACCGTGAGTGGCTCCCCCGTCTATGGAGAAAACTTCAGCGTCGCGCTGGGTTACACCGTCTCGGGAACAGTCACCTACACCGGATCCAAAACCGGCCACATCTATCTTGGGTTGATCCCCGTCAACTGCGGCGGCGGCGGCACGCAGGGAACCAGCATCTCCGCTGCGGGCGCTTTCACTATCCGCGGCGTGCCACCCGGCTCCTACAACCTGGGAGCGCTCATGGACAACCTTGGCAACGCGAACGCTAACGCCACCAACCCGTCGGGTGCCACAAATGGCCTGACGATCTCCACTCAAAACCTCACGGGTATCTCCATCGCCCTTGCCGATCCTGCATCGGTCACGATCTCCTCGGCTCCCAAGCTCTCCGGTGTGTCCGCATTCAACACCGGCGCTCTTGCCCAGTACAATCCGATCACGAACAGCAACGGCACTGAGACGGCAACCTCGTACACCTTGCAGTGGAGCACCAGTTCCACCTTTACCACCATCGCCGGCAACAAGACCTTCGTGGCAAATGGGGTGCACACAAATGTCTGGCTCTTGAATGGGCTGATAAACGGCAGCATCTACTACTTCCGCGCGTATGGTACCTCCACGGGAACTGCCGTAGGCCCCTACTCCTCGACCGTTGGCCCGATCACTATCGGCGCACCCACAGGCGGCGTCGCGGTGTCTGGTACGGTCACGTTTACGGGCGCCGCAACCGGCCCCCTGTACACCGGCTTCTACGATCAGAACACCGGAAACTTTTACGGCGATTACATCGCCAACCCGGTTAGCCCGCAAGCCTACACGGTCAAGGTTCCCACCGGCTCCAATTACATGTTTGTCGGCATCATCGACCAGAACAAGGACGGATTGATCGACGCAGGCGACATCCAGAACACCAATAACAACAACAACAGCCCGGCCACCGTCATCACCGGCGCCACCTCCGGCCTCGATCTGACGTTACCCAGCGCCAACAGCACCGCAACCGTGACAACACAGGACACGAAGTCGACCGGTCCTGGCGGCACCAGTCAGTTCTACAATCTCTACTTCCAGGTAAGCGAGGGGAACGAACTGCCGGTAGCCGTCACGCTTGAGGCGAGCGCCAACGTGGATGGAGCCAACGTAGCGGCTCCCATGGACGTCGCCTCCTGCGGCGCCAGCTTCGGCGGCTGTGGCCAAGGGTTCCAGATGAATATCAACCTCTACACCGTCGCCCCGAAGGCCGGCGATGTCTACACCTTTGACTTGACCTACAGCGACGGAACGACGCAGACCGTGACCGCCACCGTGAGCGCAGTGCTCAAAGCTTTCGCCACTGCCCTCTTGCCTGACTCAACCGGTGTGAGCACCACGCCCACATTTACGTGGACTGACCCTGCCAACCCCGGTAATTACATCTACCAGTTCCAGCTGCAGGGCAATAACGGGAACATCTGGCAGATCCCGGGCAACAACTCCAACTTGAATGGCTTCCCCAGTTCCATCGCGTCCATTACCTGGGGCGTCGATCCAACGGGAGGCGGAAGCACACCAAGCCAGTCCCCGCTGACCGGCGGGACAGCCTACAACTGGCAGATCATCGTTGAAGACAGCAATGGGAACCAAGCGACAACTGGAGTTCAATTCACCACCAGTGGCACCGCTCCATTCACTCTACCTACCCCCGATCCCAGTTCCCTGGGGTCAGCCGTCGTTGGACAAACTTACAGCGGGGCGATCAACGTCTCAGGGGGCACGCCCAACTACGCCTGGACGGTGAACGGTGCCGCGGTGCCCACCAATGGATCCCTCCTAAGCATCGGGGACGGCCTCAGCGTCTTCAACACCGGCGGCAACACGCTGTCAGTGACCGGAGCGCCGACGTCGCCGCAGACAGTCTCCTTTACAGCTTCGGTCGTTGACATCAGCAACACCACCGACACCAACGGCACGGTGACGTATACCATCGACGTCAGCGGTGCGAGCGCATTATCCTTGCCCTCGCCGTCCACCAACACCGGTTCTGCTCTTATTGGCTACCCTTATGGCAATTCGCTCAACGCTTCAGGAGGCTCCGGCAGCGGCTACGTCTTCACAGTAAACAGCACCTCGGTGCCCACCAATGGATCGACAGTCAGCATCGGGAACGGCCTGAGCGTCTCGAGCACCGGCGGCACTACCTTAACCGTCAGCGGAACGCCCGGCGCGGCAACGGCCGTAACCTTGGCAGTCTCAGTGGTCGACAGCGCATCCGACTCTGCGGGACCGGACACTTACACCATCAACGTCAGCAACCTGCCCTCCGGCACGAATAGCAGCAACCTGAACGGGCGATATGTGTGCGAATCAGGAGGCTTCACTGACAGCGATGGCACACTCTGGGCATCCCTTTCCAGTTTCCAGGCGAATGGCAGCGGAAGCTTTACCACCGGGGTGTTCGACACGAATGGCGCAGACTTTGGCGCAGCCGTGACCGGGACCGTAACCGGCATCTACAGCATTGGCGCTGACAACAACGGAATTGCAACCCTGACCTCCGTGCCGACCACCGGTTCGCCGGTGATATCGAAGTGGGCGGTTGCGCTGACCAACGCCGTTGAACCGGCGCAGGAGTTCCGGATGGTCGAGATCGATGACCTTGGCGCAACGCCATCCGGGCGCAACGGACAAGCCGATTGCTTCCTGGCCACGACCAGCGCCTTCGCGTCCGGCACGGTCAGCGGTCACAATTTTGTCTACCTGGCGAACGGCGAAACCAATAGCCTGGCTCCGAGAAGCAGCCTTGCGCGGTTCACCGCACTCACCGGAAACGTAACCGGCGGCGTCATTGACCAGGCCATCGGCATCCCGGCGACTGTGAATAACGTGACCCTCACCGGCGGCAGCTACACATTACCGACGTCGCCGAGCTTTACAACCAATGGACGCTATACGCTCGCTCTCACCAGCGGCGCTGGCACAGCCAACTTTGCCGTGTACGTTATCGATTCCGCCAGAATGTTCATCCTGCAAACTGACTCTGCGTCAGGGTCGTTCGTCGGAAATATACGCACCCAGCAACAGGCTTCGTATTCCGCGGCGAATTTGAACAGTAATATGGTGATGTATTTCCAGGGGCTCGATGTCTCTGACGGTGCCTTCTCCGGCTACGACTCTTCCGTCTTCCAGGCAACCGGCAACGGCGCAGGCAGCTTCACCATTAACGAGAGCTACCAGGACGACAGTGGAACCTACACGGTCGGTGGCGCAAACGGGACTTATCCTGTCACGTTCGATACCACCAATCCCGGTCGCGCCACATTTGTGCCGGGCTCCGGAACGGGCTACCTGTACATGTACAGCAACAACGCCGCCGGCATCCTGGTCGTGGATGGAAAGGGAGAACTATACGGTGGCTTTGTCGATCCGCAAACCCAGACCACCTTCACGGATGCAGCTCTCGCAGGAACCTATATGCTGGGCCAATTCCAACCGCTCAAGCCTAAGGACGTTGGTGTTGGAGAAGTCGACCTTGCCAGCGGCGGGGATATCAGTGGCGCTGTTTCCACCGGCGGCGAATCCAGTTTCACCTGGGATGGTCCGCAGACTGGCCTGACCTACAGTTGGCTCTCAAACACTCACGGCTCCGTCTCTGTCGCGGATAACGGGAATTCCAATGAGAGTTGTGCCGTCATCAGTTCCACGAAGTTTGTCTGCATCCAAAACACCAAGTCCACTCCGATTGTTCAGATCTTCCAGCAGTAACCGGTGCGCGGCAGTAACCCGCATCCTTAACCATGAAGCCCCGTCGCAAGGACGGGGCTTCATCCGTTCTGCGCAGCGCATGACTGACAGTTTGTGGTGCAAGTCACTACCAGCCCTGCATTCCGCAAAGCGATGATCCAGCTGAATCCGGCGTCGCTGCTCGCGGACGGCACTTGCCGGTGTGGCCTATTCCCATGTAACACGCCCTTTAACGTATGCGAAATGTCCTAAGTATCTGATGTAACAGGTCGCGGGCCCACCACTGCCGGCCCCACGTTTCAAGATTTCGTAACCCCGCCGTAACTAGCCAAATACAGCGCGTTCCCGCCAATATGGTCGACGGTGTTGGCGAATGACCATTCACCCGTGCTGCAGCCTTTCGCAATTGAATCGAGAAGAGCGAACTGCGATTGCGCTGGTCCCCACAGAGTGCCGATTCAGGCACGAACTGAGCACGAACCGAACATTATGGAGGCAATATGCAAAGGCAATTGAAGCGGCAATTCGCAGCGGTCGGGTTGCTGATTATACTTTTGCTCGGCGCAAGGGAAGCTTTCGGACAGGCCGTGACGGGAACCCTGCTGGGAACGGTTCAGGACTCCTTCGGAGCCGTGGTTCCGAACGCGAACATAACACTCACAAATGAGGGTACCGGAGTCAGCGACAGGACGACCTCGGGACCTCAGGGCTTCTACACATTTCCAAACCTCGCACCGGGGGAATACGGCGTGACGGTCGCGGCCAAGGGTATCAAGGCGGAACTCTCGAAGGACAACCAGGTCAACGTGGAGCAGTCGACGCGCGTCGACTTTTCGCTATCGCCTGGGGCGACCAGCGAACAAGTTACGGTGACGGGCTCAACTCCACTGGTGGAATCAACGAGCTCCGACCTGGGCGAGACGATTGACCAGACACAAATCAGCAACCTGCCCGTCAACGGGAGACTCGTAGCGTTGGTGATGCAGCTTGCTCCCGGCACCACGCCAGCCGCATGGGGCGCCGGTAATCCCGAAGATGCGTCCGGGGCTGCGTCGACGGCGCCAGGCGGCGGGGGTGGCGGAGACTATACATCCGCGAACGGCTTTCCATTCGAGGGAAATCTCTACCTGGTGGATGGCGTGAGCGACGTGGAATTGATGAATGCATATATGGGAATCCAGATTCCCTTCGACTTTGTCAGCGAAATGAAGCTGGAAACCAGCGATCCGACGGCGGAATACGGCACCTTCGGAGGCATGGTGTCCAACATTACAACCAAGAGCGGAACCAACAGGTTTCACGGCCAGGCGTTTGAATACAACCGCAACACCGTATTCAACTGGCCGGACCGCTTCAGCAAGATCAATCCTCCGTTCCATTCCAACCAGTTTGGCGGCGAGGTGGATGGCCCCATCATCAAAAACAAGCTGTTTTTCTCAGCGGATTTTCAGTGGCTCAAAATCGCGGAGGGATCCTCCGGCATTACGAGCGTGCCCTCGCAAAACGCGCGCAACGGAAATCTTTCGGGCTTCGTGGTGAACGGCGCCGGACCTATTACCAACCCGATGGCGTGTTACGACAGCGCCCTGGCCAACGGACTGCCGGGCGCAGTACCGTGCACGGCGAGCTCGGCGGTTACGGTTGCCGGAACCTACGACACTGTGCCGACCGCGGATATCGAGCCGATTGCCGGGTCGACATCGGGTTATCTACAGCCATCGGTGTGGCCGTTGCCGAGTACCAGCCTTTCAGGGGAAGTGAACAACGCCACCTATGTGCAATTGAGCGATGCATCGATGCCGCAGGAAGACGCGCGCGTCGATTGGGCGTTCTCAGATCATGATCGCTTTTTTGCCCGCATGTCATATGCCAACCGGAACCTGAAACAGCCGTTGCTGGTGGGGGCGAGCACGTCGCCGGCCATCTTCATGAATAACGGAAACGCCAACGCAATCAACCAAACCACGAACGACGTTGTCGGTTGGGACCACACGTTTTCCCCCCACATGATGAATCAGTTCCGCATCGGTTTCAGCCGTTTCGCGAGCACTGAGTACTCGACCGCCAATGGGATTGCCGAGAATAATCAGTTGGGAGTGCCGAACGGCAATATCGTCGCATTTCCGGATACCAGCGGCATTGCGGACGTGGATATCAGCGGTTTCCTGCAAACTGGAGATCCGGGCTGGGTACCTCAGGGTCTGGGCAGACTTTCAAACATTTACCAGTACAATGACGCGTTCACGCTGGTTAAAGGCCGGAACAACTGGAAGTTCGGTGTCTCTATCCAGGGCATCCAGGCGCGCTGCTACAACCCGCAGAACGATCCTCGCGGGCAGTTCTATGCCACCGGCAACTATACCGGCACGGGCTCCAATGGCGCGGCCATTGCCGATTGGCTGGTGGGCGCGCTGAACGGCGCCCATCGCGATCAATTCTTCGACGTGCCCAACACGCGGGTAAAGTGGACGGGCGCCTTCGCCCAGAATGACTTTCGTGTGAGCCCCAAGCTGACCCTGAACCTGGGCGTCCGCTACGACGTCTACACGGCCCCCGTGGATACGAAGAACTATCAGAGCAACTTCGTCATATCGGGCCCCAATGCGGGCTTGAACCAGATCGCGTCATCGAGCAACCGCAGTCCGAACGTGAATACGGAGAAGTGGAATATTTCGCCGCGTGCGGGCTTTGCGTATACGCCTGACAACGGCAAGACAGCACTGCGCGCAGCCGTTGGGTTCAGGTACTTCCCTGATAACTTTGGCGCCGACGGCGGTACGCTGGAGAGGAACTATCCATTCGACGAACAGGAAAACAACAGCGCGACCAATGGGAATTGCCTGACCCCCTACGACGGAGTCAAGAGTATCAATCCGAACTCGGCGGAATATTCCGCGTGCGGCTCGCTGATCCTGGCCAATGGCCTGCCGGGCAACGTGACGACTGGATCACCGGTGTACCAGCCGCTGGTTGAGCCCGCCGTAACGCCGGGCGGGTTTATCGCACCGCCTCCAGGCTTCGGCGTGTACGAGGTGGCCAACAACTTCCGCCAGGACCAAGCCGTCAACTGGAACGTGAGCATTGAGCGTTCGCTGGGCGCCAACATGTCTATCCACGCCGCGTATGTAGGCACGACGGGCGCCGATCTCTATCACGACTGGCAGCTCAACCAATGCAACCCGACGGCGTTTACTGTTGGTCCGACCTATGCCCAGCTCCAGGCCCAATACGGCACGACACAGTATCCGAGCTTCCCGAATTGTATGCCGTACTACAGCGTCGCTCCGAATGTCTCCACCATCGATTTCCGCAACAGCGGAGGCAAGTCGCACTATAACGCCGGACAGTTTCTGTTCCAGCGGCGCACCGGAAGGAACCTGACACTCACCGGGGCGTATACGTGGTCGAAGATGATGGATAACATTAATAACCCGCTCGATTCCTACTGGACAAAGGAAGAGCTGGATACGGCGGGCTGGCAGCATAACAACTACCCGCATGTGGTGACCCTCACCTACGTTTACACGCTGCCGTTCGGACGCGGGCAAAAGTTCGCTAACTCGATCTCTAGCGTTAATACTGTTCACTTAACTATCCTGATAGCTTTTCGAATGTTGATCGGGGGCAGGGGTATACTTTTTCGCGGTCGGAGGGGGAAATTGCTCA
>Ga0302319_10012206_pt1 | contig 16214 bp, 16 predicted proteins | sample Bog_T0_2_FD_203319 | JGI IMG/M metagenome (GOLD analysis project Ga0302319, IMG submission 203319) | Peat permafrost microbial communities from Stordalen Mire near Abisko, Sweden - Bog_T0_2 | ecosystem: Environmental > Terrestrial > Soil > Wetlands > Peat | place: Sweden: Abisko, Stordalen Mire...
GCGGCCCCGGCGCACATGGCGCAGGGCTCGAGCGTGACCACCAGCGTGCAGTCGTTGAGCCTCCAGCGCCCCAGGCGCCGCGCGGCCCTCTCCAGAACCAGACGTTCCGCATGGGCCGTTGGGTCCGGCTTTTTTTCGGTGAGATTATGGGCCCGGGCGACGATGGCGGGGCGGGAGGCGTCGATGGGGCCCTGCACCAGCAGGGCCCCGACCGGAACTTCTCCCAGGGCGGCGGCGCGGCGGGCGAGAGCCAGCGCCCGGCGCATCAGGGCCGCTTCGGGGGGCTCGGAGGGGGGGTTCACCGGGCCCGCCTGAGCCAGCTGCTGAAGCCCCAGGCAAGGCCGAAGGTCTGCAGCAGGCCCAGGGCGCCCAGGACAACGTAGGACCAGGCGGGCAGGGCCAGGGAGGGCCCATCGAGGGCGCCGCCCAGCTTAAGCAGGCCGCTGGCCAGGATGGCGGCCGGAAGGTGTGCCACCACCCACACGACCAGGCTCACGAGGGCGACATTGGAGCCGCCGTGCCTCGGCGTCGCCGCCATGGCCTGCAGCACCCAGCCCAGGTCCAGGGCCGTGCACAGGAGGGCGGTGCGCAGGGGCGTAAACCAGGTTCGCATGGCGTTGCCTGCATGCCGGGGCGGAAGCGAAGTCAGTGCACTCGGAGAGATTCGAACTCCCGACCTTCTGGTTCGTAGCCAGACGCTCTATCCAACTGAGCTACGAGTGCGTGTTGCCTCCGGCCCCGGGCGCGTTTGCGGCCCGTTTCACGGGACGGGAATTATAAGGAACCCCGGCAGGGCTTTCAAGGACCCTGCGTCACCGCCCGCCGGTAAATCGCGTCCAAATCCTCGGCCAGGGCGGTCAGGCGGCGCGCCAGCCGGTCCCGCTGGACGGGCGTGAGCGAATCCAGCAGATCCGTGAGCAGGCCCCTCAGGCCGCCGCGGTAGGCCTGCACCGCCTGTTCCGTGGCCCGGTCCCTGTCCATGTCCAGATCCAGCCACCAGCGCCGAAGCTGGCTTTCCAGCTCCTCTCGGCGGGCCGTGCCGGCCAGCGTGGCGAGCAGGGCCTGCTCCCGCCGCCGGCGGTCCGCCTCCACCCGGGCCGTGGGATAGTCCGCCCGGTCCGTGAAGGCCCGGATGCGGTCCTCCTGCTCCCCGCTCAGGTCCCCCACCCAGTCCTGCAGCCACTCTTTGAGGCGCTTGGCGCGGGCCTCGGCCGCCTTGGCCCCGGCCTCGAAGCCGGCTTCCCTGCCGGCCTGCTGGTCGAAGCCCTTCTTCAGAGCCTGGGCCCGCTGAAGGGGGCGGCGGCTGAGCCAGTCCGCGGCGGGCGCGACCCCGGGCTCCTTGATGGCGCGCCACAACGCCAGCCCGTCGTTGAACAGGCTGTCCACGGCGGCCTTGTCCTGGGAAGCGGCCACTTCCTTGGCGAGATGGCGGCTCCAGGCGGCGGCGCGGGGCGCGACCTGAAGGGATAGGCTGCGGAGGTAGGCATCCACGTCCCGGTCCAGGGCCGCCCGCTCATCGGAGGCGGCGCCGAGCCAGGCGGCGGCCTCGTGGCGTAGCCACAGGGGCGCCAGGCGCCAGCCGATGGACAGGCGGGAACAGCCGCAGGCCAGCAGGGCCGCCAGCAGCAGGGCCGCGAGCAGGGGGCGCGCCCTCACGCCAGGGGCTTCCCGGATTCCACCAGCACCCGGAAGGCGTCCGCGGGCAGGGGCTTGGCGAAGAGGAAGCCCTGGCCGAGCCGGCAGCCCGCGGCCCGCAGAAAGGCCAGCTGCCCCGGCGTCTCGATGCCCTCTGCCAGGCAGTCCAGCCCCAGGGATCCGGCCAGGGCGATGATGGAGCGCACGATGGCGGCGTCCTTGGGGTTGCCGGGGAGCCCGCTGATGAAGGTCTGGTCCGCCTTGATGGTGTTGACGGGGAACTCCTTGAGGTAGGTCAGGCTGCTGTAGCCCTTGCCGAAGTCGTCGAGGGCCAGGCGCACACCCCGGTCGGCGAAGGCCTTGAGCATCACCAGGGTGCGTGCCGGGTCGCGCATGGCGACGGTCTCGGTGATCTCCAATTCGAGCATGCCCGGGTCCAGGCCGCTCTCCCGCAGCGCCGCGTCGACGGTCTTCAGCAGGCTGCGCTTGTGGAGCTGCCAGGCGGACAGGTTGACCGCCACGCTGACCGAGATGCCGCCATGCCGCTTCCAGTAGGCAGCCTGGCGGCAGGCCTCGAAGATCACCCATTCGCCCATGGGCACGATCAGGCGGCTTTCTTCGGCCAGGGGCAGGAACTCGTCGGGCTGCAGCATGCCGCGGGTGGGATGCTGCCAGCGCAGCAGCGCCTCGGCTCCGATCACGCGGGCGTCGGCCACGCTGACCTGGGGCTGGTACCACAGCACGAACTGCCGCTGCTCCACCGCCCGCCTCAGGTCGTTCTCCAGGCCCAGGCGCAGCTCCTGGTTGGCCTCCAGGGCCTCGGCGTACACGGCCGCCTGGTTGCGCCCGTTGTTCTTGGCGCGGTACATGGCCATGTCCGCGAGCTTGAGCAGGCGCTCGGGCTCGCCGGCATGGTCCGGATAGAAGGCGACCCCGACCGAGGCGCCGACGTGCACCTCCTGGCCTCCCAGGTTGAAGGGGGTCGCAAGGGCCTCGACGATCTTGTGCGACACCCCCAGCGCGTCGGCCACCAGCACCGGATCCTCAAGAAGGACCGTGAATTCGTCCCCGCCCAGGCGGGCCACCGTGTCGCTCTTGCGCAGCAGGCCCTGCAGGCGGCCGGCCGCCGCCTGCAGCAGTTGGTCCCCGGCCGCGTGGCCCAGGCTGTCGTTGACCACCTTGAAGCGGTCGAGATCCAGGAAGAGTACGCTGATGCGCCGGCCCTCGCGCCGGGCCTGATCGATGGCGTGCTCAAGGCGGTCGAGGAACAGGATGCGGTTGGGCAGCCCGGTCAGCGCGTCGTACCAGGCCTGGCGCCGCACGATGTCCTCGGTCTGGCGGCGGCGCGTGATGTCCCGCAGGGCCGTCACGTAGGCCGGCTCGCCGTGGAAAAGGCACGCGCGCGTGGAGGCCTCCACGAAGACATCCTGCCCCAGGGCGCCCTGGCCCTGCAGCTCCAGCACCGTGCCGTTGTCGAGCCCGGTCTTGAGCTGCTCGGCGGACTCGGGCACGAAGAGCGCGTGGAGGTCCGTACCCAGCAGGCTGCCGAAGGGCTGGCTGAAGATGGATTCGAAGGAGCGGTTGACGTTGAGGATCACGCCGTCGACATGGACGGCCAGGCCGTCGAAGGCCACGTCGGCAAGGCCCTTGTAGCGCTCCTCGCTCTCGCGTACGCGGCGTTCCATGGTCTTGCGCTGGTGGATGTCCCGCGCCAGCAGCAGGGTTTCCCCGGCGCCGCGGCCGAGATCCATGCTGGTGCATTCCAGCTCGGTGACCCCGCCGCCCGGGCGCACCATGCGGATCTCGCGGGCCTGGGCGCCGCTTCCGACCTGGCTGGTCTGAAGCAGGCCCTGCCAGGCCGCCAGGTCGTCGGGATGCACGAAGCTTTCAAGCTCGCTGCCCCACAGCTCCTCGGGCCCGCCGAGCCCGAGCAGGCGCTCCATCGAGCCGTTGGCGAAGGCCACCATTCCCGAGGAGAGCAGGGCCACGCCGTCCGGGCTGGCCTCCACCATGCGCCGGTAGCGCTCCTCGTTGTCGCGCAGGGCCCCCAGGGCCTGCTGGGCCGGGGTGACATCGCTCAGCAGCACCACCCAGGCCGGGTCCGGGCCACCGTCGAGGCGCCTGAGCCTCAGCTCGGCGGTGAAGGCTTCGCCCCCGGTCCGGCGGGCCTTGATCGTGAGCTGCTGGATGGATTCGGGGCGCGGGGACGCCTGCAGAGCCTGCAGGCGCGGACGCTCCTCGGCCGGGAGCAGCTGGGGCAATTCACAGCCCAGCAGCTCCTCGGCGCTGGCGGCGAGCAGGGACTGAGCCATGCGGTTGGAGGCGGTGATGCGCAGGGACGCATCCGCCAGCAGCACGGCCTGGGGAAGGCGGTCGAAGAATTCCTGGAATCGGGCTGGGTCTAGCGGCAAGGGGCATCCATGCTGCGCCATTTCGGCGGGGGACCATCATCGCTGATTTGGCGCGGCATGGAAGGGCCCTGGCGCGCTAGGGCTTGGTCCCGGCCGGCTGGCTTTCCGCCCCGGGGGCCTTGGCGGCGTCCGGCTCTGCGCCGGGAGGAAGCATGCCCTCGCCCATCATGCAATGGTGGCCGGGCATCATCGCGCCGGGCCCGCCCATTCCGCAAGAGGCGCGGCCCCAGGGGCAGGCGCCGCAGCTGAGCGCATGGGCGGCGTAGCCCAGCGCGAAGAACGCGGCAAACCAGAGCCAGCGACCACGGCCCCCGCGCTGGGCGCAGGCTTGGGCATGGAGATTGCGGCGGATTTCGTGGCGCAGGGTCTCATCGTCGATGATCTGTTCCCGTTCCTTGGGGCTCAGGGCCATGGATCCAACCTCCTGGTGCGGTCGTGGGACCGGTTCCCGTAACGTGAAATTAACCCGTGTTTAACACGCCTCCGGTTCCCGGAAGGCGCTTGCTGGTTCAATATACACCACAAGTGGGGGGACGAGGAGGCAGCATGGGCCTGTCGGTCAGTTTGAATCGGCATCCAAGCCATGAACGCCTGGAGCGCATGGCCTTGCTGGGGCATCTGCATTCCAGCACGGGCCATCCGGACAAGGCGCGCGAATGTTATGAGAAGGTCCTGAAGTGGGACCCCGAGTTTTCAGAAGCCAAGCTGGGATTCGAGGAGCTGGTCCGGAGCTCACAGAGCAGCGGGAAATCCGGTTCCGGGCAAGAAAAAGTTTTGTAATTATTCGATTTTCAGAGGCGATTCAAATGAGAAGGGACAGGCCAAGGCCTGTCCCTTCTTTATTTTCCCAGGCATGAAGCGCTTTTTGGGATCAGAAGTCCAGGTTGATGCCCAGGCCGCCGTCGATGCCGCTGAAATCCACGGACGGGGACGCAACAGCCGGAACCCCGATCAGGTTGGGCAGCTTCTGCTTGGTCGCCGCCGAATCCTCGAACAGGCCCATGTTGGCGAAGCGCATGCCGCCAAACGCGTAGACGTTGAGCATGGCCACGATCTTGTACTTCACCCGCACCTCGGCTTCGCCCACGAAATTGCCGCCGTAGTAGACGTCGGGCAGTTTGACGCTGTTGAGGGTCAGGTTTTGGTCGATGCCGCCTTCGCCGTAGCCTCCATAGACGCCGGCGCCCAGCCCGAGGCCCGTCGCCGGGATGTCCACGGCAAAGCTCAGCCCCAGCATGGCATCGGCCAGGTAGCCGTTCTCCTTGAGGTCATAGGCGCCCAGCGTGGAATTGCCCTTCCACTCACCGGTGTTGGTTCCGACGTACTCAGCGCGGACTCCCAGGGACAGGAAGGGGATCGGGATCAGCAGCCCGGTGCGGATGTCCACCCCGGCCACATAGCCGTTGGACAGGTCCGAGGAGCTGGAGGGCGACTGGCCAGGGAGCTCCTGCACCAGGCCGTTCACCGCTGCGTTGACGTCCTTCATGCCGACGGTGGTGTAGCCGCCGAAGCCGGAAATTTCAATGATGTCCGCCCAGGCAGGGGCCGCGCAGGCGGCCAGCAGCAGGGATAGAGCCAGGATCTTGCGCATGCGATCTCCAGAGTGATGACGCCGGACAGAGGACGGGCGGCCAGGCAGGACCTGGCCGTGCCGAAGGCCCGTGGGACGGCGCACCATTGTAGGTAAAAAAGACCGCACGACAAGGGCTCAGGCCAGCGGCAGGGTCAGGGTGAAGGTCAGGCCCCCCCCGGGCGCGTGGGACACATGGAGGTCGCCGCCATGGGCGCGCGCCACCCCCAGGCAGAGCGACAGGCCCAGGCCAACCCCTCCGCTCACCCGGGCGCGGGAATTGTCCCCCCTGAAAAAGGGCCGGAACAGGAGCGCCAGCTGCTCCGGAGGCACGCCCGGGCCCTGGTCCGTGACCGTCAGCCGCGCCTCCCCCGGGCCCGACCGAAGGCTCAGCGACACCGGGCCGCGGGCCGGATGGCCGTGGTTGAAGGCGTTGGCCAGCAGGTTCTGGATCACCCGCTGCAGGCGGACCCGGTCGCCGCTGATGGGCAGGCTGGCCGGCAGCTCCAGCCTCAGCCCGGGCTCCCGGCCCTCAAAGGACCGCGCCGTGGCCCCGGCCAGCTGGGCCAGATCGAGCGGCTCGACCTGCAGCTGGGCCCGCCCATGGGCGAGGCGGGCGCCCTCCAGCAGTTCGTTGATGAGCTTTTCCAGCTCCTGGATGTCCTCTGCCAGGCTGTCCCGGTCGGCGCCCTCGGCGAGATTTTCCAGCCCCAGCTTCATGCGCGTCAGGGGAGTGCGCAGCTCGTGGCTGACGTCGAGCAGAAGCTGGCGGCGCTGCTCGAGCATGGCCTGCACCTGCGAGGCCATGGCGTTGAACTGCATGGCCAGGCGCCCGAGCTCGTCGTTCTCGCGGGTGGGGATGCGGTGCCCCAGGTCCCCGGCGGCGACCCGCGCCACGCCCTGGTCCAGCCAGCGCACCGGCTTGAGGAGCCATTCCAGGGCCAGCCACACCACCAGCATGACCAGCACCAGGCCCCCGACCAGCACGCTCGAGAAGGTCCAGCCCAGGCTTTCCCCGCGGGGGGGCGTCATCATCAGGAGCGTGCCGCTCGCCCGCCGGCTGATGAAGAAGAAGCTGTAGCGGTGGTTGCCCCAGTCCGCGCCGATGAGGTCCGGCTCCAGCTCCCCGGGGGCCGGCAGGTCCGCCCGGGTGGTCCAGGCCTGGGCGCCGGGCGTCAGCGGGGTGAAGGACAGCTGCCACTGGCCGCTGAGGGCCAGGCGCTGGGCCGCGGCCTCGCTGGGCGGGTCGCCGAGCTCGGCCTGCAGATGGCCGGCCAGCTGGCGGGTGTAGCTGCCGCGCGTGCGCTGCTCCGCTTCCCGGGCCATGCGGACCGTGTGCACGGTGATCCAGTTGATCATGCCCGCGGCCACGAGCAGCACCGTCAGCATCTTCAGGAAAACCGAGGACCACAGCTTCGGCCAGGCCTCGCCCAGGGACGGCATCAAGGGGCCTGCTCAAGGAAAAGATAGCCGGCGCCGTAGACGGTCTTGATGAAGCGCGGCCGGCGCGCGTCGTCGCCGAGCTTCTGGCGCAGGCGCGAAACCAGCACGTCCAGGCTGCGGTCAAAGGATTCGTGCTCCAGGCCCTTGAGCCGCTCCATGAGCTGGTCACGGGTCAGGACCCTTCCCATGGACGCGGCCAGCGAAGCCAGGCCGGCGAACTCGTAGGCGCTGAGCTCGAGGTCCTTGCCATTGAGGGTGGCGGTCCTGCGTCCATGGTCGAGGGCCAGGGCCCCGTGGCGGGTCACCCCGGCGGTGACGGGCCGGCTGCGGCGCGCCAGGGCCTGCAGCCGGGCGAGCAGCTCCCTGGGTTCGAAGGGCTTGGACAGGTAGTCGTCGGCGCCCAGTTCGAGGCCGAGCACCTTGTCCGAAAGCTCCCCTCGGGCGGTGAGCATGAGCACGGGCAGGGACTCGCCCTTCTCGCGCAGCTCGCGCAGGACCTGGAAGCCGTCCTTGTCCGGCAGCATGACGTCGAGAACGACCACGTCGGGCGGATCCTGCTTCAGCAGGCGCTCAAAGTCGCGGGTCTCGACCGCATGCTTCGCGGTGACGCCGTTCTTGGCCAGGTAGTCGACCACCAGCTTGCCGAGCTTGGGGTCATCGTCCAGGACCAGCACTTTCATGGGGTTCCTCCCTTGTTCAGGCTTCGGTGCCGATCTTCCTCATCCAGCGCTGCAGCAGGCGGGCCGCTTCCTCCCGCTGGGCGGGCTTCAGGGCCGCATGAAACGCCTGCAGCTCGATGATCAGGCGCGTCCGGCTCTGTTCCAGCTCCAGGGCCTTGTCCCGGGACAGGGCCTCCAGAGCGGCGGTGTCGAATCTGTCGGCGACCAATTGACGGGCGACGGAGTCCGAAAGCTCCGAGCGCTGGCGGCTCCAGGCGCTTTCCGCCTCCTCAAAGGCGATGGCCAGCGCCTTGGCGCGCTGCTCCTGCTCGGCGTCCAGCCCCAGGGCGATGACCATGCGCTCGGAAAGGCGCTCAGCCCGGCCCGCCGGGGTGTCCAGGGACGCGGGCCCGCAGCCCGCGGCCAGCAGGCCCAGCGCCAGGGCGATGGGCAACACTCGCTTGGTCATGGTCGCTCCCAGTTGCGTGGACGCTCCGGTCCATCTTCCCGCGGCGGGCGCCCCTTGGGGTTGCGGGATGGTAAGCAAAGGTTACTTTTTCGGCGGCCCGGGTCCGCCTCGGCTGTTCCGATTTTGTCATCCGAAATCCGCCCCGGATCCGTATAATAGTCTACCGCAAGCGGGATGTCCGGGCCTAGCCCGCACCCGTTTCGTGCGCCAAAAGCGCAGTCTGGAACCGGCAAAGCCAAGGAGGACAGAAAACCATGGGTTTCTTTAAGCGCATCTTCATGATGATCCTGACCAATATCCTGATCGTGGCGATCCTGGGGCTCGTCTGGGCGGTCATTTCGACCGTCTTCGGCCTGGGAAGCGTGGACGGCGAATCCATGGCACCCCTGATGGTCCTGGCCCTGATCTGGGGCTTTGGGGGCGCCTTCATCAGCCTTCTGCTGTCCAAGCAGTTCGCCAAGTGGTTCCAGGGCGTGCGGGTGATCAGCCCGGACGACCCCGGCGCGGACGCCCGCTGGCTGCTGTCCACGGTCCACCGCCTGGCCGGCCAGGCCGGCATCACCGGCATGCCCGAAGTCGGCATCTGGGACAGCCCGGAGGTCAACGCGTTCTGCACGGGCGCCACCAAGAACAGCTCGCTGGTCGCGGTCAGCACGGGCATCCTTCAGCGCATGAACAAGGACGAGCTCGAGGGCGTGCTGGCCCACGAACTGAGCCATGCCGCCAACGGGGACATGGTGACCATGACCCTCATTCAGGGCGTCGTGAACAGCTTCGTGATCTTCTTCAGCTTCGTGTTGGCGCGCCTGCTGGTGCGCGGCAACAACCGCAACCGCGGCGGCTCGTTCCTGGAATTCATCGTGCGCCAGGTGCTGATGATGGTCCTGGGCCTGCTGGCCGGCGTTCTGGTGCTGTATCCCTTCTCGCGCTGGCGCGAGTTCCGCGCCGACAAGGGCGGGGCGAATCTGGCGGGCAAGGGCAAGATGATCGCCGCATTGAGGGCGCTCCAGGACACCTTCCGCCTGCCCCAGGGCGCCCCGGCCCCGAGCCCGGCGCTGGCGACCATGAAGATCAGCTCAGGCGGCAGGAACTCCCTGTTCAGCACCCATCCTTCGCTGGACGAACGCATCGAGGCTCTGGAGCGGCTCTAGAGAGCGTTCCCGTCATGGGAAGCCTGGCAAAAAAAAGCGAAGCCCTGGACCATGGTCCAGGGCTTCGCTTTTTTGGGCGGCAGCCCCCTCCGGCCTCAGTCCGCCGCGAGCCAGTCCAAGGCGGCCTCAAGCTCCGCGTCCTCGAAGTGCCTGCCGCGGTCCTGCACATCCTTGCCCAGGAGGCGGGCGGCGACGAAGAAGCTGTCAAAGGCCACGCGCACGATGCCCGCGAAGCCCACCAGCGCCGAACGCCGCAGCCGGTTTTCCTGGACGGCCATCAGTGCCTTGAGCCGCGTGGACATGTCCGGGTAGTACTCCAGCTTGCCATCGCCGCGCACCAGCAGGCTGATGCGTTCGGGGGACCGCTCCAGGGCGCTGACATAAGCGTCGACCACCTGCAGCTGCTCCTCGCGCGTGGCCGAACGCAGGTCCACGCTCAGGATCTTCCGGCCTGAACGCTCGAGCCACACCACCCTCTGCTGCGTCTCTCCCATCACGTCTCCTCAGACCTTGGTCAGCCAGGCCAGGGCATCATCCCGGGTGGAGAACAGGCGCAGTTCCTGCCCGAAACGGACCATGCCCATCAGGCGGAACATATCCAGAAAGCCCCTCAGGGACACGCCGACAATGCCGCTGAATCCGTAGACCGCAACGGCACGCACCTTGGGCTTGAAGGCCAGATGGGCGCTTTTCCAGCGCGCCGATACCGAAGGATCATAGGCAGACCCGCTGACGTCCGCCAGGGCCAGCACGCTGTTCTCCGCGCTGCTGGCCAGGACCCCAGGCAGGCCCTCGAGCACCAGCAGGCTGTCCGCAGCCGAGGCGTCCTTCAGGTCGATGAACAGAATGGCCCGGTCGGACTGGTGGATCCACTGCAGGCGTCTTTCAGTCACTTCCATGCTCATGCATTGCACCTTTGCACGATCTGCCGTCCCCGCATCGGCGGATTATGCCCATCAAAATGAACATCTGGTCCCGCGTCCCTGCCCAGCACCGGAGCTTAACAGCGCCGGGGCGCCTGCATTCCGCAAACCGAAATGCAGCGCAAGGAGCAAATCTTAACACAGAGACGCCTCTTTTTTGGAAAAATGGCCCCGAAACCGACCTCAAGACGGCCCAACATGCAGCGACTGGGCGTTTCTAGTATGAAGAACGCAGAAAAAAGTACACGGCCACGCCGCTGACGCTTACATACAGCCACAGAGGCAGGGTCCATCGGGCCAGGCGCCGGTGGCGCTCGAATACGCCCAGGCCGGCAAAAGCCACCGTCCCGAGCAGCAGGGGCAGCACCACCGCAGACAACGCCACATGACTCGCCAACAGGCAGAGGTAGGCGGTGCGCAGCGCGCCGCTGCCCTTGAAATGGGTTTCGCCATGGAAATGGTGATACAGGACGTAGCCGGCCAGAAAGCCCGCGGAACAACCCAGGGCCACCAGCATGAGCGCCTGGTGCAGGCTCCGGCGGCGCCGGCGGATCGCCCAGAACCCGGCCAGCGCGCAGGCGGCGGCTCCGCTGTTGAAAACGGCGTCCGAGGCGGGCAGATAGTCCGCCCAAGCGGGCGCCCCGGCCGCGGGCACCGCGAAGTAGACCAGCCACACCAGAAAGGTGAGGGCCGCCAGGGCAAGGGACCCGGCCAGGGCGGCCACCCGCCGATCCCTGCCCGCAATGCTGTTGTCCGCGTTCACCATGCTGCGCTCCTTCAGGGGCGGGCCAGGGCCCGCAGATTGTCCTGGATCTGGCGGTCGCCCGGCGCAGCGGCCGCGGCCGATTGCAGGGCCTGCAGGGCCTCGGCTGAGCGGCCCTGGAAGTGCAACGCCACGGCCAGGTTGTTCCAGGCCTGCGGATTCTGGGGCGCCAGGACCAGGGCCTGGCGGGCCGCGTTTTCGGCCTCGGCATACCAGTCGGCCCGGCCCGTGGTCTGGCCCAGCTGGTTGTCCACGCCCGCCAGGTTCACCCAGGCCTCGAAGATGGGCCGCGATTCGATGGCCTTGCGGAAGAGCGCGGCGGACCGCGGCAGGTCGGGCGGCACCCCGGGGCCGCCGGCACCCACTGCGATGCCCCAGTGGGTGTAGGCCTCGCTGAGGTTGGCGCTCGAGGTCCACTGTACCGCCCGCGCATAGAGGGGCAGGGCCTCGCGCACCCGGCCCTGGCCGCGCAGGTACACCGCCAGGTCCAGGAACGCCGTGCCGTAGTTGCTGAGGGCGAAGCCCGGCGAGGGGTCTAGGGTGGCGCGGTCCAGCTCGAGGTGGCGGGTGCGGAAGGCCTTGAGCAGCCCCAGCCTGCGGCGGTCCTCGTCCGGGGTCGCGGGCCCGTCGAGCTCAGCGGCCAGACCCATGGGCTTCCAGCGCTGCGCCCATTCCGGGACGGTCTGGTCCAGCACCTGGCGGAACAGCGACACCTGCAGCGGGCGTCCGGCGGGCAGTGCCGTCTGGGCGATCTGGGACACCGCGGAGCGCAGAACCTGCGCGTCGCCGGCCCGGTCCCCGGTGACGGCCTTGGGGACCGCTCCGATCCCCAGGCGCGGCTGCAGGGCCCGCACGTGGGCCACGCCCCAGTCCGTGCTCAGGAACACCGTGGTCACGTGGTCGATGTCCGGGCGTTCGCCCTGCACGTACTCCAGGTAGTACACGGGCATGGTGTAGAAGTCGCCCTCCGCCAGGAAGACCCCACGGGGCTTCACCGACAGCAGCAGGTCATGGGCGAAGTCCCAGGCCAGGAACTGCCGCTCCTGGGTCAGGGCCGGGGCGCGCCGCGCGTAGAGGGCCCAGGGCAGCAGGGTCAGGGCCAGCGCCAGGGCGGCGGGCGCCAGCCTGCGGCGCAGCGCTTCAGGAAGGCGGCAGGCGAGCCACAGCAGGCCCAGGCCGGCCAGCATCGACTGGGCGAGGTACAGGGGCAACAGGAACACGTCGAGGATCCAGACCATCTCTTCCTTGAGATGGAAGTAGAAGGTCACGCCGCCGGCGAAGGTCAGCATCATCACCAGCAGCGCCGTGCCGGCCTGGGAGGCCACGGGCGCCTTCCAGGGGCGCAGCGCCGGCCGCAGCACCGGCCAGCCCAGAAGGCCCAGGGCGACGAGCGCCGGGCCCAGGTCCGCCCGGGGGCCCACGGTGTGCGCCAGGACCCGCAGTCCCTGGCGCTGGACCACCTGCCAGTTGGTGGCCACGTCCGACCAGGTCCCGCCCGACAGCAGGGCGGCGCGCAGGCTCTTGAGGAAGCCCGTCTCAAGATCCAGGTATTCCTGGCGCTGCAGCACCCACCAGAACTGGTTCCAGCTGGCGGGGTCGCCCCAGTTCAGGGCCGGCTCAAGGCGGGCGCGCAGGGGAAGGTACAGCAGGGGGCTGAGGCCCAGCGCCGCGAGGGCCAGCAGGGTGAGCAGGCCCTTTGCCCAGGCGCCGGGCGTGGCGCGCACGCTCCGGGCCGGCCACAGGACGCAGGCGGCCAGGACCGCCGCTGCCGGGGCCAGCAGAGCCTGGGTTTCCCAGTGGTTGCCGAGGCCCAGCGCCAGCAGAAAGACCGCCAGGCGGGCCGAAGGAAAGCCCAGCAGGGCCGGCGGGGACAGCGCAGCGGCGGCGGACCGGGCGCGCCGCAACCAGTCAACCAACGCGCACAGCGCGCCGGTGAAGAGCACCATGTGCAGCGTATAGATGCCGCCCTTGGCCGCGAGGGACTGGGACCAGAAGGTGGCCGAGCAGCCCCAGGTGACGCCGGCCAGCGCCCCTGCGAGCGCGGCGAGCCGCCCGCCGTGGTCTTCGGTGCGGCGCAGCAGCCAGTCCCCCGCCAGCAGCTGGGTGAGCCCCGCCAGCAGGGCGCAGGCAAGGGCGCCGCAGACCGCCGCGAGAAGGTTCAGCCTCCATGCCGGCGCGCCCAGGGGCGCCAGCGAGGCGAGCCTGCCCAGCAGGGTCTGCAGAGGGTAGCCGGGCGGATGCTGGATGCCGAGGGTGACCGCGGCGGTGATGGTCTCGGGGCTGTCATCGGCGCGGAAGGACGGATTGAGCGTCGGAAGGTACAGCGCCAGGCAGACCAGGAAAACGGCGGCGGGAAGCAGGATCCGGAGGCGGCGGGGCGTCATGGGCGCATGACCTCGCGCAGGCTGTCCACCTGGGGATCGCTGGGGGTCAGCTTCGCGGCCTTGCTCCAGGCTTCGTGGGCCTTCTTGCGCAGGCCCATCTTGTATAGGGTGATGGCGAGGTTCAGCTGGACCTTGCCGCTCGAGGGAAAGGCCTGCTCCGCCGCGTCCAGGGCGGCCAGGGCGTCGGGCAGTCGGCCCAGGTTTCCCAGTGCGGCCGCCTTGTTGGTGTAGGCGGCCTCCTCGTGGATATGGAAGTAGAGCATCCAGTCGTAGGCCTGCACGGCGTCGGCATATTTGGCGTCCTGATAGGCCGCCGCAGCCAGGGGCTCCCACAGGTCCGGCAGGTTGGGGGCGTAAGCCACCGCTGAGCTGAGCACGGTCCAGGCCTCGTCATACAGCCGGTTCTCGATGAGGGCCTGGCCCAGCTCCAGGGCGACCTGCGCGTCCCAGGGGTTGAGCGCGTGCGCTTCGCGCAAGCTGCCGATGCTCTGCCAGACATTGCCCCGCTCAAAATGGGCCCGGCCATGCAGGGCCCACACGCGGTCCTCCCGCACGTCGAGGCCCGTGGCCTTGAGCAGCAGGGGCGTGGCCTCCACGGCATGGTGCAGGGAAAGCTCGCCCGAGCCGCGCCACCACAGCCCGTCCTCGACCAGCTGCCGCGCCCGCACCAGCAGCAGGGCTCCGGCCAGCAGCAGGGACGCCAGCAGCAGGGGCGCGGTCCGCCGGTCCGCCGGCTTCAGGGGCGCCGGCGCCGGCAGCGCCGCTTCCTTCGCCCCGCCCGCCAGCACCCGCAGCCCCACGGCGGCGACGGCCCAGGCTGCGCCCTGGGTCGGCACGATCAGGAACGGAAAGTTCGCCAGGCCGTGGACGGCCAGCGCCACCAGGGCCCCCAGCGTTCCGGCCAGCACTGCGGCATCCTGCGCCGGTGCCCGGGCCAGGCCCCGGGCCAGGCGCACGAAGAGCAGGCCCAGCAGGCAGGCCCACAGCAGGGCCGCGGCCCAGCCCGCGTCGGCCGCCATCTGCAGGAAATCGTTGTGGCCGTGCTCGCTGATGATGTAGGGCTGGGTGGCGTAGGCCTGAGGATCGAGGCCTTGCACCTCGACGCTGGGGAACCAGATCCTGTAGTTGCCGGGGCCCACGCCCAGCAGGGGGTGCTGCAGCGCCAGGCGCCCGGTCTTGGCCATGAGAAAGGCCCGCCGCGCGGCTTCGCGGTCGCCGTTCAGGGAGCCCTCGATGCGGGCCTGGGCCTGCGGACCGGCGGCGAGCAGCCACCAGGCACCCAGGCCCAGCAGCAACAGCAGGCCCTGGACCGCCAGGACGCGCCCGCGCGCGCGGCGGAAGCCGGACCGGTCCCGCGCCCAGAAGCCGGCAAGCGCCAGGACGCAGCCGGCAGCGGCTCCCACCCAGGCGCCGCGGGTCTGCGAGGCCAGCAGGCCCGCCGCCAGGAGCCACACCAAGGCCCAGCGCGCCAGGGCGGCCCAGCGGCCAGCGTGGCCAGCGGCGGCGCGTTCCGGATCCAGGGCCAGGGCCAGGGCCAAAGGCAGGGCCAGGGCCAGATGCCCGCCGAGGAAATTCGGGTTGCCGAAGAAGCCGCTGGCGCGGCCGTCGAAGGTCTCGGCCCAGTGCACCGGGTCGAGCCCAAGGCTCTGCATCAGCCCGTACAGCGCGTTCAGGGCGGCGCCAAAGAGAACGGCCGCAAGCACCTTGCCCTGGCTGGCCCGGTCCGCGCACAGGCTCCAGGCGGCGGCGAACACCAGCAGGTACCCGCACCAGTCCAGCAGGGTGGGCGATGCGGCGTCCGGCCGGATGCTGAAGGCGGCCGCCAGGCACCACAGGCCCGCCAGGGACAGCGCCAGGCGCGGCAGCGGATGCAGGGCCGAAAAGGACCCGGACTTGCGCGCGGCCCAGGCCAGGTTGAGGGCAGCCAGAGCCTCCGCCGAGCGGAACAAGGCGTCCCCGGGCTGGGTGAAGCCGAACGCGATGCCGAAGGACAGGCGGTGCAGCCAGGTCACGCAGGCGGCCCAGGCCGCCGCCGCCAGCCACGCCGCCCAGAGCGGCCACAGCAGCACCCGCGTGCCCGCCGGAAAGGGGCCGCCCGAGGCGGCCCAGGCCAGGGCCGCGGCGAGCAAGGCCAGCGGTTCCCACGCCGTGGACTTCGGCACGTCAAAGCTGTGCATCACAGGCGGCATGAGCGCCAGCACCGGAAGGACCAGGGCCGCCAGCAGCAGGAGCATGGCGCTCCGGCGCAGGCGGCTCATGCCCTGGCCGCCTTGACCGCCACCACGACGCCTTCGCCCAGGTGGTCCTGGGCGATGCGCACGATGCGCGGTGCGGCGTAGGTCAGTTCCTGGCGGTGAAGGGGGCTGTCCGCCTTCACCGTCAGGATCCCGTCCTTGAGGCTCCAGGGAACGGAGTTGCCGCCCAGGGCGTCCCCGGCGATGTGGCGCCAGTTGGTCCGAAGAAAGAAGAGCGGCTGGTTCAGGCCGAGGCGCAGCAGGACCGGCAGGTCCTCGAGGATGCGCGCGAGCGGGACGTTGTGGGCCAGCAGCTCGGCGCGCTGGGCGCGCTGCAGGCGCTGCGACAGGGCCACATGGGAGGGGCGCATCAGCGGGCCGGCGCGGGCGTGGGAGCCGCGGGCGGGGAGGGGGAGCCCCCGCCCGGCGCCAGGCCGGGCAGGACCGGGGTCCCGGGCGCCGGCGGGACCGCCCCGGAGTCGCGCTGCTCCTGCCGGCGGCTGAGCCGGCCCTGCCACACCATCATCCAGGCACGGTACTGGCGCAGGCTGTCCTCCGGCAGGTCCCGCTGC
>Ga0302319_10012208_pt1 | contig 16213 bp, 16 predicted proteins | sample Bog_T0_2_FD_203319 | JGI IMG/M metagenome (GOLD analysis project Ga0302319, IMG submission 203319) | Peat permafrost microbial communities from Stordalen Mire near Abisko, Sweden - Bog_T0_2 | ecosystem: Environmental > Terrestrial > Soil > Wetlands > Peat | place: Sweden: Abisko, Stordalen Mire...
CTGATCCCGCTGACCGGCAACTGATCCCGCTGATCGGCAACTGATCCCGCTGATCGGCAACTGATCCCGCTGACCGGCAACTGACCCTGATGATCGGCAATGTACTTCGTGGCCGCCGGGTCGAAATCCAGGCACGCCCGGCCGCCGACAAGCGTTGAAGGGTCCGGCATTCGACGTGACGCCGGACCCCTCTCTTTCGCCTAAAAGCTCAAGGTGGTGTTGTCGACGACGCTGCGCACGCCGGGAGTTCCCCACGCCGTGGAGCGCGCCAATTCCCGCTCCGACCAGCTGTGGACCTTGCCCGTCAAGGTGACGTCGGTCCCGTGGACGCTGACCGAGATCTCTTGTGCATCCTGCTGCGCCTGCCGCTTCAATGCCGCCTCGATGTCCGATTTGACGACAGGTGCCGTTACCTTGGTCTTGATCGTAATTTGGTCGCTGACGCCGCTGACACCCATCAAATATCGGATCGCGCCGGCCGCGGCCTGGCGTTGATACTGCCATTCGACTTCACCGGTCAAGGTGACCCAGCCCTTTTCGACCTTGATCTTGATCGCATCTTTTGTGAGGTAGGTGGTCCACTGCAATACATTCTCCGCAGACCGCGCGATGTCCGCATCGGTGCGCTTGTGCGTTCCTTCGAGTTTGACGTCCATCTCGACGGCGAGCGCTTTCACGCCGGAAACCCGCTGCGTCGCGCGCTCTGCGTCCCACTTCTCCGCATAGGTGTTGACATGCCCGGCCAAGGTCACGATGCCGTCTTTGACCTCCACGCCGATTTCCGCCGCATTGATCGACGGTTCCCAATTCAATTCCGCAAGAACGTCCTGCTGCAACTGTGTGTCGGATTTTTTCACTCTGTGATCTCCATCTGTGCCCATCGGAGGTCGAGCCTGCGCCGCAAATCGAACAAGGGCAAGTTTGCGGTGTGGGCCAAAGGAGCTATCGCGAGTGGAGGAAACCCCGAGGAGCATCGACGGCACTCCAGTTGCCACACGGATGCGGTCGCCGCCGCCGCTCCACGGGCTCACGGCGCCGCCGCGGACCCGGTGCTGCGGCCGAACCGGTAGCGCAGCGTCAGGCCGACCACGTTCACGTTGTCGCGGTAGGGCTGTAGGCCGAGCGCGAGATAATTCGGCACCGTCGTCGGACCCACTGCATCCTGCGCCCAATCGTTGGAATGATAGGTTTCACGCGTGTAGTGCACACGCAGCTGCAGAGCCGGCGTCCAGCGGTACAACACGTCGAGACGGGTGGAGTCGAGCTTGGTGAAGTTCTGCGGAAACGCCTGCTGCAATCCGCCCGTCGTGGTATCGGTATCCGAGTAGGACGGCGCCACCAGATAATCGAGCGACACCGTCCAGCGTTCCTGGGGGACCCAGCGGCCGCCGATGGCGAGATTCCAGAATCGTTCCGTCTGCGCGGCCAGCCACGGCGTCGTCAAGGCGCCGGTGGATCCGTTCTCGAGCGCGAAGAGGCGCTGGTAGCCGAAATCCACGTACGCGCTCAAGGTTTCGCGCGGCGTCCAGGCGAACGTGCTCGACGCACGCTGTTCATGGTCGCTTTGCAGGCCGAGCGGCGATGAGCGAAAGTCGTCCTTGGCGAGCGCGCCCTGGATCGTCCATGCGAGCGTGGACGTGATTGCCCACGTGCCGGTGAGGCTCGAGAACGTGCGGTCGCGCGGCGCGTAGTTGTAGTCGCGCACGAGCAAGCTCTCCTGCGGGGGCACCGCCGCAGCATCGAACGAGGAGACCTTGCGCAAGCCGTTGCCCGCCTTGAATGCGATGCTGAGCGAGTCGATCGGCAGCAGCGTGGCGCGGCCCCAGCTTTCGGTTTCCTGGGTGTTCGTGTAGACCTGGCCCGGTCCGTAGTGGTTGTCGTCGAACTTGCCGCCGACGCCGATGCGCAACCAACGCACCCAGGAATAGTCCGCGCCCCCATCGAGGCGCACGCGGTCCTCGCTGTAGCGCGGCGTGACCGCGGTGCCGCCGGGGAATGTGTCGGTCACGATGTAGGGCACGGCCAGGACCGGCGTCTTGTCGTCACGGCCGTCGTACACCGCATTGCCGCGCACGGCGAGTTTCGTGAGCGGGCGGGCCGCGAGGCCGAGTGCGTAATGCGACAAGTGCACATCGCCATCGAGGGCGGTTTGGCCGGGCACGGTGACGCCGGCGAGCGTGCTCACCGGCAGGAACGCCTGATCCTGGCGCAGCGTGCCGAGCGACGCGGTGGAGGTGAGCGTCGCCCCTAACCATGGCAACTCGAGCGTGCCGGCCGCGGTGAATTGCTGCAGATGGTTGCCCGGTGGATCGGCGAGCTGCCCCTCGGTCGACCCCGGAACGATGGGCGCGTAGGGATTCGCGAACGCCAGTGCATCGTTCCCGTCGCTGAACCACGAGCCGTTGTAACTGATCCGCAGGTTCGCGCGGCGCCCGGCCCAGGCCGCGCCGGCCTCGAGCGAGTTGGTCACGTAACTCAAGGGCAGCGGCAGCTGCACGGCTTCGGTGAGGAACGCCCCGCTCGTGAGACCGGTGCCACTCTGCTCCTGGCGCTGGTACTCGCCGAACAGCGTCCACGCGGAGGTGACAAAGTAGCGCGCGAGCAGGTCGACCGTGCGCCGCTCCGACTCGAGTCTGAAGGGCGTACCGTAGAGCCGGTTCGGCTGGCCATCGTAGCTGAGGCGCACGTCGTACTGTCCCGGGCGGCCGACGTTGACGGCGCCGTCGCGCGAGGCCAGTCCCAACCGATCGAGATCATAGGCCGCGTCAGTGCCGTCCTCACTCCGTGCCTCGCCGGATGCCGCCGCGTCCACATAAGCGCCGGTGTGATCGATGCCGTTGTACCGGCCGTACGCGGCGTTCGCGCCCGAGGCGTACAGCACGCCCGCTTGCGTATCGGTCGCATACCCTGTGAAAAACGGGCACTGCGTGCACTTCCAAGCGCTGGTGTCAGGCGGTGGGTCCGCCGCTGCGGACGGCATGGCGCCGGCCAGGGACAACGCGGCGCCGAGGGCGAGCGAGACAACGAGCGGCTTCGGTCTGGTCATCGGTGAGGTCTTGCTAGCGCATCAGCGCGCGTCCCGACGGATGGTTCGAGCCGTGAACCTGCGAATGACAATTGACGCAGCCGCCGCCGAGCAGGAATGCGCTGGGGCTCCCGCCCGGCAGGCCCTGCGGTGTGTTCACGATCGACGGATGGCCGACGCCCTCGTGGCAGGTCTGGCACAGAAACGGCGGCCGTATCTTCAGCAACGCCGGCTGGGCCGAGCCGTGCGGATCGTGGCAGTTGCTGCAGTCCTCGGCGACCGGCTGGTGTTGCCAAAGGAAAGGTCCCCGATACTGCGCATGGCAGCTCGTGCAAGTCGCCGTGACGGTGAGCTTCGCGAGCTGCGCGGGCGCGGTGGATCCGTGCGGCGAGTGGCACGACGTGCACGCCATCTTGCCTTCGCGCAGCGGATGGTGCGACGGCTTGAACAGGTCGGTGTGCTGCGCCTGATGACAGGCGGTGCACACCTCGATCTGTGCGGCGGCGTTTTGCATCGGGTCCTTCGCCGTGTGCAGCGAGTGGCAGCTCGCGCACGGCACGTCGCTCGCGGCATGCGCACCGCTCGCCCACGCATGTCCGGCGGTGGCCTGATGGCAGGTGAGGCACTGCGCGTTTTGCCGGACCGCGGGCGTCGGTGACTTCGAGCCGAAGGCGATCAGCCCGGCGAGCGGTCCGCCCCCCGCCTTGACGTGCGCGCCGCCCGGACCGTGGCATGCCTCGCACTGCAGACCCCCATGGCCGAACGGACCGCGCGGATCGTCCGGCCGCGCGTGCACGGTGTGGAAGATGCCCGTGATTCCCGAGTCGGCGTGGCACCCGAGGCAGCTGTCGGCGCCCTGGGGACTGAAGCCGCCCGAATCAGGCGCCGCGGGCCCCGCCGCCACGGGCGCCGCATCCGCTTGCAAGTACTGCGGTGCAAAGGCGAGCCCCACGACGCATCCGATCAGCAGCGCGAGCCGAGCGAACACCCTCGCAGCGGGCAGCGGCATCAATTCGCCGTGGCGGGGATGTTGTGGACCACACGCACATCCGCAACTCCACCTGCGCTGTGGCACAAACTGCAGGTCTCGGTGGTCGCCGGATTGCCGGTGAGGATCGAGCGGCCCTCCGCGTCCTTCGCCACCTGCAGTGATCCGCCGTTCTGCTGCATGTGGGCCTGCGTCGCCGCATCGACGTGACACGCCGAGCACACCGACATGTTGGCCGACGTGGCGATCGGTACACCCGCGGTCGTCGGATTCGGCAATTCGGTCGAGAGGCCGGTGAACAGCGTGGTCGCCTGCACCGCGCTGTCGGTCACCGGGTAATAGCTGGTGCCGACGTGACAGGCGTCGCAGCGGTTGATCTGGCCGGGGTAGACGACATCGGTGAAGTTGTTGACTGAACCGCCGTAGCCGTAAATGACGAACGGCGAACCCGCTGCACCGCGCACGCTGCCGTCGTGAATGGCGTGGATCATGTGCTTGAAGTCGATGGTCTGCTCCCACAGACCGTCGATGCCCGGCGCCGTGGCGCTCAGAGTCTGGCGCGACCCCACGTCGGTCGATGCCGGGTTGTGGCAAGCGACACACACTTGTGGATCGCCGTTGCGGTTGTCGCCATGTAACGCGAGCTGGCTGTGGCACACGTTGCACTGGGCGGCGCTGACCACGCTGCGCCGCGCGACCGGCGTCGCGCCGGCGACGTTGGCGTAAAACACGGCGCTCGTCACTGGAATGGCCGTGGCCCCAGGTCCCGTCGAGCCCGGCCCGCTGGTGACGACGCCCGGATGACCCTCGATCACGATGCCGACGTTGGCGACGGCCGGGCACGCCGTGGCGGAGGCCGGGGGACAGGCGGCGGCTGGTGGTGTGGGCAGCGGCGTCGGCGATGTGAGGGTGAACGCTCCAGCGGCGTCCGGACCGGTGATCGCGCCGGCGGGCACGGCCGCGGCGCAGCCGGCGACGGCGAGCGGATTCAGCGAAACCGGTTGCCCCCACGCGGCGGCGGTGGCGCCGCTGCCCCAATTGGTGTAATCGCCGGTGTCCCAGGCGACGTCGATGGCGAGGCGCGCGGTACCGCCGTTGGCGCATACCGGCCGTCCCGTACCCGGGTCGATCCCGGTGAAGGCGGCCGCCGTGAGGATGTCGTAGGGCGCGTTGCCGTTGGTGGGATCGACGATGGAGAAATTCACCACCGGGTAGAAGTGTCCGCCGGTGCTCGTGAAGGTCACGTGATTGACGACGTATTGGAACTTCGCCGCCGCGGCGACCGTGGGAATGACGTGCACCGCCGCCACCTGCAGCTGGCCGTTGTCGATGGTCGAACTCGTGCCGTGGCAGGTCGTGCATTGGGAATCGTTGGCAATGATGTGCGCGCCGCTGTGGTTCGCGCCGGTGGCGAAGTTCACGGTGTCATGGCAGGCGCCGCAGGCCTCGGCAGTCGGCACGGTCTTGAAATCGACGGCTTCGGTGAGGGCCGGATTGGTCTGCACATGGCAGGTGAGGCAGTTGCGTGTGTCCTGCGGATACAGGAGGCTGTTGAAATTCGACAGTGAATCACCGTAACCCACGATCCAATAACCCAACCCCAGGGTCGGCACGGTATTGGGAACGGTCGCGGTCTGGATGCTGGGCAGCGTGTTGCCGGTGTGGATCTTGTGGATCATGACCGTCATGTTGAGTGTGTTGCCGCTGGTGGGGTCGGTGCTGCCCGGGTTGTGGCACATCACGCAGTACTGCGTTTCGACGCGCGCGCCGCCGTGCGCGGTGAGCGACGTGTGGCAGGTGTCGCACGTAGCGGTGTCGATGATTTCGCGGCTGAAGATGCCAGTGGTCGCGCCGGTCGACGGTTGGAACGTATATGCCCCATTATTCGCCTGCGCAAGTCCACGGATCTCGAAGGCCACGCGATGCGTGAGCGCCGCGCTGTAGACGACGTTAGGATCCGTCGTGATGTCCTTCTTGAACGTGTACTGATACGTGCCGTCGCCGTTGTCGACGAGCGTTCCGGTTGTTGCCGCCTCGACCGTGGCCTGCACCTCGGGTGTCGTCGCGCATGCCGCGACGCCGGCCGGGCAGGCGGCCGGCGGCACCGTGCCATAAATGTAGGAATTCCACTGACTCGAGGTGCCGTTCTGGCCGGGCACGAGCTGCGCGATGGCGAATCCCAAATCGGCGGCCGGCAACCCCTGCAGCAGCGCGCCGTTCTCGTCGGTGAGTTTGAACTTGACCACCGGCGGTCCGCTGATCGCGACGCTGGTGATGGTGCCGGTGATGCTGGTCGCGGTGGCCACGTTGAGCGCCGAGCTGCTGCCGGCGGTTCCCGTGGCGCCGGTCGCGCCGCTGGCACCGGCCGGGCCGGCCGGACCGGCGGAGCCCGTCGTGCCGCTGCACCCGGCGGTGACGATGCCGAGAAGCAGAATTGCGGTGACCAACACACGCCGCTCCAAGAACATTGCTCGATTCGCTGTCGCGCACGGCATCTCAAGTCCCCTGTGATCACCCACCGACGCATCCATTTTCGTGCGTCGGCGGACGCTACTGCGGTGTCACACCCGGGTCTGTGCGGTAACGAACGGACCGTGCGGAGTCCCGGCGCATATCATTTTGTTTTCCGGCGGAGGTACGAAGATGGCGGGGTCGCAGGTACCGCAAAAGCCCGCGTCGCAAGCGCACGGCCTGGGCGGGTGGCTGTGGCGCCGGCCGCAGCGATGGTTCCTTCTCGGCATTCCCCTGGGCGGACTGGTCGCGTTCATCGTCGGCGTCATCTTCACCGGCGGCTTCCTCGGCTCGTTGCAATACGCTTCGACGGAAAAATTCTGCACGTCCTGTCACGAGATGAACACACCCTTCCAGGAGCTCACGCACAGCGTTCATTACACGAATGCGTTCGGCGTCCGTGCGGGATGCGCCGATTGCCATGTGCCGCCCGCATTCATCCCCGGCCTGATACGGCACATCCAGGCGAGCGGCGAGGTGGCGGGCCATCTCATGGGCGAGTTGAACACGCCGGCCAAATTCGAGGCGCACCGGCTCGAACTCGCGCAGAAGGTGTGGAAAGAACTGAAGGCGAACGATTCCTCGGAATGCCGCAGCTGCCACACGCCGGCGGCCATGGCGTTCGCCCAGCAGCCCACCTACGCGGCGAGCGCGCACCAGGGGCTCGCCACCAGCGGCATGACCTGCATCGACTGCCACAAAGGGGTTGCCCACACGCTCCCCTCCGGAAGTTGAGCGGGCGCATGGGCGCGTCGTGATCGAGCGGGTTGGCCGGGTGCTGCCGTTCGCGTGCGAGCCGGTATTCGACATGGCCGCCGACATCGAGCGCTATCCCGAGTTTCTGCCGTGGTGGATCGCGGCGCGGATCCTCAGGCGGGACGGGAACGTGTGCGACGTGCATCAGGTCCTCGGCTTGGGGCCCTTGCGGTTCGAGTTCGATTCCCGCGCCGTGCTCGCGCGGCCCCGCCGCATCGACGTCACGTCCACCGACCCGCTGTTTCGGCGCTATGCACTGTCGTGGTCCATCACGCCGCAGCCGGCGGGATGCAGGGTGCAGGTGGCGGCGGACATAGAGATCAATGCGTGGCTGCTGCAGCGGGCGATGGTGGGACTGCTGCCGGGTGCGGTGGACGGCATCGTGCAGGCCTTCGATGCGCGCGCGCACCGGCTCGCGACCGCGAATACGAACACGACCACCACCGACAAGACCACCACGAACACGGGGCCGGCGTCATGACCAGCGGCACACTGCCGCCCGTGTGGTTGCTTCGTCCGGCGGTGGCGGCGGTCTGGCTCTACGAAGGCCTGTGGTGCAAGCTGCTGCGCGGCCAGCGTCACGAGTTCGCGGTGGTCGCGGCCGTGCCCTATTTCGGTCCGCGAATCGGCGTGCAGTTTCTCATGACGCTCGGGCTGATCGAGGTGACCATCGCCGGCTGGGCGCTCTACGGGCATGCCGCGCGGGTCTGCGCGCTGGTGCAGACGCTGCTGTTGGTCGGGTTGAATTCCAGCGGACTCGTCTGGGCGCGTCACATCATTGCCGATCCGGCCGGCATGATCATCAAGAACTTCGCGTTTCTGCTGCTGGTCTGGACCGCCGCCAGCCTGCCGGAGGGCTGGGCATGAGCGCGCAGGCGCAGGCCACGCCATGGGCGCGCGGGCGGCTCGATGCACGCGGCGGCCAGGGGCAGATCTTGTTCGGCCGCATGTACGAGGACGCCGCCATCGAGAGCGGCGTATTCGCGGCGGGGGCGCGGGTGTTCTGCATCGCCTCGGCGGGCTGCACGGCAATGGCGCTCGCCGGCACGCGTGAGGTGGTCGCGGTGGACATCAACCCGGTGCAACTCGACTATGCGGCGCGGCGCATCGCCGGCGCCGCCGCGGCACGCGGAGCGGTCGAGCGGCTGATGGCGGTCGGCCGCGCGCTCGCGCCGCTGGTGGGATGGGGACCGGCGCTCGTGCGCACTTTTCTCGATTTCGACGACGTCGCACTGCAGATTGGATTCTGGCACCAGCATCTCGATACCGCGAGGTTTCGCGGCGCCTTCGACGGACTGCTGTCGCTCACCGCATTGCGTACGGTGTATTCGAGTGCGCTGCTCGACTGCCTGCCGCCGCATCTCGGCACCGTGATGCGCTCGCGCATGACGCGCTGCTTTACCCGCCACGCGAATCGGGGCAACCCGTTTGCGCGGGCGTTGCTCACGGGCGAACTGCCGCCGGTGGCGCCGCCTTCGGTGCCTACGCCGGCGCCGTATTCGGCGGCGGCGCGGCTCCGGCTGGTGCATGCCGATGCCGCGGCGTTTCTCGAGGCCGAACCCGCGGGTGGCTTCGATGGCTTCGCCCTGTCGAACATTCTCGACGGCGCGGATGCTGACTACGCCGAACGCCTCTGCGCAGCCGTGCGCCGCGCGGCCGCGCCTGGCGCGATGCGGGTCCTGCGAAGTTTCCGTGAACCCGCCTCGAGCATGAGCCACAACCGCGCCGCCGACGACCGTTCGATGCTCTGGGGCATCGTCGACGTCGGCGCCGCGGCCACCATGACCCCCCGCTGGAGCAACCCTGGATGAATGCCATGAACATCGAGACGAACACCGTCGTGAGCCACTTGAACATCGACGCAGCGCCTGATCGGGTGTGGCGCAGTCTCGTCTTTTATGAAGGCCTCGACACCGCGCCGCCGCTCTACCTGCGCCTGCTGCTGCCGAGTCCGATTCGCACCGAAGGGGCGAAATCAGTCGTGGGCGACGCGGCGAAGTGCCTGTATCAAGGGGGGCATTTGCTGAAGCGCGTCACCCGGATCGACGTGGATCGCCTCTACGAGTTCACGGTCGAGGAGCAGCATCTGCCGATCGGCGGCGGCATCCGGCTCTCGGGCGGGTGCTATGCGCTGCGCGATCTCGGCCGAAACCGCACCGAACTCGCGATCACCACGGGGTACGTCAGCCGCCATCGGCCACGCTGGCTGGTGCAGCGGGTGGAATCTGCCGTGTGCCACCTGTTCCACCGCCATCTACTGACCGCCATCAAGACCAAGGCCGAGTTCACCGCGGAGCCGGTCACTGCACTTTGATGCGGATCAGCTCCCCGCCGTGCGGATCGAGCAGGTGCACTGCGCACGACAGGCACGGATCGAAGCTGTGCACCGTGCGCAGGATCTCGAGCGGCTGGGTCGGGTCGTGCAGGCGGATGCCCTTGAGGGCGGCTTCGTATGGGCCCGGCACGCCTGCGGCATCCCGCGGTCCGGCGTTCCAGGTGGTGGGGACGACGGCCTGATAGTTGGTAATCTTGCCGTCGTCGATGATGAGCCAATGCGCGAGTGAACCGCGCGGCGCCTCCACGTAGCCCACGCCCTGGGCGTGACCCGGCCAGCTCGACGGCGCCCAGCGCGCCTCGTTGAATGTGCGCACGTCGCCGCCATGGATGTTCGCAACCAGCGCCGCCTGCCATGCGGGCATCGCGTCGGTGAGGATTTTGCATTCGAGCGCGCGGGCCGCGTTGCGGCCCATGGTCGAGAACAAGGCGCCGATCGGCAGACCGAGTTGCGCCAAAGATCTGTCGGCGAGCTCGACCGTGGGCTCGTGGCCGCCCGCGTACATCATGAGCACGCGGGCGAGCGGTCCCGTCTCCATCGCGTGACCCTTCCAGCGCGGTGACTTGATCCACGAATAGCTCGCCGATCCATCCAGATGCTCATAAGGCGGCGGCGGCCCGGAGTAATTCAAGCGGGTCTCGCCGTGGTACGGATGCAGCCCCGAATCCTTGCCGCCCGCATAGTCGTACCACGAGTGCGCGATGAACTCCTGGATGTCACCCGAGGCGGTGAGGTCCACCTCGTGAATGTGGCTGAGGTCCCGGCCGAGAATGGCGCCGCGCGGCACCAGGAACGTGGCCGGATCCTGCGAGACGGCGTTCGGGAAATCGCCGTAAGTCAGAAAGTTGCCCGTGCCCTCGCCGTAGCCCTCCTGGAACCACTCCTTGTAGAAGGAGCCGATGGCGAGCACGTCCGGCAGGTACACCTCGCCGATGAATTGGCGCATGCGTTCGATGATCTGGGTGACCTTCTGCAGCCCCACTTCGTTGACCGCCGTGGTGTCGGTGCCCGCACCGGCATGCACGCTGATGGCGGCGGGAGTGCCGCCGACCAGCACGTTGGGGTGCGGATTCTTGCCACCGAAGATGGTCTGCAACTGCACGATCTCACGCTGCCAAGCGAGCGCGTCGAGGTAATGCGACATGGCCATGAGGTTCGCTTCCGGCGGCAGCGCGTAGCCCGGATGCCCCCAATAGCCATTGGCGAAAATCCCGAGCTGTCCGGATTCGACCAGACCCCGGATGCGCGTTTGCACGTCTGAGAACAATCCGGGCGAGGAGCGCGCGTACCCCGAGATGGATTGGGCGAAGCCCGAGGCCGCCTTCGGATCCGCCTTGAGCGCCGACACCACGTCCACCCAGTCGAGCGCATGCAGGTGATAGAAGTGCATCACGTGATCGCAGGCAAATTGGGTGACGATCATGAGATTGCGGATGAGCTGCGCGTTCAGCGGTATCGGGTACGCGAGAGCGCTTTCGACCGCGCGCACCGAGGCGACACCGTGCACCAGGGTGCACACCCCGCAGATGCGCTGCGCGAACGCCCAGGCATCGCGCGGATCGCGGTCGCGCAGGATGATCTCGATGCCGCGCACCATGGTGCCCGAGCTCATGGCTTCGGTGATCACGGTGCCGTCGAACTGCGCTTCGATGCGCAGGTGCCCCTCGATGCGGGTCACCGGGTCCACCACGACGGTTTGCGTGCTCAAGCTGCGGTCTCGTCGCTGCGCAGATGCTGTGCGATCAATTCCAGCAGGCTCGCCGCCTCCGCAGTGCCGGCGGCGCGGACCGCATTGCGGACGGTGGCGGACTCGTGGTCGGCGAAATGCCGGTTGGCATCGTCGAAGGTGCGGCGGCAGTCGCAGCAGCTGGTGAGCACCGTAGCCGCACCGGTCGCCGCGATCTCGCGCAGCTTCGTCTCCACGGTGCGATAGCGCAGCGGCGCCGCGCTCTCGATGTCCACCACCCCGCCCCCGCCGCCGCAGCAGAAGCTGAACGCGCCGTGGTCCTGCATTTCCTTGAGATTGACGCCCATGGCGTGCATGAGGGTGCGCGGCGCATGCTGCAGGCCTGCTTTGCGCGACAGCTGGCACGGGTCTTGAAAGGTGGCGGATTCGAGCGCTGCCGTGCCGAGCTTGAGCCGGCCGGCTTGAAGTTCCTTCGCCAGGTACTCGGTCACCGCCATCACTTCGAACGGGAGCGGCGCCCCATACAGATCCGCCGCCTCCCAGCGCAGCACCGAGTACGCGTGGCCGCACTCGGGAATGAGCAGCGTCTTGGCGCCGCAGGCGATGGCCTGGTCGATCAGTCGCAGGCTGATGTCCCGCTGCCATTCGGGGCTGCCGGCATGGTGGCCGTAATTCTCCGCCACCAAGCCATCGCTGCGAAACGTGTACGAGACCTTGAGGAACGCCATCACCCGCGCCAGCGCCGCGACGGCGGCCGGGTATTGCACGATGTCGGTGCGCGGCACGCACAGCATGACCTCCACATCGGTTTCATCCAGCCGTATGGCGACGTCGAAGCGTGCGCCGATGGCTTTGAGTTGATCGCGGTACGGCTCCACGCTCGCCTCGGGCTGACCCGTGAGCCGTTGATGGGCGGCCTTCGCGTACAGCTCCGGGGGCGCGAGACCGGCGTCGAACATGGCATGACGGGCCTGTGCGATGAGCGCCGTGACGTCGATGCCCATGGGGCAGATGAGGCTGCAGCGGCCGCACAGATTGCAGCTGTCGAAGAGCAGATGCTGCCACTGCGTGAGCTGCTCGGCGGTGACGGCCCGCTTCAAACCGAGCAGCCGGAACAACGGCGCGAAGGCGCCGGCCTCGCGCTTGTAGGCCTGCTTGAACGGCTCGACCTTCCAGATGGGCGTGTACTGCGGATCTTCGGTGGCGATGTAGTAGTGGCAGGAATCGGCGCACATGCCGCAGTGGATGCAGGACTCCAGCCGAAACGCGCTCATCGCGCCGATGTCCCGGGAGAAGCTCTCCATGGCACCGGCGACGCGCGCGGCGGCGGGCCGTGCCTGCGGATCCGGAGAATCGGGCGGACTCACGAGGGGGCTCCCTTGCGCGAAAGGATCGCGCTGTTGATGGCGCGGGACGGAAAGATATAGAACGCATGCATGAGCTTGCCGAACGGGAACCACACGAGCAGGGCATCGACGGACAGGATATGGATGGCGAGCAGCGTCTCGTAGCGGGCGCCCAAATGCGCCGACGCGGTGAGTCCGGTGACCAGCACCGACGCCGTGATGAACCAGGTGAAGTAATCGTCGAAGTTCGACAGCATGCGAATCACGGGACTTGTCACCCGCCGGTAGAGCACGCCTAGGAACAGAGTCAGCGTGACCGCGGCGATGCCGGTGATCAAGCTGCTCGGCAGGCCCGGCCAGGTGAAGCCGAAGAGGCTGCCGAGCAGCGCGATGTGCGGGCCATACAGCAGAATGATGATGAAGAGGCCGAGGTGATAGCTGTAGCCCAAGGCTTCGCCGGCGCCGGTACGCTTGACGAATTGCGGGTGCGGCCACGAGCGCGAACCGATGGCCGCCAGCCCGTCCGCGACATATCGCGTGACAGACGTGCGCGGGCGGCTGAATTCGCGCCGCACAGCCAAGCCCGCGAAAGCTGCGATGCGCCAGACCACGCCGGCGCAAAAAATTCCGACGGAAACTTTGAGCGCCGGGCCGCGCGCCAACCCGAGGAGACCCATGGAAGAGAACTCCATGGCTAGTCCTGGTCCTTGCCGGGCGCATTGCGCAGGGCGGCGTCCAATGCGCTGTGGCGCTGACGCAGGCGTCCCACCCCCGCCGCGCCGATGCCGAGGACCGCGCCCACCGTGGCCGTGCCCCCGGTCAGTTCGAGCACCTCACGAGGCGAGGTCTCGCCTGCCGTGTTCCAGTCGGCGCTCGACTGCGCCGCGTAAAAGCTGCCCTGGTCCCAGAAGTTCGGCTCCGAGCAGCCGAGGCAGCCGTGGCCGGATTCGATCGGAAAGCTGGTGCCGCTGTTCCATTTCACCGTGGCGCAGGCATTGTAGGTGGTGGGTCCCTTGCAGCCGAGTTCGTACAGGCACCAGCCGTTGCGCGCGCCCTCATCATCGAAGGACTTGGCAAATTTGCCCTCATCATAGAAGGGGCGCCGATAGCAACGGTCGTGGATGGTGTTGCCGAAGAAAGCCTTGGGGCGCAGGTTCTCGTCGAGATCGGGCAGCGTGCCGGTGGTGACATACTGCAGCAGCGTGCCGGTGATCACTTCCGGAATGGGGGGGCAGCCGGAGACGTTGATGATGGGCTTGCCGGCGACGATGGCGCTCACCGGCCAGGCGCCGGTGGGATTGGGATTGGCGAACGGAATTCCGCCGAACGCGGCGCAGGTGCCGACCGCGAGGATCACGGCCGCGCCCTCGGCGGCGGCCCGCAGCGTCATGTCCGCGCTGCGTCCGCCCGCCGTGCAATACGCACCGCCGGCTCCGGTCGGAATCGAGCCGTCGACGATCAGGACATACTTGCCGTAATGCGCCTTCATCGCCGTGGCGAGCGCTGCTTCGGCCGCGCTGCCGGCGGCGGCCATCAGCGTGTCGTCGTAATCCAGCGAGATCACGTCGAACATCAGATTCTCGATGGTGGGGGCAAAGGAGCGGGTGAAGGATTCGAAGCAGCCGGTGCATTCCTGAAACGACAGGTAAACCACCGACGGGCGCGGCGCGTGGCGCAGCTGTTCGGCCATTGCGGCCCCCATCCAGGCTGGCAACGCCATCGCCGACGCCGATGCCGTGCAGAATTTGATGAAGGCACGCCGGCTCACGCCATTTCGCCGCAGCATCTCGCCCACCGTCCGATCATGCGCGGGGATCATGCGCTTTGCGGCGGCTGCGGTGCCGGGACGGCCGGCGAGTTTCTCGCCCGCAGCGCCGCGGCAGCGCTTGCGATCTCATCGGGCGCGCTCGCCAGGATCTGTGGAAAGCGCGCCACCTCGAGCAATTCCGCGAGCAGGGCGCCGTGCGGATCACGATGTTCGATCCACCACACGCCCGCCACGCCGGTTTCGTGTGCCGTCGACGCACCCTGGGCCTCGAGTGTGGCGTGCACTTCACCGTCGCCGAGGGCGCGTTTCAGTGCGAGGCGGTCGGCGGCGCTCATGGGCAGACTGGAGAGATCGATCATCGCGGTGTCGTCGCGCCCAGCGAGACGCTCGAGCAAGGTGGCGAGTTCGCTCAGGATGGCGGCGATGCCGCCGCCGAGCCCCGCCGGCGCGAGGTTCGCGGTCGCTGCCGTTGTCGCGGTCGCGGTCGAGGCCTGCAGCACACCGTCGACGCGCACAGGAATCTCGTGCAGGCGGCTCACGCGGCGCTCCAGCGCTGCAGTTGGGCGGCGGCGAGACCCACGGCGGCGGGGAGCGCCGCGGCCACGGCGGCGGAGAGCGCATCGCTCCAGCCGATCGGCCCGGGCTGCACGCACAGCAGCGCCCGCCGCGGCGGCAGGCTGGCTTCGAGCCGCGCCATGTCAAGGAGATCCATCAAGCCGATTTCATGCACGGTGCGGCGCCTCGCGCCCTGCAGGAATTCATCCATGGCGTTGCCTTCGAAGAGGAACACTGTCCCGGGCGTGGCGCGCATCTCGGCGGCGTCCACCACCAGCATGGCGTGCGCCGCTTCGACATATGCCAGGAGGTTGAAACTCATGGTGCCGCCATCGATGCACTGGCAATCGGAGTCGCCGCTTTGCGCGCGCAGCCGATCGACGATACGTACGCCGGCGCCATCGTCACCCAACAGCACATTGCCGAAGCCGAGCACCAGGGGCGCGGGCGCCAAAGCGCCGGTCGCAGCGGCGGCAGTGCGCGTGGCACCGGCGGCCGCGGTTGCAGCAGTCGCCGGCGCGACCGGCCGCACGGCGCGGATCGAATCATGTTCACGTGGCGTCACCGGCGCTACTCCCGTTGGGTTGCCGAATATCAGCATCGGCGCGCGGGATGGTCTGTACGCTGCCGTACATACGTCAGCGGCGTCGCCGCGTTAGCATCCTCGGGGTGCACGAGATGTCCGTCTGTCAGGCGTTGTTGCTGCAGGTCGCAGAGATCGCACGGCAGCGCGGCGCCGCGACGGTGGATTCGATCACGGTGGAGATCGGGCCCTTGAGCGGCGTCGAGCCGGAGCAGCTGCGCCGGGCGTTTGCGGTGATGCGAACCGGCAGCGGCTCGGCGTCGGCCGAACTCGTGATCGAGACGGCGGCCGTCGAAGTCCGCTGCCTCTCATGCGGAGCCGACTCCGAGACGCTGGTGAACCGGCTGGTGTGCCGCGCGTGCGGCGGTTTCCGGACGCGCCTGATTGCGGGCGACGAGCTGCGGCTGCGCCGGATCGAGCTGCGAAACTGACCGCAACGGGAGAGCGAAAAACATGTGCCAAACCTGCGGCTGCGCGATCACGCCCGCATCACCCCACGGCAAGGCGGCCGCGCCCGGCGGCGGCGCCAGCGTTCAGCGCACCGTCGTCGAAGTGCTGCAAAACCTGCTCGCCGAAAACGACCGGGTGGCCGATCACAATCGCGGGCACTTCGACGCGCATGGCGTGCTCGCCATCAATCTCATGTCCTCGCCCGGCGC
>Ga0302319_10012211_pt1 | contig 16210 bp, 17 predicted proteins | sample Bog_T0_2_FD_203319 | JGI IMG/M metagenome (GOLD analysis project Ga0302319, IMG submission 203319) | Peat permafrost microbial communities from Stordalen Mire near Abisko, Sweden - Bog_T0_2 | ecosystem: Environmental > Terrestrial > Soil > Wetlands > Peat | place: Sweden: Abisko, Stordalen Mire...
GTTTTTCAATTGTTTTGCGGGGGGTTCGCGGCGATATTGCCGCGATGTCGCCCCGAAACTCCACCGCGGCCCACGCACGGCTTCTCGACGAAGTCGGGGCGGTGGACCAGGTCGGCGTCGAGGAGAGAGTCGCCAAATACACGACCCGGAGCGTCAAGAAGGAGGCCAAGGTCTGGGGCCTGAAGACGGCGGTCTCGATGACGGACCTGACGACCCTCGAGGGCAAGGACACCCCGGGAAAGATCGAATCGCTCTGCAGGAAGGCAATTCGGCCGTACGAGGCCCCCTCGGTCCCCACGGTGGCCGCCGTGTGCGTCTACCCGTCGATGGTGCGCCATGCCCGCGCCGGCGTCGGGTCCTCGGGCGTCAAGGTTGCCTCGGTCGCGACCGCCTTTCCCTCCGGACAGACGCACCTGCGCACCCGCCTGGCCGAGGTCCGGGGAGCGGTCGCTGACGGCGCCGACGAGGTCGACATGGTGATCAACCGGGGGGCGTTCCTCTCGGGCGAGTTCGCCCGGGTCGAGGATGAGATCTCCGAGGTGGTCGAGGCGTGCGGCCCGGCCGCGTTGAAGGTGATCCTTGAGGTGAGCGAGCTCGAGACCTACGACAATATCAGGAAGGCGTCCTTCCTGGCGATGGGGGTCCTTCGGCCGGGCGACTTCATAAAGACCAGCACGGGCAAGACCACGCTCAACGCCACGCTCGCCAACAACCAGGTGATGATCGAAGCCATCCGGGACTTCTACCTGGACACGGGCATCCCGATCGGGATGAAGCCGGCGGGCGGCATCAAGACGGCCAAGCAATCGCTCCAGTTCCTGATCGCGGTGAAGGAGACCCTGGGCGACGCCTGGCTCACCAAGAAGCGCTACCGCTTCGGGGCGAGCTCGCTCCTCAACGACCTGCTGCGCCAGCTCGAGAAGGAGCGGACGGGGGCCTACCAGGCGCCCTATCACTTCAGCGACGCCTCGGAGAGCTACTGACATGCCCACCCGGAAAAGGAACAACCCGGCAGGATCGAGGCTCATCTTCGGGGACCTCTGGGAGTACGATCCGGCGCCCGAGACGGCCGACCCGAAGCTGAAGGGGCGGTACGACCTCTTCATCGACGGGCGGTTTGTCAGGCCCCGCTCCGGCAAATACTTCCCGTCCATTAACCCCGCCAACGAGAGGAAGCTCTCGGACATCGCCCTGGCCGGGCCCGCGGACGTGGACCTGGCATACCGGGCCGCGGCGCGGGCGTTTCCAAAGTGGAGCGCGATGGCAGGGCGCGAGCGCGGGAAGTACCTCTTCCGGATCGCGCGCCTCCTCCAGGACAGGGCACGCGAGTTCGCGGTGGCCGAGACCCTGGACGGGGGAAAGCCGATCAAGGAGTCGCGCGACTTCGACGTCCCGATGGCGGCCGCGCATTTCTTCTACCACGCGGGCTGGGCCGACAAGCTCGAGTACGTGGCGCCCGGCCGGCGGGTCTCCCCGCTCGGCGTCGTGGGCCAGGTGATCCCCTGGAACTTCCCGCTCCTGATGCTTGCCTGGAAGCTCGCCCCGGCGCTCGCGATGGGCAACTGCGTGGTCCTTAAGCCCGCCGAGACCACCTCGATCACGGCGCTCAAGCTTGCGGAGATCCTCCAGGACGCGGAGCTCCCGCCCGGGGTCGTGAACTTCGTGACCGGGGCCGGCGAGACCGGCGCACTCGTGATGGGCCACCCCGGCGCCGCCAAGGTCGCCTTCACCGGCTCGACCGAGGTCGGCAAGGCGATCATGCGCCAGCTCGCCGGCACCGACAAGAAGATGACGATGGAACTGGGCGGCAAGGCCGCCAACATCATCTTTGACGATGCGCCGATCGACCAGGCCGTGGAGGGGATCGTGAACGCGATCTTCTTCAACCAGGGCCACGTGTGCTGCGCCGGCTCGAGGCTGCTCGTTCAGGAGAGCGTCGCCGACCGGGTGGTCGCGAAACTAAAGAACCGCATCCGGGTCCTCCGGGTCGGGGACCCCCTCGACAAGAACACGGACCTGGGGGCCATCAACTCGAGGGCGCAGCTTGCGACCATCAAGAGGCTCGTGGCAAGCGGGGTCCGGGAGGGGGCGGTCATGTACCAGCCGCCCTGCGCGCTGCCCGAGCGCGGGTTCTATTTCCCGCCGACCCTCTTCACCGGGGTCACCCAGAGCCACAGGATCGCCCGGGAGGAGATCTTCGGGCCCGTGCTCTCGATCCTCACCTTCCGCACGGTGGACGAGGCCATCGAGAAGGCGAACAACACGGCCTACGGCCTGAGCGCCGGCGTCTGGACCGACAAGGGATCGAGGATCCTGCGGATGTCGACGGAGCTCAGGGCGGGCGTCGTCTGGGCCAACACGTTCAACCGGTTCGACCCGTCGTCGCCGTTTGGTGGATACAAGGAGAGCGGCTTCGGCCGCGAGGGGGGCCGGCAGGGCCTCATTGACTACGTGAACCTCGCATGAGCGCGGCGGCCAAGAACCGGATCCCCGTGACGAAGACGCCCAAGGTCTACATCGGCGGGGCGTTTGTGCGCTCCGAGAGCGCGCGGACCTTCAAGGTGAGCGACAGGTCGGGGGCGTTCTTTGCGAACATGCCCCAGTGCACCAGGAAGGACCTGAGGAACGCGGTCGAGGCGGCCGCCAAGGCGGGCCCCGGCTGGGCGAGGCGGACGCCCTACAACCGCGCCCAGATCCTCTATCGGCTGGCGGAGATGCTCGAGGCCCGCAGCGGGGAGCTCGTGGCCTCGCTCGTGGGCTTTGGCGCCCGCGAGGCCGACGCGGAGCGGGGCATGGCGACCGGGGTCGACCGGCTTATCCACTACGCGGGCTGGGCCGACAAGTACGCCGCCCTGCTCGGCTCGGTGAACCCGGTCGCCGCGCCCCACTTCAACTTCACGGTTCCCGAGCCCATGGGGGTCGTGGGCGTGATCGCCCCCGACTCCCCGCCGCTCCTTGGCCTCCTCTCCATGATCGCCCCCGTGATCGCGAGCGGAAACACGGTCGTCGCGCTGGCCTCCGAGACCGTGCCCTACCCGGCGATCCTCCTGGGCGAGATGCTCGCCACAAGCGACCTGCCCGGGGGGGTCGTGAACCTTCTCACAGGCTACCGCCGCGAGCTTGTCCCGACCTTCGCGACCCATGCGCACATCCGCGCGATCTTTGCCTCCGCGGGCGCCGACGAGAGGAAGGCGCTCAGGCTCGGTGCCGCAGCGAGCGTGAAGCGCGTCCGCTTTGCCGAGCAGTCGGGGGCCGGCTGGTTTGCGGACTCGGCCCAGGGCCTGGACCTGGTGCGCGACTTCGTGGAGCTCAAGACCACCTGGCATCCGATCGGCTCGTGAGGCCCCCCTTGGGGAGGCTCCCGCCCATTCATCCGGCCCGGGGAACCGCTCGTCCAAAGGTTGCCCCCGGCCGGGGCCAGGGATGTACTGTAGCGTGATGGAAGTCTCAGCGGACATTTCCCTCCTGCAGGGCGACGCGGCCGAGCGCGATCGCGCCAAGGCCCGGCTCTATGTGCTCTGCCAGGTGGTCGGGTGGGGGGCGTGGATGGCGTTTGAGACCTCCGGCTCGATCGTGTTCCCCGACCCCGAGACCAAGCGGACCCTGGGCGAGACCTTCTCCATCATCGTCGTCATAGTGGGCACGGGCTTGATTCTCACGCACCTGCTCCGGCCACTGTTGACCCGCTGGAGGTGGAAGCAGCTCAGCTGGAGGGCGCTCCTTCCCCGCCTTGTCGTGACGTCCTTCGCGACCTCGGCGGCGTGGAGCCTCTTCACGATTGGCTGGGTGCACGGGATCCTCAACTCGCCGTGGCCGACAAAGTACTCGCATCTCCTCCTCGCACTCTTCGACATCTGCTACGGCTGCATCATCTTCTTCGGCTGGCTCTGCCTTTATTTCCTCTACCACACGTTCGACCGCCTGAACCGCTCCGAGATCGAGCGCTTCCAGCTGATGACGAGCGTCAAGGAGGCGGAGCTCCGGGCGCTCAAGTCGCAGGTGAACCCCCACTTCATCTTCAACTCGCTCAACTCGCTGCGCGCCCTGATCGACGAGAACCCCGAGAGGGCGCGGCAGTCGGTCACCCAGCTTGCGAACCTGCTTCGGTACTCGCTGCAGAGCGGGCAGCTCGAGACGGTGCCCTTCGAGGATGAGCTCGGCGTCGTGAACGACTACCTTGCTCTTGAGCAGGTCAGGCACGAGGAGCGCCTGCGCCTTAGGCTCGACGTCGCGCCGGAGGCGCTCCGTCTGCCGATCCCCCCGATGCTGCTCCAGACCCTGGTCGAGAACGCGGTCAAGTACGGGATCTCGCCGCGGCCCGAGGGCGGCGAGATCGCGATCGTTGCACGGAACGAGGGGGGCGCCCTCCGGATCCGCGTCTCCAATCCCGGACAGATAGACGGGGGCTCCGGGACCCCCTCCACCGGGGTCGGCCTCCACAACGCGGCGGAGAGGCTGCGGCTCATCTTCGGCGAGCGCGCCACGCTCCGGATCCGCTCGGAGGCGCCATCGGTGGTGGTCGCCGAGGCGGTGATCCCGCTCCCGCTCCGGTCATGAAGGCGCTGCTCATCGACGATGAGCGCCTCGCGCGGAACGAGCTGCGCCGACTCCTCGCGGCGTTCCCGGAGATCAAGGTCGTGGGCGAGGCCCAGAACGCCAAGCAGGCGCGCGAGCAGCTCGCGTCGCTCAAGCCCGACCTCCTCTTCCTCGACGTCCAGATGCCCGGGGAGTCCGGCATCGAATTCCTCGAGTCGCTGGAGCCGCCCGTGCCGCACGTGGTCTTCACGACCGCCTACGACGAGTTCGCGGTCAAGGCGTTCGAGCTGAACGCGCTCGACTACCTCCTGAAGCCGGTCGATCCCGCGAGGCTGGCGGCCGCGGTCGAGCGCCTGCCGGGGCAGAAGGTGGCGCCGGAGGCGGGCCTCTCGAGGCCCGGCCTCCTCGAGGCAGCCGACAAGGTCTTTGTCCGCGAGGGGGAGAAGTGCTGGTTCGTCGAGGTCGGCCAGATCCGGCTCCTTGAGAGCGAGGGCAACTACACCCGCGTCCACTTCGGCGACGCCCAGCCGCAGCTCTTCCGCTCGCTCAATGCCATGGAGGAGCGGCTCGATCCCAAGTTTTTCTTCAGGGCGAACCGCAGGCAGATCATCAACATTGCCTGGATCGCCGGCATCGAGCCCTGGTTCAGCAGCGGGCTCCTGGTGCAGCTCAAGGGCGGGGCGAAGGTGGAGCTTAGCCGCCGCCAGGCGCAGGAGTTCCGGGAGCGGATGAGCTTGTGACGTCCGCCCGTTGCGGGCATTCCAAGCTCATGATCGAGGCGCGCCTCCTGACGAAGGTCTTCAAGGACAAGAAGCGGGGCGAGATCCGCGGCGCCGATTCGGTCTCGTTCCGGGTGGAGCCGGGCATGATCTACGGGCTCCTGGGCGCAAACGGCGCCGGGAAGACGACGACGCTTAGGATGCTGGGCACGCTCCTTAAGCCCACGGGAGGCTCCGCGTCCGTGGGCGGCCACGACATAGTCGCCGAGCCCGACAAGGTCAGGGCCAACATAGGCTTCCTGGCGGCCAGCACCGCCCTCTACGCCCGGCTCACGGCGCGCGAGTTGATTGCCTACTTCGGGCGCCTCTACGGCATGGATGAGCGCACCCTGCGCGCGCGGATCGGGGCCCTCTCCGAGGAGCTCGACATGGGGGACTTCCTGGACAGGCGCTGCGACAAGCTCTCGACCGGGATGAAGCAGAAGACCTCGGTCGCGCGCACGATCGTGCACGACCCCCAGGTCCTGATCTTTGATGAGCCGACTCTCGGCCTGGATGTCATGACGGCCCGGGCGATCGTGCAGTTTGTCCGGCAGTGCCGCGGACGGGGAAAGACCGTGATCTACTCGACCCACGTGATGAGCGAGGCGGAGAAGCTCTGCGACGTGGTGGGCATCATCCACGAGGGGGCCCTCCGCGCCGAGGGAACGGTCGCGGAGCTGAAGGCGAGGACGGGCGAGGCGGACCTGGAGGAGAGCTTTGTGAAGATCGTCACCGCGGGGGCCGCTGCATGAACTGGCACACGATAGGCACCGTCTACGTTAAGGAGCTCCGGGACACGCTGCGCGACCGCAGGACCCTGATCTCGATGATCATTGTCCCCACGCTCTTCATGCCGGGCCTCATCTTTGGAATGGGCACGGCGGTAAGCGTGATCGTCTCGAAGGCCAAGGAGGAGATCCCGAGGGTCATGGTCATAGGCGGCGTGGACTCGCCGGGACTGCGCTCGGAGCTTGATAAGTCGGGCAAGTTCCGGGTTGAGAAGGCGCTGCCCGACTGGAGGAGGCTCATTTCGGACAAGAGGATCCGGGCTGCCGTGGAGATCCCCGCCGGGTTTGATAAGGGGCTCCTTGCCGGCTCGGCCCCGGCGGTCACCCTTTACGACTACCAGGGCGAGCTCAAGTCGGGCCTGGCGGTCGGGCAGCTCCGGGGTTTCTTCACCGACCTCAGGGACAGGGCGACCTCCCGGCTCCTCGCGGAGCGCGGGCTGCCGGCGACGATCGCGCGTCCCTTCGAGGTGAAGCAGGTGAACGTCGCCCCTCCCGAGAAGGTCGGTGGCAACCTTCTGGGCGGCATCATCCCGTACTTCATCATCTTCCTCTGCCTGCTCGGAGCCATGTACCCGGCGTTGGACCTGTCGGCCGGCGAGAAGGAGCGGGGCACGATGGAGACGCTCCTGTGCTGCCCGGCCGCGCGGACGGACATCGTGCTTGGGAAGTTCCTTATGGTGCTCACGGGCTCGCTCTTTGCCGTCGGCTCGTCCCTTGCGTCGCTCGCGGCCACGCTTCTGGTGGCCGCGGCTTCGCTCAAGTCGGGGGGCGTCGGCGAGGGAATGCTCTCAATAGACCCCCTGGGGATCCTCGGCGTCCTTGCGCTCATCATCCCTGTCGCGGTCCTCTTCTCCGCCGGTCTGTTCGCGATCGCGCTCTTTGCGAAGAGCCTCAAGGAGGCCCAGAGCTACGTGACCCCGATGACCTTCCTTGTCATTGTCCCCGTGGCCATCGGCGTCCTGCCGGGTATCGAGCTCAACTTCCGGCTGGCGCTGGTCCCGATCCTGAACATATCCCTCGCCTGCAGGGAAATGCTCTCAGGGGTGTGGCACTGGGGTTATATCGGGGTGATCTTCGGCTCCACGGCGCTCTATGCGGCGGTCGCTCTTGCCGTCTGCGTCAAGATGTTCCGGAGCGAGGGCGTCATTTTCCGCACATAAATTGTAAAATTGGTCCGAATCTCGGGCCGAATACTGTAAACGCGGTGTAAAAGCCGGCCCAGCCTCTGGCGCTGCAGTAACCGATATGGTGTAATGGCGTCCAGGGTAAAATGCCCGGTAAAGATAACGACTCTCCCACACGCCCGCCTATGAACCCGTCCACCACGTCAGTTCCCTTCCAGTCTTTGGTTCGGCCGGGGCTGAGCCTCCCGCGCCGCGACCACTCAGGTTCAAATCCCCCCATGGAGTCCGACACCATCGTGCCGAGGGAGCGCCGCAAGGCCGGCCCGTACGGGAGCGTCGCCCTACAGGAGGCCTGGGACAAGCTCTACCGCGCCCGCGCCATCCTTGAGGCCGAGCAGACCCACCTCCGCGACGACAAGATCGCATTCCAGGGCGAGATCGAGGCCATGAACCTGCGCGAGCAGGCCCTGGCGAAGCGGGAATGGAACATCAGGGAGTATGAGCGCCTGATGGCCCTCGAGCGTGCCGAGGCCGAGGACAAGGCAGCCGAGTCCACGCTCTCGAAACTGACCCGGGCGCCCTTCGACATGGCCCGCTCGGTTTTTGGCCAGAAGAAGTGAATTGGCGTGCCTCGGGCGCGTTCCCCGCGTAGGGGAAGCGTGTCCATGGGCACTGTCCTCTTTCCCCAGCACGTGATCGCGCGCAAGCGCGACGGGTTTGAGCTTGGCCGCGCTGAGATCCAGGCCTTCGTGACGGGGGCCACGGACGGCTCGTGGGCCGACTACCAGCTGAGCGCCCTCCTGATGGCCATCTACCTGAAGGGGATGACACCCGGGGAGACGGCGATCCTGACCGAGGCCATGCTCCACTCGGGCACGGTGGCCGACCTGTCCTCGATACGCGCCCCGAAGGCCGACAAGCACTCGACGGGCGGCGTCGGGGACAAGGTCTCGCTGCATGTGGCTCCGATGGTCGCCGCCTGCGGCGTCGCTGTCCCGATGATCAGCGGCCGCGGGCTCGGGCACACCGGCGGGACGCTCGACAAGCTCGAGTCGATCCCCGGCTTCCGCGTGAACCTCTCGATCGACGACTACCGCAGGCAGGTCGGGGAGATCGGCCTGTGCCTGATCGGCCAGACGGCGGAACTGGCCCCGGCCGACCGCAAGCTCTATTCGCTCCGCGACGTGACGGCCACGGTCGAGTGCATCCCGCTGATCTGCGCCAGCATCCTGAGCAAGAAGCTCGCCTCCGGGATAGACGTGCTGGTCCTGGACGTGAAGTACGGCCGGGGGGCCTTCATGAAGGAGAAGGCGCGCGCCCGGGAGCTGGCCGTCGCGCTCACGACCGTGGCGAAGGCCATGGGGAAGCCGACCCGCGCGGTCCTGACCTCGATGGACGAGCCCCTCGGCTTCTCCGTCGGCAACGCCCTCGAGGTCGAGGAATCGATCGGCTGCCTCAAGGGCTCAGGGGCCCGCGACCTGATGGAGGTCACCTTTGCGATCGGCGAGCAGATGCTGATCCTGCCCGGGGTCGCCAAGGACCGCGCGGAGGCCAGGGGCATCCTCGAGCGGAGCATCTCCTCCGGCGCGGCGCTCCAGAAGTTCCGCGACATGGTGACGGCGCAGGGCGGCGACGCGCGGGTCGCGGACGACCCCTCGCTGCTCCCCCAGGCCACGCTCATCATGGAGATGCCAAGCGACCGCGCGGGATTCGTGGTGGATGTCGACGCGCTCGGGGTGGCCCTCGCCGGGCTGCACTTGGGCGCCGGCCGGGCCAAGGCCGAGGACCCGGTCGACCACGCCGTCGGCATCGACCGCCTCGTGAAGACGGGAGAAGCCGTGAGGCTTGGGGAACCCCTCTGCAGGATCCATGCAAACGACGAGCGCAAGCTCGAGGAGGCGTCGCGCCTCCTGGGGAAGGCGATCGTGATCGGGGACGCTAAACGCGCGCCGGCCGGCCTCATCGACGAGATCATCGGGTAGGTCGCGCGGCGCCCTGCGGGCGCGCGATTGGGGAATTGATTCGGGCTGACCGCCGGATATATTCCGTCGCGGCACCGACCCCGATGGGCTACCTGACGACGATCCTGACCTATAACATCCCTGCGGAGGCGGAGGTCGACAAGGCCTTCCTTGAGTCCCGGGGCATAGCGGTATGCCTGCTGAACGCGAATACCTCCCGGAACGAGCTGGGCGCGCCCTTCTACGTTCAGCTCCAGGTGAACCAGGATGAGGCGGAGAACGCGCGCAATCTGATCATGCAGGTCAATCCCAGGAGGTTCGGGTCGAGCGAGCGGGTGGCCGAGATCGACCGCCAGCTCAGGCGGTCGGCCGTCCGGTTTGCCCTCGGTGCGCTGCCCCTCGGCATCGCGGTCGGCTTGGCGGCATACTTCGTCACCCCGAAGCCGATCCGCAACCCGACGGGCTACGTGCGCCGGCACTGGGTCACGTACGACGTACGGGTTGAGCTGGGCGTGGTTGCCGGAATAGCCGCTTGCGCCGCGGTTTCCGCGTGGGACAGCCGGAGGCGACAAAAAGGGAAGGGGCCCCTTGCCGATCCGCCCCCCTCGGCCACCTAGGCGCGGGAACACACATCCTGGATGCCGACGCGAACACTGCTGGCGTATGCGGCTCGGGCGGTGGTCTGCATCTTCGCAGGCGGTTTTCTCCTGTGGTTTGCGTACACGGCGTGGCTGGAGGCCTACGAGGGTTACCTGGTACAAAAGTACTGGTATCCGCTCCCGGGACCCTACTCGGCAAAGGTGGTGGGATTCCCGATCGGGGAAGGCGACCACCGGTCAAGGAAGGCCACGGTTCGGATCACCTTCCCGAATCGGAAAACCCTCGACTTCAGCTCGTCGTACCTGGGGGGATTTTCGAAGGGGGACGAAGTCCGGGTGCTCAAGTCCAGCAACGAGGTGAGGCTCGTGATCGGGGGCGCGCTGATCATGAGGAAATTCTTCGACATCTATGAGATCGACGATCCCGAGCTGCTTTGGGCCAGGAATGCCTGCTACGGGGCCTTCTTTCTCATAATGGCCGGCGTGATCCTGGCAGCGGGGCTGGGCCCGGTCTTGGCGCTTTCAAAGCCCGGCAAGAATCCGGGCGCCCGGCTGCCGGCTGCGGGCCCCTCCGGCGAGCCCCCTTTGGCCCCGCCCGGGACCTGCGCTTCGAGGCGAGGTTCACGCCGACCGCGGAGGACGCGGTGACGGCGTACCGAATGGCTCGGGGCCAGGGCGAGGATTACTGGAGGCTCCATGCCTTCGGCGGCGTGCTCTTCGCAGTCGTGATGGGTGTGGCGGCCTTCATCCTGAAGTTCCCCGTTCTGGTTGTGCTGGGCGTGCTCGTGGGCCCGTTCACGTTCGGTGTGATCTGGATTCGGGAACGGCAGGTGGGTTCGACGGCGGAGGGGGTCCCGTCCCCGGAGGCCCTGTATTATTTCACGGAAACCGCGCTCGAGTACAGGTGCGGCTCAGTGCGCGCAACCTATCCGTGGGCAACCGTGAAACGGACCTCGCTCGATGACCGCGGTGTCCTTATATATACGGCCGGCGCCGCTTCCTTCATCCCCGCACGGGCATTTCCGGATGGCTATTTTCCCCGCGGGGAGCTTAGGTCATTCCTGTCGTCGAGCCTCAAGAATGCTTGACCCACCCAAGGTCCGCTCGAGAGCGCCGGCAGGGAGTCTGAGGGGCGCAGGCGCCGGCCGAACGAATTCCTTCCACGCAACTCACCCCGCTATATGAACGACTATATCACTGTTCTAAAAAAGTATGCGGTGTTCTCGGGCCGCGCCCGCCGCAAGGAATATTGGATGTTTTTCCTCTTTAACGTGATCATAGCGTTCGCCCTCGGTATCGTGCAGGGCGTGCTCCACCTCCATGTCGGCCTGGTGACGCTCTACGATATTGCGGTCATCTTGCCGGGGATTGCCGCCGGCATCCGGCGGATGCACGACACCGACCACAGCGGCTGGTGGCTCCTCCTGCCCATCGTTAACCTGATCTTCGCTGTCATGGAGGGGACCAAGGGCGACAACCGTTTTGGGCCCGACCCGAAGGCGGCAGCGGCCTAGGAAGGCGCCCGGCACATGCCCGACGGCATCACGACTCCGACGTCCGAGGACGAGGCCCCTGATTGGTGGAGCCGCAAGTCGGTCTGGAAGGTCCCGCTCATCCTGCTGGCGGTCGTCCTTTTTGGCGGCGGCATCTTCTGGACGGCGATCGGCTTCATCAAGAAGTGCGGCGCCTACACCGGGGCCCTGGACCGTGCCCGGGCCTCCACCCAGGTTTGCGAGGCCTTGGGCACACCCATCGAGGACGGGTTGCTGGTCACCGGGAACATCCGCGTGTCCGGGCCCTCGGGGTGGGCGAGCCTTGCCATACCGATCCATGGGCCCAAGGGACGAGGGGTTATCTATGTCGAAGCGCCCAAGGAACTTGGGGAATGGCGTTTCAAGCACCTGATCGTGGGTATCGAGGCCACCCGCGAGAGGATCGACCTGTCGGAGGCCGCCGGTAAGCGTGCCCTGTAACTTTCACCCCGGAGACGGTGTTATTGGGGGAGAGCGTCCCTTTATCCCCATGAGATTCCTCATCGTCGTCCTCCTTTGGGCCATACTGATATGCCTGTGCTGGCCCCTTGCGCTCCTGTTCATCTTCCTCTGGCCGATCCTCTGGATCCTCTCGATCCCCTTCCGGATCGCGGGCGTGGCCCTCCACGCGATGCTCGCCCTGGTGGGGGCGGTCCTGTTCCTTCCCGCCCGCCTGGCCGGATACCGGCGGCCGTAGGCCGCTTGCGGTGGCGCGGGATGCCTTCGGCGCACCGGCCTTGACCGCTGAAAGCGCCCGGATTCCCATGAGGCCCTTGAGCTCCGGAACCCTAGCCGCCGCAGTCGGGATTTCCGCGCTGGTGCTCCTGCTGCTTGCCGGCTGCTCCTCAGTGGAGAGGAGCCTGCTTTTCTATCCCTCCCACAACGCGGACGCCCGCGGGCTCACGCCCTGGGCACGGGGAGGCGCCGTGATCGGTTATTCACGGACCGTGGAGTCCCCGAAGAACGTGTGGCTCTTGATCCACGGCAACGCGGGGCAGGCAGCCGACCGGGCGTACGCCCTGCCGAGCTTCTCGGACAGGGACTCGGTGTTCATCCTGGAGTATCCCGGGTACGGGGGCCGCACGGGTGTGCCCTCGCGCGGGTCCTTCGACCGGGCTGCGACGGAGGCGTACCTGCTGCTCAGGGATTCCTACCCGTCCGTGCCCGTCTGCGTGGTCGGGGAATCCATAGGCTCGGGCCCGGCATCGGTGACCGCCGGGCTGCCGAGGCCGCCGGACAAGATCGTCCTGATCGTGCCGTTCGACAGGCTGTCCCTCGTCGCAAACGACCACCTGCCGAGCGTCCTCGTCTGGATGCTCCTGAGCGACAACTGGGACAACATAAGCGCACTGGAGGGGTACAGGGGCCCGGTCGAGATCTTTGGCGCGCGGGACGACACCGTGATTCCCGTACGGCACGCGAAAGCGCTTGCGGCGGCACTCCAAACGGCGAGGCTGACCCTGATTGACGGCGGCCACAACGACTGGGCCCTGGCGGGCAAGGTCCAGATCAGGAATCCGTGAGGCGCGGCCGCCGGCGATCCGAGGGACGAAAGGCCACCACAATGGGCAACAAAAAATCAAAGGACGTCATCTGGCTTTCTGACGTGGAACGCCACGATTACGCGTCTGCGGAATCCTACCTGACCCTCCTCTTCCCCGCGGACCAGGCTCGCGACATGGTGTCCCGCCTCAGGAAGGCGAAGGTAGGGCCCTACAAGGCCAAGGACATCTTCAGGGCGTCCCGCCTGCCGCTGCTGGCGGCGACCAACTCGCATGTGAAGAAGGACAGGGCAAGGATGCGCCGGGGCGAGGGGCTCTCCCCGCTGCTCCTCGTCAGGGTACGCCGGGGCTCCCGGGCGGAGATCGCCGACGGCTACCATCGCCTGTGCGCCGTCTACATGAGCAACGAGGACGCCATGATCCATTGCAAGATCATCTGAGCGGGCTGTTCCGCGCCGCCTTACTTCTCGAGCTCGATCAACTCCCCCGCGGCCTTTTCCCAGGCGGCCGTCGCTGCGCCGAGTAGGTCCACGATCGCGCTCAGCTCCCGGTTCAGGTGCTGGGCCCTCCCGGGTTCCGAATAGGTCTCCGGGGCCTCGAGGGCCGCCGCCAGCTCGTTCTGCTTCTTCTCGAGCTTTGAGACCTCCTCCTCGAGATGGCCGACCTCGACGCGGAGCTTCTTCACCGCGGCAGGGTTCGCGCGCCTGTCCGGGGACCTGGCGGCGGCCTGCCCGTCCTTCTGGGGTTTTGCGTCCTGCACGGGCCTCGCGTCCGTGAAGCCCGCGGTGAGCGCGGCGCGCTCGTTCTTCGCGCGGCTCTTCTCCAGGTAGTAGTCGTAGTCGCCCGCGTAGGGCGTGAGGCGCCCCGAGTGCACGTGGAGCACGTTCTGCGCGAGCGCCCGGATGAAGTACACGTCGTGGCTGATGAAGATGAAGGTCCCGTCGAAGGTCTTCAGCGCGTTCACCAGGGCGTCGATCGACGCGATGTCCAGGTGCGTCGTGGGCTCGTCCATGAGGAGGAGGTTGGGCGGCTTAACGAGGATCCGGGCAAGGGCGAGCCGGGACTTCTCGCCGCCGGAGAGGATGCTCACCCTCTTGTGGACGTCGTCCTTCCTGAACAGGAACGCCCCGAGGATCGCGCGGGCCTGCTGCTCGGTGAGCTGGTTCTCGTTTGTCCTCAGCTCCATCACGTTCTCGAACACCGTGGCCTCGGCGTGGAGGTTATCCAGGCGGTTCTGGGCGAAGTACCCGGGCACGACATTGCTCCCGAGCTCGACCGTCCCGCCCTGGACCGGGATAACGCCCGCCAGGATCTTCAGGAGCGTCGACTTTCCCGAGCCATTCGGGCCCACGAGCACGATGCGCTGGCCGCGCTCGGCCATGAAGTTCAGGTCGCGGTAGACCACGTGGTCGCCGTAGGCCTGCTTCACGTGCTCAAGCTCCACCACCTTCAGCCCCGAGCGGGGCGGGGTGGGGAACTTGAAGTGGATGCGCTTCAGGTCATCCTCGGGCTCGTCCACGGCGACGGCCTCGAGACGCTCGATCTGCTTCTCCTTGGACTTGGCCCTGGAGGCCATGGAGGCCTTGGCGCCGAAGCGGTCCACGAAGCGCTGGAGGTGGGCGATCTCGCGCTGCTGGTTCTTGAATGCGGAGGCCTGCTGGAGCTTCCGGGCCTCCTTCTCGCCCATGTAGTCGTCGTAGTTGCCCGTGTAGCGGTTGAGCGTCCCGCCGCGCAGCTCCAGGATCCCCGTGCAGAGCGCGTTCAGGAAGGCGCGGTCGTGGGAGATGACCACGAGGCCGCCCGGGTAGCGCGTCAGGTAGTCCTGGAACCAGAGGAGGGCCTCAAGGTCCAGGTGGTTCGTGGGCTCGTCCAGGAGGAGGAGCGCCGGCTCCGCGACGAGGAGCCGCGCCAGGTGGGCCCGCATCACCCAACCGCCGGAGAACGTCTTCGCAAGCTTGTCGCTGTCGCCCTCGCGGAAGCCGAGCCCCGCCAGGATCTTCTTCGCCCGGGGCTCGAGCGTCCAGTCGATGTCGTAGTCGTCGTCGGTCTCCGGGACGAGCTTCTTGCCGCTGGTGGCGATCTGCAGGATCGTCTCATCGGCGACGGGCGCGCTCTCCTGGGGCAGGAAGCCGAAGTCGGCGCCGCGCTCCCACTCGATCGTACCGTCGTCCGGCGCCTCCTCGCCCAGGATCAGGTTAAAGAGGGTCGTCTTCCCTGCCCCGTTTGGACCCACAAGCCCGTAGCGGTCCGTGCGCGCGATGAAAAGCGACACGTCCGCAAAGAGGGTGCGGGTGCCATAGGACTTTGAGACATCGGCGATCGTGAGCATGGAAACCGCCCATCAAACACAACTCCCACCGGGCACGTCAACCGTGAGGATGGGGGGGCGGCCCCGGGTCTTGGGGGGCCGCGGTTTGTGTCACGATTGCCGCCCGAGGATTGCCATCGGGGCGCTAGGGCGTTCGGGTGGGGGCCGCGCAATGAAAGACGCAGACCAAACCCAGGGCGGGGACGAGGCTCCCGGCACCCTGCGCTGGATCTCGGCGCTGCCGGGCGCCGCGGCTTTCTTGGCCGGCCTGGCGATCGCCTGGCTCCTTGGATGGAACACCCGCGACCTGGTATGGAGCCTCTGGCTCTCCAGCCTCCTGGTCGGCTACTCGATCATCGTCTGGAAGATCTTCGGGCCCGCGCTCCGGGACTTCCCGCGGCAGGCCGGGGAAGGCGTGGGTCTCGGGTCGCGGTTCGCGCTGGCTGGCATCCGGGTCGTTGGCGGGTTCTTCCTGCTGATCTTCTTCTTCGCCCATTTTGCCAGGCTCGAGAACTTCGCGGTGTATGCCGGGGTCTACGCCGTGTACTTCTTCCCGTGGAAGCTTGTGCGCGGCGCCAGGGCCCGTGTTGCAGGGCCCCAGGCGGCGACATCGTGATGATCCTCGTCACCGTTGCCTCGATCGTCCTTGCCGTGGGCGTCGCGTTCTCCCTTTCCGGGGTTGCCGTGGCGAAGCTGGGCCTGGAGCCCGCGGAGAGTGTTCTGGCCGGGGCCGTCCTCGCCCTTGCGGGCTCCTGGTGCGTGGCGTGGGCCGTCTTTGTCTCCGGTTCCCCGCTGGGTCTCTACGGCCTCGTCCCCCTCCTGGCGGCCGCCTCATACGCGTGGGGATGGAGGGGGACCCTCCGGCTCACCGCTGACCCCTCGGTCCGGGGTCTCGTCGTCGGCCAGGCGATCGTGACCTCCTGGTGCGTCCTGTTCCTTGCGTTCGTCCGGGAGCACACCGGCGGCCCGTGGGCGGGGGACTGGCTTGAGCACTGGGAGCGCGTGAGGTTCTTCCAGAGGTCGTGGCCTCTCGACAGGCTCTTCATCGGCGTTTACGCGCTTCCCGCGCGGCCGCCGTTGGCGAACACCCTGGAGGCTG
>Ga0302319_10012213_pt1 | contig 16210 bp, 14 predicted proteins | sample Bog_T0_2_FD_203319 | JGI IMG/M metagenome (GOLD analysis project Ga0302319, IMG submission 203319) | Peat permafrost microbial communities from Stordalen Mire near Abisko, Sweden - Bog_T0_2 | ecosystem: Environmental > Terrestrial > Soil > Wetlands > Peat | place: Sweden: Abisko, Stordalen Mire...
TGGAATCGGATTACATTCTGCTGCATACCCTGCTGGGTACGGGCGATCCCGGCCGTTTTCAGCGGGCTGCCAAGTGGATCGTTCAGCATCAGAATGAGGATGGTGGCTGGAGCATTTATCCCGGTGGTCCATCGAATGTCAGCGTCTCGGTGAAGGCATATTTCGGTTTGAAACTCGCCGGATATAACGCCGACCACCCCGCCCTGCAGCGCGCCCGCAAAAAGATTCTGGAACTCGGTGGCGTCACTGAGGTCAATACATTTACCAAGATCTATCTATGTTTCTTCGGGCAATACGACTACGATGCCGTCCCCGCCGTTCCGCCTGAAATTGTGCTGTTCCCCAACTGGTTCTGGTTTAACATCTACGAAATTTCTTCGTGGTCGCGCGCCATCCTGGTACCGCTTTCGATCTGCTACGCGAAAAAGCCCTTCAAGAAGATTCCGCGCGAGATGGGAGTTGAGGAGCTTTTCGCCGGAGGAATGCAGAAGTCCCGCATGCACCTGCGCTGGTCGACAAAGATCGTCTCGTGGCGGAATTTCTTTCTTCTTCTTGACCGCATGACCCACTGGCTGGAGCGGGTTCACATTCGTCCGCTGCGTTCCATCGCTCTGAAACAAGCCGAGAAATGGGTGCTGGAGCGCTTCGAAATGAGCGACGGGCTGGCTGCCATTTATCCTTCGATTATGAACTCGATCATCGCGCTGCGCTGCCAGGGCTATTCGCTCGACGATCCGCAGGTGATCCGCGCGCTCGACGAGTTCGAAAAGCTGGGCATCGAAGATCCCGAAAGCGATACCTTCCGCATGCAGCCCTGCATGTCTCCGGTATGGGATACGGCCTACGCCATGTTCGCCCTGGGCGAAGCCGGAGTCTCGGCCACCGATCCCCTCATGGTGAAATGCGCTGATTGGATCCTGCAAAAACAGGTGCGCAATCCCGGCGACTGGCAGGTCAAAAACAAAAAAGGCAAGCCCGGCGGATGGTATTTCGAGTTCAACAACGAGTTTTATCCTGACGTCGATGATACCGCCATGGTTTGCCTTGCGCTCAGCCGGGTTGAACATCCTAACGGCCGTTACCAGCGCGAATCGGTGCAGCGCGCCATCGACTGGATTCTATCCATGCAGTGCAAAAGCGGCGGCTGGGCTTCGTTCGATAAAGACAACGACCGCATGGTGTTTCAATACGTGCCCTTCGCCGATCACAATGCCATGCTCGATCCGCCTACGGTCGATATCACAGGCCGCATCCTCGAAATGATGGCGACCTACGGATACGGGCAAAGCCATCCCGCGGTGAAGCGCGCCATCCAGTTTATCCGCAACGAGCAGGAGCCCGACGGCAGCTGGTTCGGCCGCTGGGGCGTGAATTACATCTATGGCACCGCGCTGGTCCTTCGCGGCCTGGAAGCGATCGGCATGGACAATCACGAACCCTGCATTCAGCAAGGCGCCGAATGGCTGCGCATGATGCAAAATCCCGACGGCGGTTGGGGCGAAAGTTGCAAATCCTATGACGACGTAACCGCTCGCGGAGTTGGCCCCAGTACACCTTCGCAAACCGCATGGGCGATTCTTGGATTGCTCGCCGTCGGCGATACGCGCAGCGACTCCGTAGCCCGCGGCGTCGCATATCTGCTGCGCACCCAGAAAGAAGATGGCTCGTGGGATGAGCCGTATTGCACCGGTACCGGTTTTCCCTGCGTGTTTTATCTGCAGTATCACCTCTACCGGCAGTATTTCCCGCTGCTCGCGCTGACGACTTATGCCAAGGTGATGGAGAAACAGAGCAATTAGCGATACAGGAACGTCACGTGATCCAATTCACCTTAGTAGCGATTCTTGTCATGGGGATGTTGATTTGTGCGCTAAATATTTTTCTCAGCTTTGTGCGACCGTTTTGGTTCCGTCTCGCTAATCGTAATTCAAAATACCGCCGTGTTTCCGGCGTGCCGCTGGTCGGCTCATTGATGACTGTCGCATCTCTCGCATTTCTCCGATTCCCTGGCTGGGTCTTCATCGCGGGAATATTACTGGCTGTAGCCGATACCGGGGGCATCCACTGGTTTATAGGGTTCAATGATTTGGCACCACTACGGCGGGCCGCGCACCTCCAAGCCACGAGCAACTCCAGTCGGGTGAGATTGATTCTATGAAGAAGAACACTGAGCCTCGAAGGAATGACGGCATGCGGCCGGAATATGACTTTGCGTCAATGAAAGGCGACGTTCGCAGGAAGTATTATGAGCGATACCGCAAAGGAACCAACGTAGTCCTCATCGAGCCAGACGTTGTGGCAGCCTTTCCCACCGAAGATGCGGTTAACGAAGCCCTGCGCGGCATTCTGGAAACGTCGCGCGCCGTCCGGCGGACTGGCGGCCTCCCTGATCCTGCTTCGAGGCCGGTGGCTGGTGGATCAAAGTGCCGCGTGCGCAAGTCAACCCGCTAAATGCTCGTTTTCCTCACAGGCGCCACCGGATTTCTAGGGTCCCACGTTGCTCGCGCTCTGGCCGAGCAGGGAGCCGATCTCCGTCTCCTAGTCCGCCCCACCAGCAACTTGAAAAATCTCAATGGACTGAAGGCAGAGACAACGACCGGCGATCTCCGCGATGTCGCCTCCGTCGAAAAAGCCATGCAAGGCTGCGAAGTTGTATTCCATGTTGCAGCCGACTACCGGCTCTGGGTGCGCGATCCGCAGGAAATGTATCTCTCCAACGTTGAGGGAACCCGCGCCATTCTTGCCGCCGCGCGCAAGAATAAAGTTCGCTGCGTCGTCTACACCTCAAGCGTCGCCACCGTGGGTTTCACGAACAATGGTCATCCCGCCGACGAAGACTCCCCGGTCTCGCTCGCCGATATGATCGGCCACTACAAGCGTTCCAAATTCATGGCGGAACAACTCGCGCTCGAAGCAGGACGCGGGGACCTGCGCGTAATCACCCTCAATCCCACAACGCCAGTTGGCGAACAGGACATCAAGCCCACTCCCACCGGCCGCATCATCGTCGACTTTTTGAAAGGCAAGTTTCCCGCCTACGTTGACACGGGATTAAATCTGGTTGACGTGCGCGAGTGCGCCCGCGGACACGTCGCCGCCCTGGAAAAAGGACGGAGTGGCGAACGTTATATTCTGGGAGGCGAAGATCTAACCTTGAAGCAAATTCTCGATAAACTCGGCGCCATCGCAGGATTACCATCGCCCAGCGTGAAGTTGCCGTATTTCGTCGCCTACGCTGCCGGCCTTGTCGACCAGACGATTTCCGGCCGCATTTTAGGCCGTGAGCCGCGCGCCACGGTTGAAACCGTTCGCATGGGAAAGAAAAAAATGTGGGCCAGTTCGGCGAAAGCCGAGCGCGAACTCGGATGGAAAATATTACCGGCAGACAACGCCCTACGCCGTGCCGTAGAGTGGTTCCAGGCCAATGCCTATGCCTAGAATCGCCATCGTGGCCGCGCTCGATCGCGAAGTCAGCGAGCTGGTCAAGTCGGGAAAGTGGAAGCTGGTTCGCCGACAGCACGATGGACGACAATTCCAATTCTTTGAGCACGACGATTGGGTTGTATTGTGCAGTGGAATCGGCGCGCAAGCCGCACGCCGCGCCGCTGAAGCGGTGATTGCCTTGTACAATTCCGATCAACTCTACTCGGTGGGTTTTGCTGGAGCTCTCGATGCCAGCCTCCGGGTCGGTGAGCTCTTTTCCCCATCGTTTCTGCTCGACGCTCGCGATGGCAGTCGGGTTCCACTTCCCGGTGAGGACGGTACTCTGATCACTTTCATGGAAGTGGCTGGGATGGAGCAGAAGATAAAATTGGCGCAGGCCTATAGCGCGCGTGCCGTCGATATGGAAGCGGCGGCTGTGGCCGCATGCGCCTCCGCCCACGGAATCGCCTTTGGCGTGACCAAGGTGATTTCAGACGAATTGAATTTTCAGATGCCCGACCTGTCCGCTTTCATCGACTCTGAAGGGCGATTTCGAACCGCGGAGTTTGTCCTCTTCGCAGCGATTCGACCCTGGCTCTGGTGGCGACTAGGCATTCTGGCTCGTAACACAAGCAAGGCCGCAAGCGTATTGGGAGAGCATTTGAAGGTACTTTGCTCAGATGCCGGAAGCATCGTTCGCTCCAACTCCGCATTAGCGAAGCCGACCGAGGTCCGTAGATGAGATCCCGCCAGCAGACTCCGAGCGCTCTGAGCGTAGCCTTTATGTTTCTTTGTACGAATGCATTCTCGTTCGCCCAGTCACTTCCCGCTGTCGTCTACGCGGAGAGTTTTCGGCGCGGATCGACCCGCATCGTGGAGGAGCATTTCGAGGCGAAACTCACGCCGCAGAACTCGACCTATCGCGAGCGCATCAAGGATTCCCGCGGTGTCGACCGTTTCGTACTCTCCATTACCCCACAAGGGCCGGAGGGCGATACTGAAATTACATGTTGGCAGGTGAAGCTCGCCGACCTCACCCACAGTATGTACAACAACATCCTGCTGGCCTCGCAGGAGCCTACGTCCGATCCCAAGAATTTTCTTTGGCGGCTGGACCCCAGCCGCTTTGCCAAAGTCCCGGCCGACGCAAAGCGAATCATCAAGGTAGACGATTTCTACGTCGTTCTGCAGATTAGAGCATTCCACTTCACGCCCCCGGATTCGCCGTATCTGGATTCCATGTCGGTTGCGGTGGAATTGACGAACAAAGATCCGAGAATCGCGGAAAACGCTCACAAATAATGGTTTGACGCGGAATGTTGGTAAGTGAATAACTGTGGCAATGAAGCGAATGGGCACGAATTTCATCTAAGCAAACCGAAGTCAGTACTCAGTGCGTACCACAAATAATGGCAATCGCCGATCAATTCGGGCTTCAGCATCAAATGAGCCCAATCCCGTCGACCATGCTGGCTGCGGTTTACCGGGGAGTCAACGACGTCCGTCTGGAAACCGTACCGGTCCCGCAAATCGGCGCCGGAGAGTTGCTCGTCCGCGTCCACACCTGTGGCGTCTGCGGCACCGATCTGAAAAAGATCGCCACCGGATCGCACTCCGCTCCCCGTATCTTCGGCCACGAGACTTCCGGCATGGTTGCCGCTGTTGGCGCCGGGGTTTCCAGCTTCGCTCCCGGCGACCGGGTCGTGGTTTTTCATCACATACCCTGCCGCCAGTGCTACTACTGTCTCCATAAGACATTTGCACAGTGCTCGACCTACAAGAAGGTGGGATGCACAGCCGGCTTCGAACCTTCCGGCGGGGGCTTTGCCGAATACGTCCGCGTCATGGATTGGATCGTCGAGCAGGGCACAGTTCGCATCCCGCCTGAAGTCTCATTCGAGCAAGCCTGTTTCGTGGAACCGGTGAATACCTGCATGAAGGGCATCGCGGCCCTCCGCCTGCAACCCGGCGAAACCGTTCTGACCATTGGGCAGGGTCCGATCGGGATCATACTGAGTGTCCTGGCTCGTCGCGCAGGGGCCACCGTTATTACTTCCGATTTACATCCCGAGAGGCTTAAAATAGCGGAAAGCCTCGGATTAGAGAATTCGGTCAACGCGTCGAAGTATGACGTGGTTCAAACCGTGCGGGAAAAGACCGGGAGCCGCGGCGCGGATGCAGTTATTTTGGCTGTAGGCAGCAACGGCCTGATTCGGCCTGCTATGGATGCGGCCCGTCCCGGGGGGCGGGTGTTATTGTTTGCGCAAACGCAACGCGGAGAGGTGATTGTTGATCCGGCCGCGATTTGCGTCGATGAGAAGTCGCTGGTTGGTTCTTATAGTGCGTCGGTAGATTTGCAGGAAGATTCGGTTCGTTTTGTGATGAACCGGGAAATGGATCTGGAGCGATTGATTAGCCACCGGTTCCCGCTGGAGGAAAGCGCGCAGGCCCTGGAGTTGGCCGCTCACCCCCAGCCAGCGTCGATGAAGATCGTGATTCAGCCCGGCAATACCTGGAACGTTCAGGCCTGGGAAGGAAGCAAGCAGTGAATGGAAAAATGACCGCTGCCGTCTTGTACGGCAAGGAAGATATCAAGATTGAACGAGTGCCGATCCCCCGCGTGGACCGGGGTGAGGTCCTCGTCAAAGTTCAGGTCGCTCTCACTTGCGGCACCGACCTCAAGGTTTATCAACGCGGCTATCACGCCCGCATGATCGTCCCTCCAGCGCTCTTCGGTCACGAACTTGCCGGAGTGATCGAAGAAGTAGGCGAAGGCGTCCGGAGCTTCAAGAAAGGGATGCGCGTGGTGGCGCTGAACTCCGCGCCCTGCCAGATGTGCTTCTATTGCTCCAAGCACCAGGAAAATCTCTGCGAAGATTTGCTATTCAATAACGGAGCCTACGCCGAATACATCCGCGTCCCCCGCCGCATCGTCGAAGCCAACATGCTGGTCATTCCCGCCAACGTGACCTACGAAGATGCTGCCATGACCGAGCCGCTGGCCTGCGTGCTGCGCGGCTTGCACGAGACCGGCGTCGAAATCGGTGACACCGTAACGATCATTGGCGGCGGCCCCATCGGATTGATGTTTGTCCAGGTAGCCCGCGCCATTGGTTGCAACGTAATTTCCGTAGTAAAACGCGATGAGCAAGTCGTCGCCGCGAAGCACATGGGCGCGCACGAAATCGTGCAGACGACAAAAGTGCAGAACGTAGTCGACGCGGTGCGCGCGCTCACTCCGCAAAAACGTGGCTGCGATGTCGTAATCGAAGCGGTAGGCAAGCCCGAGGCCTGGGAGTGGACGGTGGAAATGGTTCGCAAAGGCGGCACGGTAAACTTTTTCGGTGGATGCGCCAGCGGATCCAAAGTGCAGCTCGATACCAACCGCCTGCACTATTCCGAGATCACCCTGAAAGCCACGTTCCATCACACTCCGGAAACCGTGCGCCGCGCCTTCGGACTGATCGCCGCCAAAAAGATTCGTCCCACCGATTACATTACCGGCGAGGCTCCGCTCTCCAGCTTGCAAAAGGTGCTGCGCCACATGCTCAACCGCGGAGGCGATATCAAGACCGCCATTATCCCCGGCCATTAGAAATAGCAAGGCCTTACGCTGCTTGAATGACGTCTGCAACTACAACGGATCACGTTTCGTCCGACCGTCCAACTCATTTGAACGGCTGGTCGCGCCTGCCTGCCGCCTACGCCATTCCTGCGGCCGCCCCATCGCTCGCGCAAGCCCAGCAGTACTGCCGCCAACTGGCGCGCAGCCATTACGAAAACTTTTCCGTTGCCTCCTGGTTCCTGCCCAAGCACCTTCGTCAGGACTTCTTCAATGTCTACGCCTACTGCCGCATCTCGGACGATCTCGGCGACGAAGTCGGCGACCCCGCCGAATCACTCCGCCTGCTCGACCAATGGCAGTCGGAACTCGAGGCTTGCTATGACGGCACTCCGCGACACCCCGTATTCGTAGCGCTCGCTGAAACTGTGAAAAAGTTCGACATTCCGAAGCAAGAGTTTTCCGACCTTCTGATCGCCTTTCGCCAAGACCAAACGAGTACGCGTTTCGAAACCTTCGACGATGTCCTCGCCTACTGCCGCTATTCAGCGAATCCGGTGGGCCATCTGGTTCTGTATCTTTGTGGTTATCGCGACAGCGAGCGCCAAAAGCTCTCCGACTTCACCTGCACCGCGCTGCAGTTAGCCAATTTTTGGCAGGACGTTACCGTCGACTACGCCAAGGGAAGAATTTATCTCCCGCTCGAAGACCTGAGACGATTTTCCGTTTCCGAAAAAGACCTGGCCGAGAACCGCAACACGCCTGCTTTTTGCGAGATGATGAAATTTGAAGTCGAACGTGCCCGCGAATGGTTCGATGGCGGCCTCCCGCTTATAAAGAATGTCGATGCCCAATTAGCCGTCGATCTCGCGCTCTTTAGTCATGGCGGCCAGGAAATTCTTAATGCCATCGAACGCCAGCAGTTCGCGGTTCTGGGAAATCGTCCCACCATCTCCAAGCCCCGCAAACTCGCTCTGGTAGCCCGCGCCGGGTTAGGAAAGTTATTGGGGAAATTTGCAGGCGCAATGGTATGACCGCCAGCGCCCAGCCCGCTATGGCTCCCTGGAGTCCGGCTCCCGCTCAACTTGCCATGGCATATTCGGTCTGTCGCGGAATCACTCGCGCTAATGCCAGGAATTTTTACTACGCATTTTTGGTTCTGCCTAAACGCAAGCGCCAGGCGCTCAGCGCGGTGTATGCCTTTATGCGGCGATGCGACGACATTGCCGACGATCCCCAACTCGGCGTTCAGGAACGCCGCCATCGGCTCGACACTTGGCTGGACGCGCTCCACCGCGTCCAGCAAGGGCACCCCAGTGACGATCCAATTCTTCTTGCCCTCACCGATGCCCAGCGCCGATATACCATCCCGGCCGGCTTGCTCGACGATCTAGCCACGGGTACTTCCATGGACGTCGTCGATCCGGCTCCGCAAGATTTTGGCTTCGGGGGAAACGAGGAGGCAAGCCTCAATAATTCGTCTCCGCACTTGACCGTGCAATACCAAACCTTCGAAGAGCTGAAGCTCTACTGTTACAAAGTTGCGTCCGTCGTAGGCTTGGTTTGCATTCACATCTTTGGATACCGCGATCCCGCCGCCGAATCGCTTGCCGAACAGTGTGGCCTCGCTTTTCAGCTCACAAATATTATTCGCGATGTCAAAGAGGATGCCGCGATGGGCCGCGTCTACCTTCCTCAAGAAGATCTGACTCAGTTCGGACTTTCGACCGCTGATGTACTCGACAACCCCGACGCTGCCCGCTTCCGCGCTCTGCTGGCGTTCGAAGCCAGTCGCGCCCAAGAAGGTTACCGCGCCGGCGACCAACTAATCTCCTACATTTCGGAAGATAGCCGGCCTGCGCTCTACGTGCTGGTGAACATTTACCGCAAGCTGCTGGAAAAAATTGCCGCGCGCCAGTACGACGTCTTCAGCGGCAAAGTCAGCCTTACCATCCGCGAAAAATTGCAAATTCTCGGGAAAGGTTTTTGGCAACGCATCGCGTGATCGTTTCACTTATACATTTTGTCATTCCGAATCGATCCGTAGGATCGGTGAGGAACCTGCTGTCGCTTGTAGTGCCGGTACGGCATCCTAGTTTTACAACATCATGAGCGGAAACCAGCCACAACCCTCGGTCGCCATCGCAGGCGGCGGACTGGCTGGCTTGGCGGCCGCGTGTGCCCTGGCCGACTCCGGCTTCCGCGTCACCGTGTTCGAACGTCGCCCCTACCTCGGCGGACGCGCTTCTTCCTACGAACATCCCGGAACCGGTGAGGTCGTCGATAACTGCCAGCACGTCCTGTTCCGCGTCTGTACCAACCTGATCGAGTTCTACCGCCGCATCGGCGTGGAAGATCAAATCCGCTGGTATGAAGACATGACGTTCATCGAGCCCGGCGGCCGCTCCACCGTGATGCGGGCCTCCGCTCTCCCCGCCCCGCTGCATACCGCTCCGTCCTTCCTGCGCTTTCCATTTCTGTCGATGAAGGACAAAGTTGCAATTTCGCGAGCCATTGGCGCGCTAACTTTGTTTCCGCCCAGCGACGTCCGGCACGATGCCGGCAAGTCTTTTCTACAGTGGTGCTGCGAGCACCATCAAACTCAAACCGCCATCGACCGTTTCTGGAAGCCGATCCTGGTGAGCGCTCTCAGCGAAGATCTCGATCGCATCTCGATTTCATCGGCGGCTCAGGTCGTTCGCGAATCAATGAAGTCGCCCGCCGCGCGGCACATGGGCGTTCCCGCCATTCCGTTGACCGAACTCTATAATCGCGCTGGAGACTACATTCGCGCCCGCGGCGGCGAAATCCGCCTCCGCACTTCGCTCGAATCGTTCTGCTCGAAGCCTTTCTGCGCGCAACCTTCGCAAGTCAAAGTCCACCTCACCGACAAAGAGGACAAAACAGCCAAAGAAGAATCGTTCGACTACTTAATCCTCGCTCTGCCGTTCAACACGCTCGTCCGCGTACTCCCGCAGACTTCCGAATCCGAATCCCTTCGCCAGCATCTGACTCACTTCGAGTCCTGTCCCATCACTGGCATTCACCTCTGGTTCGACCGCGAAATCAGTGGCCTCGACCACGCCGTCCTCCTCGACCGCACCGTGCAATGGATGTTCCACAAATCCCGACTGCTCATCACACGCAGCGGGCGCGGCCAGCAGGAAGAAAGCGGCGAAAGAACAGCCGGCGCGAACGTTGCTCGCGACGAGAACTCCGCGGAAAGAAAACTTCGGGAAGGGCACGACTTTAGTCGTGCCGTAGAGGTCAATTTGAAGAACGGGGCTTCAGCCCCTCATGCCAGCTACATTGAATTGGTTGTCAGCGCGTCGAAAAATCTGATCGACAAATCGCGCGCCGACATCGTCGATCTCGCCCTGAAAGAAGTCCGCGAATTCTTCCCCGCAGCCCGCGAGGCCGTCCTCCTAAAATCCGCGGTCATCAAAGAGGTTCACGCCACGTATTCGCCCCGACCCGGCCTCGAAGCCCATCGTCTGCCGCAGACCACCCCCTGGACGCGGGTCTTCTTAGCCGGCGATTGGACCGCCACAGGATGGCCGGCGACCATGGAAGGCGCAGTCCGCAGCGGATACCTCGCCGCCGAGGCCCTGACGCTCTCTGCGGGGGTAAAGTCCCCCCGATTCGTTTCCCCGGACTTACCTGCCAGTGGCTTGATGCGTCTGTTTCGCTAGATGAAGTTGAATTCCAGCCAGTAACAAGAATGCTTCGATGCCTGACAAGGGCTTAGCTTTTTATCCTAGCGGCTCATGCGGTCTTGGATCTTTGCCACGAATCTCGGAGTGTGGCTTTTCATCACTTGCTCGATTCCCGGCCCAAATTCGTGCCACAAGTTCATCCCGGCATCGTTCCCCACCATCGATCCAAAGTCACCGAAAGGGTCGCTGACAGACCGCCTCCAATAGGGACGAGAGGCCGTATCCGCAGCGACGGAAGTCAAAGTTCTAAGCAGGTAGGGAGTGTTCAGTTTTCCTCGCCCGGAAGCGTCCCGGGTAAAAAGCATGCGCGAAGCCGCATGAGTAGCCCGGCCTGCCAGGCTCCCGGCATTGTTCTCTGTGCTAACTGTTTGCGGCCTCGGCGTCGAGGAACGCAAGTACTTATTAAATATGTTACTGGTTGGTGCCCTACCGTCTTCAGGCTCGGCAAATTCTGCCTGGCGCGCGAAGTCAGCCAGATCCCGATGCTCGCCAACACTCAAGGGTGAGCGCGCTTCGTCTGCGATCTCTTTAAACCGGTTGATTGGAATGGATTTCTGTACCGGCGGGGCCTCTGGAAGAAACGAGCTCTGGCTCAACGCTCCAGATGCCGCAAGCATGATCAACGAAACCAACCCGATCGATGCTATTCGCCTAGCCATGACATGACCACCATCGCACTTCAAAGCTCTGTCTGGCGACCTGCCCATTCATTCCTGTGCACTTGACGTACCAATCCGCTCGGGGCTGGGCCCGAACTCAAGATCGCTAAGTTAGTTGAAGAAACCGAGCCTACGGTTGCGAGCGACCCCAAGTCTCGCGTCTACGCCCGATTTCGAATGGCTGCCAGTGCAAATTTTCCACCACTGTGAGCAAAGTGTTTCATCCATTCGAGCCCGAGAGGGAGGGAAAACTTGCCCACTCCACCGCCGCCGCGCACTTATTTCTAATAAGATCGCACCGATGCTCTATAAACGTATGGTCAACGGTGCGGCTCCGCGATGTCAGCCGTCACTCCTAAAATTCCCTTGAATCCGAGCTCGTCCACATCGATTGGCAAACCATCTGCCGCCGCGCAACAGTCCGCAGACTCTTGGCTGAAGTGGGCGGCGATTGCCGGATGCGCCGCTTTTCTGTGGCAATTCATTGCCTACAATTTTGTCGATATCGACCTTTGGCACCAGATGGCCCTCATCCGGGAGAGCTTGTCCGCCGGTCATCTCCTTAAAACCGACCCTTACGCCTACACCCCTACGGTGCCCTGGATCGATCATGAATGGGGCGCGGGAGCGATCGCATACTTTGCAACCAAGTGGTTTGGCGGCTGCGCCATCGCCGTGCTGAAGTTCGCAGCGGCGATGGGAACCGGATTCTTCTGCTGGCGTTGTTCGGAGCAACGGGGAGGAGACTTTCGTATCTTAAGTCTGTGCGCGCCCGTGGCTATTTATCTGGCGTATCTGGGTTTCTTCTCCGCGATTCGGGCCCAAGCTTACTCCTTTTTTCTGACCGCTCTCTGGTTGTGGCTCCTGCAGCGGGATGGCCGAGAGTCGGATCGGATGGAGCTCGATCGGCCTCAGTTTGATCGGCCTCGACTAAAGAGGATCAAGTTTCGCCGCGCGGAGCTGGCAGCTCTGTCGATCTTCCCGCTGTGGGTGAGCCTGCATGCCGGATTTGTGGTTGCCTTCGGTTTCACTGCCCTTCAGGCTGTCGAGAATTGCCTGCGCCGTAAGCCTTTCCGGCACTTGTTATTGCTGCTGGGCCTTATGTCGGCTGAGATCTTGCTGAATCCTTACGGCATCCGCTACTTCGGTTTCTTGTATCGCGCGGTGGGAATGGCGCGTCCCTACGCTCCGGAGTGGAGCCCGGTCTACTCTCTCAGCACTATCTCGACCCTCGTTTTCCTGGCTGCAGCGTTGATCGCTCTCTATGCGATACAGTCCGCCGGATGGACGCACACTCCGGGTATTCTGATTCTGTCATCGACCGCGGTCGAAGCGACTCTCCATCGCAAATTGCTTCCCCTGTTCGCCATAGCCTGGCTCTGTTACGTGCCGGCTTATCTGCAGGCAACACCTCTGGGAAAGTGGTGGTCACGATTCACCCGGCGTCGTGCCCGCTTCCTCTCCGCCGCATGGATCGTCCTCGCGTTCCTCTGTATTTCGGCAGCATGGCGGCACAAGCCCTGGGAGCTGGACGTCCCCCAGCCCATTTACCCGGTGGGACCCGTCCAATACCTCGCGCAACAGAAGTTCTCCGGCAATCTCATGGTGCCCTTCCGGCTGGGAGCCTACGTGTCGTGGAAGCTGTACCCGGCGGTCAAGGTTTCACTGGATAGCCGCTACGAGGTCGCTTACCCCGACGCGGTGGTGGCGCGAGTCTTCAATTTCTACGCAGGCGTCCCCGGCTGGCGTGACACGCTCACAGCATTCCCCACCGATGCAGTCCTGATTCCCGTCGATACTCCGACAGCATCCTTGATGCCGAGTACAGGCTGGCCCTGTGTTTACCAGGATCAACAATTTAAGATCTACGCGCGGACTGCCCTCGTGCTGCAAACAGAAGACCGGAGACGAACCTCGTTCCGCGGGACGTTACCCTGAATTCATCGCCCACTGAACTCACTGCTCATAGAAGAAGTGTCCTGGCCCTAACCCGCCAGCAGCGCCACTCCCCCAGCCACTAACCCCGCGGCAATCCAGCGCCTTCGATCCACCCGCTCATGCAAAAAGATTTTCGCGGCCACCGCATTGCCGATGAAGGTCAGGGAAGCCGCGGCCGGCGCCACCAGGCTCACATCCCCCCACGAAAGCGCGAACAGCAGGCTAAAAAAAGCCACCGCCATCGCCATCACCCCGAACAGGAAGTTAGGATTGCCCAGCGTCCGGCGAATCACTGCGACCAAGCCAGAGCGGCGCCATAACGCTCCGACATCCCCGACCTGCCTCATCGCATGGGCTAACAGCACATCGCCCACTACCGACGCGAAAACAATGACGAGGATCGCGCACCAGGTATAGAGCGTTTTCACAATTCGGCTCCGCTGTGCGTATGTGTCGCATGGCTCGCGTCTTTGGTGAGAATGCCACTCTGCGCGGAATCGCCGAAAGATACATTTTGCCCGGTCAGGCCGCCACCTTCCATCGCCGGATGCTCAGTCAGCGCTGGACCACCCGCGATAAATCCCACGCCCCCAGTAATCAATGCGATCCCCAGCCAGCGCATCGGACTCACATGCTCATGCAGCAAAAATCGAGCCACCAGAGCCAGCAATACATATCCCAGCGAAGTTGCCGGCAGCACGTAAGTGAGATCGGCCCAGGAAAGCGCCGTCATGTAAGTAGCGAAGAACGCGAGCAGCAGAAGAATTCCGATGGCAATCCAAGGATTAGCAACAGCGAAGATAACGCCCTGCAGATGATGAACCGATACGCCGCCCACCTGCTTCATCCCATGGGACAGCATGGAATCGCCAGCCGCCGCAAAGACCGTGACTCCGGCCAGCACAAGATACTTGCGAAAGTTCACTGGGATTCGAGGTGAAGAACCTACTGCTGCGATCGAAGCTTAAAATTTCGCCACAGAGAAAACTTCCTCAATTGCTCTAGCTAGATTCTTCTCTGTGTCTCCGTGGTCTCCGTGTCTCTGTGGTGAATATTGTTTTTAAGCCTTCGCCAACTCCGCCGCCGCGTCGTCGCGATGTTTCTTTACTGTCTTATTTCGCGCCGAGCGGAGCTTCAAAAAAGTCTTCGCTTCTTTGTAAAGCCGTTTGCGGTCGTTGCTGTCGAATGCAGCCTTACGCAAAATCCGGAATACAGCCTTCGGCCGGAAATAATATTCATCGTAAAAACGATGCACCGCCGACATAATCTCGTCCGCCGGCAATCCCGGATATTGAATGTGCGCCAACTGGTGCCCACCTTCGTCCACCATCTTGTTGTCGCCCACCATGAAGCCATTCTTCACCGCATAGTCGTAAAGCTCCGTGCCAGGATAAGCGTGCGCCACCGAAACCTGGATGGTTTCTACATCAAGCTCTTTCGCGAACGCAATCGTGTTGTTAATGGTTTCATGCGTCTCGCCGGGCAGCCCCATGATGAAATCGCCGTGAATCACCAATCCCAGCTTGTGGCAATCCTTGGTGAACTGCCGCGCCCGTTCGATGGTCGCGCCCTTCTTGATGTTCTTCAGAATCTGCTGGTCGCCCGATTCATAGCCCACGATCAGCAAGCGGCAACCCGCTTCCTTCATGGCCTTCAAAGTTTCGTAATCCGTCGTAACCCGTGAAGTGCAGGACCAGGTCAATCCCAGTGGCTTCAACTTTGCGCACAACTCAACCGTTCGCGCCTTCTGAATGTTGAAGGTGTCATCGTCGAAAAAGAATTCCTTCACTTCCGGCCAGTAAGCCTTCACCTTCGCCATTTCGGCGGCAACGTCATCCGTAGAACGCTTGCGCCAGGGATGCCCGCTCAACGTCTGTGGCCACAGGCAAAACGTGCACTGCGCCGGACAGCCGCGCGTGGTGTAAAGCGAAACATAAGGATGAAGCAGAAACGGAACGTTATAACGCGTCACATCGAGATCGCGTTTATAAACATCGGTGACGTGCGGCAGCGCATCCAGATCCTGAATCTGCGGCGCATCGGGGTTGTGAACAATCTTCCCATCTTTCAAAAACGAAATGCCAGGGATGTCCGCGAGCGGCTTGCCCTTGGCGAAATCGGTCACGGCATAATCGAATTCCTTGCGCGCCACAAAGTCGATCGCCGGACAATCCCGCATCGACTTCTCCGGCAGCACCGTGACATGCGGCCCCACAAAGCAGATCTTGATCTTCGGATTCGCTGCCTTGATCGCCTGCGCCAGCCCGATGTCGCCCGGGAATCCCGGAGTGCTGGTGAACAAAACCAGAAACTCGTAATCCCCGGCAATCCTGATCGTCTCTTCCGCCGACACATGATGCGCCGGCGCATCCAGCAGCCGCGAACCCTCCAGCATCCCTGCTGGATAAGCCAGCCACACCGGATACCAGAAGCTTTCAATTTCGCGCGTAGCAGGCCAGCGCGAGCCGGCCCCGCCATCAAAATTCTCGAACGAGGGTGGGTTCAGAAATAGTGTTTTTAAAGGCATATTAGGTGAACCAGTATTTTACCATTTCAACGCGGAGGATATCGCCGAAAACCAGTGTTTATGCAGGTTCGTACATTAGTCAGTGGTTGGATGCAGCGAAGCTGCGCAAAGAAGCATTGGTTGGCGATTAGTTAGCATTCATCAAGATTTCAGTAGTGCCTAAATTTGCGGCTCCGGTGTCATCCCGAGGCCCCGCGTTCTCACCAGCGAGGCGAGGGATCTCCCGCGCACACAGCCCCCTTTTCAAACTGAGCCAATACCGAGCTTCTATCTCGCACCCAGGGCCCACGATTCTAAATCCCCAGTCGCGCGGAGAAGCGCAACCTGGGTGCGCTCCAGCTCAAAAGAAACATCCTGTAACGCAATCAGTTTTTCGCTGGACTGA
>Ga0302319_10012214_pt1 | contig 16208 bp, 14 predicted proteins | sample Bog_T0_2_FD_203319 | JGI IMG/M metagenome (GOLD analysis project Ga0302319, IMG submission 203319) | Peat permafrost microbial communities from Stordalen Mire near Abisko, Sweden - Bog_T0_2 | ecosystem: Environmental > Terrestrial > Soil > Wetlands > Peat | place: Sweden: Abisko, Stordalen Mire...
GCAATTCCTTTCCGATCTTCTTCAACTGCTGTTCGATCTGGCAGTGCCAGCGGCATTTTGCACGCTGGCTGCAGCAGGGGTGAGCCTGCGGCATGAAGGAGGCACCAACTTCCATATCAATGGCAAGGCTGGGAAGTGGGTGCTTTGGACTGTGATTCTGCTGACACTTCCCCAGCTTCTTTCGTGGATTGCGGCGCAAGGCATCACCGTTCCATCGGCGAGTGGATCGGTTGGAACAAACTGGCTCGCCAGCATGGAGTTGGTCTTCAAGAACTTTGTCAATCAAATCATTGTCGCCAAGCTTGTGCCGGTCATTGCAGGGTACTTCGTTCTCAAAGCGACGCTTGATACGGCGGCGGGAGAGAACCCGCTGCCATCGATCATTGCCGCACTGTTTCTGATGTCGCTCTCGGCTACGATGCAACTCTTTCAGGGCTGGAACTCCGGCGGCCAATACGCAACGACCGATATGCTCGGCTCGCTTTGGAACTACATCGTGGGGCAGATTATGCCCGCAGCGGCTGGACTGGCGTGTGTGGGCGCTGTTGTGAACTTCGTGCGGCACAGGCCGTGGACGCGGCTTGTTTTTTCAGCGATTGGGTTTCTGTGCGTGACCGGTCTGCTCAAACTCTTTCAAGCGATGGCGGCGTAAGGAGGATGCGATGAGTCTTGATGGCGCAGTTGTGAACCTTGCATCCTGGGCCGGGAACGTCATGATGCCGACGATGGCCGGCGCGTTCTTTGCGGGGGCGGTCTATCGCTACAGCAAGGGCGGACAGTTCGAGCAACTTCTCTATGGTGGGTTCGCATCGTTGATGTGCTCCGGGATGCTGCGCGCCCTTGAAGGGTTTGTGCTGAACGCCGGACCGACAAGCGCGGACGGCTATTGGACGGCGGTGATGAACCTGGTGAACTGGGTTGCAAACGTGATCCTGCCAGTCTTTGCACTGACGCAGCTGGCCGCAATGGCGATGCACATGGGGGGCGTTGTTTCGGAGATCTACCCAGGCTCCACATGGATACGTAAATTCATTGCGGCAATAGGCGCACTGATGGTTTCTGGAATCGTTCGCTTTGCCGAGTCGATGGTCACGCAAGCACATGGAATTTGAAGAACCCCAAATCAGGAGACTGACAATGAGCCTCGATCTCACGCCCGTTCATCGCAACCTGCACACCAAGGTGACGTTTGTTGGACTGGAATTCGAGGACTTGATTCTGGTGCTGGCGCTTGCGGCGGTGATGAACATCTTCGGTCACTTCGTCACTGGGAATACAAAGGTTCTGGGGATGCCGCTGAGCCTGTTTATGGAGTTTGTTGTGCCGTTCCTTGCAGTGCCCTTCCTGATCTTGTTCAAGTACGGCAAGCCGCGCGGCTATCTCACGGACCTCATCAAGTCTTTGATTGCGCCGCACGCATGGTGCGCACTTGAGCGAGATTCGGAGTTGGTGCAGCCTTACATCGTTGACGACGAAGAATGAAAAGAGGGGGAGTGATTCTATGCGGACCTCATTTCAAACCCGCAAAGATGGTTCGATGGCAATTGATGCCGACGCCGAGGCGGCTCGCGTGATCTTCGCGAGTGTACTCTTCGCCGCGCGATTCCATGACACGATTACACCGCTTGTGCCTGTTGCGCAAAAGGCACTCGACGCGGCTGGAAAGGATGCCAATGACCAACGCAGAACGCGACAAGAAGATGAAGGTTCCGGCCGTGTGCGAACTGTTGCCGTTGCGCGACCTGCCCCAGGGCGATAACGTCATGGTGCGCACAAATGGAGCCTTTGTAGCCGGCTATGAATTGAAAGGTGTGCTCTCCTACTTCGCCACGGATGAGGACAGGAATCAGGCAAAGTCGATGCTGGAGGCGCTGATTCGCGGAGTGCCCGATGTGAGTATGCGGATTCAATTCCGCTACGAGATCTCCGAGCATCTGGGCTTCCTGTTCGATGACTATGTGAATCAACAGCGCACTCAGAAGTCAGAGGTCATGGCGCTCGACGCGCATCGGCTCAAGATGTGGAAGCTCAAGGAGCAGAGCGGCTTCTACTTCGAGAACCGGCTCCATGTGTACTTCATCTGGGACCCACGCATTCATGCCAAGCTCTACCATTCAGCGCAGCAGAACCGGCGTCTTGGCGGCTTCACGCTCAGCCAGAAGAAGGCGATCCAGCGGACGCGCAAGGAGCACGACACCTATCTTGCCGAACTCGAATCGATTCTGCGCGGCATCGAAAGCTCGATGGAGACTGCCAATCTTTCGCCGCGCCGGCTTTCGACACAGGAACTCTTCGAGGAACTGAAATATGCGCAGCACCCGACGCGGCGCGATCGCCGCCCTTACTATCCAGGCGAGGATCTGATCCAGTATCGCTCCGCGCGCGAGCAGGCGACCGAGGCCAGCATCCTTAACGAGACGGAAACTTATCTCAACATCGATGGGTATCTCTATTCAGTAGTGAGCCTCAAGGAACTTCCCGATGCGACGTTTCCGGGTGTGCTGCAACGCTTCTCGACATTGGGCTTCCCAGTAGTCATCAGCGCGCAGGTGTTTGTTCCCGACCAGGTGAAGGTTCTCAAGGGATACAAAAAGCGTTTGCAGAAGATGATTGCCGCGCAGAAGGACGCGAACGGCAACTTCAAATCGAATCCAGAGGCCGAGGTGGCGCAGGCGCAGTTGATGCAAGTGCAACGAGACATCATATCGAGTTCGCTCAAGACCGCGAAGTTGAGCCTGTCGGTTGTGGTGCGCACCTCTCAACCGGCGGTGACCTTTGGCGACCTCGAACGGGCGGAGCGGGATCTGGCCAACCGCACCCAGGAAGTTCTGAACGCATTTACCCACATGAACGGCGCCAAGGCTGTCGTCGAAACGATTGCCAAGCGCCGCCTCTTTATCGGGACGCTGCCGGGAATGGGAGAAAGCGACAAGCGTGAGCAGGACATGCTCACACCAAATGCCGCAGATCTCGTTCCCGTCGAGATGCCCTGGACCGGCACACGCAAGAGTCCCCTGATTCTCTTCGAGACGCCTTACCGGCAACTGATTCCGTATTCGATGTTCGATCCCGATCTCTCGGATGCGAATGGCTTGCTGATGGCCAAGAGCGGCGGCGGAAAGACGCTGGCCGCGCAACAGATGCTCCTGATGGCCGCCCGCGCGAATGCATTGATTTCGATTCTGGAGCGCGGGGACTCTTATCAGCCGTTGGTCGAGTTGATGGGCGGCGAGATGATTCAGATGTCGCTCGACAGCGATCAGACGATCAACCCCTGGGACCTACCCAAGAATGAAGACAAGCCATCGAACGATCAGCTTTCGTTCCTGAAGAATCTGACGCGGCACATGCTGGGCGAGAATACGCCGCCCGATCTCGATATTGATCTGTTGGACAGTGTTCTGTTGGAGGCGATTGCCGCCACCTATAAGCGGTGCAGCGCCAAAAGCTCGAATCCGATCCCGCTGTTTGGGGATCTGGCCGCGGAACTGGCGCACTGGCAGGACCGGGACCGCAATCAGAAGATCAATGCGATGGCGCAGATGGCATCGACCAAGTTGCGCGCCTGGGTGGACGAAGGACCGTATGCCAAGCTCTTTGACCGGCCGACAACGATTCAACTCGACAATCCGTGGCTCTACTTCAATGTCGAGAAGCTGAAAGACGATCCGCGGTTGGAACGGGCGATGAGCCTGTTGATTGCCCACACGGCCACGCATCGGGCTTCGGGGTGGACCGGTCAGCCAAGCATCGTGCTGCTCGATGAATGCTGGGCACTTCTGGAGTCGCCGATCCTAGCCAGTGTCGTCGTGCAACTCTTCCGCACAGCCCGCAAGCGCAATGCCAGCGTCTGGGGGATCAGTCAGACCCCGGAGGACTTTGTGGGAACACCCGACAAGCCGAATGAGCATGGCGCGGGCATCGTCAAGAATGCCACAACCAAGATCATCGGCAAGCAACCGGGCGATATGCGTGCGCTCAGGGAGCATGTTCACCTGAACGAAACAGCGCTCAACCAGATCAAGACCTTCGCCCACCCGAAGAAGGGCCACAGTGCGGAGTTTCTGATCGCCATTGGCGAGAAGGCTGAGTCTACACACGCGATTCGGGTTGTGCCAAGTCCGGTCGATTACTGGATCACCACAACCTATCCGCGTGAGCGGATTTATCGCAAGTGGTGGCTTGCCAGGCGCGCTGGTATTCCGCTGATTGCAGCCTATGAGGCGCTTGCTGAACGGTATCCGCGCGGATTGGCAGAGCTGGCCCCGCTTGCAGAAGAGTTATCGGGAGAAGTTCAGGAGGTAGCGACGCAATGAACAACACAGAGCACCAAATCCAAGACGACTCTTTGCTGAATGGTGTGCCCTATCAAGCTGGTCGTGAATCGACGCGTAAGAGCAGACGCTGGAAGTGGCTGGCCCCAACCACCTTGGCACTGGCAATGGCGGTGATGCTTCCATCGCGTGCCCATGCTGGCATCTTCGACATCTTCGGTGAGATGTTCGGAACCATTCAGAACGATATGGGGGCTGCGCTTAGCCAGATCAACGAATTGACGCAGGAGATGCAGCAGTTGCACCAGCAAATCGTGTGGCCTCTGGCGTTGGTAAACCAGGCACGAGGCTTCGTCTCGAACTCGATCAACACCTATCGCGGCTACATGACGCAGGTCTTCACTCTGAAAACGTCCAGTGCGACACTGGTCAGCCCGCAGCAACTGGAGACAATCCTGCACAGCCGGCAGTCGGCTCAGATTCCCGCGCTTCAGGCGAGTTTCGCGACGAACTACGGGACAGTGCCGGCGGTGAACGCGGCTTCTCCACAGGACCGGGTGATGATGGACATCGACGACGCACTGGGACAGCAGAACCTGAAGACGACACTCATTGCTGACCAGGGCCAGGACGTGATTCTTGCGACCGCGAATCAGATGGAAAACCAGGTTGCGTTGAGCACTCCAGGTTCCGCACCGTTCATCACCGCTCAGGCACAGGTCGCCAACCTTCGTTGCCAGGCATACATGCAGAAGATGCTTGCGGCGGAACTCCGTCAGGAGGCAGGCCGCATCGCTCATGACAATGTTCTGGTGAAGCGGAAATCAACAGCAGCGGGCACAATCAACAGTCTTATCACCGGTACGCTGAGTCGGTAAGGAGGAACTTCTATGCCAAAGACGAATATGTCAATGAACAACAAGACGAACAGGTTGCGGAAGCCTTTCTTCTGGCGCCGCAAAGAGCCTATTGCCGCTGAAACAGTGCGGCTGGCACCGGCTATTGAGGCCGATCAACCCAAGGATCATCCATGGTGGCGGCCAACGGTTTGGAAGGCGGCCGCTTTGGCCGTGGTTGCGCTGATGCTTCTTCCTGGCCGCGCCAACGGACAGTTCGGGATCGACATTGCAGCCATCATGGCGGCGTTGTCGAAGGTGGAGTCGTTGATGAGCACCTATGTGGCAGCGCCACTCAAGACGATCAACCAGACACAGCAGACTGTGGCCAAGTACGAGCAGGAAGTCATTTACCCAATTGCGGCAATCAATCAGGCCCGGAACTCGGTCACGCAGTTTGAAAACCAGTTCAGCCAAGTGACCAATCTGTTCAAGGGCAACGTATCGAGCGCAACGCTTCCGCAGTCGCAGAATCTGGAATCGATTCTGCTCTCTCGCAATGCGGGGAATCTTTCCACGGTCTCTCCGCAATTTCAGAACGTGTATGGCGTGGTGATGGCGCAGAATGCCGCCTCATTGCAGATTCGCAACATGACCGACATGACGGACGCGCAGGCGCAGGACGCTATGAAGCGCGCCATTCAGATTGACGCCTTGGCTGATGCGGAACTAGCCGAAGCGGACAAGATGGGCCAGCAGATCTCTGCGGCGGCTCCGGGGAGCGCGCCGATTCTCGAAGCTGAGGCGGATGTCTGGGTGGTCCGGGCGAATGCGTACACACAGTCGGCTCTGGCTGAGTTGATGCGCACGCGCGGAATTGACATGGCCAATCAGAGCAAGTTGTCGAAGCTCGCGGCAACGGACTCGACAAGCAGTAATAGCCTCATCAATGGCGTTCTGACGAATAGGTGATATTCGATGATGCTTTCAGCTCTCCATCCCGGCGTGACGTCGCTTGCGTTGATCTATTCTTCGCAGCTGAATCTCTTTGAGCAATTCCTGACGCAGGCTGTTTCGGGGATCGACTCGACCAGCATCACGTCCGGGATGCAGAACGTAGGCTACGTCATTCTAGTGGTCGGATTTCTCTGGCAGGTCTACCAGTCCGCGCTCCACGGCGGCGATGTGCGCGGACTAGGTGCCAACCTCATCAAGTATGTTGCGACGGCGGTGGTGGTGATGAACTACCACGCCGTTTTTACGACGGTCAACCAGGGCTTTGTGAACGCAGGCAACTGGATAAGCAATGCTTCAGGGGGACTCAACCTTCTGGATAACTGGAGGACCGACATTCAGACGCAGTTCAGCCAGATTGGCTTTCAAAATCTGTGGGGCCTGGTAACCGGCTCCGCTGCTGGGTTGATCGACGCCCTACTCATAATTGTTGCTTATCTTCTCTATCCGCTGGTGATCGTGATCTTCGGATTCTTCTACATCCTCTATGGGAGCATCCTGTACATCTTTGGACCGCTGGTGATCTCGCTGATGCCGCTGGGAGCGACCAACCGCATTGCCAAGGCATATGTCGAGAACGTCTTTATCTGGAATGCATGGCCAATTCTCTATGGCGGATTCGGCGCGCTGCTGAGTGCGATACAGATGGGTCAGGTTGGCCAGATGCTTAGTCAGAAAAGTTTTCTGGGCGGCCTTGGCAGCCTGGAAGGATCTGTCCTGATCGGTTTTGCGAGCATCATCTTCTCGCTGGCCATTGCTGTGATTCCATTCATGGCGAAACGAATTGTATCGGGCGACGTTGGATCGACAGCAGGCGCGCTGATTGGCGCGGCCGTTACGGCCATTACCGCTGGCACGGCGGCAATCGAGGGCGCAGCGGTTGGCGCGGCAGCAGCCGGTGCTGGGAGTTCGACGGGTGCCTCTGGCAATGCCGCAAATAGCGCTGGAGCAATTGGTGCGAATGCAAAGCATCCGGGAGGGACAGGCACTGGCAATCAGCCGACACCTGGCCAAAGAGGAATCAATACGGGAGATTCTTCTTCGACGGCAGGCAACCAACCTGCGGCAGTCACGAAAGGAAGTAACACATCCGCAGTTGCAGATGGCACTGGGCAGATGAATGGTGTCTCATCTACTGCTGCGGGTCATGCGGATCAAATGCGCGGTGCCATAAAGAGTGCTACCGGGAAAGATGAACCTGTCAGTACGGGAGAGGACAGCGCGGGTGCGCAGGAGAGTCCCGTTCCTGTTCGCGGCTCTGGTGCCGGGTCTGGCTCTGGCTCTGGCTCCAAGTCGGATTCGTCTGCCCCAACATTTGCAAGTGTGAACCGTGGGAATCCGTGGGCATGGAGTTCGCATGCTCCTCATCCACGCCGGGATGGGATCGCGACATGGGGTGCCTATCATGCGGCGCGACTGGCTACGAAAGCCGCTGTGACCGGAAGAAGAGCAATCGACAACGCTGGAAAGGCAAGTGACTGACTGAGTCTTCGAGAGGAGAGCAACGATGGCAAATGCAAAGACCGCTACGCAAGGGGGTGAACTCGATGTACGCCCCAAGTATTACGAAGTGGATGGAGCGTTAACGGCAAACGCCAACCGGGCGTGGCTGTTGGCATTCTTGACGATTCCAGTGGCATTGGTTGCGCTGGGGCTTGCGGTCTTCGTCCGCCTGCAACCTCCCACGGTGATTCGCATCGGCGCAAATGGCGAGGCGGTGGTTGTCGGCCAGCCAACAAAGAGCGGCGCTGCGTCCACGAGTACTGGGACAGATGCCTTTCTCGACCAAGCATTCGTCAAGCGGTTTCTCGATAGCTACCTCAATTACGCGCCTTCCAATGTAGATGAGCGTTGGGCTGCCAGCCTCAACATGATGACGCGCAACCTGCGCAGCTACACCATGAAGGCGATGGGTGACGACAACACGCGCGGAAAAGTCGAGGACGACCAGATCCAGTCCGTATTTCATCTGCGCGAGATCGACACCGAACCCGGAGAGCCTCTGACCTACCTCGTGTATGGGGTCAAGGATGTACACCACGTTTCGAATGGCTCGGAGGTTACGGACCATTTTGTCAATGAGTATCGGATTCGCCTGATCGCCGACCGCAGGACCGATGTGAACCCAGACGGACTTTGGATTGCCGAGTACAGTGAGCGACCAATTGATGGTGAACGCCGTGACCGCATTCTGGCCGCGCCAGACCGTGTAGTTGGACAGTAGTAACGGAGGAACGAGATGGAGACAGCAGTTGCAAAGTTGACGCCAGACCATCCGCAAAGCGACAGGCCGCAGTTGGCAAACACTGCAACGCCGAAGCGCCCGCGTAAGCCGCGTGCGTCCGAAGAAGTTGCCCGGTACTTCCTGGCCAAGGATGGATCTACGCCGGCAAAGCCGGAACTTGGCGAGGAAGCGCAAAGCGAAAGCGACGCATTGATCAAAGCCTTTCGGTCGAAAGGAGGCGTGATCTATGTGGTCACAGCTTTCCGCGCGGAAGCAGAAGTCCAGGGAGGCAATCCGATTTTGGTAAAACGGCCACTTGAGAAGTAATGGGTCGAAAAATAGCGGGTACATAAGGTCAGCAACGAGTTTCAAAGAGGAGATACACCGTCAAGGTCACTGTCAACCTCTCTTGAACCCTCAACGCATCGGCGATGAGGAATTCCATGCTGACCCGGTTTTCATTCCTGAAACTTGGGTTCGGTCAACATTCACCACTGACACGGGCAACCAGGCGACAAGGAATGACAGACAGGGTTAGTTCAACCTCTCAGTCACTCGATTGGCACTCAACTGGCGCGCCAGACAAGTGAGGAGAAAACATGACAGCGACAAGGCCACAAAACACGACAATTGAATCCAAGCTCATTCTTGAGCTGAAGATCGATGTGACTGGAGAAGTGACCCGCAAAGCCAGCAAACTGGGCCGGAAGGATACGCTCGAGGGAAAACTTCTTGCGCAACTCTATCCCGGCATCCGAGTAGCGCGCGTGAGTGTACCGGCGGAGTTGACACCATACGAACAATCGGTGGTGGAGAACCGCATGGCACAGCTCTCTTTTGGTGGAGTGGAGTACAAGCTGGTCGGTGCAAGCGGTTCGGCGAAGGACGGCAAGTTCTACTTCGTTGATCAGCCGCATGCAAAGCCCATTGCTGAGCGTTTTCAGCATTGGCCGGAGGCAGCGATCGTGTACTTTTCGATTCTGATCTCCGATTGCAAGCTGGTGACAGAGCAACCGGACTTTCGCATCGTTGTTGTCGAGGATCACGTCCTTGGCACCAACGATTGCCGCGGATGGATTCGGGAGTCGCTCTATCGCAAACTCCATCTATCACCGGATCGCTTCTGCCAATTTCGATTGGCATTCGATGCGCGCGAACCGAAGCAGGCAAAAGGTGCGTTGAAGGCGATGAGCGATCGTGTAGCCGACAGGCTTGCGGTCGATTGCATTTTGCCTGAAAGCGCCTGCAAACCGAATCTCAAGGGAGGAAGCAGATTCCTCCCCCAGATCGGGACTTCCGGTCGTCTGTACATTGGTCCAGCAGTACTCGGGATCAAACAATGGTCTCGCGTCACTGAATACGGATCGAGTTACACGCTGGTCGAGCACGCTTCGGATGAGGCTCTTCAACTTGAGATCATGCCTCGCGCAATCGAGGAAGTTCGCAAGGTGAGAAAGGCCTGGGACGATGGCGACTATGAGGGTTTGCTGCGGGTACTCGGCAAGTCTGAAGAGGATGCCACGTTCGACATGAGCTTCGATCCAGAGGCTCTGGAAGGCGGAAGCAATTCACCTTCGGAAGAGTGGGAACCAGCGGAAGCGGTTCTGTTGGCTGACAAAAGTGGAAACAGTATTCGGTTTCCCTACGTGTCGAACCAGATCAACCGCAAACTTGCTCGCTGGGCATTCCGCACATTGACGAGTGGCGGCTTCAAGTTGCCGGCATTTGCGCTGGCAGATGACGGCATCCTGGTCGAACACGAGGGCAAGATACTCGCGGCCTCGGACTGGATACCGGAAGACACCGCAATCACATGCGTCGCGGCCGAACAGAGTCTCTGTATCCGCTATCCAATACGGATGCAGGAAGATTTGCTGCCCGTCCGTCATATCGCAGATTCGGAACTTGTCCCGATGCTTGCACGCGCATTGGGCAGGACGAATCTACCTGAGCCGTTGATTGCCTACATTCTGAAACGTCAGCTTCGCACGGAGGGAACCTACATCCTTCATTCGGAGACGGCGAAGCGGAATGGGGGCGACTTCGACTTCGATACCATTTGCGCAATGCCATCCGACCAGTTTCCGAAGTTCGTTGCCGGACGGATTGCGCATGGAGAAAAATTCCATCAGGAAAAGACCAAGCACAAAAAGGCGAAGTCTCCCTGGTGGAATGTGTACTTGGTTGCGATGAAGGCTAGAGGAAATCGGATCGGATCAATCACCGATCTGAAGACCTCATGCCTCGCAGCAGGACGACCTGATCTTGCTTACAAGCTTGTCGAGCAGTTGCAAAACGCGCTTGACTCGCTGAAGCATCGGGTCGAGATCGACGAGTCGGTCATCAGCGATATTCGAAAGGAAGTCAGTCCGGCGCCCTGGCTCAGATATAAACGTGAGCGCAGAGTTTCGGATTTGCCACTTCATCTCGACGTCGCAGATACCGACAAAGTCGGCCGTCTTTACAACGTCCTTCGCAAGGAACTGGGCGACATCCTGAACGAACGCATGGCGGTCGAAGACTTCCGCGGCATCTTTTCTGGCCACACAGTGACCAAGGAAATGTTTGAGGAGTGCCAGCTTGTCAATGCGATCTACGGCGATGTTGCAGCTCAGATCACCGAGCGCGAGGAACAACTGAAACTGGAGTACGGTAACTCGCAAGCACTGTGGGAAGCCGTGCGCACCGGTGATGACAAAGACCAACGGAGATCGGCTGTGCTTGCGCGAAACAAAGCACAGGCAGCGCTCTGGGAGTTTGAACAGGATGCCAAGGAGCAATTCAGTGGCTTGCACCTGTTCATGCACTACTGGGCGCAGGGAAAGCAGGACAACCGGCGTGCATGGGCGCAGGCGATAAACACCATCGTCTCGAACGGACGCGGATCGGGAGCCGTGCTTTTCCAGACCTTTCCCCAGGAGGTCGTCGATGTCTTTGCCGAGCAGACAGGAGGCAAGAATGCTCCGGTTCGCTTGCCAAAGATGGTCAACGGCTTCGTCCGGTTCGACGATCAGCAACGGGCATTTCTCGTTGAACGGATCGAGAACGTGGACGGGCCAGACGGAGAGAAGTGGATATTCCTCTTCCAGTACAAAGGGAAGCGGACACTGATCTTCGAAAACACGAGCGTTCCTCAATAAAGAACGCTCTTAACCTGCTGAGATGAGGCTCAAGCATTCGTGCTTGGCCTCATTTCGCAGTTGCTTCTGTCGCCCCAAATGGAGGCGAGTGGGAGGAGATTATGAAGTCATTCCTGGGAGCAGTTCTCGCTCTTGCCGCCGTCGGCGCCGCGGCACAGTCCACCAACTTTAACCAGATTCAGCACATCGAGACGGCCCTCAATCACCTCACGGTGATCGATCTCGCCGAACCCATTGTCACGGTCGCGGTCGCAGATCCTGACTCGATCCAGATTGAGCGGCATGACGACAAGGTGTTTATCAAGCCTGTGAAAGAGGGCGTATCGACCAATCTATTCATCTGGACAGCATCGCGGCAGATTGCGTATGAGATCGACCCCGCCGGCGATCTTGCCAAGATGAATGTCATTGTCCGCAATGTACCACCTCCCGCTTTACACAAGCCGGACCACGAAGCAGAAAAGTCAGAGCCGAGCGATCGAGAGATTCAGAAGATTGCTTCGCTCGTCTTGACGCAGGCATTGATGGGCACCGAGAGCATCGTGCGCGAGAAGAGCAAGGATGCAGTGAGCGGCGTGAACGTGACATTGGAGCAGGTCTTTCGCTCGAAGGATGCGCTCTACATCCGTTACACGATTGCCAATCATTCGACGACTCCATTCCGTATTACATCGCCTGATCTATATCAGCCGCAGCCAACTCAGCAGCCTATTTCCATTGTGAGCCTGCGCAATCGTCAGATTTCTCCACAGACCTTTTCCGCTTTCAAGACAACACTTGGACCGAGTATTCCAGTTGTCATCGCCGATCCTCCCGTGGCTACCGATGTTGCACCGGGAGAAAAATCCACCGGCGTTGTCACCATTCGTGTCTCTCCAGGAAGCCAGCCACAGCTTTATCAATTGCATTTTGGCAATTGCCAAAGCGGACCTATTGCGGTCGAGGCGGTGCTATGAGTACGGACATTCCTGGCAATGTGACGGCGGAAGAGACGCGGCAGGCTATGCGCGCGCTCTACCGCAAGGATTCGGAAACCAATCTCCAGACGGCATTCGCTCGTGCGCTCGCCGACGATCTCAAGCCCGTCGACGAGAACGGCAAGTGGCGTCCCAGCACACTGCTTGTACTGGGATGCGCGTTGCTGCTGGCATTCGCCGGAGTCTTTGTCTACTTCAGTATCGGAGGCCATCGATGAATCAACCTTATGACCCGCCGCGCCGGGATCAATCAGGCCCCGCAGATCTTGCGGGGTTTCTTGTTCTTGGGGGATGTGCCGTGCTGGGTGTCTTCTGGTACATTGCCGTTTCCCGCCTACACCTGAGAAGCGACCAATGCCTTGAGATATTCCTCGATCTTGTGATCGGCATCTTTGGAATTGCGTTGCTGCTGTCGCACTTCATTGGTCGCCGCGAGAAACGCGAAGAGATGTGGCCGCACCCCGCCGTCACAATCCCCGGAGCGAAAGACGCAGCCGTCGTCGAAACTGCGATTCGCAACGAGGCTACAGTCCTCGGCTACAACGTCCACAAAGAGCCGTGGCTCTGGCCGGATTCGGTGCGCATCAAGCATGGCGTCATTGCTGGAGGGACCGGCGCGGGCAAGACCACCTTCCTCGAAAACATCATTGCTCAGGATCTTCAGCGTCGCTTCGGCGACCGGCCCATGCCGATGATTATCTTCGACGGCAAGGGAGATCAGGAGTTCCTGGAAGGACTGCTGCCGCATATCGAGGCCGCCGGAAGGTTGCAGGATTTGCGCGTGATCGACCCATCGAATCCTCGTGAGTCCGCACGATACAACCCGTTTTACTCCGGCGATGCGCTCTATCAGGAGCATGTCAACTTCATCTTCCAGTCCTTCGGGCTGAAGGAAGACTTCTTCAAAGGCCACCAGGAGGCTTACCTTTCCGATTTGGTGCGCATCCTGTATTACGCCGGGAAGGTCTTCAACGTCTACGACGTGCTGGTGATGGCGCTCGACGAAAAGGTGCTGGCTGAACAGATCGCCCGTGCAAAAACCCGCATCGCGACGCTGCCCGAAGTCACCATGCAGATGCGCCTCAACTTCGAGATGTCGGTCCGCATGATCAAGCGTTCGCTGGCAGACCGGGATCGAGTCGAGAAGATTCAGGGTCTCTTGAATGAGCTTCTGGCCTTTCTCGAAGACGAACTGTCGATCGTCACCGGCTCCTATCAGGACCTGCTCACAGTCGATGAAGTTGTCGAGAAGGGACTGATCTTGTTCGTCTCTCTCAATACCAACAAGAACAAACGCGCCTGCGAGGCGCTGGGCAAGATACTGCTCCAGAACATTCAACTCATGGTTGGCAAGCGCTATGCGCGGCCACGCTCAGACCGCGACGGGAGTGAACCGCTGTTGAGCGTGATCCTTGACGAGTTTGCGCCGTTCGCATATCCAGGATTCACGCAAGTATTGCAGACTGCCCGCGGCGCGCGCGTCACATTCCTGTTCTCCTTCCAGAGCATCCCGCAATTGCAACGCGTGAGTCAGGCATTCGCCGATGAGGTTTCGTCTGCTCCCGGCACCAAGATGATCATGAATGGCTCTGAGGAGAACACGGCGCAGTGGTTTCTTAAGGCATCGTCGCGGGTAGTGCGGAAGCGTCGCAGCCTGTCCGTTCGCAGGACGGGCATCTTTACGACCAAATACATGGAAACTGGCACTGGAAGCGAGAGCGATTTCCGCGAGACCCGCGCACGCGAGGACCACATCAAAAACCTGCCCGTCGGACAGATGGAGATTCTGATGGTCGATCCCCGTGAAGGCACACGCCACTCGCATCTTCACGTGCGCAAGCATCCGGTCTATCAGTTGAAGGGATTCATCTCGACTCTATACCCAAAGATGCGCAGCTATCTCGATCCAAAGATCGGCGCCAACCTGCGTTTTCAGGAAGGGAAAGAGCGTCGCGCCAGAAGGCGCCCCATTGCCAACATGAATGATCCAATGTCGGGAGGAAGGCCATGAATAGATTCGGCACTCTGTTGGTGTACACCTTTCTGGTCTTCGGTTCTGCCTTTATCTATGGACAGGATCACGCCTCTACACCCGATGCTCAACCGCAAAAGTCGCACAAGGCACAGGGATTCGCCGACTATGCGCTAGGTAAGGTCAACCCCAACGACACGGATTACGGCGCATCCCTGGATGCTGCGCGGGGCACGACCGTTGCTCACACCATGGACGATCTTTACTTCTGGTCGAATGTGGTTGCGCTGATACTGCTGACCGGCGTGACAACTTTCTTCTTCTTTCATCTGCGCGCCGCTGACAAGGAGGAAATCATCGCGGCAACTCTGATCGCGCAACTCTGGAATGGGCGGGTAAGCGACAGGACTGAGATCGAACGGCGAACCGAGCAGTTCAACATTCTCGTTGACGAGCACAATGCTGTAGTCGAGCGAGAGTTGACGACCAAGGCTCCGGAAGCAGATCGCGAAACCCCACCCGCTGCGAACCGGAATCGCACTGCCGGGGAAATCACAGATGCCCCCCGTCCAGAGAATCGCACCGCTCCTCGAACGTCATTTGAACCCGTTCCCCCTGGCGCAAACGAATCCGCTGCAACGGGCAACGAGGTTGTTCGTTTGCAACAGGACAATCTACTTCTCGAACACCGGGTCGAGGCAATGCGGAACACGGAACAGAATCTCAAGGAACGACTCAATCAAACTACGTCTCTGTTGGATCAGGAACGGAGGCGCAACCAGGCTTTGAAAGGCGCCTGACAGGTGAACTATGACCAATATGCAGACATTGAAATTGCCGACAGACTTTTCCGATCCGAAGGAGTGGCGGGCGTATGTGCGCGCCACGGTGCAGCCTGAAGATGTGGAATTCACGCTGGCATACGGGCGTACGGCCCTCTTTCTCCGCTTCTATGAAGTGCGCGGAGAGAGATTTCCAGAGGAGTTTCGCGCGGAGTTGACGCGCATCGATGGACTCAGTGATCCAGCGAGAACCGAGTTCCTCGTTGCACTCAATGATCGGATTCTCACGGCAATGACACAGTTTCTTGCAGCACCTGCCGTGTCCAGTACAGGCAATGAGGCGGGAAATCCACGAGAACTGATCGACAGGCTGCTCGACAATCTTGCGCGGAATAATTCCTGCTTTGCGCGCTGGACTCACTATTCACAGTTTGTCCAGCAACTACCTGACGCTCCATGCTGGGAAGAATATGTTGCGAACGAATGCAAGGACGGAGCCGAAGGAGAGATAGAATTCACGTTCCTGATGGGAGACTTGGGAAAAATGCTGGTTCTCTTCCGCGACAGAAACCTCGCTCTGCCGACGCTCCACTTCGGGCGAATCTCGTTCCTGCATCAACTGCGTGGACCGGAACGCAATCTGCAGGCGCGCGCGGTCGTGCAGGGTCTCTTGGAGGTTATTGCGTCATGCGCGTCCGCGTAATCAGCTTCGGAACGAACTGGTGGGCTGCGTGCTCCCACGACTTGAGCGATCCAATGTGCTTTCGTCGGCGCGCCGCCTGGTTCAACTCCGCCGGCCTGAAGCAAGGTCGGCGTCTGCGTTTCTGCTGGGTGTTTCCCGGCCAAATTCGCTTCAATCGCACCAGCGGGTTCAATCCGGAGTTCCCACTGCGCTCCGTTGGCAAATCATTTCACTGCTCCGGGCCAAACATTGTGCGCGGACGGACGCATCTTTTGCTTTACGCTCCGGCCAAAGATGCCGCACCCGA